>Ga0066710_100000096_pt1 | contig 37634 bp, 45 predicted proteins | sample GraSoiAngelo_159_FD_79666 | JGI IMG/M metagenome (GOLD analysis project Ga0066710, IMG submission 79666) | Grasslands soil microbial communities from the Angelo Coastal Reserve, California, USA - 14_1009_16_40cm | ecosystem: Environmental > Terrestrial > Soil > Grasslands | place: USA... | reverse complement strand
GAAGATATTATGTCAACCCCAATGAACAACCTGAGAAAGGCTTCAGAACAAGGGGATTCTGAAATATTAAGAACTGTTACCAAACTCTTCAATTATAAAACAAGAGAGTAACAAATTATATTGCTAGTAAATCGTAATTTGTATAATGTCTTTTCCTAATCTGAGGCTTCGTCGTTTACGAAAAACTGGCAAAATTCGTGAGCTCTTAGAAGAAGTCAGACTTTCCCCAAAAGACCTTATTTGTCCTATCTTTGTTGAGGAGGATTTGAAGTCAAAAGTTCAAGGTGAATCAATGCCTGGTATGGAAAGGCTTCCACTAAAAGATGTAGTTGATGAAGTAAATTCTATTGTAGAATTGAAGATTCCAGCTATTATGGTTTTTGGAATGCCATCGCGTAAGGATGATAGAGGTTCTTCTGCATTTGCTCAAGACGGGATTGTTCAGAAAGCAATTTCAGAAATAAGAAAGAATCTTGGTAATGAAATCGCAATTATGGCAGATGTCTGTCTTTGTCAATATACGACTGCAGGACATTGCGGTCTTGTGAAAGGTCACAAGATAGATAATGATTCCAGTCTTGAAACCTTGGCAAAAGTTGCCGTTAGTCAAGCTCAATCTGGAACAGATGTAGTATCGCCATCTGCAATGATGGACGGCCAAGTAAAAATGATAAGAACGGCGCTAGATGATGCTGGGTTTTCCGATGTAGCAATAATGTCGCATTCTGCAAAACATCGATCGTCGTTATACTCTCCATTCAAAGACATGGCACATTCTGCTCCAAAATTTGGAGACAGGAAAACCTACCAATTACCATATACTAATCCAAAAGAAGCCATGCGCGAAGTCGAGACAGATATAGCCGAGGGGGTTGATATTGTTATGATAAAGCCAGCCCTAGCCTACTTGGATCTAATTGCGATGACTAGGGAAAAGTTCAACATACCGATATCGGCGTACAGCGTCTCTGGCGAGTATGCTCTGGTAAAGGCAGCTGCCATGCAAGGCTGGGTTGATGAAAAGGAAGTGACATTAGAAATTCTTACCGCAATTAAGCGAGCAGGAGCCGACATGATAGTAACATATTTCTCAAAGAGTGCCTCAAAAGTCCTTAACGAGAAATGAGAGATGACGAAGGATTCGAAATAGACCGTGCCTATGATCTCTTACCTCATGTTGTGGGTGCTAGTTGGGCTACCATTTGGTTCCGGATGAATAGAATAAGAAGGCCTAGTCAGGAAGAGTTTAGAAGAAAAGTTGCAGAATATTTCAAAATACTTGATCCATTAATTACTCTATATCCACAAAATGAAAATTTCAAAGAAATGATAATTCACATAAAGAATAGACACCAAGAAGAGATGGATCGAATACTTGGTGGAAAAAATCAAGAAATTGAAAAGCGATTCAAAAGATATATAGAATACGGCTAGATTTCTCTTTTAAATTCTCTTAGAAACTGATTCATTATTCTAATTCTTCGTCTTGCTTCATTTTTAGCTGTTTTCGTATTCATCTTCTTCTCTAGGAGCAAAAGTTTTTTGTAAAAATGATCCAACGTCCATTTTGTTTCATCTGGAACGCGAAATTTACAAAACGGATCCTCACTATTGTAAAATGATCTTTTTTCAGTGCCACCCACTGAGAAAACCCTTGCTATACCTATTGCTCCTATTGCGTCCAACCTATCAGCATCCTGTAATATTTTACCTTCTAGGGTTTGCGGGATAACACCTCTTGAGAAACTGTGATCTCTAATTGCTTCCGTTATTATTTTAATTTCGTCAACAGAATATCTGTATCTTTTGAGGATTCTTTTTGCCTCTTTTGCACCACTTACTGAGGAAGTCTTAGAGCGGGGATCTGATTTTGGATACCAAACTATATCATGAAGCAGAGCTGCTGCAAGAACAAGTTTCATGTTGGCCTTTTCCTTCCTAGCTATTGTTTGGGCATTCTTGTATACTCTTACTATATGTCCAAAATCGTGGGCAGAATCATTTTTTGCAGTTCTCTTTATCACCTCTTTTCTTAATTGTTCAACTAATCGCAATTTGGTTTTTCAAACTAATCCTTTGTTATAAATTCCATGATGGTTTGATCGGCAAGGGAAGGACGGTTAAGAACGGATAAAGAACTTATAAAATTCAAAAGAAACATTCGAAATCAGAGAAATTTCGAACCTACGCAGACCAGATATCTCTGTTATTTCGCAAAATGAAAAGAAAGTACAAATATTTATAAATTAAAATAGCGTAATGCTAATGTGAGCACCAAAGCGTGGAAATGCTATAGATGTAATCTTACTTTTACTGACGAGTACCACGCTAGTTTGCATGAAGATCTCTCAAAACACAATGTTAGAGAGATCGAAATGGTAAAGGTGTAAAAGCTCCTAAAACACGATAATCTTATTGCAGGAGACTATTGAGTAACTACATGTCATACTCAAATCTGTCCAAGATGAATTTTGAAGTCTCAGAAGAACAAAAAAATTTTCTAGAACAAGTAGATTCTGCCTGCACATCTATTAGAGATCATGAATCAAAATGTTACCTTGAAGAAAGGGCAAATGATAGGATAGTTCCAGAATTTGGAAAAATTGGAATGCTTGGTTGTCCTATCTCAAAAAAGTATGGTGGCCTAGGTTATGATGTTTTAACTTACATGTTGGCACTTGAAAGAATAGGAAAAGAAGGAAATTCACTACGTACTTTCTTTTCAGCGCATATTTCAATCGGTCAAATGGTTCTCCAAAATTGGGCTGATGAAGACCAAAAAAGAAAATATCTTCCTAACACCACTTCCGGGAAAAGCATGATGGCATTTGCACTAACTGAGCCAACAGCTGGGAGCGATCCAGCTTCGATGACAACAAAGTTTGAAGAAAACGGAGATAATTTCATTTTGAATGGAAAGAAACACTGGGTTGGCAATGGCACCATTGCGAAAGTCATAACAACATACGCAAGAGGACCTGATAGAAGAATATCTGCCTTTATTATTGATACTGATTCGAAAGGTTTTCATGCAGAAGAGATGAAAGACAAGGTAGGATTACTTACAGTAAAGAATGCGGAAATTAATTTTGAAAACTGTGTTGTCCCAAAAAAGAATCTTCTTGGAACAAAAGGGAAAGGACTAAGCATAGCGTACAGTGCGCTCATAGATGGAAGGTTGAGCGTAGCCGCTGGAGCGGTGGGAGTAATGAATGACTGTCTTGAAGAATCCATAAAACATTCACAAAAAAGGGAGCAACATGGTGCTTTACTTGCAAAGAAGCAGCTTATTCAAGAACACCTTACATCCATCATACTAAATATTGAAAGTTCCAGGTGGCTAGTTTATTGTGCTGCCGCAGCAAGACAGAAACTTCATGATTACATTGAGAACCTAAAGGAAAAAGATGAAAATTGGCAGTCAAAACTCAATAGAGAAGAGCAGGAATATTCATTATTGCGAAAGAGGGCTGACAGGCTTGCAGCTATAGCCAAACTTCATGCATCCAACGCCGCCTTTGACTGCTCAAATAGGGCAGTACAGATCTTTGGATCTTTTGCATATCAGAAGACAAACAGGGTTGCAAGACACTTTTTGGATTCTAGAGCAATTACCATATACGAAGGCGCGAACGAAGTCTTAAAACTGAAGATAGCTTCTCTTGAGCTCGGGGAAAAGTACCAAGCGTATTAGTTTCTGAGCAATACTTTATTCATTGTATAAAGTCCTTGTTCTATCTGCTCTCTTGTAATGATCAATGGCGGGATAATTCTAAGGGATTTCTGGCCAGCCCCGAGCGTTAGCAAACCGTTCTTGAATATTTCCAAAATCTTCTTGTCTCGGCGCACCTTGGTGTCAAACTCTAATCCAATCATGAGGCCTAGTCCTCTTACATCTATGACACCTTTTTTCCCTACAAGTTCTTCCAATCCTTTCTTGAGAATATTGCCCATCTTTGTTGCATTTTGAAGAAGTTTGTCTCTTTTTATTACTTCAAGAATTCTTGCCCCAACTGCCATGTCAATTCTACTTCCTCCACCCCACGTACTAGATAATACTGATTTTTCACCAGGATCAAATTTTTTGTGAAACGCGGCCGCTCCGACTTGTAAAGCCTTTGCTGCACTCATTATGTCTGGTTTGACATCATAATGCTCAAAGGCCCACCACTTTCCTGTGTGACCAACACCTGATTGAACTTCATCCAAAATTAGCGGAACTCCATACTGTGTTGCGTATTTTCTTAAATTTTTAATGAATTTCTTGCTGGCAACGTTGTATCCTCCTTCTCCTTGAATAACTTCGGTTAGAATGAATGCAACCTTGTTTTCTTTCAGAAGATCTTTGACAGAATCAATCTCTGTATCATCGTCTTTTACACAAAACTTTATCCTCTTGACGGGGAACTCTGGAAAGTTATATTTGTGAACAGGTCTGCTCGAGGTAAAGCTGAGAGCTCCCAAGGTTCTGCCGTGGAATGATCCTGCACAAGAAACGCCAGGTAGAGGACCCATCTTCCTGTAGGCTATTTTTATCGCATTTTCGACCGCCTCTGCACCGCTATTTATGAAAAATGTCTTAAAACCACTTGGTATGATGGAAGAAATTTTTTCTGCAATGCCTGCATGCTCCCTACAATAAAAATCTTGACCGGCAATTTTGTGTGTTCCATTTGTGGAATATTCGGATAAAACTTCGATGATATCAGGATGAGAATAGCCTAAAGGACAAGCACCGATGTTGGAAGTAAAGTCAAGAAATCTGTTACCATCTATATCTTCGATAATGGAATCATAGCCATTTGCTATGACCAGAGGATACATGAAAGTTGAATCATAGGCATGCTTCTTCATTGCATCTATGACCCGTCTTGCATTTGGTCCAGGTAATCTTTGGTTCTTCATAGATGCATTCCTAGTTGCCCCCATGAAAAGATTTTCTAATATTAGCTTACCTGGCCCCTTTTTTGAATATATTAATTGAGAAGATTGTTATAGCACCATTCTACGCCAATTTTTTAATCAATTGGAGCGTCGTATATTTCAAACTTGAAAGCACTACAAATAGCATATGCAGTAATTATTACAATAGTTGGAATGACATCTTATGCTAGTTCAGCTCACGGGGATGGTTTTTCCACATTCCACGGACTTGCATCACAATATGGGTTCAAATCTATTACGCAACATATAGAAATTGATCCAAAAATAGCTACCACCGATTACACTCAAGGAAGATTGCTCTCACTTTCATGGCTTAATGAGGCAGATAAAACGTCCAATTATCCAAAATATTTTGACCTTATGATACTAAAGCCAGATGGAACTTCAATAGAAGAACACTTGCGTGTAATCAACAGTACAATAAATCTAAAGTTAACACCGTACGGTTCAGGCAGTTGGAATTTTGTTAATTACCAAAACCGGACCAATCCTGAAATGTCTCTGTTCCAAGGTCCTATAGATCTGATTGCTCCTATACTTGGTAAGAGTGGTCAGTACCAAATCAGCATATTTCTGGAAGGCATATCGGTTGGTCACGATTTTACAGTGTTTGATGATCATCCAGAATTTGATTACTATCTTGACGTTCCTGTAACTAAAAGTATGGCACCACTGCAACAACTAAGATCTGGAGTCTCAGCAAATGAAATTGCCTGTCCTACTGGATTTTTTCTTCTCTTAAAAGCAAGTAATGGTTCTCCAGTATGTATAAAACCAGAAAATGCCAAGAAATTGTTAGGACGTGGCTGGGCAAAAAATCACATCCTAGATTTTTATGCATTTCTGAACCCAGACTTTTCTGGCATCTACTACCCAAATGGAACAGGAATCATTCCACGTAGTATTTACGTGATTATACATAATTTCAGAAACCCATACTATATCTTCTCGTTTCAAACTTTCTATCCAGGTAATACATTATACAAGACTGATTCTGAAAATGTAACAATTTCTGATTTACACGAAGACGGTTCTTATAGATACAATATTGTTTTTAACACACATAACGATATTAGACAAGAAGCAGCCAAGGTAATCATTACCTGTAATAATGAGACACAAGCGATTTATGTTCCACCTCCCGAACCGCTTCATTAAGAATGAAAAAATGAAAACTCTACATCTTTCAATATTGTTCAAAGATAAGACCAATTCTAAGAACGATTTATCAGTAGAATACTGTCAACATTTCTATACCCTTCTAATAAATACTCCTTATGGATACCATGGGCAAGAAACATCGTGGATTTGATGAGCCAACTCGCAAGCAAAGACAGAGAAGAGAAAAGAAGACCAAGAGAATGCAGAGGGAGGGATTTGAACCCCCGAACCCCTAAGGGAAAGGATTTCCCATGCCAAAATCTTGAGTCCTTCTCGGTTGGCCGGGCTTCGATACCTCTGCAAGGAGAAGTTCAAACATTGACTATATAACTGAAACCGTGGTCTAAAATTTTCAATGACATGTGTATCTAATATTATGTGAGAAGTTTCTCTGATATGGCAGGCATCGTATAGAAAAATTCATCCTCAAACGCAAAATCTTGCTTTCCATGTTTTCTTAATGCTTCAAAGTATCTCATGCAATTTGTGTAAAACTCGCTTGATCTTGCTTCATTTGATTCTTGCATAAGTGGAACTTTCTAAAGGAAGGTTTCTTTTGGTAGGTAAGAAATTTTAGACTTTGTTATTGCGTCTTTTTAATTACCTTGAGACCTTCACGGGCTGGCAAGGCTTTCTATGAACTCTATATGCTTTGAGGCCCCTATTCCGGAAATTATTCTTTCGATCTTGCCATCTAGGCCTATCAGATAGGTGATTCTTTTTGTGTACATTCCAAGTGTTCCTCTTGCATCATATAACGATGCGATCTTCTTTCCTGGATCGGAGAGAAGCTTGAATGGAAGCTTGTACTCAGAACAGAATTTCATGTGTGAGTCTTCAGAGTCCTGGTTTATTCCAAGTATCTCGTACTTGTCAGAAACCTTGTGATAATAATTCTTGAATCCATTGACCTCAGCTGCACAACCTGGAGTATTATCCTTGACATAAAAGAATAGAACTACTTTCTTCTTTCCAAAATACGACGAGAGTCTTACAGTCTCACCTGTATGAGATTTTAGCTCAAAATCTGGCGCAGACTCACCACCTTTCATATCATAACTAAACTCTTATCTGATTTAATTTTTTAAAATATTATTTAGGCTGTTCTGCAGGATCTTGAATTCCCAACCATGTATATCCTTTCAGTTCTAATTCATCTGCAAGCTCTTTAGGTCCTTCTTTAATCATCTTGCCTTCTGACATAACATGTACAAAGTCGAGCTTGTCAAGAAACTTGAGAATTCTTGCATAGTGCGTGATTACTATCACGGTTGCATCTTTCCTTGAAACTTGGCTAATTGCCTTTGCCACTGCCTGAACAGAATCAATATCCAAACCAGAGTCAGGCTCATCCAGAATTGAAATCTTGGGCTGAAGAACAGCCATTTGCAAAACTTCCGATCTCTTCTTTTCGCCCCCGGAAAATCCTTCGTTAAGATATCTTGACAGGAAATCCTGTTTGAGCCCTACTTGATCAAGATTTTTCTTAAGATAATTTTGAAACTCTCTTACTGTCAAAAAGACCTCGCGATTTTGATCGCCAAGTGATTTACTCAATGCATTGTATGCAGTCCTGAGAAAATGTGAATATCCAACACCAGAAACCTCTGTAGGATACTGGAATGCTAGAAACAATCCTTTCTTTGATCTTTCATCAGCAGAAAGATCAAGAATGCTGTGACCATCAAGTAGGATCTCTCCCTTTGTAACTTGGTACTTTGGATGTCCTAGGATAGTATATGCAAGTGTACTCTTTCCAGACCCGTTTGGACCCATTATGGCATGAACTTCGCCTGAGCCTGTCTTGAGATTTACACCTTTGAGAATTTCCTTTCCATCTCTTTGGGCATAGAGGTCTTTGATCTCTAGGATTGCCATGTGCCTAATCATGCCTTTTGGATATATAAGTCAACAAAAAATTAGCTTGTTCTAATTCACCAAATATCTTACATTCCTTTTAGCCATGAAAACGTTGTCTGTCACAATAAGGACTCTAACACTCCTAATCTGTGGCGGTCTACATATGTATACCATGGTCTACTTCAGGGTTGTCTCGACCAAACTGACCGAAGAGGAACACAGTAGATTAATTGATATTTGTAATGTTGTAGGCTGTTCACCGTCTTATCTCATTAAAGACGCAATATTGAGAATGATCAACGTAGAACAAAAAACAACACAAAGAGAGCCTAATCTTCTACAAACGCTATCCAAGGAATTAAACATGAAACCTAGACGGGAAAGCAAGGAATTCCCTAGCATCGAATTTGCCAAATTCCTTGAAAGATAGACTAATTGAAAATTAGTACGAGGCAATTAAACAAAAAGAAAAGGGGTTAGTTTTTAGCTAACAATGGTCGTAAAGTGACTTTCATCTTGTATGCGTTCAGAATCTCTTTGCATCTGTTCCTTATGGTAACTTCCGTGATTCCTGCTACGCTTGAGACGTCTCTTTGCAGCACGCTCTGCCCAAGAAGTGTTGATGCTATGTAAAGATAGGCAGCAGCTAGACCATTAGGAGCTTTCCCGTCAGCAAGATTGTGGTCTTCGGTCTTGTCAGCTATCTCAGCAGCTAGTCTTTCAACTCTTACCTCAAGCTTTGCCAGATTTGCAATCTTTGAGATGTATTTTTCAAGCGTCACCACTGGAGCTGTTTTTGAACCAAGTTCCATGACGAGCATTCGGTAGTATTTTGCAGTCAATTTGACATTCATTTTTTCATCTTTTGTACTACCACTAGATGCACAGATTTCATCAAGGGATCTTACAACGTCACATTGCTTGCATGCCATGTAAATGGTTGCAGCCGACATACATGCGACAGACTTGCCTTTTGCTTCTGCTTGGCCTTGGAAATTCCTGTATATCATAGACGCAGATTCTATGACGTTCCTTGGTAGTGATAGTGCTTGGCAGGTTTCGCCAATTTTTGATAGTATATTTGCAAGTCTTCTTTCCCTGGGAGATGCTACTCTTATTCTTGTCTGCCATTTTCTAAGATTGTACATCTGATTTGCGATATCACTTGATATTGTCTTTCCATTGAAATCTTTTGTTCCTATTGCAATTTCCGTTCTTATTCCCAAGTCGTGTTGCGAGTAAGTGGTTTGTCCTGATGCCCTTGTAGTCTTCATTTTCTCTTCAGGATTTGTCACTCTTGATTCGGGTCCGTAATCTGGCATCTGTTCCATTGCGACCAATCCGCAGCCAGAACAAATCTTTTCGCCACTATGAATGTCATCAATTAAAGTAGATCGGCATTCTGGGCAGTGTGTTTGGAGTTCTGTTATGGTCATCTTTTTCTTCCTCTGAATCTTTTTGGTTTTGTTGCAGAGGTTTGCTCTACAATGTAAACCGACTTTCCAAGATGTTTTTTGATATTATTGGTAAGCGGAACTGCCGATGCATATGGAGCATCAACGGGACCTATCATTTCAGAAACTTTAGCTACTTTGGTTCCCGAATTATCGACAAGTAGCTGACCATCACTTAGTGGTTTAGCAAGTCTGATTATGACTCTACCGCTACTTGCTAGATGCAATATTTCGCCTACCTCCTGCAATTGGATCTTCAGAGGAAATACTGTTATCAATAGAGTTCTGTCAAAATTACTTTAGCTCTAAGCTAGAATTGCTATTTACTTTGACTGCTTCGCTCGTCGAGCCACTAATTTTTCAGATATTGTAGAAATTATTTTGGATTTCGACTGGGTTTTTGGAAGGACAATATAACCAGACCTAACATATGGTCTTCTTGGAAATCTTACTAGATCATTTGTTTCAGTTGGTTCAAACCCGGCTGCTTTTGCAGCATCGATCAATTCTTTTAGTGAAGGATCAAATATGCTTTTGTCACGAGAAACTCTTCGGCCCATTTTTTGTGGAAGTGTTTTGTTGAAATAATCCAACCAGATTACGACATGTTCGTAATCTTTCATGTGATCACTTTATCAAAATTGCATTGACCGCGCCATCTTGACCGGGCCTTGAAACTACTCTACACTTCCCAGCTTCTGTTTCCAATATTGCGCCCTTTGAAATAACACCGCGCCTTTCGTAATCATTGTTTGACGGATTGTTCAATACTTTAAGGATTTTTACTTTCTTTACTTTCGCTCCGGGAATTGCTAAATTCACAAAATCTGTAGTTTTTAATGAAGTCTTTTTGTTTTTTCCTCGCACTTTACGTACTACTGTGACTTGCTGGCCAGGTATAGTCTCTACGGAATATCTGTCGATTTCATATTTTCTTCTAGTCCTTAGAGGATATCTTCTACCACCAGTAATCTTGCTTGTTGCAAGATTCTCCACAGACTTCTTCATAATCAGTCGATAAAGTAACTCTAATTTATACCATCTACCACGAAAGTTGTTTTTTCAAACTTTCTTATTGGCTAGTTTGCGTTATGAGCTCCGCTGATGGTTCGCTCTGTTGATTAGTGGATTGATTCGAACTTCTTACCTTTGTAAAGAGCTTCTGTTTTAGCAGATCCTTGTCTCCTTGAATACCAAAATATTTTTGGAATTTCTCTGTTGTATTGTAGATCTTTAGTCTTCCAACATTTTGGTGTTCTATGTAATCTAATTGGTGTAATAACCTAAGATGTAGATATACCCCAGAACCACGTACCTCCACCAATCTCTTAGATGAGATGGGTTGCATGTATGCAATATAAGATAAGGTCTTCAGCGTAGCAGTTGGTAGCAGAGGCTTTGATGCATACTTTCGAATTACTGTATTAAATTCAGGCTTTAGCTGAAATACATAAGAGCCATCTGGTAGACTGGCTATCTCTATTGCCTTAAAGACCGACTTGGTCTTTTTTGCAAGATTTGTCATGAGAGTGAGAGTTTTGGTTCTAGATTCCGTGCCTGAAGCCTTGATTAGCTCTTCGACGGTTAAAGGCCTTCCAGCTGAGTAAATAGCAGCCTCTAACCTAGCGCTTGCTTCATCATCCTCTATCTTTCCCATCTGAGACAAGGTGGAATAGAACGTACTTAAACGAAATTCCTATTGACTGTTGATACAGTTGTAAATTTCTATTTTGTTAGCGAGACTATTATGTCATCTTCTGTCTGTTCAAGCTCAACCTTTGTGTCTCTTGCCAAGAAGAGAATGGCAAAGAAGCACCGTACTACATCTATTAATTCGAGGCCAGAAACTATTTTTCTAAAGGAACCATAACCGGTAGGTCTTACCTTATTGATTATCAGTTCCTCATATTGCCCTATTATTTTTTCAAGAGAAATGAAATAATCATCAAAGTTGGGAACCTGCACGGGATCAAATTCGAGTTGACGTCTACTTGAGCGTGGGTTTGCTATAGTTCCAATCAGGTTTTCAAGTACCGTCAATAATTCATCTAACGTAACCGGATAAGTGGATTCGTGTCTATATGGCATGTTTATTATCGCAATATCTACGTCCTCTCTCTGACTAAGCGGTCTTTTTTCCATGGCCGCCTTTTGCAAGGCAAATATGCTTTCTACTTTCATTCTGTGAATCATTGCAGAAGATAGAGCTGCGATTCCAGCTACTCTGAGGTCCTTTTTATCAGTTTGATTGAGGACTTTAATCAAAATATCTAAGATACGTACTATGTCTATGCTCCAAACATCCTTCTTGGACACATCAAGTGGGCTAAAGAGAATGTTTACAGGTGGTTGAGAAATTCCGATACCGCTATTTTCCTGACTCACTGCCTATTACCTCCTTTTTCTTTATAATATCTGATTGATCTATTCTTTTGCCAGTCCAAGTCAAGAATTTTACCTTGGAAATTGTACTAAACAATATTAAGATATTGTAACATAAGCTGGATGTTGAACAGCGAACTCGAAAAATTTCACTTGGCGTGCACTTATCTGAGAAACGATCAAAATATTGCAGCTCATAATCTGTTCATGTCTTTGGCACAAAAAGAAATGAAGAATCAGAATTTCAAGGCAGGACTTTACCTAATCTTGGCATCTGAATGTAAGGCAAAACAAGGAAAAGACCCAAAAGACGAGATTTTGGAGGCGGCAAAATTCTATCTCAAGCTGGCAAAAAAAGATCCTCTGGCTACTAATTACGCATATCGATGTGCCGCCAAATGCCTTCTAAGAGTGGGCCAATACGAGGAAGCAATGAAAATATTTGAAGAGGCCAAAAAGTACGTGCATACACCTTCAGAAGAAAAGAGAACGATTGTTGTGGTTGATGACAGCCCAGCCATAATAATTAGAATCAAGAGTTTTCTTATGCAATTGGGTTATGATGATATTCAGACAGCCTCTAATGGAAAGGAAGCTCTCAAGGAAATTACATCATTAATAAAATCAGGGAAAAATCCAATCGTGTTACTTGATATGGATTTGCCAGACTTGACGGGAGATGTTGTCGCAAGTGCATTGCTAGAGTCAAAACCAGATCTTTCAATTATTTTGATTACGGCCGATGAAAAGACTGCACCTAGAGTAAGAAAGACAATCGGATTAGGTTCTACGGCATTTGTTCAAAAACCATTTAGCATAAACGAACTGAAAAACGCACTTGATACTACAAAGCTAAGTGAAGTCAGGTAAGTAATAACAACGACATATTCAAGAGATTTATATCTCTTATTTGAATGCTGTTTACTTTGTAATCAAGTATTTGATCCGAAAATTTCTCAATTATTCTTGACGTGGGATTTTTTTCAGAGCCTTCTATTCTCATAACTATGATCATATTCCAGTCACCTTCGATGGTTGCAACAAAGAGATAGTTTGGAAGCGTTTTAACGAAATTTTTTATAGATTCTAGTATACTGTCAACGGATCTTGTAATCTTTAACTTGACAAACAGTGCTTCGAATTCATCAGTTGATGATACACTGCTAAGAACTGCCTTGTAGCCTTTTATGATGCCATTTCTTTCAAGTCTTTCAATTCTTTTTCTTATGGTTCTATCTGATACGTCTACACCAGAATTTCTTAATTCAGCGGCAATTTCCTTTGATGAAGTCCTTGCATTCTTGTTAAGAATATCAATAATCTTCCGATCTACTTCATCTAGTGTAGACCAGCTTGAGTCATCTGACAACACATTCTATTCTACTAGTCTGTTTTTGAATATTATGATGGTCCCACGCGCAGGAGTTGAACCTGCGACACTCCGGTTTCTGTAAGCCTGATAGGCTGATATCAGTTAGCCGATGGCCAACCACTACAGCCGGAAGCTCTACCAGGCTGAGCTAGCGTGGGACTGTTTCTCAGCCGGCATTTTCGTATTAAATAACTATCGATGGAAAAAAGACCAATTTATTTAATAAAAATCGACACGATCTAACGTCAAAGTTGTTGACTGACCAAACCACATATATGAAAGTATATCAAACCGGATCACGTGTCTGGGAGTTCAATCTCAGAAGGGGGTTATGTATGTGCACCATATTTGCACAACGAATACTCTTCTAAACTCAAAGAGATCCTTGAAAAATCTGACTACATTGATGACATGTATTTCGTTACTGCAACCTTTTCAGAAGATGGAAGCGCCTACTTTCCCTCACGTACAAACACCTACCTTCTTGCAAGATATAAAGATCAAAAGCAAACAATGACGGAAGTTGAAAGATACAAACAGGACAAGCCCACTTTCGTGTTCACAAAGGATAATGAGTTTTTTGAAAGATTAAACCATGAAAAACTCAACCTAGTCTCAGTTTATTATCTTGAATATGGTCACTCTGAATCAGATCTCTCAGATCTTGCTATGACTGTTGCTAAACGCCAAAGGGTTAGAAGAGCTGAACGGGGGCGTCTAGCCTTGTCCTCGACTGAGACTCCCAAGTTCACTTTTCCATACGGGGATAATTTGGTTGTCCTTGAAGTTTCAAGCGACAACAGCCATCAGTCTGACAACAAATATTGCGAAAGGACAAGAAGAGAGGTGGCCAGAAAAGGTATCAGACTGACAAACCTCTTGAACTTGTCAGTGATTGAAAAAATAAAATAAAATCATTAATTCATATTTTATCTGTGGATTTCATAGAATTGAGATCATACCATCACAGTAGAAAGGTTATATACTATTCCAAATTCTTTTTTTGTGATGAGTAAGCCGGCTGAGCTTGGTTCATTAAAAATTGGTTCTTACATTTTACTTCCTGTAGACAGTCCAAACGCTGAACCGTGCAAAATAGTTGAGTTTGATACAAGCAAGCCAGGTAAGCATGGTGCAGCAAAGGCAAGGATCGTGGCAGTTGGAATATTTGACAAGAAAAAATATCCTCATGTATCACCTGTCAGTGCACAGATACAGATTCCTCTCATTGATAAAAGGATAGGATCTGTGATCTCAAAGACTGATGCGATAGTACAGGTTATGGACTCTGAAACCTTTGAGGTATTTGACGTAAGCCAAATTGAAGACGAAGTAAAGGACAAGGTCGCCCAAGGCCAGGACGTCGAATACTGGAAGGTAATGGACAGAACTATTATAGTCCGAATCAAAAGTTAATTTCGGATGCTGATGATGAGAAGAAAAGCCAACTGAATTTATGATGAGGATTATGAGTAATGAAGCATCCAGGCTTTTCTAATATAAGAACAAGTTATACTATACAACTTGTATAGAAAATACGTGAAAGGATTATGCCATGTTTGCTTGGAATCAAACGTGGAAGTTACTATGCAAGACCATCTTTCACTATGTGAACGCTGCCTAAAACGCGTAAATGAGCTGGAAAAAAATTAATTGAAATGATATCATCTTCAAATCAAATTGAAGCTAGCGTCTCTTTTCTCAGGCGGTAAAGACAGTACATATGCGCTTTACAAGGCAAGATCAGAGAGTCACGAAATAGTATGTCTGGTATCAATGTTCCCAAAATCAGAAGAAAGTCACCTGTTGCATTACCCGAATATGCAAACCACCTTGCTTCAAGCTGAATCTATGAAAATACCGCAGCTTGTGACTGCAATCGATTCTAATGATACCCAAACAGAGATTCATAAGCTTAGTCAGATATTACAAAAGGCAAAAAAAGAATTTGGGATACAAGGAATTGTTCACGGTGGCATCCTAAGCAATTACCAAAAAAATCATTTTGATGATATAGGAAAAGTTCTAGATCTCAAAGTGATAACACCACTTTGGCAAAAGGATCAGAGAGAATACTTGGATGAATTACTGAAATCCAAATTTCGATTTATTATAACAAGTGTTACAACAGGTGGGCTTGATGATTCATGGTTAGGAAAAGAGATTACACCAGAAGATGTAAAGAGATTAACTGGTCTAGGATCACAATATGGTTTTAATTTATCATTTGAAGGAGGAGAGGCAGAAACATTTGTCATCGATTGTCCTTTGTTTTCTTCACCAATTAAGATACTTAAGGCAAATAAGATCTGGGACGGTTACAGAGGAAGATTTGAAATAACCGAAGCCATCTTAGACCCATAATGTTAGATGGACTAAAAAGCAGTCTTAGAGCCGCATTAAAAAAGATAGTAAATTCTTCTGCAGTAGATGAGGTACTAATCAAGGAACTCTCAAAGGATATTCAAAGATCACTACTCCAATCAGATGTAAACGTAAAGCATGTGTTCCAGATTACAAAGAATCTAGAAGAGCGCTCTCTTAAGGAGACTCCCCCACCTGGGCTTTCAAGAAAAGACCACATAGTAAAGATTCTCTACGATGAGCTTGCCAAATTGCTTGGAACAGAAGACCAATTTTCGTTCCAGCCTGGCAAAATAAATAAAGTCTTAATGCTTGGAATTCAAGGAAGCGGCAAGACAACTATAACAGCTAAACTTGCCAAGTTTTTAACAAAACAAGGTTACAGAGTTGCAGTAATCGGAGCTGATACATACAGGCCGGGGGCACTTACACAACTTAAAACAATGTGTGAGAAAGCCAACGTAGAAGTTTATGGCGAAGAAAAAAACAAAGACCCGTCCGATATTGTAAAAAACGGTCTGAAACATTTAGAGGTGCAACATTTTGATGTTATCTTAATAGATACTGCTGGCAGACACAAGGAAGAAAAAGAACTTCTCGACGAGATGGTAAGGATAAGCAAAGTGGCAAATCCAGACCTTGCCTTACTTGTAATAGACGGAACCATTGGTCAGCAATGTTACAACCAAGCCGAAGCCTTTCACAAGACTGTTCCAGTGGGCGGTATTATAATAACAAAACTTGACAGCAGCGCCAAAGGTGGTGGAGCTTTAGCTGCGGCTGCCGCAACAGGTGCAAGAATCATGTACATTGGAACAGGTGAAAGAATTGATGATCTAGAAAAGTTTTCTCCAACTAGATTTGTTGGAAGACTGCTAGGAATGGGAGATATTCAAGCTCTGCTTGATATGGCAAAGAGGCTTGAAACTGAAGGAAACGAAGAGAGACTAAAGAGAATAACTCACGGAAAAATGAACATGGAAGACTTTTACTTTCAAATAGAAGAGGCAACAAAAGCTGGTGGACTGCGAAATATTTTGGAAAACATGCCTGGTGTATCAGGAATGGTAAAAGAAGACCAGCTAGAACAGCAGGAAGAACGAATGGAAAAATGGCGTTATATTATACAATCCATGACAAAAGAAGAAAAATCAGACCCTGATGTTATTAATGCATCACGTGTAAAGAGACTGGCAAGAGGTTCTGGCTGGCCTGAACATGAGGTAAAGGAACTTCTCAAGGCCTACAAGAACTCCAAATCCATGATGAAGGCATCAAAAGGACGGCAGTTGCAGGGAATGCTAAGAAAGATGGGCCTAGGATAGTATCGTAAGAACCTAGTTAAATTAGGTTTTTTCATCTTGAATAGGGATTGAAGAAAGGGTGAAAGACAAAATTCGTATTTGTCCAATTATTTTTAGCATTTTCACAGTATAAATGGACAAAAGGAGATTTTTTAAAATAGCTTAACTATACTGTTCTATTGAATAGCTATCAATGTTATCAGGCACTTGGCCTTGTGGATAGTGCTTCTATTAAAGAAGTAAAGGCTGCATACAGAAAACTTGCTTTACAATACCATCCTGACAAGAACAACTCACACCAAGATGGTAAAAAATTCAAGGTAATAACGGAAGCTTATCAAGCTCTTAGGGCTGAGTATAAGAAAAGCATCCAAACTAGCTCATCACACGGAAGTTACAATGACAAGAACTCTACGAAAAAACATGATTTTGGTTCCAAGAAATATTCTTGGGGCGCAAGACCATCTGATGAAACCACAGAGGAGGATTGGAGTAGATATACTAAACAAACAGAAAATGCATATCAGGATTTTTGGAAATATTACGAAAAAACTTTCTGGGAATATTATGAACGAGTAAGAGCTGAAGCCAGAGTAGACACGGAACCAATTATAGAAACAGAAAGAGATGTTCCGGTATCAGTCAAGGTTGATCAAAGCAAGTGTATAGCTTGCTGTAGTTGTGAGACAATTGTACCGACCGTATTTAGAGTAGAAAGAAATGTTAGAGTAAATCCTAAATCAAGAGTAATAAATGAACAGGGCGCTAGATCTGAGAAAATACTTGATGCAGCTCAGACGTGTCCTACAAAAGCAATTAGCGTAACTGACAAAGAATCACAAAGACGACTATTTCCCTGGTAGAATATTCCAGTGATTACAAATAATACTTGGCTAATTTACGATATGTTATCATGACGAAAGAAAAACTGGTACAAGTAATTGAGGATACTAGAAAGATATTACAAGAGCATCATCTTTGTGATCATTGTATCGGAAGGATGTTTGCAAAAAGATTGGGTGTTCTCTCTTACAACAAACTAGGAATAAAAATTCGATACATCCTTAAGCAAAAAAATCCAAAATCATGCTACATTTGCAAGAATCTCATGTCTGATATAGACATTCACTTGAGAAAAATGCTTGAAATCTCAAAAGAATACGAGTTCTCTACGTTTCTAGTAGGGGCTATATTGAAGCCATCAATTCTTGATAGAGATGATATAATTCGATCAAAGTTCAAACTTCGTGGTATTGCTGGAATCAAGAGCGAAGTAACTAGAGAGATAGGAAAGCGTTTTGGAAGAAAGACAAGAACAAAAGTGGATTATAACAATCCAGATGTCGTACTTACTATTGATTTCAAAAAGGAACTATACGAAATAAAACCCAAGGCTGTACTATTGCAGGGAAGATATACCAAAAACGCTCGAGGCATTCCTCAAAAACAAAAATCATGTGGGCAATGTGAAGGCAAAGGTTGTTTTCACTGTGATTTTCATGGCATTTCAGATTTTAACAGTGTAGAAGGAAAGATTGTCAAGTTCTTGTTTGATAAATTTGGAGGCCGGCAAGCAAAAATTACATGGGTAGGAAGTGAGGACGAGTCAAGTCTGGTTCTGGGAAAAGGAAGGCCATTTTTTGTAAAACTAATAAACCCACACAAAAGAAACCTGACTTTATCGCGCAAGATATCACTTGATGGAATTTCCATTCTAAATCTTAGAGTTATTTCAAAGATTCCATCAGACCATCTTAAGTTTAGAGCACAAGTTGTGCTTGAAGTAGAAACAGAAAACGAACTCGAACCTTATGTTTTGAAGGCATTGCACTATCTAAAAGAACAGTCTATATCACTACGTGAAAACCATAGCTGGAAAAATAAAAAGAGAATCTATGGAATAAAACTGAAACGAAAATCCGACAAATCCTTCACTATATTGGTAGAATTAGACGGTGGCATACCGATAAAAAGACTTGTCAACGGACAAGACGTCGAACCAAGTCTCAGCAGTATATTAGAAAATCAGTGCAAATGCAAATTTTTCGATTTTCATAAAATAGCACTCACAAACTGAAACAGCTGATCTTCTTAACATGTCAAGGTTATATTATAGTCAGATTCAAACTTGTTCGATTGGATCCGTTACGTAAAGTACACGAAGCGCACAAAACTGGCCTCCTGCCTGACAAAATTCATTCGTTAATAGTCGATAGATTTGTAGTCACGCTTGCAGGAATAGACAGGATTGAGAAGGCGTCTGGGATTAATTTTCCTCTAGCTTACATTGAACCTTCAATTGTAACTTCACACCCAAACACAGGTTCATTTGACTATGGAATCTTGTTTGCAAGAACCATACCGGTAATTTCTAATGACAAACTAGAGATAATTATCCAGATTACGGCTCCACTTGTTGCGTACGGTCTTAAAGGAACAATTCATGCCATACTAGCACATGAATTTCTTCACTACTTGGAGCTTGTAAGAAGAATCTCCGAGATGGATATAGTCTCAGACGAGATCTCAAGTAATTTGTTTGAAAGTGTATATGCCGATTCCACCAGGCTCTTTGATCCACGAGCCGTATTTAACGACAAGACATTGCTGTTGCATATAACAAAGAAATTCCCAGAAGGTTTTAGGGATTACAAGCTTGAAGACAAGGTGTTAAAACTTTGGATAGAAATGAAATTGCCTACAATAAACATGGCACTTGATACAAATGTAATCAAAATTCCAGCAGAGATTCTTGCAAATACCAAGATAGATCCTATTTTACTCCAAAAACTAGAAAGACTAAAAGAAAAGGTCTCCCGTCTTAGAAAGAAGAAACTATACTAATTACTGGATAAATTCAGTTAATCCACACTTGCCGCAGGTTCGTCTGCTCTTGTGTTCAGACATGAAAACTCCCTTGCCGCATCTTGAACATTCCTTCCTAATCCTTTCTGCTTTCTCGCCCTTGATCTTGTAATACTTGTACACATTAGGACTTGATCCTTTTTTTCCAGCCATTACTTACTCTCGTCCTTTGGTTTGCCCTCTTTCTTTCCGGCTGGTCCTTCTTGGACCTCTCCTTCAGCTTTGGCAGGACCTGCTTTTGCTTTCTCTAACCTTTTGAAAATGGCAGCCTTTAGATGCTTTTTTGCCAGATTCTCGTCCTCGTATACATAGAAAGTGCCAGAAACCAATGGCCTTCCAGTTTCATTTCTCAAAAGTACCGGTACTACTATCTTGCCTTCTAAATTGAACTGTTTCGTTATCATGTCAGCAGCTTCCAATTTCTTGAGTTTACCAGCTAGTCCTTTGAATGTACACGTGATCTCCCTTCTAGATAGTAAGGAATTCTTTTCATCCCGTGTGACTTCAATCATTGACATGTGCAATGCAAGTCCTTCTAATAGTTCATATAAATCTTAACTGTGTTTTACTAACAGATTTACAATGGAGCACTGTTAGAACATGGATCGTTTTATGGTTCATCTGAAAAATCAAGGCTACCTTCCAGCTGATGCTCCAATGTTATTGTCAAAAGCTGACAAGCTAACTTCTGGAACGCACGCAATTATCCGTGACGCGAGAGTCTCCAGTAAATATTTGGAATTAGATGTTTCAATTGACAAGGCGCAGCTTGATACACTTGTTGAAAAACTTGAGTCACTTGGTTCGCTTGACCATGCAAGACACATTATCGAAGAAAAAATAGAAAAAGAAGAGGCTATGCGTATAGCTAAAGACTATTTCAACAACGAACGATTCTGGGAATGTCATGAAGTGCTAGAAGGAGTTTGGAAGAAGACGTATGAAGGTGAAAAAGACCTAGTACAGGGGATAATTCTTGTTGCAGCTGCGCTTGTTCACTATCAAAAAAATGAAAGCGATATCTGTCTGTCAATTTTGAAGCGCGCAATGGAAAAGCTCTCAGGCGCAAATGGTAAATATTATGACATTGACGTTGACTTATTTCGGAAGAAGGTCTCAGATATGATTACATCAAAGAAAATAGCTACCTTTGCGATTTGATTAGCTTAATGGCTGTCTTTATCACGTCAGCCCCTGCTAACAATCCTATTTTGCCCCTCTTGGCCTGATCTTCGGTGAATCTTGTAGTCCCGTCTTTTTTGACAGAATCTCCCGATACTAGTACTGGAACGGGATCATCACTATGACTTTTGTTTATGCATGGTGTGGAATGGTCACCTGATACCACAAGGGCAACTTTTGAAGTGTCTATGTTATCAAGCAACATGCCAAAAAATCGTTTGTCTATTTCTTCGATATTTTTCATTTTACCTACTGCATCACCATCGTGACCAAACTCGTCAGGGCCTTTAATATGCACGTAAATTGCATTTTGTGTCTCCATGGCCTTTGCCGCAATCTGCGCCTTTTGCTCGTAATCGGTAAGCCCACCACCACTAAATGGCTGCATCTTTAAGACATTAGCTATGCCAATTTCAACAGGCATATCAACAATACACGAAAATTTCATCCCATGTAATTGATTTATTGGCACGACATAAGGGAATTCGTTTCCTGCATCTCTCAACAAAATACCGGTTAGGGGTTTTTTCCCTTTTCCAACGCGGATCTTGTTTATTTGACTTTTTTTCATAATTGCAAGTGATTGTTCTGTGAATTCATTTACAAGCGATGCCGAGAGCTTAGCACTAGAAGACTCGTTTAACGGAAGCGATTTTTCTATCTTAAGATAGTCACCTACAGCTTTTGCAACTCCCATCCCACCTATTCTTGCATAGGCAGGGTCAGTATTACTGATGTCTGGAGACAGAAACTTGCCATCGTATCTTATTCTGACTATAACTCTATGTCCTATTGTGGGTGCAACCACAACTGACGCCTTTTGGTCTGAGAATCTAACTTTCTCCTCTAGTTCACGGGCAATGGCAAGAGTGTCTTCTCTTTCTATCTTTCTGCCAGCTCTTCTATCTACTATTATATTTTCATCATTTACTGTTGCAAAGTTACCGCGAAGTGCAAGATCACCACTCTTGAAATCTATGCCTATGCCTATTGCTTCAATTACTCCTCTTCCTACATAAGCACCGGTCGAGAACCTATATCCAAGCATATTGAAGACCGCGATGTCGGACTGAGGAGCAATCCCCTTGCCCACTGAAATGACCTCGCCCATAGACCCATTCCTGGCAAGCCTGTCAAGATTGGGAGTTTTGGCGTAGCTTAATGGTGTAGCGCCCTTCAGATCTGGATGTGGCAGATCACCTATTCCATCAAGCAAGACATAGATCATATGAACATCCGAATTATCTGTAATTTTCGATCAACCCACCTTCCGAATTTTTCATATCACACATAAACTTTGATTTCAGAACCGATCTTGAAATACCCTTGTGGCTAGTTATATGATTGACAAGCATTTTAGCTGAAACATGCTTGCACTGTAGACGTTATAAAAGAAGAACTATGGAGATGCTATTTCTGTGAGTTTTATCTTAAAGTTCAACGTTTTTCCTGCCAGTGGGTGATTTAGGTCCACAGATACTAGACCACCTTCTATAGCGGTTATCATCGCAGGAATTCTCTCACCTGTTGGCAATCCTGCCTCGAACGCGAGTCCTGGCACAAGTTCAGTATCCTTTGGGAATATCTCTTTTGGTACTTTCTGCACTAACGTCGGATCATGTTCTCCATATCCTTGACTTGGCGAGACACTGAATTCTTTTTCATCACCCTTTTTCATATCCAAGATTGCATCATCAAATCCCTTTATCACATGTCCACTACCTACTTGAAATTCTAATGGTTTACCATGATCTTCGGAACTGTCAAAAATAGTGCCATCGTCAAGAGTTCCAGTGTACTCGATCTTTACTTTGTCTCCTGTTTTGACATTCAAGGTTGAAACATCCTTTTTTGCGTATACAGAATTTCTTCGTAGAGCTTTTGGATTATTTTCATGCACTTCTAAGAATAATGAGGTAGAAAAATCCTTTGGTTAGTTAGTTAATGGATAATTCTGGTAATGCCAAGATCTTCACTCTGTTATATTTCCAGTATGAACATCATGTTAGAAATAGTTGGTACGGCTTTTCCAGTAGTTTCGATGGTGTCACGAATTCGTTCGTGCACACAGACATGTGGATAGACTAGGCATAACGATTTTGGAAATCATGTGTGAAATGCAGAAGATCTACTTTACAAATATGTGCAAGATTGTTACACACAAGTATCTATTTGGTCGTATCTAAAGTACAATGTACATGAGCAAGGAATCCGTTACGTTGGAATCCATTGATGAAATGTGGAAAGAGATTGAGACTTTCGGGATTAAACGAGAAATTTTCAAATTAAGTAATCCTAGCTATCAACAGATAAGAGATCTGTATTTGTTGATAAAGAAAGGCAAAGAATCTACCTAAGGCTTTCAAATCATCCCCTTACAAAGGTCCAATTCTAGTTATATAGAGGTTTGAGCATGATTGGCTGATTATCCTTAAGAGCTTTGTAACAGGTTCTAAGTCATTAAATCCAGACAGACTTGCTGAACCTCCTGTACTTTGTGTGCTATCCAGGTCCATGAACAGACGTCCATCTGGAATCGATCAAACGGTCGTAATTTTGATCCTGAAATAATTCAAAAATGCATGCAAGTGGAAGCTAAGTTTCTCTTGCGGCACTGGTGGGTGTTTATCATATTCTAAAACAGCAAAACGCTTCTTTCCATGTTTTACGAGGTTTTATCTGTTATTTTGTCGCAGAATCCGATCATTGAAAAGGTTTTAAATTACTAGATCCGGAATTTACCAATATGGGTGATCTTCGTAAGGATTATGTCATTGATAGATTCGTTATAGTTTCACAAGAAAATCACGACGATGCAGATTCCAAAAAGTGTCCTTATTGTCCTGGAAATGAGTCCATGACAAATCCCTCATCATTATCTCTTGTTGCAAAAGATGGTATGCTTCAAAGACTTCAAGATACCGAAGATTATTATATTGAAAATTGGTCCGTTCGAGTCTTTGAGAGTAAAAATCCAGTTGTTGCTACGACATCAGAAAATTCTTACAGTGATAGGCCACTTTATAGTGAACCTGCGTATGGATATCACTATGTTGTCGTTGCCTCAGAAAAGCACAAAGATTCGTTGGCAAGCATATCTATAGAACAATGGTCAAATGTTCTAGTAGTAATTCAGGATAGGCTAAGATGGCTTTATACTCAGCGTGGAGTTACCTATGTCTCAATTTACGTAAATCATGGTAAAGAGGCAGGTGGAGCAACAACACATCCTCATCTAAACATTGTGACATTTTCGACAATACCGCCAGTAATTGAACAAGAAGCGGAAGCTGCGCACAAAATCTTAAACGAAAAAGGCATATGCCCTATGTGCCAAACAGTAAGTACTGAGACAGGTGGTCCGCGGCAAATATTACAAACAGAAGGATTCCTTGCCTTCTGTCCATGGGCGCCATCTCACCCATACGAATTTTGGATATATCCAAAGAAACATACAACAAGCTTTTCCAAAATCACTCAAAAGGAAATTAATGATCTTTCGCTTATTCTTCGCGCCACGCTAGGTGGACTTGCAAATACGATGAAGAGTCCATCATACAACATGGTATTTCACCTCTCACCAGAGAAGAAAAACAATAGACAGATCCATTGGCACATTGAAGTGTATCCACAAGCTGACCGTTGGTCTGGACTTGAAAGAGGATACGGAGTATTTCTAAACAAGGTGACACCAGAGAAAGCTGCGGAAGAGCTTGGTTCGTCATGCAGAAAAGAACTGGCTGGTTTAGTCGGAATAATCTAGATAATCATTTGGTTTATTTATTGAGTAAAAAAGAAGATTACTGTGGCAATAGAAAGATGGATAGCTGCAGCAAGTTTGGGATTATTTATTATGTTTGTAGCTCAGATAATATCGATCGCAGACTTTCTTAATCATCCGTCATATGATATTGATCCTTCATCCCTGATTAGAGAATTTATTTCAATAAGTGCTGCTCCAGCACTGATACTGACCGGTTCGACATTTTTATTATCACGCAGATATGGTTCAAGACTCAACGGTTCTATGATTATTGCAGGTGGCATAGTTACACTTGCTGGAATGTATTACGTCAACACTCTCATACCAAGGATACCTAACGCATACGTTGTTCCAGAGCTTACAACTATTCCTATATTATTCATGGCAGTTTCAATACCGGTCATGATAGTTGGCGGTCTCTTATTCCGACTAAAACCTAGGCCAAAAAGAGATTACTTTTTTGATAGATGATCAAATCTCATCGAGTTTGAATATCTTTTGAAGCCTAGATCTTCATAGAACGGAATCAAATCATCTGTGCAATCTAGTATAGTTTTATAACATCCTCGTTTTTTGGAGTACTCTAAAAGAGCTTTAACGAGCTTCTTACCCACTCCCTTTCCTTGAAAATCTTTTCTTACGGCTACATCCTCAATATGACCAACTGTACCACCATCGTGAATGAATTTCTGCTCAATCAGAATGCTCGCAGAACCTATGACTTCGCAATCCTTTACCGCTACGTATGTGATCTGATAAGGGTTTTTTGATATGCTGCCAAAAATTACTCCTGCTTTCTTTGGTTTCAAGTTACTTGCCTTTCTTAGTGAATCAAGGGATGCTAAGAAACCATTGTAGAGATCCTTTTTTTGGAGTTTACGTATCTGAACATCTATCATAGCTTCTGGTCTAAATCTGGCCCAGTCTCTCCAAATAATGCTGATATGCACGTCTGTATGATACCTTGTCACCTATATCGATAAAGCCCTTTTTTATTACAAATCCGCCTACCTTGTACTTTTTTGCAATTGCGCTACGAATAACGTTATCCATACCATGCGGCTTATTGGGAGGAATTAGCTTGAAAACTTCAGGTTCCATTACGTAGCATCCTATGTTGATATTTCCTTTAACCTCAGGTTTTTCGCGCCATGCTTTTACTCTGTTATTTTTATCCATATCTATGAATCCATATTGCAGCTTTGTTTTGTATTCAAAAAGTCCCATCGTGACAAATGATTTTTTCCTAAAATGGCTGTCCACCATATTTTTCAGACTGAATTCAAAAACAGAATCTCCGTAAATACAAACAAAAGTATCATCAATGAACTCTTCCGCAGTTTTCAGTTGTCCTGCAGTTGCAAGAGGACGATTTGCTGTGGCATATTCAATTTTTACCCCAAATCTGCTACCATCCTCAAAATAATCCTCGATAGTCTTTCTAAGATAGCTTACGCACAGTACAAATGAATCAACGCCGCCTTTCTTCATCCACTCAATAAGGTGCTCAAGTAAAGGCTTCTCTCCAAGTGGCAGCATTGCTTTTGGAAGAAATGTCGTGTATGGCTGTAGTCTTGTACCAAGACCACCAGCCAAGATTACTGCCTTCACGAAAATACTCTAAAGGCCCAGTATTTATGTTGAAGGATGAAAGTATTCTATCTTATTATCTTGAGAAGTTTTGTTAAGACCTCTTTGGGGCTTTCTCCGAAAATCAGGATCATTGGTTCTTTTCCAATGCTACCTTTGTGATATATGATATCTGGTGGAATTATTACTCCTTTGATTGCATTTCTGGTACCCCAGGAAATAGTTTTGCCCTCTTTACCTCTTACTAAATCTGGCTCTATGTTTCTATCGTAAAAAAAAACACCCAATTTCTTTTTAATGGCTTTTTCAATTATCCTCTTGTCATATTTTATGTTCAGTGCAGACCTTACAGTAGGATGTTTTTTTGTTATTTCTAAGACTGATAAAGCTACATGTTTTGAGCCTCCGTATTTCAGACTACCAGCTACAGTAACCGATTTACCGGTCTTGACAATTCTTCCTTCTAATCCAAGTATGTCTGCTATTGATGTAGGACTTGTTCTTGAATATACAAAATTTGTTTGGCATTCTGGAATATACCGGTAAATACCTTCAATTTCAACAAATTGTGTTACAGCACAGGAAAGATCATTTTCTATTACGTCCAATCCTTTCTGGGTAACTATTGAGAGTCCTCTTCCCACCTTAACTGTATTCTTCATAGATTGTAGCGTGAAATCTTGCGCGGATTTGACGGCATCTTTCAATCCTTTTCCCTTTGCAATATTTACGCATAAAGCAGCGGAAAAGGTGCATCCACCGCCATGACCACTAAACAGTATTTTGTTATGAGAAAAAGTATGGAATTTGTGGTCTTCTAGAAGGATATCGGTAACCTTGTTACTTTGTAGGTGTCCTCCCTTTATCACAACACCTCTTGCGCCCAACTTCTGAATCTTAATAGCTGCTTTTCTAATATCTCCTAATGATCTAATCTTGATATTAGCAAGTTTTTCGGCTTCTAATACATTAGGCGTGATGATATGTGCAATTGGCACAAGTAATTTTTTGAAATACAAAATCGCATCCTTTTGTAGTAAAATTCCACCCGTGGTAGATTCAAATATTGGATCAAGAATGATTGGGATCTTTACACGCTTGAGCTCCGAATGGATTGCCATTATAGCTTTCTTGCTGTACACCATTCCTATCTTGATTGCATCGACGTGAAAGTCCGAAAGTATTGACTTGATTTGACCTCTTATAATTGATGGTGAAACTGCCTCGACATCAAAAAATTTTAATGTGTTTTGACTTGTTACTGCCGTAACGATACTGAGTCCATATGCACCAAGAGCAGTAAAGGTCTTTATATCACCCTGGATGCCTGCACCTGAAGAGGGGTCAGAACCGGCGATTGATAATACTTGCACAACCTTAAGTTAGGAAACTCACGTTTAAATCCAATCGATTTGTAAAAAAGGTAAATTGGGTACACAAATGAGTGCGGCCCGTAGGGGTGTTGCAACAGAAGAAATGAAAGTAGTTACAAGAGATGAGGCTGTGACTCTTGAGTGGCTAATGCCAAAGATCGCAATCGGTTCAATCATCATACCACACAATAATGCTCGCCCACAGAAGATTCACGACGTGGGAATAGGAAATGGAATGAAGACCAAAGTCAATGTTAATATCGGAAATTCTACACTGAACAAGAATTTGGAAGAAGAGGTTGAGAAAGCAAAAATTGCCGTAAAGTATCACGCAGACACTATAATGGATTTGAGTGATGGAGGAGATGTTGGACTATTTAGGAGAAGTCTTCTTGAAGCCGCTCCAATAAGCTTTGGTACTGTGCCTGTTTACGAAGCCTACAACTACGGAGTTGAAAAACACAAAAACCCACTTGATATTACAGAGGATGATTTTCTTAATGCATTTGAACACAACATAAAAGATGGCGTAGATTACACAACTATACATTCTGGTATAACAAAAGAAATAGCTAAAAGGATTCTTGCGGTAAAAAGACATGCGGGAATAGTAAGCAAAGGTGGAACTATTACTGCTGCATGGATGCTAAAATACGACAAAGAAAATCCCTATTACGAACATTTTGATTATCTACTTGAGCTTGCAAGACAATATGATGTCACTTTTAGCTTAGGTGATGCATTAAGACCAGGTTCGATACTTGACTCTCATGACGAACTTCAGTTGCAGGAAATGATCAATGTATCGCGACTCACAAAACGAGCACATGAAAAAGATGTGCAAGTAATGGTTGAAGGACCAGGACACGTTCCAATCAACGAGGTACCAGCAAATGTGAGACTGGCCAAATCCCTGATCGGAGACGTTCCGTACTATGTCTTAGGTCCACTAGTTACTGACATTGCATCTGGCCACGATCATATAGCTAGTGCTATTGGTGCAGCAATCTCAGCAAGCGAAGGGGTAGATTTGTTGTGTTACCTTACGCCTGCAGAGCACTTGGCATTACCAACAGCTGAGGAGGTAAAGGCTGGCTTGATTGCGTATCGAATTGCAGCACACGCAGCAGACCTTGTAAAACTAAGAGATAAGGCAATCAAATGGGATATGGAGATGACAGAAGCAAGAAGAACTCTAAACTGGGAAAAGCAAATCGCTCTATCCATAGATCCAGAAGAAGCTGCCCGAATACATGCGAGAACAGGTCAGCTAAAAGGCAATACCGTACCATGCACGATGTGTGGTGGTGCTTGTGTTTACATAATGTTACCACAACAACGATACAACACACCAGAAGAGGAAGAAAAGCTACAACAGGCTAGCTAGAACTTTATCCAAACTGGGAACAGTTCTATACTGTGTAATCTCCGATGGACTTATCCATCGATATTCAGAATTTTCCCAGTTCAATTCGATTACAGGATCTTTTACAGAGAATAAAAAAGGATACACTAACCACTCATGATTGACATATTGAGGTGAATCTACTCGCATTTGTGACGCAGCTCTCAGTAATCCAATCTTGACTTCTGGAATACGCGTCTCTTCAAATATCTCAGTTTTTGCTCTGTGAAGTGGCTCCTCATTTCCTTCTATAATTCCGCTAATTGCTGCCCAAAGGCTCTTCATTGTCTTTACTTTATCACTTCTTCGTAAGATAAGATACTTGTTGTCTTTAGTTAGAAAGCAAGTTACTATTTTGGTGGAGTTCAATTATTTATCGACAGAATTTACCATCATGATTAATTTCTTGTATGCGTCATTAAGATCAATATTTTTTACAAGTCGTTCTTTTGCACTGGTGATGTATTTTAACATCTCTTCTGTCCTGTTTTCTTGAATCAAGATGAGCATCCTACCTATGTCTTTCCATAACTCTTCTGCATATTTTCTTATTTCGGGATTTGCAATTATGGTTTCGATCAGCTCTGGTGATTCAGTCATAATGCCAGCAGTCAAAAGTTTTTGCGCTTTGAAAGTAGTTCCAGCCATCTTTTCAACTAGTCCAAAGTTTTCTTCCTTTGCTAATATGTTGGCAAGAGCCAAGTTAACTAGATGTGTCATGCCTAAGATAATGGCAATTTTTTTGTCATGTTCCGTTGCATCTATTTGAACGAAGTTTGCCTCACTAAACAAAGATTTGGCAACTGCAAGTTCCTTTTTTGCGTCACGAATTGGAATCGAGATTATGTTTTGACCCTTAAGCTTCTTCGTGCCAGGACCGAACATGGGATGAATACAAACAGGGTTTACCTTGTCTGGTATCTTGGATAAAGCAGCGGCAGTCTTTAATTTAAGTGAGGATATGTCTATAAGATACGACTCTCTTTTCATCTCCTTTGCAATTAGTCTGATGGTTTCAGGGGTGCGCTTTACAGGTATGCATAAGATAACATAATCTGCAGACAAAATGGCACCAACTAAGGATTGAGCTTTTGTAATGGACTTGTTTAGAATCTGTTTTTCTGAGTCATACCCAATTATCTCAAAGCCTTTTTCAAGAAAATACTTTGAGAACCATTTGCCCATTTGGCCTTCCGCACCTATTATTGCAATCTTCTTTTTCATTTATGACTCCTCAACATATGGTCTATTACTTGCATACCCTGATTAAGTATATCCTCTGTTTGACACGCTGATATCCTGACAAAGCCCTGATAGTTACCAAATCCTTCCCCAGGTGCTATCGCTACACCGTGATCTAAAAGTTTGTTTGTAAACTCAACAGAATCAAAACTCTCTTTTCTTATTTTGGCGAAGAGGTACATTGCTCCATCAGGTTCTACAAAATCTAGCTGTATGGTTCTAGCTCTTTTAGTCAAGATCTCTAATCTATTCTTTATCGTTTTAGAATTATCCGTTGTATTGGCATCAAGAGCCTTCATTGCGACATATTGTATGGGCTCTGATACGTTTGTTAATGCTAGCGCTTGAAGTTTTGACATCCTTTCTATTATGTCTGGGTTGGATACGGCATAACCAATTCTAAATCCTGTCATGGCATGCGATTTTGAAAATGACTGCGTTATTACTGATTTATCGTGTTCGTATGAAAGAATACTTTTCCATGGTCTAAACGCGTATGCAGAATAAATCTCATCACTTAGTACATAGAGATTATTTTTCATTGAAAGTTCCATTATCTGGTCTTGTAGTTTCTGGGGAAGAATCTTACCCGTGGGATTATTTGGATAGTTGAGTACTATCATCTTTGTGTTCTGATTTATCACATTCTCAATATCATCAATCTTTGGTTCCCATTTGTTCTCTAACGTGGCATGAATTGTACGAATCTTGATGCCTGCATTTAGTGCATTATCTCTATATGCAGGCCATGCAGGTTCGATTACTATTATCTCATTTCCAGGATTTAACAAAGTGGAAATTGCCAGAAAGACAGAAAATCTTGCTCCTGGCGATACCAAGATGTTTTGCGGATTTGTTTTGGTATCGAATTTACTTGTAACATATTTCGCAAGAGTCTCTCTGAATTCTGCCATTCCTTTTGAATCTCCGTACTTCGTGTATCCTCTTTCATATACTTCTGAAAGTGCGGCCTTGACAATCTTAGGCGGATAGAAATCGGGCTCTCCAACTTCCATGTGAATTATCTTCTTTCCTTGTTTTTCTAATGTCTTGGCTTTTAGGAAGACGGAAAGATGTGTTTGTTGGCTTGAGGATTGGATCTTGACTGATTCATTTAGAAGAAAATTCAGCATGGTTATGCCTGATTTTTCATCAAGCCCTATTTCTTTGCATAGGGATAAAACCTTAGAACGCAGCTGACTTTCTCTTTCTTCGTTTGTGATCCCTAGTCTGAGATTATTTTTTAGACTGCCAATTTTCTTTGCAACCTCGTTTCTTTCTTTGAGCAGTTTTATAATGTCAAATGTTAACTGGTCTATCTTATCACGTAGATTATGAATGTCTGACATTTCTTATCAAATAACGGGTTGGATGAGGCCTGCCCTGAGCGCATGATCAGCAAGAACAACAGATACTACAGAGTCAACAACAGGTGGTGCACGTGGAACTACACACGGATCGTGTCTTCCCTGAACTATCAATGAGGCTGACTTTTTAGTCTTTAGATCAATTGTCTGCTGTTTCTTTCCAATTGATGACGCAGGTTTGAAAGCCACTCTGAGAACTAGTGGCATGCCAGTTGAAAGACCACCAAGGATGCCTCCGGCATTGTTGGTTTTTGTAACTACTTTTCCATTTTTTAAAATGTACTGGTCATTATTTTCTGAACCATGAAGTGTTGATCCAAGGAAACCAGAGCCAAACTCGACTCCCTTTACTGCTGGAATAGAAAACAATGCTTTGCTAAGATCTGATTCTAATGACCCAAAGATTGGCTCACCAATACCAACCGGAAGATTTGTTGTTATCGATTCAACTATTCCTCCAACAGAATCCCCCTTTCTTCTTGCGGAAAGAATTGCAGCCCTCATTTTCTCTGCTATTTTTTTATCAGGACATCGTACTTCATTGCTGTAAATTGCATTTTTCATTTTAGATGAGGCTTGTCCTTTCATCGTTACTTTTCCTACCTGACAGGTGTAAGAATAAGTCTCAATTCCCAGTGTCTGAGAGAGCAGCTTTCTTGCTATGGCACCTGCCATTACAAATGTGGCAGTTAATCTTCCTGAAAACCTTCCTCCGCCTCTGTAATCATTGAATCCTTTGTATTTGATATAAGCTGGATAATCAGAGTGACCAGGCCTTGGTCTCAAAGTAAGATTTTCGTAATCGCGTGAACGTTGGTCAGTATTCCAAATTATCGTTGCTATCGGGGCCCCTGTAGTATAGCCACGAAATACTCCTGAGAGAATCTCTACCTTGTCCTCCTCTTTTCTTTGAGTTGTTACAATTGATTGGCCAGGCTTACGTAAGTCAAGCATTTTCTGGATATCCTTTTCCTCTAGCTTGAGACCAGCGGGGCATCCATCTACAACAGCACCTATACACTTACCATGGCTTTCACCAAAACTGGTGAAGACGTAACGCTGTCCTATAGAACTTGAAGACATGATAAAATTTTCTTTTGCATGTTTATAATCCTTGTAGGAGATAAAGTATCATATCATGAAATTTGGGCAAGATCGATACAAAATTAGATATCGCCTAGTCATTATTTAGTGTCATGAAAATACGAAATGCCCTTGAAGCAGACAAATCATACATGTTAGAGTTTTGCAAGAATACATTCTCTTGGGGTGATTACATTGCAGACGTATGGCAAAGCTGGAAATCAAAAGGAAGACTCTATGTCTTAGAAGAAGGAGGAAGAGTTGTCGGCATTTACCACCTTGCTATTTCTGAAAAACAAGCATGGGTAGAAGGTATGAGAGTCCATCCGCAATATCGTAGAAGAGGACTTGGGAAGAATTTGCTTGTTCACGCCGAATCGATGGCTCCTTTCAAGACTATGAGATTGATAATTGAAAGTGAAAACCATCCATCAATCAAGCTTGTAGAATCTATGGGATATCGCTTGGAAGACAAGTGGCGTCTTTATTCAATGGTTCCAACAAACACAAAATCGACTGTTAGGAATGCGCCAGATTTGTCAGAAATAATGGCACTGGTTGATTCTATTACATACGCTGATTCATGGAAATGGCTGCCGCTAGAACAGGAAAAACTTCTTCAATTGATACAAGAAAAGAGAATCATAGTTTCTGATAGGAACCAAAAGGTATCTGCCATAGGAATTTGGAATAGGTCTTGTGATTTTCCACAGGTGTTGCAGCTTGGTTACGTAAATGGTTCCTCCGATGGAATTTTGGATATCCTGAGATTTATGCAAAACAAAGCCTTTGATCTTAAATGTGAAAGAATCCAAGTCTTTGCTCAGGAAAAGATTTCACTTGAGACAAGTATTCTAGATAAGAGGGCATTATTCTACTTGATGAGAAAGGACCAAGAAAAATCTATAACATCTGATACGAAAGCAAATTCGTGAATTATTGGCTTGTAAAACAAGAACCATCTACATACATTTATGATAACCTTGAGAGGGAAAAAAAGACCGTTTGGGATGGGGTTCATAATAATTTAGCATTAAAGCACATTCGTGGAATGAAAAAAGGAGACAAGGCCTTGTTTTACCATACCGGAGAAGAAAAGCAAGCAGTTGGTATAATAGAAATAATAAGTGACCCGTACCCAAACCCAAAAGAATATGACAAGAGGTTTGTAGTGATTGATGTAAAGCCAGTTTCTAGACTAAAAAGGCCAGTTACCCTTGAAGAAATGAAAAAGGATCTCAAGTTCAAAGACTGGGAGCTCTTGAAGATTTCACGACTTTCTGTCATGCCAGTTCCAAAAAACCTCTGGGATGAAATAATGAAAAAATCAAAAAACTAGCTTTGCATTAGAATCTTTGCTCCAATCTTATTCATGTCTTCAATAAATGTAGGATAGGAGACATCTACAGAGTCTGGGTCTGTGACTGTACAGTCTCCCACAAACATTCCTGCGATACAAAATGCCATGAACAATCTGTGGTCTTCTGATGAATCAAGATTAGCACTCTTGATTGTCTTTGGCGCACTAAGAATTAGACCGTCTTCCTTCTCTGTTACGTTTACACCAAGTTTCGAGAGCTCTTGTGCTAGAATGGTAATTCTGTCTGTCTCTTTGAATCGTGCATGTTTCACATTGTAGATTTCAATAGGTTTTGATGTCTTTAGTGCTAAAATTGACATTGGTGGTAACAAGTCTGGAGTGTTTGAAAGATCAAATCTACCGCCATTGAGAATTTGAGGTGAATTGACTGTAATAACGTTGCCGACGTTTACTTTGACGCCTAATTTTTCCAAATGAGATAATATCTCCATGTCTCCTTGGGGTAAGTCACCAACAGAAACTGCAATTGACATGTCATTGCCTATCAAGACTGCAGCAGATAGCAAAAGGGCCATACTTGAAAAATCGGATGGGATAGTAAAGTCTACAGGTTTGTAGTCTTGTTTTGGAATGTTGTATTTTTTGTAGGATGATATAGTATTTACTGTTACTCCAAATTTTTTCATTATTGCAATTGTTGCATCGAGGTATGGTTTTGAGACAAGTTCTCCATCTATTTCAAATATTATTCCCTTTTCAGTTTTCGGAGCTGCAATCAAAAGTGCGGAGATGAACTGACTTGAAACAGAGCCTGAAATGTTAGTGCTTCCGCCTAGAATCTTCCCTTTTATGGTAATTGGCGGATTTCCATAAGTTGATGCGCACACTGCTCCAAGTTTTTGGAGAGCATCAAGGAGCGGCTGCATCGGCCTTTTCCTTAGACTGGAATCGCCGGTAAGGGTAATCTCCGTATCAGAAAGTGATGCAAGAGCTGCAGATATCCTAATCGTAGTTCCAGAATTTGATGCGTCTATCTCTGGCTTTTGCGGAATTACCTCTCCCTTGCCTTCTACCGTAACTGTTGAACCGTCAACATTAATTTCTGCTCCAAAGGCTTTACATGCACTGATAGTAGCGATAGTATCTCGAGATAGCAAGACATTTCTTATGGTACTTTTTCCTTTGGCAAGCGAAGCCAAAAAAATGGCGCGGTGTGTGTAGCTCTTGTTTGGCGGACAAGATATAAGACCAGATGGATTTGCCTTTTCGACCTTACACTTCATAGACTTCAGCCTTTTTGTTATTGATAGGAGAAACTAGAGTCTCTCCTTCAAGAGACGAAAATACTTTCTTTACGTTTGATATTTTATCATTTCTTGCGACAGCTGCTATAGCTGGACCGTTTCCAGAGACTGAAGCACCCAATGCTCCACTCTCAATTAGTTCAGTTAGAATCCTTGGATCCGAACCCAAAAGCGTAGAAGTAGCTAGGCCATTTAGAATCATAGCATTCCAATATTCTGATTTGCTAGCTAGATCCCATGCTTGGGCAAAGATGTTCTCTAATACTCTTAATTTCTTCACATTTCCTCTCCTCCTTGACTTGGGTATGAAAATGACAGAAGACAAGTCAGCTGGCGCCTTTTCAGATCTTATGATCTTGATGTTGGTGTTATCAGTTACGGCAAATCCACCAAAATAACACGCGCATGCATCATCGAATGCACCAGTTATACTCACCTTAGATTGAATCGAAGCGTGAACTCCATCTCTTAGAATTTCAAGATCGGCAGCTCCCGGTTTGAATATCTTTGCACATGCAAGTGATATTGCAGACGAGATTGCACTAGAGCTTTTTAGCCCATAACCTGAAGGTATTTCTGTTTTAACAGATATTCTAAGCCTGTTTCGTTCTAGGTCTGGTTTTGGTACTGATGTTTCAACTACGGATCTTATTAATCTAGCACTGAGACTAGATTCCCTGTTTTCAAAGAAAATTCCCTTGCCGGGTTCTGCAACAACGGTTGTCTCTATTCCAAGCGATATTCCAAGTGTTGCACCCCTGCCTGTGGCAATGGCGTTTACTATCGAAACTGCTCCATGCATACTTGCTCTAACTTGGACCATCTCTAAAATCTCCCAAGTAGAGTCAATTTCATTGCTTCGTATGGAGCAGGTATCTTATGCCAAATCTCAAATGATTTCATCGCTTGAGCAAGAAGCATTTCCCATCCATATATGATAGTCGCGCCTTGATTTTTTGACTGTTCTATTAATGGAGTTTCTACGGGCATATACACGATGTCATAAACTATGGAATCTTTCCCTATTCTTTTTGTTGATATGGGACAACCAATACCTTTGAGACCTACTGATGTCGCGTTTACAATGAACTTGTAACTTCCAGCTATATCTCCGGCATTTTTCAGATCTGAATAGTCAGATTCTAATCCTATTTGATGTGCAAATCTAATGAGGCTTTGTGCCCTCTCTTCTGTTCTATTTGCGACCGTAATCTTGTGAATCTTTTCCTTGCTGAAAGCAGCAACAATAGCTCTTGCGGTTCCGCCAGCGCCTAATAGCAGTACATCCAAACCCTTGCAATCTATCTTTCTACCCCTTAGAGGGTCTAAGAATCCATCAACATCCGTGTTGTATCCATTCAAATATCCGACATCATTGACAACGGTGTTTGTTGCTCCAACCAGTCTACATTCTTCGTCTGTGTAATTGAGAAGTTGCATCATGTCAACTTTGTGAGGAATAGTAACATTGAAACCCGCCACCCCTATTTTTTTTAGGGATTCTATGTCAGACTCCAGTTCTCCCTTTGGGATCCTATAAGCTATATAGGTACAATCCATGCCAAGAAACAGATATGCGGCATTATGAAGTGCAGGTGATAATGAATGATCAATGGGATCACCTATCACAGCATAAGTCTTTGTCATTGGTTTCTACTTCCATTTCGTGATGATTTAAGCAATTAGGGGAGATATGACATTTAAAAAATCAAATTCCGTATCCGCTATTTCTCGTGTAGAGTTTCTTTAACTTCGAGCCACACTTTGGACAGTTTGTTTGTTGATGAATTGTAGCGCATTCTAAACAAACAAAATTGGCTCCAGTGCTTTTTGACAATCTGTACTGATAAATTATGATAAACGCCAATGCCACAACCCAAACTAACACAAGGAGCAATATCAATCGAAAAACTCCTAGCAACACTGTTACGCCTAGAGCTGTTATGATGACATTTCGTGGAACGTTGTTTTGAGGCTGTTTCATCTTCATCAGATTATTTTGGTGAATCTTTTATAATAACGCTGGTATCTTACTTTTCTGACTCTTAGAGACTGATTAATTAATATAAGATCAGCAATTGAATCGGTTCTAATCGCGATTCTTAGCATTTCACTTTTGTAGCTTGAAAATGATCTTCATTTCGTTTAGACTGAATTGGCCTGGTGCTACCGGTTTGCCCAGAGAAACGTAAGTGAAGGGGCTGCCAAGTTTAGTACAAAGAATTCTAGACATTCTACCGTAATCGCCCATTGCAAAAGCAATCAAGTTAGCCCTCCTTCCAACTTTCTTGTACAGAG
>Ga0066710_100000095_pt1 | contig 37652 bp, 67 predicted proteins | sample GraSoiAngelo_159_FD_79666 | JGI IMG/M metagenome (GOLD analysis project Ga0066710, IMG submission 79666) | Grasslands soil microbial communities from the Angelo Coastal Reserve, California, USA - 14_1009_16_40cm | ecosystem: Environmental > Terrestrial > Soil > Grasslands | place: USA... | reverse complement strand
CGGCTCAGTGGGGAATGGCCTCGACTGGCGGCTGCATCGGCGACCACGGTCGGGGCCGTTTCTTTTCGCTAGGCAGGCTCCTGGGGGTGTTGGGCCTTCCACTTCCGGTCGGCCTCGAGGAACTTCGCGATCACGGCATCCGGTCCTTCCGACCGAGCCGGAGCTTCCACTTGTGGAACCCACGATGGCCGGCGGGGCGGAGACAGAACGCATCGCGCCGCACCGCGGGGCACAGCTCGCTCGCCGCAGGAAATCGCCGCCGGATCATCCGCAGCTCTTCCTCCGTCGCTCGCGGCTCTCGCTCATTGCGTCGTGACGCCACTCGGCACACTCGGAGGCGCCGTCGTTCCTCCAATCGGCCCCGGCCACCTGTCGTCGCGGACCTGCACCGATGAGAAGTACCAGAACTGCTTCGTCGCGCTCGCTTGCCCCTGCCCGTTGTTGCCCATCGCCAGCGACACCATCATCGCCGGATCCACGCAGAAAGTGTTCCCGGCCGCGTAGAACTTCGCGAGGGTCCACGCCTGGCCGTTCCAGAGTGCCGGCCGATCTTGCGGCTCCCCGTTGACGAACGTCGTCTCGTCATACAGCAGCGAGTTCCCATCATCGTAGACGCGCGGATGCACGCGCACGTGGGTCGCGTCCACCCATTCGACCCAATACTCAAATCGATACCAGCGGCCGAGCGCCAGCCGATTGGGCGGCCCCCAGTGCCACGTCTGCCAGATCGTGTTCCCGCAGGCGTAGTTGGAGAGCGCCATGTAAAAGCCGGACGCGCTGCCGTACTTCCTGAGATACGTCAGGCTCTCGATCGCCGCACCGCCGACGATCGTCCCCGCCGTCGCGACATGATCGCCCGGGCCCGAGGTGTCGTCCGAGCGGAAGTAAAAGCGGACGTAGGTGTCCCGCCCGACGCCGATCACATTCGCCTTCCAGACGTCTGATCCCCAGATCGGCCCGTTCTGCTGCGCGCGGAGCGCGTTGTGGCCACCCGGCCCGCCCGTCACGATCGCCATCGTCGGCGTCGGCGTGTCCCACTGGACGTACCCGGTCCATTGCCCTCCATCCGTGAACGCCGAGATCCCGGTCCCAGTCGCCGTGTCCCAACTCGAGTCGAAGAGGACCCCCGCTTCGACGGGCATCGCGATCAAGAGCACCGCGACCAGGCGGCGGATCATTGCGTCTTGATGCTGATCGGGGTCTTGACACTGGTCCCACCAGAGCCAATCGTCGCGACGCCCCACGTCTGCCGCCCGTTGCCAGGGAAGATCGTCGCCGGTGGGCTATCAATCGTCTGCACCAGCACCCAGGTCTGGCCCTTCAGACGGTAGACACCATACTCGGTGGCGCCGTCCACGGGCACCCAGTCCAGGGTGCAGCTCGTCGTGGTTCATTGCACCGTCACGCTGCTCGGCGCATTCGGCGTGACACACACGGCCTCTTTCGTGCGATCCACTGGAAGCGGTGCCGCGGCCGTCCGCGCGCTCTCACCACCTAACACCGAGACTGCGGAGACGGTGACGTTGATGACCGCCGACTGACACGGGAGGATCGGTATCAGGATCGCGCTATTCGAGATCACCCCGCCGCCCGTCGCCTTGCTCGCCGGCACGACGACCGTGGACTCCGCCCCCGTGCCGATCTTCCAGTAGATATGCGTCTCCTTCAGATCGGTGATCGCGGCGCCGGTCGTATACGTCGTCGGCTCCGTGTACGTGATGAGCGGCGTGGTGCCGGTCGGCGAGACCGTGTAGGGATCGGCGCTCGCGACCGAGGCCACCACGAGCCAGAACGCTGTGGCCGCGATGACGCAAAACGCCCAGAAGAGCCAGAACGCGATCGGGCCGGACTTGTCGTTGAGAATCTGGAGACGCATCACCACTCCTCCGCTTTCGCCAACAAGGCGTGCGCCTCGGTGTCCGTGAGCCACCGCTCGGGCACGCAGCCGAACGGGCACGCCATGGACTTCGTCAGGCCCCACACCCGGCAGATCATCGGGCGGATGTCGTAGATCGCGCAGGCACCGGACGGTGTCAGCATGGGACACTGGAGACTCAACGCGCGCCACGCCGTCCCCATCCGGCGCTCGATCCGCTCGCGCTCCTCCCCGCTAAACACGATCGGCCCGCACGCCGCTTGACACTTCCGCTGGCAGTTGAGCCGCGGGAGCGACGCATACGCTCGGTCGAGCTCCACTGAGCGGATCGCGCGCTGGATGACGCTCATCGCGGCGGGAGTTCCACTTGCTCGCACGCGGACACGTACAGTTCCTTCTTCCGCGTAAAGATAACTTGCTGGCGGATGAACTCGCATGCCTTCGCCGTTTCAAATCCGGGTATCTTCACCGTCACCGCTCGCATCGGAAGATTCACCGTCGTCTCCGTCGCTCCGAGCACCGTGATTGATGCGTACACCACGATCGTGAAAAACCACATTCACTTAGGCGGCGATGGCGGCACCACGCTCCCCGCAGAGGCCGGGGGTTCCTTTCCCTGCTGGTAGATGAGCCCGTCGCCGCAGTCGACGGTCAGGGTAAAACTATTCTGGCCCGCTCCACCAACCCCCGCCGACAGGCTCGTCTGCCCGACGCCCGTCACGCTGCCCTTGCCTCGGCATTCGACGTACCCGGGATATTCGCCGGCACCCTTCAGGACGTAGCCGCAGCCGGACAGGAGCAGCAGGGCGACACCGAGTGCAAGACGGCTCATGGCTTCCCCACCTCCGACTTCGGCACCTCCGGGAGCTTCAGGTTCATCCGGACCTCCTTCGCGGCGGCCACGAGGCCCGCCAGACACGCCACCAGAATCACGATGCCCGACGGCATCGCCTTGCTCCCGCTCTCGACGATCGCTCCCATGAGCGTCCCGCCACCGGCGATGAGAAAGTCCGTCGTGGCGGAGATCGCGAGGACGACCCAGAGCGGCGCGTTCACCGGAGCGGGTGCTCCGCATACGACACCGCCTGCACGCTCAGATGCGTGTGCGCGGCATCGTGATCTGCTCGCACCTCGCTCAGCGCCGCCTCCTCGCTCGGCGCCGCCGAGTCGAACGCCGCCCCGCAGTCGTTACAGTGGACCTGCCAGAGGGCCCCCGGCACGATCGGCTGGTGCTGGTGCTCGACGCCGGGTCTCATGCGGTCTCCCAAGCGAGTTCGCAGCGGATACGCTCAAGCATGTCGCCAACAACGTCGTGCGCCGGATCAGCCGAACAGAAGCTCACGACTTCGCTTCCGGCGATCTGCGTCGGCCCCCAGAAAGTCCACGATGCCGAATGCGCCAAACGCACGTATCGTTGCGGTGCGCGACACACATGACAAGTCGGAACGCTCACTGCGGCCTCGGCTCCTTCGTCGGCGGCATGACATCGCCGCCCTGCCGCGGGATGCCGGTCTGGTAGGCGGGCTTCTTCGTCGCCTCGCGCTGGGTCACGCTCGTGGTCGGCGGCGTCGCCTTGAACATGGCGGAGGCTGGAGACGCCACGTCGGTGCGATAGAGCGTGTCGCCGTCTGGACGTGAGTCGTTGTAGTTGTGGACCTGATGCATCCCCGCCACGTATTTCAGCGCTTCCTGCGAAGCCTGCGCCCCCACGTCGCGCCGATGCGGACGGAAGGTGTCCTTGTCCGGAAGTAGTCCCTTAATTCCCGGCTCTTCCTCAGCCATGATGCTCTCCCTTCCTCTGCCACCAGATCGGGATCGTGCAAAGAATCGTAAAGAACACCGCCGACGCCACGCTCCACGGCTCGAGCCGCCACGCCCCGTAGCTGAACAGCGCGAAGCTCATGCAGAGCGACACCCACCGCGCCGCCCGATCCGCCAGCACGCGGAGGGCGATGTGAAGCCGGTCCGGGGCGAGGAGGTCGTCGACGAGATCGGTGTTCAATTACCCGCGCATGTGCTTTCTGGCGCGCTCCATGAGCCCCGGCGGTAGCGCGCCGGCTTTGAGCACCTGCGGCGAGTTCTGCGCCGCGCGCTGGGCCAGGATCATCTCAAGGATCACGGCCCCCTTCTGGTAGAGGCCTCGCGCCACGAGCTCATCCGGGATCGAGCAGGTCATCGTCGTCTGCGTCTGGCCAGGCCCCGCCTCCACGAGCTTGATCGTGATCTCGCCGAGGATCTTTGGCCCCGGACCCGGCACGCCGTTCCGGATCAGGCTCTCCGCCTCTTCCCGCGCCCGGTCGATGTCATCAGTCATCGTCGTCCGCCTTCCCCAACTCCGACCCCCACTCCTTGCCCTCCAACTCCGCCTTCAGCTTCAGCCAGTTCCCCGCCGCCACCAGTGCCTGCGTGACATGGTTGAGCGCGGGCGTCTGCCCATCTTGGCCCGGTTCGTCCAGGCGGGTCAAGAGCTTCTCGTACATGGCGTCGATGCGGGCGGCGAGGTCGGTCATCGGCCGATCAGGTGACGGGCGTGGCCGGCGACATCACCGAACGATGGGCCATGACCCGTTGCGGCTTCCAGCGCCCCCGTCGCGGCCCCAACGCCGAGCGGCATCCCGCCTGGCTGGACCTCGCCGAAGGCGGCGTCAAGAATCGCGCGGGTTGCAGGATCGCCGGCAGCCGACTCAACCCCCCGGGCAGTCTCCGCAACGGGGAACGGCACGCCGCCCCGGATCGCGGGGAACCCCGGGAGGTGGACGGCCGCCTTCTCCACGTAGCGCCGGAAGAGCTGGCCGGAGGTCTTGTCGATCTTCCCGAGTTCGGCGGCGACGTAGCGCGCCGCGGCATCTCGGGCCGACTCCGTCGGGGCGGCCTGCCAGTACTGAATCAGCTTGTCAAGGAACGCCTTGTTGACCGCCGCGTCCGGACCCTTACTCACACGGTCTCGGATCGTCTCCAGGGCCTCGATCGCACCGGTCAGCTTGGAGGCGATCTTCCCGGTCACCCCAGCCGCCCCCTCGCCGACCGCCGCCCCTGCTGCCCCGAGGGCCGCAGCGGGGAGCACGGGCTTCCCCTGGACGGCCGCTTGCTCGCCGGAAAGGGCCCCAGAAGCCGCGATCCGCCCCGCGATGGGGGCAACCTTCGCCAACGCGGCCGGCGCCACTCTGGCGGCCAATGCGCCCCCTCCAGCGATGGCGGGGGCGGTCGCCAGGGTCAGGATGGCGTAGTCCTCGACGGTCTTTGGGGTCTCCAGCCCGACCGCCAGCCGGAAGGCCCGAGCAGGGAGGTTGGCCGTCTCGCCGGTCGCCTTGAGGGCATTCCGGCTGAGGATAGACCCGACGCCTTCCGCTGGCGCGAACGCCTCGGCGGGGGGCTTCGGCAGAAACGCCTCGTCAGGCGGCTTCGGCAGGTCGGCCATCTATTCCAGCTTCCAGCCGGGGCGAAGGCGCGTCGCGTCCACGCCCGCGCCGTCGTAGCGCTTCCCGTCGGGACCAACGAGGACGGCAGGCTTGCCGGGTGTCGCCGCTGGACTCGCTGGCGATGGCGTAGCCGCAGGTGCCTTTCCTGGGCCCTTGAAGTACCCACGCATGTCCTCGACCGTCGAGCCGATCTGCTCTTCAAACCCCTTCTGCTTGTTCAGGAGCGCCAGCTTCATCTGCGGGAAGATCGAGATGATCTGCTCCTTCGTCATGGCGCTGTTCAGCACGTCCTCGATTTCTTTCCGCGCCGTGTCCGAGGTCGCCGCCCCCCCGCCAGAGACCGAACTCGTCGCCTTCGCGTACTCGTTGATCGTCTCGCGGAGGAGGAAGTTGAAGTTCGTGATGTCCGGATCCCCCGCGATGGACATCCGCCCCTTGTTCACCCACCGATTCCACGCGGGCACGCCCGTCGCGTCGCGTTTGTCGGAGAGGTTGACCGCCTGCTCCATGTGCTTGTCGATGGTCTTCGCGAAGGCCATGACGGGGCCGCGCGTGCTCTGAATGCGCTTCAATTCGGTCTCGGACGCGCGGAAGCCCGCCTGGAGCGATGGGATATTCGCCGGGTCAAGCCCGCGCTCCTGGGCAAGTTGCGCCGTGCGCTTGAAGATGGCGATGCGGAGCGCCGCCCCGCCCATGCCGAGCGGGGGCGGGTGTCCTGAGAGCATCTGATTCGCGGCGTAGTCGAGCGTCACCGGGTCAAGGTCGGTGACCTGCTTCTGCTTCTCGTTGAACTCCCGGACCTTCTCATTGAAGGCCCGGTCTACTTGTTGGCGATGGTCTGCGAACTTGTCGCGCAGGAGCCCGATCGAATCCGCATGCGCCTGCTGCTTGTCCACGAGGTCCTGGAGATACTTCCATCCCTCGAGATTCGCCTTCGCAGCATCGACCGGGAGACCTTCTTTCAGGAGGTCAAGCTCCAGGATCTTCGCCCGTTCCTGAAACGTCAGGCTCCGGTCATCCTGGAGGTCCTTCCACCGCGCCCGCTTCGTCTGCCAGTTCTTCAGCAAGGTCTCCGACTGCGCCTGCCAGTCGGCGAAGTGACGATCCGCGCGCTCCTTGTCCCCTTCCTGCCAGCCCTTGAGGGCCCCGGTGAGCGCGGCGAGTGAGGCGCGCGCGTCCTTCCGGCCGGCCACACCCGTTGCGAGGAGTCCGACGCCCTGAATCAGCTTCGCGATGGTGTTCTCCGGCCGCTCGCCTTCGACGGGCGCGAGGAATGGCGTGAGACCGGCGGAGGGCGGACGCGGGATCGGCGTGGGTTCGGCTGGCGGCGCCTCATGCGGCACGGCGGTGATCGCCTGCTTCTCCTCGGCGATGCGCTTGCCGACATTCTCGGCTCGGCGCTTCTGGGCCTCCTGGTACCCGCTCTGCGCCTGGCGGACCTCGGGGAGGATGCCGGACTGGGCGACGGCGCCGAAGGAGGGGGAAGGTGCGTCGGGACGCTCGAGGAAGTAAGGCGGGCGCTCGTCAGCCATTGACGTGCGCACACCACGTGTAGCTTGGTCCCGGTAGCATCAAGAGGCCGACGATAATAGCTATGACGCAGACCAGAATGGCCACGAACGCCCACGGGCTATCGTAGGGGTTGCGCTCCTCAGCCATCCTACCACTCGCCATATCCGAACAGCGGGGCCAGGAGCCACGCGAGGAGCCCCCCGATCAGGAGCACGCCGAAAATCCACGTCGCGACTTTGTCGATGCGGTCGCGGTCCTGGTCGGGCGTCATGCCGTCTTCTTCACGCGCTGATCTTCAACGCACCACGGACACACGCCGTTGGTCAACTCCTCCGGGTGCGTCTTCCGGCCGCAGAGGCGACAGGGGCGCTTGCGCCAGGTCAAGGCACGTCATCCGGATGGACGACGGTCACGAGTCCGTCGTAGGTGCTAATCCACCGCTTGCCATCGACCAAGAGATACCGCGTGTCGATGATGTGCTGGACGCGGCGCTGCTGACAGGCACAGAGCGCAACTGGCGGCGCTCCGTTATCTGACGGCAGGATCTTGTGGAGGTCGTCGCACATGGAGCACCAGAAATCCATCATGCGAGTGCTCGGACCATCTTCTCAATGCTGCGGCCTGCCCACATGGCGAACGGCTTTGTATACTCGCCCTTCATCGCGAGCATAATGTCGAGCACGCCGGGCGGCTGGCAGAAGATGAAGTGCGCCTCGATGCTCGCGAGCGATCGCAGCGGGTCGGACTTGTCCATTTCCTTCCCGCACCCCGGGCACTCCATCACGCCGCCCCCGCACTGAGCGCCGCGAGCTGCTTATTCGCACTCGCGATCAACGAGTCCAGCGCGTTGACCTCGCCCGTCGCGCTCCGCTCGGCCCCACCGGCCGCGCCTGCTGCCCCCGCGAATCCCTGCTCTGCCGTCTGAATCCCCTGAAGGCCGAGCTGCTGCTCTTGCTCAAGCGCCGCGGCCTTCATCGACTGCGCTTGCTTCGAGATCCACGCTAGCCACGTCGTGAGCATCGTGGAGTCGCCCTGGCCGGAACGTGCGGCATAATCCATAGCTTTCTGGCGAGCTGCCTGCTCCCACTCCTCGATCTGCGCCTGGATCGGGCCGGGGATCTGCCCCGCCGCGGCCTGCGACAACTCCTGCTGGCCGAACGCCGCCGCGGGCTGCGCGACCTGTTGCGCCTGCCGCGCACTCTCCGCCTGGACCTTCTGCGCGCGTTCGGCGGTCTTGGCTTGCTGGCCCGCTGCGTGCGCCGCCTGCACACCACTCACCGCGCCGAGGGCCGTCGTCCCGAGCTGGAGCCAGGGCAATGCAGATTTCGCCGCACCCGCGAAGTCGGTCATGATCCCGGTGTCCTTCACGCTCCCTGGTGGTGCCGTCCACGTCGTCTCGGGCGTGAAGGAGGGCGCGCTCGGAATCGACTGCGGCTGGAAGTAGGCGCCGAAGTCCTGCGAGGTGGCCAGGTCGCCGAAGTCGAAGTCAGGCATCGCTCACTCCTATACTATCCCAGCGGCCGTGCTGATTCGCCGCAGTTCCTGCGAGAGCACCCAGGTAAAACTGGCCCACTCAGAGGAATCGCGCAAGTCGAAACTGCTGAGGTCCTGCGGCTGCGCGATCCCCAACGCCGTCGCCGCATTCCCGAGCGTCTGCTGCAAGCTCTGCAAGTAGTCCCCCGTCGGCACCGCCTCCGCCCACTTCTTCGTCGGGGAGTAGCCGAGGGCGAAGATCCCCGAACCATCCCCAAGATTCGCATCGCGGTAGTTTTTGCCCGTGAGCGAAAAGATCTTCGCCGACAGCGCGCGGCGGTAGCCCTCGAGATACCCACACAAATCCATTAACGAAGTGATGTTTCGAAATGGAGTCGAGGCCACCTGGCGTGGATCGAGACTCACTGCCCCACCTCGAGCCCAATCTCCGCGAGGCCGAGTGGGCCGCCGCCAGCGGGAGTCGATGGCGGCGCCGGCGCGGGAGCAGGAGCCGGCGCTGCTGCGGGGGCCTCGGCCGGCGGCTGCGCCAACTGAAACGCCCGAGAGACTTGGAGCGCCTGATTCACCGCCTGCGAGAGCTGCGTCTGCGCGTTGAGCGCGTCCGTATACTTGATGTAGGGATGCCCCGCCGAGGAGAGGCCGACGGTGTACTCTCCAGTCTGAGGGTCGCGCTGGACTTCCAGACCAAACTCCTTGAGATTCTCCGGCGTCAAGAGCTTCTGCACCGCCTCCGGTCCCTTGCCGACCGCCTCCTGTAAGCTCGGCGCGAATCCGCCCTGGAGTCCTTGCGTGAGCTGCGAGTACGCCTTCCTGCGGGTTGGCGCGTAGTTCGCTCCCGCGGAGGCAATCTCCTCGATGGCCATGTTGACAAGCGGGGCCGCGATGGCAGAGAGGCCGAGGGTGAAGGGTGCCGCCGCGACGCCAGCCGCCTCCACTGCCGCCTCACCGGCCTGCTGGCCTGCGGGCATCCGACCTTTCGAGCGGCCGTAGATGTCGAGACCGGCACCGACTGCTGCGAGGGCGGGGCCAACGGCTCCGCCCAATGAGAACCCGGCCCCTTCGGCAGCAGGGGCAGCAGCTTCGGCCGGCGCCGCCTCAGCCCCAGCCGCTCCCGACTCCGCGCCGGTCTCCGCGAATGCGCCCACGTCGGGCGGAACATTCGGTGCTGGCGCCGTGCCGCGCGAGACGACGTCGTAGACTGGAGGACCGGGCGGCGCATCGCCGAGAAGTTCTGAACTCGGCACGGTTGCTGGTGTCGGTCCACCGAACAGCTTCTGCAACTTCTCCGCAACCCCCACCCCGAGCTTCGCGAGCCCGGGCACATCGCTCGGCTTGCCGGGAGCCTTCGGAGGACCACCAGGCGTTGCGCCCACGGGCGCGGTGGAGACGCCGGTGCCGCCCGGCGCGACCGGGCCAGCGCCGCCGGTGACGGGAGCGCCACCTACAGGTAACGACGCCTGGCCGCGTTCTGAAACTGGAACCTGGCGGCCAAGGTACTCCGTGACGAGAGTTTGGTCGCTGTCGCTCAAGAGTCCGGTCAGTGGATCGCTAGGCATAGGCAACCGGCCCGTACAGGACGTTGAGATAACAAGGGAACTCCACGCGAGCCAGCAGGCCATCGAGCGCATGGCGCGAGTCCAGGAGGTGCGGCCCGTCGCGCCGGAAGCCGACGCCGATGCACCCGTGAGATTGGCACGCCTCGTTGAGTTCGTGGATCTCAATCTCGCTCCGGTCGGGCACGTCCTCTAGGAGGAGCACGTCGTGCCCGAGGTGGGGCGAAGTATAGCGCAGGAGCGGATACCGCCCCTCCGGAATCGGCGCGCCCTCCGGAGCCCCGTCCGGCGGCTCTAGGGTGAACGCGTACCACGTCCCGTCCACGTAGAGTTGCCCCGTGGTCGCGGCCGGCGTCGGCGGCTCGCGGACGAGCTGGAGGTTCACGGGATCTCCTGACAGCGGTTTGCCTTTTTCCGATCCTCGCCCGCGTCGTTGATGCAGATCACCTTGAGCCCGGTCGTCAGCGCCTTGATGAGAATCTCCTGCTTCATGCGGTGCTCGTCCAGCGACTTCTGCACGCTCGTCATCTGGGAGGACGTGCTCGTGAACACCGACGGCACGTACCCCGCGTCCCGCGCGAGGAAATAGACGGCGATGAACGCCGGGAAGCCCACGACGCCGATGATCCGCACCCACTTCGGCAGCCCGTTAAACATCTCCCCCTGGCTTACCTCCACCATCCTCCGGAGGACGCGGTTCTCGAGCGCCAGCTCTTCCGGAGTCTTTTCATTGCCCATACGCTCTCGCCACGGACGTGAGACGAATCGAGCAGGCCGCGCCGACGCGCGGATACGCCACGGGAGCGCGATGAAGGGCCACCTCCGTCTTGGGCCGGCCACAGAAGCGGCAGCAGTCGGGCGGGAGCTGCGTCCGGTCCGAGCACTTGCCGCCCGGCACCCAGCGGTTGCAGTCCGTACAGAACTGGCGCGTCACTGGTGGTCTCCGACCATCCGCGCGTCATGCGGGCGGCCGTGCACGAGTGACGCCGGCACCCCGAGTCCGAGCCTCCGCAGATACCGTTTGACCATCACCGGCCAGAGCCACGTTGGGATGCGGGGGTAGAGGCGGCCCTGGTGATACCACGTGTGGCCGATGGTGCCGCCGCCCAAATGACCGAACACCAACTCCCCATCGTCATCCCGATACGCCTCGCAGTTGCGGAGCCACCAGGGGCCATCAGACGCGCGAGGAATCACCCGGCGCACCAAGTCCCACAGAAGATCATCGCCCGGATTCATCCGCAGACGCGGTCGGAACGATCTGCCGCGAATGTCCCCGACTCGATAGAGCGCCCCCACGACGGCGTTGGTCCCGAAGGTCACCGCCGACACGTCGTCGCCCATCATGCTCACGAGCCACGAGAGCCAGCCGAGTCGGAGCGGCGCCGCGTCGTCGTCCATCGTGAACATGAACTCCGCATCCTCGGGCAGCCCGGCGAACGCCGCGTCGAGATTCTCCCCGTGGCTTCGTCCTCGCGCCACGATGACCCGATGGGGCTCGGGGGTCGTGCGCGCGATGGCCCAGCGGGCGCAATTCTCTAGGCGTAGCGTCACGGTCGGGATCGCAATGTAGATCATTGGAGCGCGCACTCGGCGCAGAGTCGGCGCTCATCGAGAGCGGGCGCGCCGCAAAATTGACAGGACCGCGCACGCCAGCGCCGCCACCGCAGGCTCATCTCCCAGAGCCAGTCGAGGACTCTCACGGCCGCGCCACCACCGTAATCCGGGAGGAGATCCGGAGCGCCGCCACCAGACACCCGAGGGCCAGCGTCCACCACCACGGCCCCCGGACGTGCTTGACGATGCGCTGATGCATGACTCGGACGCGCGTGAAGCCGAAGGAGTGGAGGAAGTTCCGGAGCGTCCCTGGCGTCCACTCGTGATGATGTCCCGAATGGCGGGCCTCCCAGCGGTCCCGCATTACCCACGCTTCGACGGAGCGCGCTGAGGGCACGGAGAGCACGAAGTACCCGCCTGGGATCAGGGCGCGCCGGATCGCCCGCAGGACATCCTCGGGCCGCTCGAGGTGCTCGAGCACCTGCCACGCGAAGATCGCGTCGTAGTGCTGACGCGGGGCCGTGTCCGCCCAGGCTTCAGCGGTCGGGTCGCCCACCGCAGGCTCCAGCGTATCCACCTTCCATCCCCGTGCTCGCGCTGCACGCGCGAAGTCCCCGGCCCCGCTCCCGATCTCAAGCACGCGCGCGCCGTGATGGAGCGGGGGCCAGTACCAGATCCTTCGCGCGTCCCTCACCGCACCCTCCGACCGGCCCACGACATCATCGCGCGGAGGGCTGCGGCGCTCGCCGCGAACAGGAGCAGGACGGCGATGACCAGGAGTGCCATCATCCCCGGCCCCTTCTGTCCCACCAGCCCAGGGTGCTGAACTTCACGCCGGTGCCCCCGTCAGAGGCGTTCAGCCGGAACCGAATCTGCGCGGAGGTGTTCGTCCGCGTCATCACCTGACTCATCAGCGCCATGTTGAGCGTGGCGCCGTTCAGGTGCAACTGGCCCGTCGGTGCCACCGTTTCGCTCGCGGCCGCGTCCGAGCTGGCGAGATCGGAGAGATAGAGCGTCGAGTTGACGGCCGTGTTCGAGAGGACGACGTTATAGACCGCCTGGACGTTGACGCCGGTCGGGACGTTGAGCGTGACGGACGACGCCGCGGTGCCGGGGTTGCCGGTGCTCGTCATCGTCGCCGTCGCCCAGACGAAATAATCAGCATCTTGCGTGAAGAAGTTGATGGCCTTCGAGGCGTCGGTCAAGACGCTCCCGATCCGCCGCTTGTTCGTGTAGGAGGCGGGCATCACCGGGGCCGTCGCCGAGGTCGAGCAGAGCACATCGGAGACCGTGGTGTCCGAGCGGTAGATGGCGAAGACCGAGTACCACGTGGAGGCCGCCACCGACCCCGCGTCGAGGCAGCCGTTGCCGGTGCCGGCACTCCACGCGGCCGTCGTCTTCGTGAAGGCGCCGGACAGCGAGATGAGGACGCGGCTGGTGATCGCGGTGTCGTCCGAGGACGCGGCGCCGACGGCGATGCCGATCGTGGTCGAGGGGTTCGTCCCACCGTTCGAGAGCGTGAGGCCCGTGAAGGTCTCGGCGAGCCCGGAGGTGACGCCGGGGGCGATCTGGGTCCAGGCGCTCCCGCTATCTTCGTAGAGCGTGCCCCCATTCACATCGGTCGCGACGTAGAGCCGACCCGAGGTGCTGGCGGCGGGACGCGCGCCGAGGGTACCGAGGGTGATCTCGCGCGCGTTGATGTAGTTGATGAGACTCGTGAAATTGGAGTCGATCAGCGTGAGATTCGCGAACGGTCCGGCTTGTGCGGCGAGCGTGTTCGGCACACTCGCAGTCCCCGCGCCGCGCGAGGTGGCCGGCGCGAGGATCAAGAGCGCGAGGAGGATCGCGAGCCAGCGGCCATCGTGCCTCATGGATAGGACCACTCCCTACTCTGCACCACTTCCATCTGGAGCGCCTGAATTCTGAATGGCACGTCCGTCCCAGCGACAGTAATTCCGAGATAGTGGCCCCACATATTGGCGTTGGCGCGAGCGAGGACGGTTGCCTGCGTGACGAACGTGACGGGATTCCCGAGCGCGTTCACAAACTGAATCTGGGCGCCGGCCGCGTTGAGAAACGTGATCGTATCGACGGCTGAGATGGCGACAGTCTGAGTCGCGAACTCAGAATCAACGGTGACCGTCGGGTTGACCACCCCATTGGGTGATTGAAACTCGAACCCTACTTTATACGCGGCCTTCATGGTCGTGCTCAGGCCAAAGTCGAAAAGTTTACTCTGCACCCGATACACGACGGGCGTCGCGTTGCTCGCCCCGAACAACTGGAAGATATGCCCCGCCGTATCCGCTCCCCACGCTTGCGCGACCCCGTTGACGATGAGCGTCGTGATCCACTTGAGCGTCACCCCCTGGCTCGCGAGAAACACCTTCCCCTTCGTGAACCCGATCACGATCGGAATCGGCCCCGCGCCGGCTTGCGCCTGGGAGCCCGTGTAGGTCACGAGGAAGAGGAGACAGAGGAGGTTCTGGACGACGGCGACCGCGGCGGGGACATCGGGCGTCAGGGTCAACTGCGGGATCAGGCCGTCGAGCTTCTCCGTGAGCGGCTGGGGCGTCACCCCCGACAGCACCCAGGGGCCGAAGGGGGCGAAGAGGGCGAGGGCCCGGAAGTAGGGGATGACGGAGTTCGGGGCGTTACTCCCGAGGTCCGAGACGATGTTCGTGATGGAGAAGCTCGTGATGACGTTCGGCGCCACGCCGGAGGCGGTCACGTTGGCGAGCTGCTCGATCCCGCCCTGGCCGACGATCCAGAGGGCCTCGAGCGTCGAGGCGAGCGCGACGACGTTCCCCGGGAACGCCTCATCCGTGATGATCGTGGAGCCAGCGCCGTTCCCCGCCGTGAAGTCATTGAAGGTGTTGGGGGCGGTGTAGCTGATGGTCCGCTGCTTCGAGATCCAGGCGCGCCCCTCGAAGACGGTCACCGCGTCGCCCGTCTGCCCCGCCGAGATCAGCGTGAAGGTCGTCCCGTCGTAGGAGAAGTAGCCTTTCGTGGGGTCAATGATGAGCGCGGTGGAGCCCTGCCACATGCTGAGGCGCGCGGCGGTGGTCACGGTCCCTGCCGCGGCGACGACCGTCACGACGCCCCCGGTCGTGATCTTGGAGATCGAGCCGTCGGAGTTGATGGAGACGAAGACGCCGCCCGAGGAGAAGGGCACGCCCCAGAGGGAGGCGATCCCCTGCGCGATGGTCGCGATGGACGCCCCAGGGCCGTTCAGAATCTGGATCGCGCCGTTCCCGATGGGAAGCGCGTTCTCGCACCAGGAGAGCTCGGAGTCCTCGATGCTCGCGCGGGCGTCGGTCAGGTTGAGCGTTTTCCATTGGCGAAACTGGTACGTCTTCGCCTTCTGCGTCCGAGGCTGGCGCCCTCGTCCGTTCCCGCGCTGCTGGAGGTCGCGGAGGCTAACCGCCATCGGCGGCGCTCCACGTCTCCAGCAGAAACCGCCCGAGCAAGACGCAGTGGTCCGCCCGCACGACGACCGTCCCGTGCCCCTGGACGGTGATGACGCAATTCCCCGCGTCGTCCACTTGGGCCTGAATCTCCCGGATCGTCGGGTCGAGCCGCGGACGCGACTGGTTCACGCCGGCCCAGCGGAGGGCGAGGGATTTATCGACTGCCATAGAAGGAGGGCACCATGCCCGTCCGCGAATTTAATCCTACGCCGATCTTCTCCTGGTACATCGAGAAGAATTCCGCCGCCTCGTCCCCTTGGCGCTCGTTGATTTTACAGAGGTACGCAGCATAGTACGGGATCGGCTCGGTGTACGGATACGGCAGCGGGTCCGTGTCCGCCTGGTTCACGAGGAGATTCGGCGCGGAGTAGACGCACACATCCCACTCGGTCGTGTAGGCGAAGCTGGGCGTCGGGCCGAAGACGATCGTGTTCGGGCCGTAGCGCGCCCAGCCCTCACAGACGCCCTGGTACGGGGTCCACGGCCGGTAGAGCTTGTTGAGGCGCCGGAAGGACGTGTTGGCGAGGATCGCGCGGTTCGACACGAAGATCAGGTTGATGCCGACCACGTCGAAGACGTTGGCGACGCCGATCTGGGGAAAGGTGTAGGTATCGACGCCGACCGTCAAGGAGAAGGTCACGAGCTGGCGGTTCGCCCCGGTGTCGAGGTCCCGGCGCTGGAGGGCCTTGTTGATGTTCGCGATCTTGTCGGCCTGGCTCCAGAAGACATCATTGGGATCGTGGACCAACCGCCGCAGCTCCGCGAGGTAGTCGCTCAAGGCGTAGGTCGGAGTGGTCGGGACGCCGATGGGCATCTAGTTGATCGCCGCCTTCGTCTTGGAATAGACGATGACGGCGTTCTGGATCGCCGTCTGCTGGGCAGGCGTGATCCCGAGGGCCGAGCACGTGTCGGAGAGGTGGACCGACCGGACGACCGCCCCCCCCGCGTCCACGAGGTTGATATTCCACGAGACGACGCAGTTCGTCACATCGACCTGGACATCTGCGAGCTGGTAGGTCGTCGCGGTCGTCGTGATCGGACTCGTCAGAGGGGCGGCGGAGGCACCACCGAGGCCAAGCAGGACGGCGAGCGTCAGCAGGATCAGGAATCGCATCTTCATCCCCCCTAATTGCCCACGCAAATAAACCGGATGACATCCGTTCCGGCCCCTGAAGTGACCGTGAACCCGTTGCCGCCGTTCTGGACGACGCGGCACGCAAGGACGGCCGTGTCGTTGTCGCAGACACACGTGTAGCTCGTGGCGTTGGTATAGGCCGCGTTCCCCGCCAGGGCGACCCCCGCCGTCCCGCCCGTCAGTGTGACCGTATCCTGCACCATGTGGGCGTTGTTCGTCGTCGTCCCGCTCGCGTTGGTGAGGAGCATGGTCGCGATCGGGAGGGCGTTCACGTTGACCGCAGTCGCCGTGAGGTTGATCGCCCCGCCTCCAGTGACCGCGAGGTTCGCGTCCGAGCCATCATGCCCGAGGGCGACGTACTTCGGCCCCGTCGTCGTGCCGTAGACGCGGAGAGTGTTGGCGCTCGTGCTGTTCTTGAGGGCGAGGGTGTTGGCGGCGTCGCGGGCAAGGAAGAGATCACCCGTGTTGGGGAAGGTCGCGTCCCACCGCAGCGAGCCACCCCCACCGACGACCACATGGCCGTTGACGTTGAGGGTATTCCCCCCCAAACGGAACCGTTCTACCCCGGCGTTAGCAACGCTTAGAGTATTGACACCCTGCCGGAATATTCCAGTCTGCGTGTCAGAACTAAATGTAAATGCCGGCGCCGCCGCCGTGCCGTCGGGGAGGAAGAGGCTCCCCGCCATGTTGATCGTCCCGAGGCCCTTATCGCCCCCGGTCGGGGTCCCGACCGTGAGTCCGCCGCCATCGGTGAAGAGCCCGAGCACGATGCTGTTGGAGCTGTTCACGAATCGGAGCCCCGAGGTCCCTGCTGAAAACTGGAAGATGTTGCCCACATAGTTGATCTCAGGTCCCGCCGCTGATGGACCGAAGTAGAGCGGCGTCGAGATGCCCGGCGTGCCCGTGAAGGTTAAGAGAGTCCCTGTCACCGTGTCGATCGTCGCCTTCGGCGCGTAGAGCCCGGCGTTCGTGAGCGTGCGTGTCGCGCCCGTGGAATTATTCAGCACATAGGCGTAGCCCGCGGGGCCCTGGGCCGTCCCGTTCGCCCCCACGGGGAACTTCTCTACGTGTACGTCATCCACGTTCAGGTTGATCGCCGTGAAGGCCCCGGTCGGGGCGTTGAACTGGAACCGGAGGCTCATGGTGATGTTTGACCCGAGCGGGCGGGTCGCGAGCGTGACCGGCGTCCAGACCCCGGCCTTGAGCCCCTTGATGAAGGCGGTCTGCAGCACGGCCGCCCCGGTGTCGTTGTTCCAATAGGCCCGCGCCGTCTCGGTGTCGAGCATGTCGCGGGAGGCTTTGATCCAGAAGGTGGCCGTCATCAGTTCGCCCGTGAGCCCGAGCCACGTCTGGGTCGAGGTCGCCACAAGGCCGTTCGACGGCGCCGTGCCGTCGTAGGCGAGCTTTAGGGAGTTGCCGTCCACCACGCCCGTCGTCGTGTCCTGCGTGATCGCGAGTCCCCCGCCGCCACCGCCGAAGTTCGCCGCCGTGGCGAAGGAGGAGTCGAAAAAGCTATTGGCGATGACGGAGCGCCCGGAGACGAACGGCGAGGCGAACTGAAGGGCCTGGAGGTTGTTGTAGCTCGGGCTGTTCGCCGAGACGATGAGGTTGCCGATCCCCTTGTCCTGGATCTTCTCGTCCCCGGAGGTCTTGGTCCCGAGGCGGTTATGGAAGGACGCCGTATCGAACTGGACCGTCGGCCCGAAGGCGTTGGCGACGCCCTGCTGCGTGAGCCCGCCGTTCTCGATGTAGACGTTGAAGTCGTTAAAGAACCCGTTGCAGTAGATGAGGGTCGGCCCGTTGGCGATCTCGCCGCCCGCGAAGATATTGCTGTTCGAGTTCGACTCGACGTAGACCCCGTAGACGTTCGAGGAGAAGTTCACGGCCGTGAAAATGTTGGCGTTCGAGAGCGTCAGGTGGACGCCATAGTAGGAGTCGGTAACGATCAGCGAATCAAACAAGGCGTTGAAGCTCGACGTGAGGTTCACCCCCGCTTTGCCGGTCGTCCGGCAGTCGGAGACGAAGACGTGGCGGACGGTGACGGGGATGCCGTTGGCCGCGCCGTTGATGTTGAGCCCGTTCCCGGCGGCGAGGTTGCCGGCGGTGCAGTCGATCTGCAGGTCGCGGAGCTCGTGATAGATGTTATTGAGCGCCCCCGAGATCGAGACGCAGTCGGTCCCGTCGTTGTGAGTACACTGGATCAGCGTGTTGCCGACCCCGGCCCCGGAGAGGATCGTCGGCGCGGTCGTCGGGAAGGTCAAGGTGGCGGAGACTTTGTAGGTGCCGGCCGGGAGGGAGACGAACCCGGCGCGGTTGATCGCCGTCTGGAGACACGTCGTCACGTCCACCACGCCCCCGTTGTCACACGCGGCGATGGTCGCGGCGAGCGGCACAAAGGCCCGCCCATTCCACACCTTGAGGGTCGGCGTGGTATCGAAGCACCACGTCTTTCCTGTCGTCGGCGAGGCGATATTGGCGCAGTTCGGCGTCGCGTTGAGCCAGGTCGTCGTGGCGAAGATGTTGGGCGCGACGGCTGGGATCGCGAAGGGATCGTGGAGGATGAAGTCCTGCGTCTGCGCCGCGCCGAAGGTGAAGCCAGGGGCGGAGAGGACCTCGGTGTAGCGGCCGGAGGGCGCGTAGTAGGCGTAGGTGCCGTCGCTCCCCGCCGTGATCGGGTTGCCGAGGGATGACGAGCCGGCCTGATCGCCGTAGATCGTCGCCTTCGTCGTGGTGCCGGCCGTGTAGACCGTGATGGAGCAGGCGGGGATCGCGGCCCCGGTGATCGACTGGCAGAGCCAGGAGCGGCGCTGCATGGCGGAGGCGGGGGCACTCGCGAGGACTAGACCCAGAAGGACTAGGCCCGCCAGACCTAGTCGGCGCACTAGACGGCCTCGAGGAGGGCGGAGGCAGTCAACAACTTTCGCCCGCCCGGCCACGTTTTCAGAGAATGGAATCGTTCACAGGCGAGACAGTGACGACGAGTCACGCCCTGCTTGTCGGTTCGGAGTTTCGTGTTCGTCTCGTTGTAGGGATGGCCGCGCGGACAGTGAGTTCGATACTTCGAGCGATTGCGATGTGATCGCTGATAAGCCTTGAGGTCAGTCAGGACGCGGCTAGCCTGTTCGCGCTTCTGCTCACTGAGCCAGTTCCAGAGCATCGCAATCACGGCCTGAACCTTCTCGTGATTGCCGAGCGTGTAGTCGCTGATTACGTTGTGGCCATGACGTGCGGGACGATGGTAGATATGGCCGAGGCCGCCGACGAATGTCCGAAATTGTTCGAGGACGCGCGGATCCTTCTGCGAGATCATGATGCGCGGTACTCGCGTCCACCGCCTCGGCGTTCCGGTACGACTGCTATAGAGTCCGGTGCAGCCCTCGCCGTTGAAGAACCACGCCGCTGCTATTTTCTGCTCGCGCCACGATAACTCTTGATCCATGGCGCATATTATACGAGCTAGACCACGAGATTCGTGAACCCGCTTTGGGAGGTGAACGTGCTCGGTTTGACACATATTCCTTCGAGCACGACAATCAGCGCCCCAACATACCCAAGGGCAAAATTGGGTAACGTGCTCGCAAACCCAGTGAACGCGAACGCCGCCGCCTCGTGGATGTAGAAGCTGTAGTAGCGGGTGTTGAAGAAAATGAACTGCCCCTCCGGCATGTAGAGGTCCTGGTAGATCGGGACTCCCGCCACCATGAGCGCCGTAAAGCTCGCCCTCGCCCCCTGCGCACTCTGATCGAAGCTACTCCCCGGCGTGATGAAGTAGGTCTCCGACCCGATGAAGTCGTTGGCGAGGAGCGCCCACGTGCCGGGCCCGCACACGCCGATGTTCGGCGCTTCACCGCCCGCGGCCTTCGTCGCCGACACGACCATCTGGTTGATGAGCTTCCGCGTGGGGGCGACGGTGCCCGCCGAGCCCATCACGTTCGCGTTCCACCAAGTGTTCGGGGAGGCGCTCGAGATGTTCCCGTAGGTCCGGGAGGTCGAGGCGATCAGCGGGAAGCCGTCCACGTTGATCGTCCCGTAGGTGCCGTTCGACATCTGCTGGGTCGCGAGGTAATCGGCGATCTGGTTCCCCGCGTCGTTCATCCTGGCTTCGATCAGCGGGATGACGGCCGCGTTCATCTGGAGGATGCCCTCCATCCCGAGGAAGGGGATCGGCACGATGACGGCCTTCAGGTTGAAATCCGCCTCGGTGATGCCGGTCTGCACGGCGGGCTGGTTGAAGGCGCCCGTGTAGTCCGTCGCCTGGGCCTGGACGAAGGGCGAGCCCTGCACGGGGACGGTGACCGAGGAGACGCCCCCGCTCGCCGTCTGCGCGTTGGCGAGGCCGGCGCTCAGAATCGCCGTGGCCTTATAGATCTGCACGGGGACTCGCGGGACGAATGCGCGGCGCGTGACCGCGGTAAGTTCCGTGCCCACCGCGCCAGTCGGCACGATGCCCGTCCCCGTGAGGACACCGAACGCGAGCAGCCCGAGCGTCTGCCAGTCGAGACCCGCCCACAGGGCGGCGAGGAGGACCGCGAGCGAGAAGCCGAGTCTCAGTTCCCAGCGCATCATGTGGCCTCCTGCATCCGAGAGGTGGCGAGTCCGACCACGATCAAGCCAACGAGGGAGATCGGGACGACGTGAAAGGGAAAGAACCCGAGCGAGTTCGCGGCCAAGGCGCTGACGCTCCCGCCCCAGACCGGATGAACGAACATCGCGCGATGGGTCCAGAGCCAGCCGACGAGAAGGATCCCGCCGATGAGTCCGCACTCGGTGAGCCACTGGATCGGCTCGGAGTGCGCTTCCCGCCAGAGTTCATTCGCCCCAAACGGCAGGAACTTCTCGTGGACCTGGAGGAGGGGCACGTGATTCACCCAGCCGCCCAGGCCCCAGCCAAGGACAGGGTCGTAGACCGCCGCGTGCTTCAACCCGAACTTCCAGACGGCGAAGCGGGAGGCGACGGCGGGCGTCGCGAGGCCCTTGAGGTAGAGCATGGAGAGGAAGGCGAGGACGGCGACGCTAGTCGCAGCGGTTGTCAATACGAAGCCTAGCCCTGGAATACCGGGGATTTGAAGACTCGGGACGGCTGGGCGATAGCGCACACAGAGCCCCACCGCCAGCGCCAGCAGCGCCGACAGGGAGTGCCCCATCCAGACCGCCAAGATCGCGAGCGGAAGGCACCAGAGCGGCATGAGCGGGGCGAGGATCGCGATGTAGGCGGAGACGCTATCGACTCCCGCCAGCGTCCCGATCGGCTGCACAAGCCCTAGCCTGCCCCCGTCGAAGCGCCCCCAGAGCACGTCGTAGCCCGCGAGCTGGTGGAAGACGTAGACGACTTGAAACGCGCCGAGTGCAGCGAGGAGGCTGGCGAGATGAGGGCGCCAGTGCTCGGGCGTGTGGCGAACGGCCACGAGCATCACCGCACCCAGCGCGAACACGGCCGTGTGCGCTGGGCCAAGCGTCACACTGCCGAATTGATCCAGGGTCGCCCCAAGCGTCGCCCCGCGGTAGAAGACGGTCACGCCTGCGAGCCCCACCGCCATCCCGAGCCAGCGATCCCCTTCACGCCAGATCATCGTGCCGAGGACGCCGAGAGCGACCAGGTAGAACGCCTGGAGCCACCAGAGCTCGATGCCCTGGACGATCGGGTACTGCGGGAGCCCGAGCTTCGGGGCCTGCTGGGCCAGCATCGGGAGCCACGTGACAAAGGGGGCCACGAGGGCACCCGCGAGGATCAGCGGCCAGGCTCGCGCCATCCGCTACTCGCCCTGCTTCAAGAGGATCTTGTACACGCGGAGGTAGTTCGGCCCCGCCGACCCGAAGCCCCAGAGGACGTTCAGGATGTGGGCGGAGGCGATGTTGACCTGGGCGATCGTCGCCGCGTTCAGGATCATCATGGACGCCGGCGTCCCGCCGCCGGAGTACTCGAGCCGCCCCTCCATGAACACGGTGTTGACGATATTCGGCGTTGCGTTCCCCGCCGAGGCGAGGTTCGTCATGTTGCCGGTCGCGATCGGGGAGAGCCGCACATCGAGACGGAACGGCGTGCCCACGAGGGAGACCGTCGGCGTGACCGCGTTCGCGAGGGCGATGGTCGCGATGAACGGGTTGGCGGCCGAGGGGTTGGTCGTGGTGCCCTGACCGAAGTTCACGCCGATGTTGAGGGTCCCGGGCGTGGCCCCCGTATCGAGCAGCCCCGCGATCTGCAGGTGGAGCGGGATCGAGCTATTGAGGGGGCCGAGGGTCGGCGTGCCGACTCCCATGGTCGAGGTCGTGTTCGCCGCCGCCTGCGTCGCGAACATCGCGCCCGGGATGACGATCGCGAAGATGCTCGTCCCGCCCTGCGCGGCGTTCGCGAGGACGACGGACGCCGTCGAGTAGTAGAGCGTCCCGGCGGGGCCGATGACGGTCACGGCCGGCGTCTGGGCCGCCGCCTGCGTCACGTCGTCCGGCAGGAATTCAGGAAGCGGCGACCAGTCGAGGAGCAACGCTGCGATCAGCACCCACGCGATCAGTCGGAAGCGTCGCATACGTCCTCCTCTGGCCATCACTGCCTCCCCTGCTGGACATCCCACGGGGCCGGGTCGAGCGGCCGCCCGGCCTTCAGGTCCTCGAGGTCCTTGTACGCGCGCTTCAAGGCCCACTGGCGCCCGACCGAGCGGCCCTCGCCCTCGCCGATGCCAGGGCCCCCGCCCGCCGCCTTCACGAAGTAGTCGCCGCCCGCCCCCTGGATGCCGGGGAGTTCGGTCACGAGGGAGGAGGAGCGCGGCGTGCCGACCTGGTTCTGCGTCTTGTAGTAGTTCGCGGCGACTTCGTAGTCCGCCGTCAGACGCTCGATCATGAGTTTCTCGATCCGCTCGATGTCCCCGTCCGAGTAGCCCTGGGCCTTCAGCTTCTGATGGGCGGCCTCGCGCGAGCGGCTCTGCATCTCCGCCTCGCGCTCTCGCTTCCACTCCTCGCGCTCTTTTCGGACTTCCTCGAGGGTCTTCGCCCGCTCGCGCTCCGCGGCCTGGCGCATCTCCGCCATCGGGAGGGAGCCCGGGGCGACCTTCTCCACGAGCTTCCGCATCTCGGGGCCGGTCTCGGGGTCGTTCCAGAGGAGGTTGGCCAGGCGACGCTCCGCCTCGACGCGCTGCTGTTGCTGCTCGGGCGTCGGCGCGGGCTTGCCGGGTTCGGCGACGATCGGCTCAGCCATCAGGGCGCCTGCACCTGCGTCACGATGACGCGCTCAGAGGAGGGCTCGAGCGGGGCGACCGCGTCGTGAAAGACGGTGCAGTTCGGGACGTGGACCGAGGTCCCGTAGGTGATCCCGACGCAGTGCGGAGACGAGCCCGTCGCGAGGCAGTCGGGGTAGTCCGGGCACTGGAAGCCCGCCACCGTTCCGTCATCGCCGACCGTGCCGCCGAGGCCCGCCGACTTCATCGCCGCCTGGATCGTCTGCTTCTTGACGCCCTTCTTCAGGAGGCCCTTCACCGAGAGCGGGACGGGCGTGCCGTGGTGGTCGCTCGAGTAGGACGCCTGCTGGATGTCGCCGCCCAACTGGTTCGCGGGGCGCCGCTTCATCTCCTTGATCGTCGCTTCGAGCTCGCCGATCCGTGCGAGGAGGTCATCCTTTTCTGGCATCGCGCGTCCTTTCGGGGCCCGTCACGAAATACGGCCGGCCCTGCGACCAGTAGAGATAGAGCCCGTTGTCCTTCACGTGCTCGCACTGCACCACGTGGCATCCCTCAAGCCGGAGAATCGCCTGGTGCGCCCCGCCGCAGGCTCCGCAGGGCTTCAGATCCAGGAGACGCGGGAGCGCGGTCGCCATCAGTCATTCACGTTCGTGGACTTTCGCGCGACCTTCACCCCGGTCGGCCCGCCGGACTCGAGCTGCCCGATGTACTTCTGCGCGGACTGGGAATGCGGGAGGTTGTCCTCATTCCAGCGGCCGGCGTTGCCGAGGCCGCCGACTTCCATGAACCGCGGGGGGTTCATGATGCGTCCCACGAGCTGCTGCTTGTCGCGGGGGTCTCGGATCGGGTAGATTTCTGGAGCGACGATTCCGCCGGCCATGGGGACCTCCTCAGTCGTTTCGGTTGTGCGCCGTCTTCGCGACCTTGACCTTCGTCGTGGCCTTCTCGACCTGGGCGATGTTCTTCTGGGGTGACTGGGAATGGGGGAGGTTGTCTTCGTTCCACCGCCCCGGATTCCCCAAGCCGCCGATCTCCATGTAGCGCGGGCGATTGTCCATCCGCCCGACGATCATTCGCTTGTCCGCCGGGAGCCTGATCTCGAAGAGGTCGGGCTTCATGATTCCGCCTGCCATCTCTACGCCGCCTTTCCTGGCTCGGTCGCCGCCATCGGGGGTGCTCCCCCGCCACCGCCGAGTCCCATCTGACCGAGCCTGGCCTTGATCGCTGCGGCCTGATCGGGCGAGGGCTGGGATTGCGGGACCGCACGCTCGCCCATGATCTTGACCTCTTGGCGCGTCAGATCGGGCTGGGCCTGGCCGAAGCGCTTCGAGAGAATCCCGGCGACTTTCAGAAGGTCCTGCTCCTCCTCGGTGCCGTTCCCCATCATCGGGACCGCGCTCTTGACGAGCGTGAGAATGATCCCCGCGAGGTGCATCCCTCGCGCGCGAATCCCCGCGTTCTGCGGAGGGACCGTTGCCGGCGCCGTCGTCCCTGGAGGGATCGGCGGACGTCCCGGCATCGGCGCCCCCATCGGCATCGGGCTCGGGCCCGGCGTCATCTGACCGTCAGGCATCACGTCACCTGGCGCGGCGAGCCGAACGGCCCTGGTGCCGTCGAGCGCGAGCTCGCCGGAGATTGCGCCGGGCGGCTTGAGAATGCCGCCGACTCAACCGCGCCATGCACGCCTAGCGGCCTCGACGACGGACGCGCCCTTTGCCGCCGCGCCCGCCTCCGCCCTTGCCTCGGGCGAGATCCTGAACCACTACCGGCCCTTCCGGCGTCCGCGCCGACCGCGTCGATACATCACTCGCTCGGTGAACATTGGCGTCGACCTCCTTGGTCGCGCCCCCACTCTGCTTCGGAGCGGGGCACAGGATGAATTGCGTCTAGGGGGCAGCGTGGCAAGGTTCTGAGCAGAAAGTCTAGCGGGGAGATACAGAACGAAGTGCTACGGAACGGAGTGTTAGAGTCGCCCGGCCCTGCGGAGCACGTGCTGAGTGATCTTGGTCAGATGTTTCAGGACGTGACCGTGCAGATACGTGCGCTCGCGGCCGTTGCCGTCGAACTGGCGCAACTCGCCGCCGCACCCGCACGCGCACTTGATGAGCGGGCCGAGACCATCGCGGGGAGTTCGCGGCGGGGCCTTCATCGGATGGCCTTGATCCGCTTGGCCTCGGCTTCTTTCTCTTTCGTCTCGAGCATTCTCTCCGCCCGCTTCGCCGCCGCCTCGGCGAGCTTCCGGGCCTTCGCCACGAGCAACTCGTCGTGCGGCAAGTTCAGCAGCCGGATCGCATCCTCGTTGTCGATGGCGCCCCACTGCTTCGCGAGGGCGACCTTCTGCACGATCTGCTCGGAGTAGACGGGGGAGCTCGAGTGCGCGGAGACGCGGACGACAAAGTCGTTCGGCATCTGGGAGAGCCACCACTCGTCGCCGTTGACCTTGCGGAGCGTCTGCGACATGACGCGGCGCTGGAGGCGGAGCATCTGGGTGGTGATGCTCTCTACCCAATCCTCGACGACCATCGCGCGGGAGAACGTCGGGCCTGACGAGAGGGTCGCGAGGACCGCGGCCTGCTCGCCTGATCGCACGCCCGGCTCCGACTGCCCGTGGAGAATCGGCGGGAGGCCGAACTGCGCGGCCATCATGCGCTCGATCTCCTGGACCTCCGCGAAGGCGTCGGGCGGCATCTGGGGGACGACGGGTTTGATGTCCGTGTTCCCCGGGCCGGGAGGGATCGGGAGGAAGCCGCCCGGCTCGCGGAGGGCTTCCATTTTTTCTTCGAGGATCCCCGTGAATCCGATGCCGACGTAGGGCGGCCGATAGTTCATCCTGAGAATGTAGTCGATCTGGTCGAGCCGCTCGGCGAGGAGCGCCTGCAACGGCAGCACCGATTCGATCGCTGGCACGCCCCAGCCGTAGCCGGGGACGCGGTTGTAGGTCAAGGGGTGGAACGGATGCTCGCCGGGTACGAGCGGATTGATCGGGTCCCACAGGATCCGCTCAGTCGGCAGGAAGTTTTTGACGACGCGGTAGTCCTGCTCGGCATCGTCCCAGATCCAGAGCTCGGCCAGCGGCACGACTGGCTCCCTGACTTGCGGCATGGCGAGCGAGGTATCTGAGGCGTAGTTCACCTGGCCGATCATGTTCGGGGAGGCTTGCGCGAGGATGAGACGCTGGACGGTGGGCGGCAGGAAGTCGGCACCGCCGCTCCCCTCGATCGGCGTCGCGTGCTCCTCGGCCTCGGCGATAAGGGCCTTCCGATAGGTCGCGTCGGGGTGCGTGGTGACCATGCGGATATACGCCGGGAGGCTCATCGTGTAGAAGTGACAGATCGCCTCCTGCCGGTCGAAGTCGTCGATGTCCTCCTGCAGCACGCCAATGTCCGAGGGATCGGGGAGGATCGTGAGCGTCGGGACGTTCCGATCCACGATGACCTTGGCGGTGAGGGTGTCCATCGCGTGGGCCCAGCGGACAGCAGAGAGGGCAACGAGTCCGGTGTCCGTGTCGTTCCAGAGGCGCTGGAGCTCAAGGCGTGCGCCGTCCTCCTCTTCGATGAAGGCGTCCCCGTAATGGGGCGGCAGGATCACGCCGAAGCGGACGCGTTCTGGCGCGAAGAGATGCGCGGTCGAGATGTTGACGAGCTTCTCGATCGCGTTGTGGCGGACGGGGGAGCCCGAGTCGGAGCCGAGGAGGAGCCAGGATCTCATGCGCCTCCACTTCGAGCGGCGCGAGGTGCGGGAGGCCATGTCGATCTGGCGGATCTTGTTGCGGTAGAGCGCGTGCCGGTCGCGGAGGTTCTCGGGGATCTGCACGGAGACGAAGATACCCGAACGGGCGGGGCGGTGTCTAGGTGGGGAAGGTGAGCACTTCCTGCCGGAGCCGCTTCACCGCGATCTCGCAGTACTTCGGCTCGATCTCGATGCCGATGGCGCGGCGCCCCAGGAGTTTGGCGGCCTCGAGACTCGGTCCGGAGCCCATATAGGGGTCTACGACCAATGCCGAAGGCGGGATCAACTCATTGAGAATCCACTCGTAGAGCTGGACGGGCTTCTGGGTCGGATGCACTCGGCGGTCGCGCTCACTCTCACGCATCAGACCATTCCACTCATGCCGGAACATCCGAGCTGGTCCGCCGAGGTTCGTCCACGCCAGTTCGCAGTCGGCGAAGTTGTTGCTGTAGTCCCTCGTTCTCTTATCCCAGACAAGCCACGTTGGCGAGGACGGGAGCCGATCAGCGTAGTGGTTGGCCCCCCACAGGATCGTAGGCACTGAGAGTTTGAGGAGCCACGACGGATCGAACGGCCCATCGTCCCCGAAGACCGGCATGTAAGTATTCGTCGGCGCAATGACAGGACCGCCGATCGTGCCGAACGGCTTGGCTCCGCCGACGGCGGAGCCAGAAACTATGCTGATGCCATAAGGCGGATCGGCAAGGATCACGACAGGGCCGAGAACGCAACGGCTCGAGCATTCCTCAAAGCAGTAGGACGTACACTGAAATGGACCGAGGAGATCAGGCAGGATTTTTCGAGAGTCTCCGCAGTAGAGCGTGATCCCGGACTCCTCGTAGAAGAGGTAGTCGCGGAGGCTCATGGGACCGACTCGCGACGAACTTCATCGGGGCGCGCATAGTCCCGGACGATGACGAGCAGCGTGGCGGTCTCAAGCATCAGACGTCGAGCGCACGCTTGGCACATATGGAGCCTGACGTTCACCGAGCAGCCGTTGGGCGTGATCGCGCGACACTCTTCGTTGTCGCACGGTCGTGGGAGCCTCTTACGCGGCATCGGCGTTCTTCGGCTCACTCCCTCACCGCCCTCCGATACCGCCGATCGACCTTCGACCCCTCCTTCATCGCCGGCGGCTGCCTCACCGGCAGGACGTCAGTAGGAACGCGCTGCGGATCGGGCCGAGACCCCGTCTGCTTGTACTGCTGCCCCGCACTCGCGGCGACCTGGTTGGCGATGTGGGGCGCGCCGAATTCCCCGAAGGTGTTGGCGAGGGCCTGGGGCACGGCACGCGTCGGCACGACCTTGAGCGGCCCCCAGCGGGCGGTGGCGTCGCGGGCCAAGACCTGAGACGCGCGCTGCTCCTCCCAGGCTTGCTGGGTGATCCCATCCACGCGGCGGGCGATGTTGTGGCCTTCGGTGGAGATTTGGACGGAGTTGTAGAGCCTCACAATCCGCTTCGAGCCGCAGACGCTACAGCGGGTCGCGGAGACGGGCAACTCGTAGACCGGGGCGGAGCCGTCCTCTTGGCGGCAGCGCTTGGCGTTGCAGACGAAATCGGCGCGGGGGGTCATGTGATCGAGGCGAGCACGCGCTGAAGCAGCTTCACGACCTTCACGCGGTCGCCGCGATAGACGCAGTACGCATCCACCACGCCGGGCGGGGCCTCGTGCGGTTGTCCGATTGAGATGCGGATCGCCAGGGGGTCATCGGGAAGCTGCAAGAAGTCGATGTTGCCCTTCGTGTACTCCTTCATGACTGACTCGCCGAGATTCGGCGTCGTGATCTTTCTCGCTGCGTCAATCGGTACGGTAAGGCCACCGCAGAGACACGTCATGCCTGGCAGGGGGTGCTCAACGGTGAAGACGTGATTTCCGCCCATGCAATCAAGCACTCCTCGGCCTCCCCTTCTGCATGACCCCCTGGAGATAGTTCCCCACAAGCCTCCCCTCCACCGTCTTTGGCGCCCACCGATCCGGGCGCTTCTGGCCGGCGAGGACGTGGACCGTGGGGAGCGCGTTCCTGAGCCAGTGTTCGACGGCGTAACTTGCTGTCACCACCCGGCTATCATCCGACACGCCCCCCGCCTCAATCACGTCCGCGTCCCCCTCCTCCCCGCGCCGGAGGCCATCGAGCCCGTCGATCAGCTCCGGCGAGCGGATGACGACGTGTCCCCGCTCGATTTCATCACGAAGCTGGTGGATGATCCAGGGGCGAATCTCGGCGGACATCTTCCAGCCGAGGGGGGCAGAGCGGACGGTGGCCTGGTCAGGGCGGACGTACTGGAAGTGCTGGATGTTGCCGATCACGTTCCTGACATCCCTGTTATTCACCGCCGACGGCGAGAGCCCGTAGCCGTAATTCTGAATCCGCTGGATCTCCGCGAGCACGTACTTGCCGACCGTGCCGACCTCGAGCGCGAAGAAGGCCGGGACGCGGAAGCGGTAGGCCGCGGCGAGATTCATCGCGAGCCACGCGAACTGGTACATCGACCCCTCGTACGACGCATACTCGGCGACCTGAATCAGTTCATCCGCCCAGGCGCGCCAGACTTGGCAGACGAAGGATGCGGCATCGGGATCGGAGGAGCGCGCCGGGTGCGCGGAGACGACGTAGACGCCCTGCGGGTCGGGCTGCTCCCAGATCCGAAGCTGGCCCTCCGGGTTGAGATCGAGGCGCATCGTATCGAGCGATGTCCCGAAGTCGCAGCGATACGTTGCGGGGTTGGGGGCCTTGGCGAGATCTCGCTGGAGGCGCTTGATCGTCTCGCGGCCGATGATCCGATCTCCGAACGCGACGAAGCACTGCTCGGGGAGCGAGCCGTACTCCTGGTCCATCATCGCGGTGTCGCCGAAGAACTCCTCCGCGAGCGTCCAGCGATACCACGCGACCTGCTCCTGCGTGATGACCACCTCGTACCGCTCGGCCACCGCGTCCATCCACTCGCGCTCCTCGCTCGAGGGCGGCTCCTCCCCGTAGCGGTCCCACATCGCCGTTTCGCTCGGGTCGATGCGGAAGTCCTCTCTGCGCCACCACGCGACAAAGATCGCGCGCTGGCTCACGGCGGTCTGCGCGGTACGCCACATGTCCCGGAACGGCCCGGCCCCCTGCGCTGTGGAGATCGACATGCGGAAGCGATGCGGATGGCGTTTCGAGAACGCGGCGTTGAGCGAGGAGATCGCCTTCTCGTTATTCCAGGCCCCGATCTCGTCGTCGATGCGGAAGTTGAGGCCGCGCGACCGGCCGAGGTTCGACTTGAGATTGAACCGCTTGCCCGCCGCAGCGAAGATCAGACGCGAGCGGTTCGGGGCGGACCACGCGAGGTGCCCCTGGTTGTTGACCCGGGTCGGCCAGCGGTAGGCCCGCGGCAGCGAGTCGAGCATCTGGAGGAGCACGTCTCGGTGGAAGTCGCGGTTCTCGTCGTCGTCGAAGGTGTAGCACCCGACCATGCCGGGATAGGTCTGGAGCCAGTAGATGGAGAGCGATTCGCCGATCGTCGTGCCCCCGATCTGGCGACCGCCTTTCAGGACCACATACTCGTGCACTCCCGCCTCCAGTCCCGCCGCGAGCTCCTGGAGCAGATAGTCCTGCGTCCCGTACATCCGCGTGAACGGGATCACGCCCTCGTCCCGGCTCGGGATGGAGAGGCGGGCGCAGAAACGGCGGAAGTCGGGGAGGGAGAGGGTCAAACGTCCGCGACCTTGCACACGCGGATCACGTCCTCCACGGTGGTATCGGGGTGATCGTTGAACGCGGCGATGCTCTGGTGCGGACGACTGGGAAAGAGGAGGGCTATGGCCTCATGGATGCGCGCGAACTCGTCCTTGGCGCCAGTCGCCCAGTAGAGCAGCAGCGCGCGATTATGAAGGCACATGCGATTGCCGCGATGGTTGTGACCGGCCCCATGTTCCCAGTTCTCCGCCGTGATCGTCTCATAGAGCTTTGGCATCGGTCTCCTCCTCCAACCTCACCGGCTCCACCTTGAGCGTCCACCGTCGGCGCTTGTCGGGATGCACGCGCACGGCCCACGTCATCACGGAGATTCTATTCCCGGCCGTGAGCCACCGCTCGGCTTTCGGCCAGACCTTCGCACTGTGGATCTTCGCGATGCGCGTGGCGGCGTCATCGGTGCGGGCGCATTGGACAGCGAGCACCCCCGACTGATCCGGCTCAACGGCGATCACGTCAATAAAGCCGAACAGGTCTTGCCTGATGCCCTTCCCGCCGTCCGGGCGCGTGACATGGGCGTTGAACTTCTCCACGACCGCCGCGAGACAGCCGCGCTTGCGGAGGGCGAGGAGGGTGCGCTGGGTGGGCGAGATCACTTCAGAGCGTCTCGGCAACCGGGGCGGGCGAGGGCGGTGCGTGCGTCGCTGATGACCTCTTGAAATCCATTCCAGTCAGTCTCGGTGAGGCTGTGCAGTTCGTGTCTGTGACTTCCAATCCAGCGTGCTATCATTTCTACTGCTGGAAGAATTGCTCTCAGCGCCTCCGCGCACGCGCGCAGGTCGGCGTCAAGTTTCAACACCAACGCTACATCCAGTCGATGCACCTCCTTTTCACGTTCCAGGTCGGCGCGGAGGGCGAAGGCGTGCGAGAGCATCTTGCAGCCATTGCAGCCTTCACGTGGCTCGGCTCGCACAACGTCGCTGTGATCCCGCTCGTGCTCGACCGCGATGGCTTCCAGTGCACCGTCGGGCAGATGTGTGGGCCACGCCGGCCGCAGGCGCGCGAGGAGGGCCATCAGTCGCTCACAGACAGAACAGGGTTTCATCAGTACACCAATCGTCCCGCACACGCCAGGCACTCCATGACTGTCGCCATGGACGATCTCGGCGATCTCCTCCCGTGTCGGCACCGGGGAAGGAGCAGGCGCTATCACAGTCTGTCGCGTGGCATGTGTGGCTCACCCTCCCGCCTCCCGCGCCCCCAGCGCCTGGAGCAACTGCCTCCCGATGAACTCCGTGTACGCGGGCGGAATCGCCTGGCTCAGTTCGGGGCGCGTCATCCAGTCGATGCCTAGCGCCGCCTGTCGCTCCTCCGTGGTGTAGCACAGTGGGTGATCTGGCGCGGTGGCTCTGCGCATCGCTCGCCATTGCGGACGATCCCACCACCACTTCGGCACCCCGCCTCCGACCACATTGATCGCCCGACCTTCCGTCACGGCCGCCTTACATCGTCCGGAGCACACCGGCACCAAGCAAAGCCAGTTCGTCTCGAATAGGCGGTGCCGGATGACGCCGAGCCCGAAGTCGATGCCGCACAGTTTCACGGGATGGCGGAGGTGCTGCCGAGCCGGCATCACGTTTTCGATGACATAGGGGCGATCAGCGATTGCCCTGCGCGTCGCCGGGATCAGGTTCTCGTGAATCGTCTGGTCCGGCGTGATCGTCGACGCGAATTGACACGGCGGGCTCGCGTGGATCGCGTCGAACTCCTGGCCGTGCTCGCGGACGTACTCTAGCGCGTCGGCTTGATGAAACTCGAAGGGATAACGCGGCTGCGGGCGATGGTCTACACCAACAATCCTGAAGCCAGAGAGATAGTATCCGAGCGCGGCCCCACCACCTCCTGCGAAGAGGTCGAGCAATACCGGCCGATTTGCGTAATCGTCGTTCCCTGAATCATCCCAGTCAAAGTAAGTTCGTAATGATGGTTTGCACAGAGCAGACGGAAGTCGGTAGCGTGGTCGCGGATGAACTTGAGATGTCGGGGATGCCGATAGGGCTTCCCGTTGGTCGTCGGAACGTAGTCCACGTGCAGCCAATAAGGATTGGTCACGCCGCATACGACACATGCTCCGCCGAGCAACTCAATTGCTTGGCGTCGTTCGTTTCGCTGTTTCTCGCGCCACATACCTGGATTCTTTGCAATACGTCGCTCGTTGACATGCACCGAATACCCAGGATTCCGCTGACAAAACGAGAGCGTACTCTTCTGAACGGATCGCTTTGCACATGCCGTTGAGCAATGCTGACGGTTTGCGTCACCCGCATTCCGAAGGGCAAAGACCTTGCCGCACTGCCGACAGTGTCGGCGTTTCTCCTTGGCCCACGCAGATCGATTCGAGCACGCCGTGGAGCAGTAACGTCGAGAGCGCCGACGAGACGTGAATACAAGACCGCAATGCCCACAGGCGACTGTCGCCACGCGCATATTTTAGCGCATGGGAAGAGATCGAGGAGTCTCATCGCGCCCCCAGCGCCGGGGGGGTCACCACTCCGGCCTCGCGCCACAATCACACCGTTCCCGCCCATCGGTCCAGACGTGAATGCCCGGCCCGCAGAGGTTCAGCTCGACCTCGTGAAAGAGGCACACGTCATAGTAGCGCGCCTCGAAGCCGTGGACGCGGTCACAGTGGTGGTCGCAGGTGAGGCAGAAGGTCACGCGCTCCGCCTCCTCGCCTGGCCAAGATACACGAGCTGCTTCTCCTGGAGCGCCCGCTCCACGACCGCGCGTGGCAGTACCCGCTCCCGCTGCTGCTGCTCGTCGTAGATCAGCACGGTCCTTGGTCGGACCCGCAGGATCGTGAATGTGATGTCGAACGGCGGCGCGGTCCTGAACCGAGCGCGCTCGAGGTGGGAGAGATTCACGCCTTCTCCTGCTCCCTCACGAAGCGCGCGAGATCCAGGTAGCATTTCTCCGCCCTCAACCGCGCGAGGTTCAGGCTCCGGCCGGTGGCGTTCACGCTGAAGGTGATGCCCTCGGTGGTGCGGGAGATGCGGACCGAGGGACGCTCGGCGGTGCCGTTCTGGAGGTAGACGACGCTACGCTTTGCCAAACGTGCGCTCCATCCAGAGAAGACAGCGGGCGCTCCGATCCGACGTCGTGACCTCCGGATGCGCGACGCGCCAGACCGCGAGCTCCAGGTCCCCGATGCAAAGCCACGGTTGGGCGTGGCGACGGTAGTTCGGCACCGGGCAGAGACAGCGCCACTCGGGGGCGCGCTCGCCGGGGAGGCGGTAGGCCGAGGGCCGAGCCGTGTAGGGCTGGAGGCCGTCACTCATGACGAGAGTAGTCGCGGATGAAACGCCGGAGCCAGTCCTGAAGACGCCCGATCACAGCTTCTCCTCCTCCAGCTCCCTGACGAGGCTCACGAGGGCCGCGAGATCCACGCGCTCAAGCTCCGCGTTCGGGTCCCCGCACCACGTCTCCCGGAGCTTCGCCACGCGCGCCTTATTCGACCGCGCCATCGCGATCCGCGCGCGCTGGATGAGACCGGCGCGGTCGGATTCGGGGGTTGGGAACAGCACGGGCGTCTCGCTCAACACCGCAGGCGTCCCGACGGGCTGCTCGGGTCGCGGCTCAATCTTGACGACCTCAGTCATGGTCACCGCCGTGGGCGGCACCTCGACCTCGCTCTCGTCCAACATCCCGAGGCCACACAGCGAGAGCGTCAGGCGGCGCTTGGCCTTGGTCTCCGCCTTCATGCAGAGGTCCGCCCTCTCCTGGCCGCGCTTGCCGTCGAGGGAGACGGCCCCCGTGGCAGCATCCGTGCGCCCATGCTTGTTGTGGCCGTAGGCGGTGACGGTGAGGATGCCGTCGGCGAGGGCGCTCTCAAGTTTGGTGATCGACACGCCCTTCAGCTCGCGGAGCTGCTCGGTCGCTTCCTTCCTCGCGTAGAGGACCATCTTGTTCGAGAGGTAGAGATACGCGAAGGGCTGCGTCAGGGGGTTCAGCCCGACCGACTTGCAAACCTCCGCGTAGTACTGCATCCGCTCCGTCGCGGTGAGCTTCGAGAGATCGCCGCCGACCACGACGCGCTCCATGAGGAGCGCGGTGTCTTGCTTGGTCGCCATGTCCGTCGTCATGTCTTCTCCTCCCCGAACGTGTCGAGAATCCAGCGGGCGAGAGCTAACGCCTCTGCGGGGCCGAGGGGCTTATAGTGAGCGGCCGTTCCGGTGCCGTCGACCTCCAGGTCGCCGTTCGTATTCACCCTAGCCCACGGGAATGACTCGTCCTTTCGCCGCCATTCGCACGTCCGCGCCGTTTTCGCCCACTCACTCGCCTTGCTCACCGCAGTTCACCTAGCGGGGTGACGACATCGGTCTGATTGATCCGCTTGACGCAAAATGGCTCGAGATTCCACGTGATCTGCCCATGAGGCCATCCCGCACGGAGACAGCGGGACTCAACAACGGCGGCGTAACCCGCAATCGCCAGCACACACAGTAGCGTGGCGACAAGGAATACGAGCACTCCCGCGAGCCAGCCGTCTGCAGTCACTTCGCCCGCTCCACCAGGATCTCGATGATCGCTGCGTAGGACTGCCCCGTGCGCCGCTTGATCTCGCGGAGCTTCTCGTAGGTCTTTGGCCGGACCCCGACCGAGTGGTCCTTCCCCGGCTTCTCGTACTCCGGGATGACGATCACGGGCTCGGGGCCGTTCTGCGTGGTCATGCCCGCGCCCGGATCGCGGTGGCGGCATCGCAGGCTGGGCATCCGCCGTCATGAACGCCGACGCAGAACTCTGTAGCGAGACTCGCGCACGCCTCGCGTTCCTCGGCGATGGCGGCGCGGATCTGTTCCGCAACACGCCTCTCCATTTCTTTCGTCAGACCACCGATGAGATTGCCCTCCAATCCAATATGCTGCGCGAGGGCAAAATAGGCCCGCTCCTCCGGCGTCACGTCTCCAGCCTCTCGATGACGGTTTTATGCCCCGTCGCCACGGTGTGATGCTCGCCGACGCTTTGCGCCGACTCGCTGTAGTGCGTCTTGATCGACTTGTTGAGCGCGCACCCCGGCTCCATGCAGCGCACGGCGTAGCGCCAGAAGTCCGGCGGGCGCGTGTAGTCGCCGAGGAGTTCGTCGGTCATCGGATAACCATGAGAGCGGACGTCACGGCGACCAGAAGGCCCCAGAAGAAGGTGGCGATTCCGACACCGACGGTGATGCCGCGCCGGAATGATCCCATCGGTTCTGGTCCCGGCCCCGCAAGCGTCGCCATGTGCATTCGCAGATGGTCGTCCACGGCGAAATCATCGCAGTCAACCTGCTCTGCGCAGATGACGCAGGTGATGCTGTTTCTGGGCGTGCCGTCGGCCTTGAACCAAGCGCCAGCGGGATGACCACTGGCTTGCAGCGCCTTCGCGCGTTCCGGGGGAAGGACCTCAGACACCGCGCCCATCCTTCCGGAGATCCTCGGCGAGCTGCTCGAGGCGCTGGGCGGCCCGCATGACCTCGCGGACGGCGGTGTCCATCGCCTCGTTCATCTGATCCATCGCTTCCTGCCAGCGGCGGAGAATGTCGACGTCGGTGGGCATGGCTACTCCTTCCCTTGGGTCGCCCCGGCCACGAGGATATTAAATTCCTCGTCGGTGAGCCGATGCTCGGCCTTGCGCGGATCGCCGTACTTGTCCGCTAGGTAGTTGGCGATCGCATGGGCGACGGGTTCAGAAAACACCGACTGCGGATGGTTCTCTAGTGGTCGCACGACCGCCCCGCACACGGAATCGAAGATCGCGCACCCCTCGTCTCGTCCCGCCTCGTCTTTGACCGACACGATGTACCAAGCCATGACTACTCCTTCCCCTCGATCCGCGCGAGGAGGGCGCGGGCTGCACAGAAATGACATGCTTGAGGATCGTCCGGGTGCTTGCATTTGGAAGTGGCGACGTACTGAATTAGTGCCAGCATCTCCGGCGCGGCGGCGATCAGGCGGGCGTTGGCTCGCGCCTGATGTAGGTCCGGGCCGGTAACGCGAGCGGCGATGACGCACCAGGGGATACCGTCGCCCTCATCTTTGATGACGGCAGGATGGTCATGGTCTGCGCCGTACTTTGCTGCCGTCACGATACCCCACGGTCCCGGCGTGTGGGGGGTCATGGCAGATCGCAGTGCTCGTATGGGTCGATGGTCGGCATCCCGCAGATCACACACTGGCGGAACTCACCGGAGAATCGCTCGGCGATGTCGTCGTATCGCGCGTTGAACTCAGTCTCTAGTTCGTCCCGCCCTTGGTTCGTCATGGCGTCCTCCATGTCGTGATGCTAGCGGAGGCGCGAGACTATGTCAAGAGTTATTTCCATTGAGGGCCAGGTCGGTCAGGCAGGACGGGCAGCGGGGCCGCTTGCTCTTGCGCTTTCTTTCACGAGGGAGCCAGCGGTGAAAACAATGGGGGCACCGGAGGCCGTCGAGGACGATCCGGGCCTTGGTGACGCGGCGATCTCGGAGGAGGTTGGCCACGGCGGCAAGTATAGCACCAAATTGACATGGCTGGGTGGATTGGCGTAGGGTAGCGGGCGTGAACGGGAAGGGGTACGCCCAAGGCATCACGAATGAGCGCGGGGAGCTGGTCGGGATCGACTTTGAGCTGAAACGTCTGAAGCACGTCTGGTACAACATGAAGCGGCGCTGCGAGGATCCGAAGGATCGCACCTACCGGTATTACGGCAAGCGCGGGATCCAGGTCTGCGAGCGGTGGAAGAAATCGTTTGATCGTTGGCTTGAGGACATGGGCGTGCCGCCGACAAAGGAGCATGAGATCGATCGGATCAACAACGATGGGAACTACGAGCCGGGGAACTGTCGCTGGGCGACACGCCAGCAGCAGATTGACAACCGGCGCACCTTCTTCTCCGTCCACGCCTACGGCGTCGAGGAGGCGATCCGCCTGTTCCTCGAGGCCGACCGGAAGTGGAAGGCCCAACACCCCCAGGAGCCTGCCTAGCGAAAAGAAACGGCCCCGACCGTGGTCGCCGATGCAGCCGCCAGTCGAGGCCATTCCCCACTGAGCCG
>Ga0066710_100000093_pt1 | contig 38059 bp, 25 predicted proteins | sample GraSoiAngelo_159_FD_79666 | JGI IMG/M metagenome (GOLD analysis project Ga0066710, IMG submission 79666) | Grasslands soil microbial communities from the Angelo Coastal Reserve, California, USA - 14_1009_16_40cm | ecosystem: Environmental > Terrestrial > Soil > Grasslands | place: USA... | reverse complement strand
CGTTGCGGGCATCTCGATGTAACAGATCTTCCCGTTCGCAAGCGTAGTAGGCATCGGCATTCCCTCCCGTGCGCGGCCATTCTAGCAGCCCCCAAACGGAAATCAATTCCGTACCGTCCACGCAGGATCAATTTCCCCTACGCGGCTTCTGTGTCAAAAGGCCGGACTATACGGAGGTGACGAATGTGCCGTCGGGGGCCACGAAGCCGTAGGCCATGCGCGGGGTGTTGAAGGCGAAGCCGGGATTGCCGTGGCGGTCGAGAAGGATGAGGCCGCCGGTGGCATGAGTGCGTTTGGCGAAAAGATGCACGGCTTCGCGCGCGGCAATATTGGCTGTCGAGGCGTCGCAGGAGGAGGCCGCGGGTGAGTCAACACAAATGGCGCGCTGGCGAAGGAGATCGACGGCAGTCTTGGCCAGGACGACCTTCATGATGGCTTCGCCGTAGCCCGTGCAGGAGACGCCGCCAGCTTCGGAGTCGGCGTAGCAGCCGCAGCCGATGAGCGGCGAATCGCCGACGCGGCCGGGAAGTTTGCAACAAGTGCCGCCGGTGGAAGTGGCGGCGAAGAGATGGCCGGCAGAGTCGATGGCGACGGCCCCAACGGTTCCCTGTTCGTGGCCACGGTGATGCTCCGCGGCGTGTTTGTCGGTTTTGCATTTCATCCAGGCTTGCTGTTCGGCTTCGCTGACCATCTCTTCCGGCTTGCAGAGCTTGATTCCATGTTCTTTGGCGAAGCGCTCCGCGCCTTCGGCGACGAGCATCATGTGCGGGCAATTCTCGAGGATCTTCCGGGCGACCTGAATGGGATTCTTGACGCGTTGCAGAGTGGCGGCAGCGCCGGCGCGAAGCGTCGCGCCGTTGATGACGATGGCGTCGCATTCGACGTGGCCGTCAAGATTGAGGTGCGAACCGTAGCCGGCGTCGAAGACGGGGTCGTCTTCGAGGACAATGATGGCGGCTTCGATAGCGTCCAGGGCGGAGCCGCCGTCGTGCAGGATGGACCAACCCGCAGTGAGAGCGCGATGGCAGCCGGATTTGCAAGCGTCTACGGCCTCATCCGGAATGTCCCACGCGCCGCCGTGAACAATGAGAGCAGGTTTCATCGAGACGAGGATGGCAAAGGGGTGGCGGTTTGTCCAGGAGAGGGAGGAAAGGAGGTAGGGAAATGGGGAGGCAAGGACTTAACACCAAGGGCGCAGAGGATTCAGAAAGCTCACAGAGAAGAGGAAATCATCAGACGAAGAAATCGAGGACGAAGAGAAGCAGGCCGATCAGAAGAAGTATGGGGCCGCCATTGATGCAACTGCGCGGAAGGTGGCTCAGGGAGTGGAAAAAGGAAGCCGGGATGGCTTTGAGGCGGGATTCTTCCCGGATGCTGTAGAACGGACCTACCGGCGTATAGCGGGAGAAGTTGCGGCGGAAAACGGAAATCTCATCCTGAACCCAGACGGAGAACTCGCCGCGGTTGCGCCACACGAGTGTGGCACCAGCCAGGAATAAGAGATAGCCGGAAACAGCAAGGAGCCCGAGCGCCGGGCCTTCTCCCCAGTTCATAAGTCCTCACAGGCGCCCACACCATCTATGGACTGGGACGCCCGGAACAACCAGAAGGTTACTCGCCGTCGTGGATGGTGACAAGTCGGACGACTTCAAATTCTTTCTTGCCGGCGGGTGTGGCAACTTCGATTTCGTCGCCGACCTTGCGGTTGAGGAGGGCCTTGCCGATGGGCGAAGTGGTGGAAATGAGGCCCTTCTCGGCGTCGGCTTCCTCGCTGCTCACAAGCGTGTATTCAATTTTCGCGTCGCGCTGCACGTCCAGAACAACCATGCGCGAGCCATAGCCGGAGCGGTCCTTCGGGATATTGGTAAGGTTCAACATACTTAGATCGCCCATGCGCTTCTTGAGATGGGTGATCTTGAGGTTGACGTAGCTCTGGCGCTCCTTGGCGAATTTGTACTCGGCGTTTTCGGAGAGGTCGCCGTGAGCACGGGCAACAGCAATTTCCTTGGGGAGCTCGACGCTGAGCTCATGTGAGAGCTGGTCGATTTCGTCCTGCAGCTTTTTCTTAATCTTGGCTAGTGGGTCGGACATGGTCGTCGGTTGTCAATTCGCTAAAAAAGTCCGCGGAGTCCGAGAGCAGTACTTGGTCTCCCGTACCCCGCTTAAAGAAACATTATAAATGGGAGAGAATTGAAGTCACAAGAGGAAGCACAGAATCATTTAGCGCACCTTAACTTCCAGGCTCTGGGTCCGCGTGTTGCCGGCCGCATCGGCGATCGTCAGCGTGTAGGTGGTTGATTTTGTGGGAGTTACATCAACACAGCGGGAATAAGAGGGCCACACGAGAGGGGACTGCGGTTCGAGCTTGACGGTCTTGGCGTTGGCCACGCCGTAGCACAACTGGACGGTTTCGCCCCGGCGAATCGTTCCAGAAGAGACGTAGAAATTCTGGATGGCTAGCTCTTTTCCGCCGAATTGCTCCAGGGCGACACGATCCTGCTCCTGCTGTTTCTGGATACTCTCTTCTTTGGCGCGCTTTTCGATGCCGCGGTTTTCGTACCAGCGGGAGAAGAGGATCCAGCAGACGACGAGCGTGCCGATGGCGAGTGCGGCCCGGGAATAGAGAAGGGGATTCTTGAAGACAGATTTTCTTGGCGGATCCGGCTGGGCCAGCATGCATGCACCCCATTCGTACAAGAGCTATCCTAGAGAAAATAGCGCGGAATGGTGCGCGGAGGAAAGATGTGGCGAGCGGCCAGCAAAACTCACCGCTGGGCGGCGCGGGCCAATTCCCGCCAGGTGATGAGCTTGATATTTTGATCCTGGAGCAACTGGCGGAATTGGGGGCTAGTGAAGAAATCGAAATCGCGCTGGCGCCAGGCGGCGCCCCAAGTGACACGCTCGCGCGTAGCGGCGCTCATTTCGTCGTCGGCGAAGGCGAGGTGGATGACGAATTCGGTGACGCCAGGTTGAAGATTCTTGAGGGCGGTCTTGTAGAAATCGGCCCACTTTTCCGGTGGGACGGCGGGATCAATGGTAACGGTGTGGTCAAGGACGATGTCAGCAGGAGTTAGGCTGGATTCCAGATAGGGGTGGTCCGCGAACCAATCGCGCGCGACGAAAACCGGCAATTTGTAATCGTGCGCGAGGCGCAGAACAACTTCGAACAAGTCTTTGCCATTTTCATAGAGCCGATATTGATGGGAGTCGAAATGGGTGGGACGGAGACCCATGGCATACGCGCGGTCAATTTGTGCGCGAAGCTCCAACTCGACTTCTTTCGGATTGATCCTTGTCGCGGCCGTCCATTCGTGATGGAAATAACCGTTCTCGTCGACGAGGCCCGGGACCTTGTCTCTTGAGGAGACGGGACCCCAACGGTAGTAGACGCGCTCGCTGGTCAGTGTAAGGTGAAGGCCGAAATCGAGATCGGGATGAGATTTGGCGTAGTCGGCGATCTCCGGAAACCATGGGCAGGGCACCATAATGCTGGCGGAGTTGACGATGCCAGTGTCTAGAGCTTTGGTGGTGGCCGCGTTCACGGAATGAGTCATCCCGACGTCGTCGGCGTGAACGATCAGGAGCTTCGCGTCGCGGGCGAAGCCGAGCCTTTCCGCAAGCGACTTGCCGTTGACTTGTGCCTGCGCTTCGAGGGTGGCCCCCGCAAGAAAAAGGAAGAGCAAGACGGAGATACGGTTTCGATTCATTGTTTGGGCTGCAGGTGCCTCTCCTGCGCTTGAACTCGATTGTGATCCAGAGTTGGTGCTTAAATTCTTAATCGTCTAAGATTGCGCCGGAAGCGATCGCGAATCTTGCCGGCAAGCCCTTTGTTGGTGGTTGGCCGGGCCCTGCGACCGGTTGACCGGCGCCGATCCAAACGTCGACTGGGCCGGGAACGATGCGGCGAACTCCGGCGTCATCCACGATGCTCAAATCACGGTCGCGCAAGATGAAATCCACAGTTTTGGAAGCAGCGGGATCGAGATGGATGCGCTGGAATCCAGCAAGCGCGCGAATCGGAGCGCCATCGACTCCGGGATGCGCAAGATAAAGTTGCACGACTTCATCTCCGGGGATGGAGCCGGCATTCGTCACTTGAACGGAGACTGTGACGGTGCCATCGGCAGCGACCTGTGCTTGGCTTACTTGCGCGTCTGAATAATTGAAGGAAGAAAGACTCAAACCGTAGCCAAAGGGATAGAGCGGTTGCTCGGTGAAGTAGCGGTAGGTCCGGCCAGCCATGGAGTAGTTGCCGAACGGAGGAAGTTGAGCGACCGACTTATAGAAAGTCACCGGCAGCCTTCCAGCAGGATTGGATTCGCCGGAAAGAACGTCGGCGACGGCGGAGCCGCCTTCCTCCCCCGGATACCAGGCTTCGAGAATGGCGGCCGCATGTTCCTGAGCCCAATTCACGGCGAGTGCGCCTCCGTTGGTGAGGACCACGATCAGAGGCTTTCCCGTGGCAGCAACAGATTCCAAAAGTTCTTGCTGAGCCCTGGGAAGGTTGAGGTCCAGGCGGTCGCCTCCGAAAAAGCCAGGATCGCTTGAATCGCTTTCCTCTCCCTCAAACTGCGGAGTGATGCCAACCACAGCAATAACGACATCCGCTTTGCGGGCGGCATTCAGGGCCTCCTGAGACAGATTCGGGGGCAACCAAAGGAGGCGCGCGGTGGCCTCCCACCAAGTGTGGAAGTACTCCATGCGGATCGCGTGCGGATGGCCTGCCTGCAGATGAACAAGCGTGGTCATCGTGCGAGTGCCGTGGGGGGAGGAATCATCCACGAACTTTTTTCCATCCAGGTAAATGCGATAGCCGCCGTCCGTGCTGGCGCCTAGGCGGTAGTCACCATCTACGGGTGGGTGCAACTCGCCTGTCCAGCGAACGGAATAATTCCCCGCAGGAACGGCAGGCCCCGGCGAAACATTGTTCCATTCAAAATCGACGTTGGCATCCACACGCTTCAGAACCGGAGTGCCTGAAAGATTGACGTTGGCAAAGTATTCCGCGTTCAAGCCCGGTTGAGAGTTCGTGCCGCCGGTGCGAAGGTAGTCGGGGGGAAGGACAACGGCGCTTGTCTCCGTGACGGGAGCTCCTATTGCCGTGAGAATCTTCGCGTTGCGAAAGCGCTTTCGAATGCCTTCGAGAATAGTTGTGTAGCTTGATGGGTTACCGTTGTAGTTGCCCAAGAGGACGCTCAGAGAATCGGCATTTGGGCCGATGACCGCGATCGTTTTCACGGAGGATTTCAGAGGCAGAGTGCTGCGTTCGTTTTTCAAGAGAACGATCGACTTGTGAGCGGCTTCGAGGGCCAGCTGGCGATGCGTAGGAGTATCGTTATCGGCGATGGATAGTTTCGACCAGGGCACGCGATCCGGCGGGTCGAACATGCCGAGGCGGAACCTCGCTTCGAACAGGCGCTTCACGGCGCGATCGATGTCGTCGTTCGAAAGCAGGCGATTCCGAACTGCGAGTGGAAGCACACCAAATTCCGGGCCGCAACTCAGGTCCGTTCCTGCCTTCACCGCGAGGGCTGCGGCTTGTTCGAGAGTTAGGACGAAACCGTGCCCTTGATGGAGATCGCTGATCGCCCAGCAATCCGAGACCACGTAGCCTTGGAAGCCCCATTTATTGCGCAGCGTGTCAAAGAGCAGGCGATTTGCGCAGGCCGGTTCGCCGCGCACGGAGTTGTACGCGCACATGACCGAATCGGCCCTGCCCTCAACAATTGTGGCACGAAACGCCGGAGTGTAGGTGTCCGCCAGATCGTGCGGGGACACCGGCACATCAAAGCGATGCCGCAAAACTTCCGGGCCGCTGTGGACGGCATAGTGTTTGGATGTCGAGACAGTTTTCAAATAGGCCGGGTCGTTGCCTTGCAGGCCGGTAACGAACGCCACGCCGATGCGGCTGGTGAGGTAGGGATCCTCGCCATAGGTTTCCTGGCCGCGTCCCCAGCGCGGGTCGCGAAAGATATTGATATTGGGCGACCAGAACGTGAGGCCGTAGTAACGGCCGGTGTTTCCATGCTGGATTGCATCATTGTATTTGGCGCGTGCTTCGGTGGAGATCACATCGGCGACGCGATGGATCAGATCGGTATCCCAGGTGGCGGCAAGAGCGATGGCTTGGGGGAAAACGGTGGCATTCCCAGAGCGGGCGACGCCGTGCAAGCCCTCGTTCCACCAGTTGTAGGCGGGGATGCCGAGGCGCGGGATGCCCGGAGCGACGTCCTGCATTTGCGAGACCTTTTCCTCGAGGGTCATGCGCGATACAAGATCGTTCACGCGTTGCTCCAGTGGGAGGCTAGGGTCGAGATAGGCGGAGCGGGCAGGCTCCTTCAAGGCAGGTTGGCCTTGAGTTTGTGCCGCTGCGTAGGATGGACTCAACAGCAACGGCAGAATAAAGGCATATCGCAAAAGTCGTTTCGACATGCGTGAGATTCTCTAACAGGCGGCGGGTTCCGTCCAGTTCAAGCTGGCGGACACAAGGCCACCTGGCAACGTCGGCCGTATTGATAGGGTCTGTACAGCCGAGCTGAGATGGCTAACAAGATTTTAGGATTCGTGAGGCCAGTGTCTCTATGACAGTTGGCGGACGGTTCCACGAATCACGAATTCCGTGGGCAGGATGCGCTGGCTGAAGGCCATTCGTGGATGATGCAGGCGCTCGAGAAGCATCTTCATGCAGGTTTCGCCGATCTCTTCTTTGTGGACGCGAACGGTCGAAAGCGGCGGGTCCATCAGAACGGCCTCTTCACGGTCATCGAAACCCACCAGGCTGATATCGTCCGGCACTTTCATGGCGTGCCGCTGCAGCGATCGCCACAGCCCGTAGGCGATCTCGTCGTTGCCCGCTATGGCCGCAGTGGGCCGTGGCTGCCGGGAGAGGATTCGCCCTACGCTCTTTTGACCGAAATCGACGAAGCTCTGAGGATTTCGGGCCATGATCAACACGGATTTTAATTTCTTTTCGCGCATTCCTTGCCGGTAGCCCTCGAATCGGCGACGAAGCCACGGGTAAGAAATATCGGCGGCGAAAACAATTTGGCGGTGCCCCTCACCAATCAGGTAACGTGTGGCCTGGAGCGTCCCATTGAAGTCATCGAAGCCCACTTGATCAAATTGTTGTTGGTCGCCCATTCCAACCACATTGTTACTGAAGGCCACGAAGGGCATATGGATAGATTCGATCCTGCGGAGCAGATTCGGATAAATCGTCCCCGCCAGAATGAGTCCATCAATCAAGCCATGCTCCTGGAGAACCGGAGGCAGGTTGATCCGATCGGGAAGCGTTCTCGGGGAATAGTGCAGTGCGGCGAACAGCACGTGCTGTTTCAAACCGCTGGCATAGGATTCGACGCCTTGCAGGATGCGAGCATGAAAGGGATGGAGAAAATCGCGGTTGCTCAGGAGAAAGCAGACCATTTCTGCGCGTCGCTTGAGCATTCGGCGGGCCTGCGCATTGGGGCGGAATCCCAGACGCCGGATGGCCTCAAGTACTCGCGCACGCGTTTCCCGGCTCACCTGAGAGCTGGAGTTTAGGACCCGGGAAATCGTTCCTATGCCAACGCAAGCGGCGCGGGCAACCTCCCGAATCGTCGTTTTCCTTGGAACTGCTTCCATAGCAATAGGCTCTTTTGTCGATTTGGCGTCAGGTTGGGTTCGGGTGAGAAATCGTCAACCCTTCTTCCCCGAGCAAGTCTAGCACACCAAAACGACGATGGTATTGTCAACCAGGCGGCGGATCCCGACCCTGTGGCAAGAAGTTGGAAAACCGATGCAAGATATTGGGTTTCACAAAGAATCACAAAGAATCTGACTTGACAGAGGGTTTTCGCTCGGATAGGGTGTGGAACCAGTTCCAAGCCTTTCGTTGGTTTTCTTTGTGTCCGGTCGGGAGTGTTTTCGAATCGAGTGGGTGTGATGTCATGAAAAAACTGTTTGGTTCGTCTTGTCCTAGGATGTTTGGCTGCAATAAGCCTGATGCGGTGAATACCGAAGAATTTGCAGTGCCTGCCGCAGCCGCTCTAGTCAAATTGTGGTACCCGAGCATGGCCGTACTGCTTGGGACAATACTCCTAGGGTTTTCTGCACCAGTCATGGGGCAGGCGGTCAATGCGACGCTGCTCGGAACCGTGACGGATGCGAGCGGAGCCGTTGTGGTGGGCGCGAAAATCACGATCACCGAAATGAAGACTGGCGTCGTTCACTCGATCACGACCAACGACAGCGGTAATTATGAAGTGCCCGCCCTCGCTCCTGGCCAATATGAAGTCGCGGCTGAAAGGCAGGGATTCAAGAAAGCAGTCCACTCAGGTGTGGATGTTCTTGTGAACACGGACACGCGTATAAACCTTGTCCTGGTGCCCGGCACGGCGCAAGAAACAGTAGTGGTAAGCGCCGAACTTCCTCTTTTGCAAACAGATCGTGCAGACATCGGTCGAAAGATTGAAGAGAGGCAAGCCGAAGAACTGCCTCTGGGGTTCAATCGAAACTTCCAGGGACTGCTTAACCTGGTGCCGGGCACGACACGCGCACACCGCGAGCATTCCTCATTCTTCAACGCGCAAGACAGTCTCCGGACCGAGGTAAACGGGCAATCGGGTCTGGCAAACAATCTGCAATTTGAAGGCTTGAACGACAACGAACGAACTGGTCTGCTGTCGATTTACATCCCTCCTATTGAAGCGATTCAGACCGTCGACGTTACAACCAGCAATTACGATGCTGAATTGGGCCGAGCCAATGGGGCAGTAACAAATGTGATCCTCAAATCAGGTACGAACGAGTTCCACGGCGCGGCTTATGAAATCAACCGCATCAGCGCACTGGCGGCAGTGCCTTTCTTCCAGACCGCCTTAGCGAAAGCGCCGAGCGTTTACAACTACTATGGAGCCAACATCGGCGGACCCATCGTGAGGAACAAGACATTCTTTTTTGGCGATTTCCTGCGAATCAACGACCACCAGAACCAGTTTTTCAATGGCACTGTGCCCCCCGCGGATTTTCGCAGCGGGGATTTTAGTCAGGCGACAAATGCGAGCGGGCAGTTGATTCCAATTTACGACCCAGCGACGGGCAATCCGGACGGAACCGGTCGAACGCAGTTTGCCTTCAATGGCGTGCCGAATGTCATCGATCCTGCCCGTATCAGTCCCATCGCTAATGCCATCCTCGCAAAGATTCCGCTCCCCAATGTGGCCAAGGGAGCATGCCTGGGCAATCCCACCGGTCCCGGCTGTCTCATTGCGACAAACAATTTCCAGGGGACGACGAAATTCATCAAGGATACGACCTCCTTTGACGTGAAGATCGATAACAACATAAGCGTGAACAACCGTCTCTCGGGACGCTTCAGTTTTTCGAACCAGAGCCTTAGCCAGGCGCCGATCTTTGGCGTAGTGGGGGGGCCTTCCAATAGCGCTTTTTCAGGGACTGGCAAGCAGCGTTATTGGGACGCGGCGGTCAACTACTATCATGTCTTTTCCCCGACTCTGATCACGGAGATCCGCGCCGGCGTTGACCACTATCGGAATGTGGCGAACAACACCGACCGTGGTCAGGCGGTTATGAGCGAAATCGGCGTTGACATCCCTGGTGCAAACCTTGGTGAATCCAATACCAGCGGAATGCCGTGCATCGTGCTGACTGGGAACAATGCCGATAACTGCTTAGCGGGTTATTCGGCAAGCCTGCCCTGGATCCGCGGAGAGACGAATTTAAATGTTGCCAATAACTGGACAAAGAGCCACAGTAATCACACTTTCAAGTGGGGAGTCGACATTCATCGGCTCCGGGACGATCTGGCGCAATGGCAGGACCAGAATCCGCGAGGCGTTTTGCGTTTCACGGTCAATCTCACGAGCATAAATCCCAATACCAATGTTCTGACGAGCAGCCAAGCGAATGACGTCGCCAGCTTTTTGCTCGACAAGCCCAATTCTGTGGGTCGGGACGTGCCGATAACCGCCAAGGCGTTTCGAGGAAACGAGCTGTTCACCTACGCGATGGACAGATGGCAGGTCTCCCGGAAACTGACCCTGGACTTGGGCCTCCGCTGGGAGTTCTATCCACCCTTCACGCCGCGAGGACCAGGGCGCTTCTCAAACTACGATCCAACTACCAACAACCTTGTGATTGCTGGAATCAGCAGCAACCCGGCGGATTTGGGCAGAGAAACTCACTACAAAGACTTTGCACCGAGGGTTGGCATTGCTTATCGCTTGACAGAGACTACTGTCGTGCGCGGGGGATTTGCCATAAGCTACTTCCCGTACCCGGACAACGATTATGCCTTCGACTTCCCCGTGCTACAAAACAATGCGTTTCCTTCGCTGAATGGTTCTAATTTCACCCAGTCAGCCGACGCGTCCAACAATCCCATCTCTATGGCGAGCGGATTCCCCGCGCCGCTGGTCGCGAACATTCCCGCAAACGGCCTTATTCCTGTCGTGGGTAAAGTCGGCACCACAAGCCTTCTGACTCAAAACTACACGGTCGTGAATCTGAATTTCCGCGAGCCGTATACGGAATCCTGGAACTTGGCCGTACAGCACTCCTTGCCCGCGAAGTTCGTCATAGAAGCGGCGTATGTAGGCAACCACGGCGTGGATTTGCCAACCGTCTATAATCTGAACGCTGCCACGCTTCCGAGCGCCACTGCAACGAACCAGAACCGACCTCTCTTCGCCCTCCACGGGCTCACCGGGAACGTCGCCCTCAAGTTCCTGGGAACGAGCTCGAACTACAATGCGCTGCAGGCAAAGCTGGACCGCAAGTTCTCAGGCGGCTTCCTCATGACCACGGCCTATACCTACAGCAAGGCGCTTGGATATGTGAATGAAGGGTCCAATGGAATCAACAGCACGGTTGGGGGGCTCCAGAATTACATTGGCAGCATTCGCAGCAATTATGCGCCGCTGTCCTTTGACCGGCGGCATACGATTGTGCATAGTGTGATTTACGAGCTGCCATTTGGAAAGGGAAAACTCCTCCTGAAGTCTGGCGTGGGAAGCATGTTTCTGGGTGGTTGGCAGCTCAGCACCATCCTCACGGTGATGACCGGTCGACCATTGAACATCACCGGTGGGTCGACTCTGAACGCACCCGGGGATACGCAAGTGCCGAACGTGGTCGGCTCGTTCAAAATCCTTCATGGCGTCGGTGGCCCCACCTCCGGCGGTCACCCCTGGTTCGACGTCACGCCTAGCAACGTCGTCAACAATGTGCCCCAATGCAGAGGGCCATTTTGTCAAACTGCGGTCGGCGTTTTAGGCGATGCGCCTCGCCGGGCCTTCAGCGGGCCGGGGCTTTTCAACTTGGACGCCTCCGTGTTCCGGCGGTTTCCGATCAAGGAACGCGTCGGCCTGGAGTTTCGAGCGGAAGCTTTTAGCGTGACGAATACCCCTCAATTCGATAATCCAGGCACTGGTTTTAGCACGAATACAGCAAGTAATTTCGGCTACGTGACTAACACGCTCGGAGGGAACCGGTCCGTGCAGTTGGGAGCTAAGTTGACGTTCTGAGCACGCTGCAAGGACCTGGGCTCCGCATTCAAAATCGATTCGAGGGTTCCGTGCAATTGGGCAATGGGATAGATGCCAACAACCATCGGGCGCGCACGCGAACTGCTTTGCGCAAATCTCGAAACTGACGGGGAAAAGCGAATATGCAAAACCACGTTCCGCGACGTGAATTTCTTTGGAGGATGGGGGCAGTAGCGGTTGCGACGGCAGCTACTTCTTTTCCGACTGAGGCGCTAGGGAGGGCTGGGCCGCTCTATCCGCCGATGGACTTGTCGTATTTTGATACGCCAATTACGCCCGCGCCCGCCGACATTCTGTTTGGATATGCTTCCATAACCTGGGGCGGAAACGACCGGCAAGCGATCGAAGATATTGCGGCGCTGGGCTTCCACGGAATACAGTTGCGCGCCAACGTGCTCAAAGAATTTGGCAGCGCGGCGGAATTGCGGGACTTGCTCGAAAAGCACCGACTGAAGATGATTGCGCTCTCCAGCGGGGGCGTGCGAATTGACCCCGCACTCGAAACCGAAGAAATTGCCAAGCACACCGCCAATGCAAAATTTGTACACGACGTAGGAGGACTTTATCTCCAGGTAACCGACGAACGTCCTAAGGACCGCGCCATCACCGCGGGAGACTATAAGCGATTGGGACGGCTGATTTCGGAAATTGGAAAACGCACCGCCGACCTGGGGGTCTCGCTCGGATATCACAACCACATGGGCTCACTCGGAGAGCGTCCCGAAGAGGTGGAGCAAATCCTCGAAGCTGCGGATCCCCGCTATGCCAAATTGGAGTTGGATGTGGCGCACTACTTCCAGGGAGGCGGCCACCCGGCGAAGGCCATTGAGAAATACAGTGACCGGCTGCTTTTCTTGCACATAAAGGATGTCGAGCCGACGCCCGAAAACGCTGATGCGAAGCGTCCTTATCGTTTTGTCGAACTCGGCCGGGGGAAAGTGGATCTCCCGGCGGTGTTTGATGCCTTGCATAAGGTGAATTTCAGGGGCTGGGCCATTGTCGAGCTAGACGTCGTGCCCGAGAAGACGCGCACGCCGAAAGAGTCAGGAGCCATTAGCAAAAAATATCTCGAAGAAAAGCTTGGAGTGACGATATGAATTCGCCGTTCCGAGTCGCAGTCATCAACGACGAGATCGGTCAGGACTTCGGCCGCGCCTGCGAGGTGGCCTCGCGGGAATTTGGCATGGAATGGATCGAGCTGCGCGGCATGTGGAACAAGAATCTGCTCAAGCTGGACGCCAAGGAAATCGAGGAAGCGCGGCGCATATTGGAAAAGAACAAGTTGCATGTGACCGACATCGCTAGCCCGCTTTTCAAGGTGGATTGGCCGGGCGCGCCAAAATCCAAGTACAGTCCCAAGCGCGATCAATTTAACGCAGACTTTACGTTTGAGCAGCAGGATGAAGTGCTGGAACGCAGCATCGAGCTGGCAAAAGCGTTCCACACCGATCGCGTCCGATTCTTCGATTTCTGGCGGCTCGATGATCAGACGGCGTATCGCAAGGCCATAAATGAAAAGCTGCGGAATGCCGCTGAAGCAGCCGCCAAGAAGGATGTGATTCTGATTCTCGAAAATGAAGCTGCTTGTAATACGGCGACAGCGGCGGAAGCAGCCAAGGTCCTTGGCGCGGTTCCGTCTCCCAACCTCATGCTCAACTGGGACCCCGGAAACGCAGCCACACATGACGAGAAGCCCTACCCGGATGGATATAATCTCCTGCCGAAAGATCGAATTGGCCACTGTCATTGCAAGGACGCGGTGAAAAAGCCGGATGGCAAGACTTATGGATGGGCCGCCATGGGACAAGGCATCATCGATTGGGCCGGGCAGTTTAGTGCGCTCAAACGGGACGGCTATCATTTCGCCGTAAGTCTCGAGACCCACTGGCGCGGCGGGGGTACACCGGAAGAATCGACGCGGCAGAGTTGGGCAGGGATGAAAAAAGAGCTGCAAGAGGCTGGAGCGATTTAGGCTAGGAGTCCAAAAATGGCGGAGAACACTAGGCGGGATTTCATAAAGCGGAGTGCCTTGGGGACGGCGGCAATGCTTGCCTATCCACCTTCGCGAGTGCTCGGCGCTAATGATCGCGTACATATCGGGATGATTGGTGTGGGTGGACGTGGACAAGAATTGCTTAAACAGGTGCTGGAGGTTCCCAACGCCCAACTCGTTGCCATCGCCGATATTTACACGCGGAGCCGGGACCAAGCTAAACAGATGGCGCCCGGCATTCAGACGCTTGATGATCACCGGCGTCTGCTGGATATGAAAGACATCGAAGGGGTCATCGTGGCGAGCCCGCTGCACATCCATGCGCGGCATTTTCTGGATACACTCGTGGCTGGCAAAGACCTTTACTCTGAAAAAACTATGACTTGGTCCATTCCGGAAGCAGAGCAATGCCTGGCAGCGGCGAAGAGTTCCGACCGGGTCGTTCAAATCGGATTACAGCATGAGAGTTCCGGCTCGCTCGCGGATACCCGGAAGTGGATCAAGGACGGAATTGTAGGGCAGGTTACCCAAGTGGAGTCTTGGATGAGCCGCAACACGCCGCACGGTAAAGGGCAGTGGGTGCGCAAGGTGCCCTCGGACTGCACCGCGCAGAATGTCAATTGGAAAGCTTTTCTGAACGGGCGTCCCGATCGCGAATTCGATCCTTTCAAGTTTATCAACTGGAGATTGTACTGGGAGTTTTCCGGCGGGAACGTGACGGAGAACATGGTGCACCAAATCGCTTGGATCATGACCGCGCTCGATCTGCCGGAACCCAGCGCAGCGTTCATGTCCGGGGGTGTGTTCTCCGAGAAGGACGGACGCCAAGTGCCGGACACGATTGTTGTCACGCTCGAATATCCCGCGGACACGGTTGTCACCTGGCAATCCACTTTCAGCAACAGCCATTACGGCTTGGGCGAGCGCCTGCTCGGAAGTGACGGCACCATCGAACATATGTCGGGAGCAACCGACATGGTGACCGGAAGGTCTCGAGAGGGCATTCGTTATTATCCTGAGAAGGCCAATCGGCGTGAGGGCGCGGCACTCTCCGGAGAAACTCCGAATCAGAACCACATGGCCAATTGGATCGATTGCATGCGAACGCGCAAGATCCCGAATGCGTCGGTGGAGATTGGCCACCGCTCGGCGATCGCGGCGCACATGGCGAATATCTCTTATCGCCGCAAACAGCGCGTCACTCTGGAAATGGCCAAGTCGCTTCAGCCCGAATATTAGAGCCGATCATTCGCTGTCACATCCTGTCCAGAAATTTAGTACGGGGTTTTTCATGGTGGCGGAAGCTTCAGGCGCATTTTTCGTAGCCACTTTCATCACCGGGACAGAAAGGAGAGCGGAAACGTCTCTGTTTACAACGTGATGGGAAAATTCTGGCGGGGGATTGTAGTCCCGATTGGTGACGTGGAGCTGGATAATTGGTGAGCGTTGGTATGTCTCTTGTTTTCAAAACGGCTTCGCGATTTGGGCGCATGCCCTGATTTTATGCGGTCACCAAACAACCCCAAATCCACCTGAAGTAGTAGCAAAAGTAGTAGCACTGAAGGCCATTTGGCTCCACAGCAAGACTTCGTGCTTCGTGCACTGTTCCTCCTCCACTCTTTTTGCCGGGTCCCGAATTTTCTTGAACCACTCCACAGCTGGGCGTTTACACAGCCAGGTGGGCGATGTCCCTCTGGCCGGGGGGATGCGCTCAGGCAATGCCGAGCTTCCTCTGCATGTCTTCGAGAGAAATTCCTTTGGTCTCCGGATAAAAGAAGAGAACAACAAGAAACTGAAGCCCCATCATCACCGCAAAGAACACGAAGGGATACCCACCGGAAGACGCGGCTAACAAGGGGAAGATTCCGGAGATGAGCGCATTCATAAACCAGTGCGAGAAACTTCCAAGACTCTGCCCTTTGGCCCGCACTCGATTTGGGAAGACTTCACTGAGAAAGACCCAGATTACGGCACCTTGCGAAAACGCAAAAAACGCGATGTAACCTATCAGCAGCCAGACTAGGAAATCTTGGCGGCGTCCCGAAAAGAATATTGCCGCAACTCCTCCGAGGCAGGCTGCGGTACCCACTGAGCCAACCAGAAGCAGAGTCTTGCGGCCGATTCGATCAATGACCGACATGGCGAGCATCGTGAATATTAGGTTCGTGGCCCCGATCGCCACGGCCTGAAGATCTGAGGAAACCTTATTAAAACCGGCATAGGCGAAGATATCGTTGAGGTAGTAGAGGATGGCGTTGATGCCGGAGAGTTGGTTAAACATCCCGATCGAGACCGCCAAGAAAATTGGCAGCCGGTATTTCCAGGAGAAGAGCACATCGTTTGCGACGTGCTCCGCATCAATGGACACGATGATATCTTGGAGTTCCTGTTCGTAATTTTCTTCGCCGGTCATACGGAGCACATCACGCGCCTCGGCCACTCTTCGCTTTTTGACCAGCCAGCGGGGGCTGCGAGGGATGCCGAAGAGAAGCAGAAGAAACAGGACGGCGGGTACCGCAGGAACGCCCAGCTTCCACCGCCATTCAGCAGCCCCAAGCTGCATCGTTCCTACAAGGTAGTTTGAGAAATAGGCGAGCAGAATTCCGAAGACAATGTTGAACTGAAACAAGCCCACGAGACGGCCTCGCCATTTGGCGGGCGCAACCTCCGCAATATACATCGGGCCAAGAACGGAAGAGCCACCAATGCCCAGCCCCCCGATGAATCGGAAAAGCACGAGGGCAAGCCAGTTCCACGCAAAGCCGCACCCTAGGGCTGAGACGAGGTATAGCACGGCCATGGCCCGGAGACTGTCACGGCGCCCAATCTTGTCTCCGGGAATCCCGGCAAACATGGATCCGAAGATCGTCCCCCACAGCGCAACAGAAACTGTCAGCCCCAATGCGGCCGGAGAGAGTCTAAAGGTATCCGTGAGCCCATGCGTTGTGCCAGCGATGACGGCGGTGTCAAATCCGAAGAGTAATCCCCCCAGGGCCGCAACGACAGTGCTTTTCAAGAGATAGAGATTAAGTTTCATAGCGCCTTTCTAAGAACCAGAGTGATTCCCCCAATCGTCATATTCGCAACCGGTGGACCCGCGGTTGCAAGAAATTGCGGAAGAATTAGTACGCGGAAGAACGCCTGACTGGAGGATGCTGACAGACCGCGCAGTGGAAACGTGGAGTGTGGGGATGCCACGAACGACCAAAAACGCCGAAGACATCTTACTTTACACATCTTTTCCTCAATAGAGCGGCCGTGATTGTTTCCCGGATCTTTGTTCCAAAGCACAGTATTCGGCGAAGCCGACTGCCGCAAATAGCCTCTCAGCGTCACCCCCATAGCACACTCAAGTTCGACCAACCGGGTCCACGCGGTGAAAACAGAAAAAATAAGTGTACAATTGTCGCGCTCTCGATGGTAAGGAACAGCGAATGTCGACACTGCTTGGGCTGAGCGATGAATAAGAGAACTTTTGTCAAGCTCTTCTCGGCGGTAATGGCAAGCCCGGCTATCTCACCTCTCTTGACCTGGGCGGCCAAGGACAAACTCAAGAATTGGGCGGGCAATCTCGAATACAGTACTGACCGCTTGTACGCCGCGAACTCGCTTGAACAGGTGCGGAGTTACGTTAAGGAACAGAACAGACTGAAAGTACTTGGAACGCGCCACTGCTTCAACAACATCGCAGATAGTAACGATGGTTTTCTGACTTTGAAGTCGATGGACAAGGTGGTTGCGTTGGAGCCGGAGGCGCACACCGTGACGGTCGATGCAGGTGTGACATATGGTCAACTGTGTCCGCTCCTCCATAGCAAGGGCTTTGCGTTGCACAATCTTGCCTCGTTGCCTCACATTTCGATAGCTGGAGCGGTCAGCACTGCAACGCATGGTTCGGGCGAAAGGAATGGCAATCTCGCGACGGCAGTGTCAGCACTTGAAATCGTCACGGCGGCCGGCGAGTTGGTTAAGCTATCCCGTCAACGAGATGGTGAAGCGTTTCTGGGAGCGGTTGTGGGGCTTGGTGCGCTGGGCGTAATCACTAAGGTCACTCTCGATACTCGGCCAACTTTCCTGATGCGTCAGTATGTGTACGAAAACATGCCGCTCGCTGAAATGAAAAATCACTTTGATGCAATCCAATCCAGCGCTTATAGCGTCAGCTTGTTTACTGACTGGCAGAACCAGCGCATCAGTGAAATCTGGCTCAAGAGCCGCGTTGAAGAGGGACATGCCTTTGACGCAACCCCGGAATTCTTCGGGGCGAAACGTGCTACCAAGAATCTGCATCCCATTGCTGAACTATCCGCCGAGAACTGTACGGAGCAAATGGGCGTTCCCGGGCCTTGGTATGAACGACTGCCACACTTTCGCATGGGATTCACGCCTAGCGCGGGTAAAGAGTTGCAAACGGAATACTTCGTGCCCCGCCAGCATGCGGTCGAAGCAATTTTGGCGGTTGAACGACTGCACGATCAGATCAGTCCGCACTTAATGATTTCGGAAATCCGTTCGATTGCTGCCGACAATTTATGGTTGAGTCCTTGTTACGAACAGCCTTGCGTGACCATTCACTTTACTTGGAAACAGGACTGGCTAGCGGTCAAAATGCTGATGCCACTGATTGAAAAAGAATTGGCTCCATTTAAGGCCCGGCCGCACTGGGGAAAGCTGTTTACCGTGCACCCGGCGGAACTGCGCTCTATTTACAAGAAATTGCCCGACTTTATCCAATTGAGCAAAAAGTACGACCCGCACGGCAAATTCCGCAATGAATTCCTAAGCACGAATATCTTCAACAGTTAATGCTCGCTTCGCGTTGCGGCACAAGACATGGGGAAGCGACGTGAGAAAAATGTCGGAGGCCTGGGATCTATGGGACAAGGTCGCGCCGACGATAGGATCGCCTATCTCTCCGAACCTGAGGCTATAGAACCTGAATTCCGCCGGCAGTCGAGACTTGGTCTTTTTCACCGAAAGTGTGGGCGATGCCTATCTTCTGGCATTCGCAAGCGTGGCAGGTTTGAAGCTTGTTACATTTGACCGAGCGCTTCGTTCACGAGGCTCCGAAGTGTTCGTTCTTTAGGTCACCCATTTCGCCGTCCGCCACTGGGCATTTCAATGCAGGTTGTTTCGTGCAGCGGGTGAACTACAACTTCGCCGTCTTGCCGGTGTTTGCCGCTTCGTAGATGGCCATCATCACTTTCAAATCGCGCAATCCCTCTTCACCGGGCGTCAGGGGTTCTTTGTTTTCCATGACGCATTCGGACATATGGTCCATTTCGAGAGCAAAGTGGTCACGGACCGGGAGCTCTCTTTCCTCAGTGACGTTTCCGCGATGCACCCTCATGCGCAAGCCCCGATAGCTTGTCGCCGGATCCAACTCCAGCCAGCCCTCCGTTCCCACGACGCGGTAATGATTCTGTCCGGCGTACCCGTAACTTGAGGAGCAGTTTGCCAGAACCCCGCTTGGAAACCGCAGCTGAAAGTTGATCGTCTCCTCCACTTCCTTAAAGCGCGGATCGCCCGGTGTGTCGTACATCACCGCATTCACTTCGGTGGGTTCTTCGCCCGAAAGATAGCGCGCTGCCTGCAGAGAATAAATGCCGATGTCCATTAAGGAACCTCCCCCGGCAAGGCCTTTCTTCAGTCGCCATTGCGTGGGATCACCGATGTTGAAACCGTGGTCAGTGAGAATGACCTTGGTTGGGCCTAGTTCGTGGGAGCGCGCAATCCGGATGGCTTCGCGATTGTAAGGCTCATAGCGGCAGCGGTAGGCGACCATCAACCGGCGGCCGGCTTTGCCTGCGACATCGATCATCTGTTGGCACTCCGCAGGGGTGTTGGCCATGGGCTTCTCGGTGAGGACGTGCTTGCCGGCCTGCAATCCCCGGACGGTATATTCGGCATGCAACCCGTTGGGCAGAACGATGTAAATAATGTCGACTTCGGGATTGTCGTTAATCGTGTCATAGCTTTGGTAGTTGTAGATGTTTTTTGGGTTTAGGCCGTAACGCAGGGCCAGCTTGTTGGCTTTGTCCGGATGGCCGCTTACCAACGCCACGACTTTGGATTTCTCGCATTTAGCGAAAGCGGGCAAAATCTCGTGCATAGATAGGTTGCCAAGGCCAACGATAGCCCATCCAAGTTTCTTGCCCGGCGGATCGGGGGCGATAAGTTGCTGGGCATTGGCATCCTTCCGTAATGGCCCGCAAACACTGGCCCCGACGATGCCTCCACCCACCTTCGCGATGAAACTGCGGCGCGTGATCTCTTTTTCATAGAGAACCGGCATGATCATTCCTCCCTTACTTCGGACTGCGCTGCTTTCGAATTTCCTCTAACCGCCGCTTCAAATATTCCTGATACTCCTGCTGCAACCTGGGATCGGTCGGAGTAGAGTAGATTTCGTTCGACTTGTACTTCCTTTCGTCAAATTTCTTTTTTGTCCACTCGTCGTGTATATGGATCTCATCGGCTCGATCCAGCACCTCCCTCACGAGCTGCGGCGGAATGAAATAGACACCCTCGCGATCGCCTACGACGAGATCGCCAGGCATGACGGTAACGCCGCCGATTCGTATGGGAATGTTGATGCCCGTAAGCATGACGTTCCCGATGGGAGTGGGATCGACGGCGCGGAAATATGCCGGCATGTCGATTTCCGAAATTCCATTGAGGTCTCGAATACTTCCATCCACGACGAGGCCGCTCCCACCAGTAGCCTTCATTACGTAATAGAAGAGGTTGTCCCCGACAATGGTCCCGTTCACTTTCTTGCCGAAGAGGTCCACGACAAGCACATCACCCGGTTGCAGCATGTCAATCGCGGTTTGATTGGAAAGGTGCGGGATCCCAATATTTTTCGCCTTGGCTCTGGCGATGTCGTCAACATCAGAACGCGACGGCATGAATTGAACTGTGAAGGCTCGCCCGACCATGGTCTTTCCGGGATGTAAGACCTGGAATCCGTCAGCGAACTGATTGTTGAACCCTTTTTGTTGAAGCACGGCCCAGACTTCCTCTGAGGAGAGTTCGCGCGCTCTTTCCATGAGGTCGTTCGGCACCTTTGGCCTGCCGTCGGAAAGGCGGTCGAATGGCTCTTGCACCGTATAGTCCACAAGATCCTGCTTGGAAAACGTAAAGAGCTGTGCGCGAATGGAACTGGGCGCAAGGAGCGCAATCGCGCACCCGCACAAAAGCGCATGAATGCTCCGTTTGCCGAGAGGGCCATTGGTGATCCAAATCATCGGTGCCTCCTATGCTGGGGAGATGGGGTCGTCGATCACATTGGCCATGTGAGCCACGCCCGGGCTTGACCATTCTGAAGTTACGCACGAAACTCTCAAATGACGGATGATTTGTCAAACGCGAACCTTGTGTGGACCTTGACTGAGCCGTTCGGAAGCCGCAAAACGTTCTGAAAGCAGTGATTGATATCAGGGCCGGGAAGACCGATGAAGGAACATCATCGTCGAGAAAGGAGACAACACTATGAGTAAGAACGCCCAGCACGTGTTTGATCGTCGCGAGATCCTAGCGGCCTCCGTCGGGCTACTGGGAAATGCCCTAATGGCCGCTGAGCCGATGGCGGCTTATCCCAAGAACTTCAACACGAGCTCACGTCCCTCGAAGCTGAAGATCACAGACCTCCGCGTGGCGACCATTGTGAAACCCGGGCCGAGTCCTTGCCCCATCATTCGTATTGATACCGACCAAGGAGTGTACGGACTGGGCGAAGTCCGGGACGGTGCCAGCCCGACTTACGCTTTGTTTCTGAAGAGCCGCATTCTGGGTGAAGACCCGCTGCAGCTCGACAAGATTTTCCGGAGGATCAAGCAATTTGGAGGTCACGCCCGGCAGGGCGGCGGAGTTAGCGCGATTGAAATGGCGCTGTGGGACATCGCCGGTAAGGTATACAACGCGCCCGTTTGCGCGATGATCGGTGGGGGCAAGTTTCACGACAAAGTCCGCATTTACGCCGACACCGAGGAGTCCAAGGACCCCAAGACCTACGCCCAACGCATGAAAGAACGCAAAGAAGGAATGGGCATTACCTGGCTTAAAATGGATTTGGGGATCGAGATGGTGGCGGATACTCCTGGCACAGTCACCAACGCTACCGATATCAATCAATGGGGAATGAATCAGCTTCCTCATCCTTTGTTGGCGATGGAAGTCACCGACAAGGGAATTGCGATGCTTGAGCAGTACGTCGCTGCTGTGCGCGATGCAGTGGGAATGGAGATTCCGCTCTCCATGGATCACCTGGGCCATCTTGGCGTGAAGTCGATCATCCGACTGGGCAAGGCATATGAAAAATACAACTTGTCGTGGATGGAAGACGTTATTCCCTGGACATACACGGACCTGCTCAAGCAGATCTCCGATCAGAGCCCCACTCCCATTCTGACTGGCGAAGATATTTATCTAAAGGAGCCGTTCCAGGTGTTGTGCGAGAAGCACGCAGTCGGGAAGATCCATCCGGATCTCGCCACCTCCGGGGGAATCCTGGAAACTCACAAGATTGGAGACATGGCCGAAGATTACGGCGTAGCGATGGCCATGCACTTCGCTGGAACTCCGGTGAGCTGCATGGCGAATGTGCATTGTGCCGCCGCTACGCAGAACTTTCTTGCACTCGAGAACCACTCCCTCGACGTGCCTTGGTGGTCCTCGATGGTGGAAGAAGGAACGAAGACACCGATCGTCAACCACGGTTGGATCGATGTGCCTGACAGACCTGGTCTTGGTGTGACTCTCAATGAAGGCGTAGTACGGCAACACTTGGAACCTGGCACAGGCTATTTCGAGCCCACTCCGTACTGGGATCACGAACGGTCCTGGGACCGACTCTGGAGCTGAGCGCACAAAGTTGTCGATGGTCTTTGTCCCGAGGCGGGGGAAAGCGAGTGCCGGCAAAGCAAACTTCACACTATGCCTTTCCCCTCGACAATATGGATGTACCGGTTTGGGGCGACACTGGTGAATTTGTCGACACGTTTACTGGGTGCGGGCCAATGGATCTCCAGCTCATCGAGCAGAGCCGCGGCGCCGATCCCGAGAACTTCCCGCAGATCATGCGAGGAGAGATAGCTGCCACCATTGTTCTTCAGGCGCTGGCGCAGCTTACCGTCCGCTTTCCAAAGAATGCGCGCGCCGATAGCATCGCGATTGCATGTCACGCCTTCCAACCTGAGACCAAGCCAATTGTTCCCTTTGGCCGCATTGTTTTTCAAGAGCACGGGAACCCCGCCGTTGGTTGCAGTGAGCACATCGAGCGCTCCGTCATTGTCGTAGTCGCCCACGGCCAGACCTCGCGCAGCGAAGGTCTTCTCAAACGCCGTTCCTCCCTCTGAGCTTACATTTTTCAGCTTGCCGTCTGGGCCCTGATGAAAGAGCAGGAGTGGTTCCTTGTACCGAACCTGCCGCGAGTAACGACCGATCATGTCGTCGGGATGGCCGTTGGCCAGGATCAGATCGATTGCGCCGTCGTTGTCATAGTCGAAGTACTTCAGGCCCCAGCCGCTCAGTAGCCTAGTCGCTTGCGCAACGCCGTGCGAGTGTGCAATATCGTTAAAGGTCTCGTTTTTATTGTTGCGGTAAAGCGAAAACATTTCCTGATCGACATTAGCCACAAAGAGATCCTGCCAGCCATCGTTATCTAGATCGGCGGCGTCGACGCCCATACCGGAACGCGGCTGGCCATTGTCGCTAAATGCCACCTCGGCCTGCAGCGCGATTTCTTCCCAGCGGGTTTTTCCAGATGCATCCGGACCGCGGTTGACCAATAAAAAATCCTGCACGGTGTCGTTAGCGACGAACAAATCCATGCGCCCGTCGTTGTTGATATCGGTCGCCACCACTCCGAGCCCCTTGCCTATCGCTCGCGCTATATCCGAGCTCTTGCCTACTTCAGAGAAGGTGCCGTCGCCGTTGTTGTGATAGAGAAAGCTCGAAGTCCCGCGAAAAACTCTGGGAATGCAGTAATAATGGTTTCCAAGCTGGTTATCGCCACACGCCAGCTTCTGCTTCGCGCCATAGTCAACAAAACTGCAGACGAATAGGTCAAGAAGGCCATCATTGTCGAAGTCGAACCACACCGCGCTGGTGGTCCAACCGGGGGTAGCAAGGCCACCTTTCTCGGTCACGTCGGTGAATGTGCCGTCGCGATTGTTCTTGTATAGAATGCAGCGTCCGTAGGATGTGACGAAAATATCGGGCCACCCGTCGTTGTCGTAGTCGCCGACGGCAACGCCCATTCCGAAAGTTCCGCCCGCCACGCCAGCTCTCTCGGTCACATCGGTGAATGTGCCGTCGCGATTGTTCTTGTAAAGTGCATTGCGGACTGGCCTGGTCGGTGTCCAGAAATCGCACGGCCCGCTGTTCACCAGGTAGATATCCATCCATCCGTCGTTGTCGAAGTCGAGGAAAGCACAACCGGGTCCCAGAGTCTCAGGAAGGTAACGATTGTCCGACATGGCATTTTCGTGGACCCACTCGATACCGCTCGACGAGGACGCAACTTCTCGAAACAACGGTTCTCTGGATGCTTCCGAAACCAGAGCAGGCATTCCGAGCACCTTCGCAGCGCCAAGAGCCATACCAATTCGCAAAAACCCGCGTCGGGAAAAATTCATTCAGAAATCCTATTGCAAAATAAACGTCGTTACTTCCTCGGCGGTCTCAGCGCCCTGCATTGCGTTGAAACGTATTGTATATTCACCGGGTTCGAGCGGCGCGACCGGGACAGTGGCCACGTACTGAATCCGCCCGTCTTTGTCTGGCTGGCCAAGCTCTGGCGAGCCGCTTCCCAATACTTGGCCGTTCCTGCTGAACTCCATGGACAAGCGGGGAAGCTGAGAAGAGCTCTTGTCAGGATAGATCACCACGTAAAACGATACGCCGGAATTGCCTGCCTTGCTGATGGTCGGATTGAGCGTCGGTGAAACCACGCGACTCCCAATTAACAGCGGGTCAGACTGATCCGTAGAGGCGCCCTTGTCTTTCATATTGCGGACAACGCTGACACTGCTAATGGACAGCGCCGTAGAGGGCGGCGGCATCATTAGACTGTTTTTTCGAGCACTAATTCGGTTTCCTTCACCGTCGAGCACAGCGGTTTCCAGCGTATAGTGCCCCGGTGGCAAATCGAAATGTTCCGTGTAAATGAAGTGTCCTGCCGTGAGCGCATCTCGCTCTGCGTTCGGCACGTGGAAAGGGATATCGTTTCCAAACTTCTTAATCACTTCCCCATTCCCTTTTTTCACCAAAGCGACGTAGGACAACCGGCCCTCCGATTGATCCGTGCCATTCTTCTGAAAGGTCAAATTGGAGAGCGGCACATCCAGCACCAGATCGCACACCGACTGGTTCTGCGCGCCCCGAAAGTGCAGGGCCATGGATTGATAGCCAAACGTCCTGGGCAGCTCCGTTGAACTCAAAGCTGTCAGGAGAGGAACCTCGAAAGCGCGCAGCACGCTGCCCTGACCGGCGAGGCCGGGAGGCAGAGCGACGTATCCAGATCGTGATTGCACGCGCAAATCACTCGAATTCATTTTTATGGCGATTTTACGGAAGGAACCGTCATAGCTCTTGATCTCCGGCACATACCCGATCTCGTAATAGGTCTGAATGTCCTCAGCGAGTTTATGAAGCGGGGTCCCCAAATCATTGGTGTTGGCGATCAGCATTCCGCCAGTGGACTCTGCAAGATTTGCCAATGTGTTCTGTGTGTTCGCACGCGTGCTCTCGATGCCGGTATCAAAGAGCTTAGCTTCGTCGGGTCTGACGGCCTGGCTGCCGTCATTGGCCATTTGGTCTTGAGAAGATCGCGCTGCTCTATTCAGTGCGTTCATTGCGCCAGAATTGGCGTTACCGGTTGTCAAGCCACGAGCATCAACCGCATAGAAGCTAACGTTCGAGCGGTTAGCTACGCTGATAACGCGCTTGAACGGTTCTTCCATTCCCTGAGGTATTAGGAAGCCACCTTCTCTAAAATAGAGTATGGTTTTCCGTCCCGGCAGGCGGTATTGCTCCTTCACGGCATCGAGCAAGGCGAATATGTTGACCCGACCAGTATCCTTCCCCGCATTGCTTTGCTCGCTCACGAGCATTTGCAGAACCATTTGGGCCATGGCCATGTTGGCCATCCCCGCGGCGTCAACTGATCTTCCTTGAGCGGCGAGGGTGGCGTTCTCATTGCTGATTTGTCCTTGGATGGACTGCGCGCCGCTCGTGTCCGGACCCACCATTTGCTCCAGTTGTTTTTGAACCATCGCAGTGTCCGAGGAGAAATCGGTATTCTCGCTTCGAGTAGCGCGGTCGATAGCTTTACGCAGTAGAACTGGATCATTGGTGAATGACTGAAGAACTTCGAGCTTGCGATCGATGGTCATGATGGCCATGTAAACGTTTTGCGGGAGCTCGCCCTTCAGCAGACCCGCGGCCGCGTCATGGGCGAGCCGACGGGCGTCGTTGCTCCAGCATTGAAAGATCATCGTTACCAGGCGAACCTGACGAAACGGATCGAGTTGCGTCCGTGAACCCCCCGCGACCACCGCTTCTCCGCCCTGGACGAGACGAAACGCTACGATCTGCTTTTGTTCACCGTTATCAAATATCTGGAAATCCGCAGGTTTGAGGTCATTGACGAGATGCCCTTTCTTATCGCGGACCACCACATCCAGCAGGACTTCCTCGCTGGTTGTTCGCACAGCGGCCCCTTGCGGTGGTGCTGTTGGATTTTGCTGGGCGTGACCAGCCGGTGCAAGAGACAACGCGATTGCCGAGATACAGAAGCACATGACTCTGAAGCAATTTTTCATTGTTCGTTTCCTTATCTTAAAAACCTTATCGCTGAATCGCTATGGCCTCGAAGATTTCCAACTCTGTATCAAGAGCACAAAACCTAAACTCAGTTAGCCGGGTACCGGCCAGCCCACGTCCGAAACGTCAAGTGACACCCGCGCACTAACCCGGATACTTTTCATTTGCCTTCACGATTCGAATTCGATGATCCGAGAACTTGTGGTGCGCCCCGGGCAGCTCGAGTTTTGGCATATGGCAGGTCACACATTTTTCTGTGGACACCGGGCAAGCTTTCGCCCCTGGTTTCCCGCCGCCATGACAGGACTGGCATTTTGCGTCGTAATCGACCGGTTTGCCGCTCACTTCGTGGTGTGGGTCGTGACAGGCGAGGCAGCTAATTCGCGCGTCGTCCGCGTCGTAGCACCTGCTACCGGCCAGCCGGTAAGGCTGGAAGCGAATGTTCGCAATGCTCAGGTCACCCTGCAGGGCAATTTCTTCCCATGTCCGGTGACATTGTCCGCAGAAGTTAGACACTTGTTCCGCGGATAGTCCGCGAAATTTGGAAATATCTCTCGACGCCTCTAGCTCGAAACTATCCAGCAGCCTTGCCGAAAGGTGCGTTTCGGCGGATTCATGACAGCGCTTGCACTGCACTCCGGGAATCATTTTGTCCAGCGTGAGTTGCCTTCCAAAAGTCGCGTTCGTGGCGTGGCACCCGAAGCAGCGCAGTTTATCGTCGCGGCCCATGAGGCGCCCGGCAGCTTCGTTGATGTCCGATGGGGTAGACCCCTCGGAACCCAATGTCGGACCAAGACCATTCAGCTCGCTGAAATAGCTGACGCGGCTCTCATAGATGTCGCCGTCTCTTTCCAAAAGGTAAGTTTGGCCAATTGCAGAACTCGCTCCCATCGCCCACCGGATAGGCATGGTCACCGTCTTGACTCCATCGGAAACCGAATAGCTGCTCTTGCTGCTCTTGCGCTCGATCCGGTAAGAGTACCTTCCCACCTTCGTAGTAAGAACAGGGCGATCGATGAGAATCTTGCACTCCTCAACGGTTTCGAGCGCGTGCGCCATGGAAGTGGCCGGCTGGGACCTCGCCTGCGCGTGACATGGGGCGCACGCAGACACGCCGCGCGAATCGGTTTGCGCTGCCGCGGCTGCAGGAAGGACTAAACACAGAAGTTGCCGGCGCCATCTCATCACGGTTTGGAAACAGCGATTTCGCTCTGACCTCTCAGCCGCAAGAATTCTTCCCGCTCTTTCGCCGCATCCGCCTTCCGGCCGGCTTTGGCGTAGGCAGTCCCCAAAGCAAAATGGACCTGAGGCTGCCAAGGAGCCAATCGGACCGCCGTCTCAAGTTCAAGCGTTCCGCGGGATACATCCAAGTCTCCTTCCGCCAGGACTTGCCCCAGGATGGCGTGGGCCGCAAAGTAGCTGGGGCTAACCTCGACCGCTTTTTCGGCGGAGGGCAGGGCCGTCTGGTATTCGCCGCGCTTCAGGTACTCGGCTGCAATACTCACCAGCGCTTGCGGGTGCTCCGGCGAAATCGCCAGCTCGGCGTTCCATTCCTCTAATGCTTTGTCGGAGTCGCTCGCCAGCACCATTGTGCCGGCCAGGTAATGGATTTGCGGCGTGTTCGGATATTTGCGCAGCAACTCGACGCGATCCCGCTCCGCTTCCGCCGCGCGCCTTGCGGCGGAAGCGCACATAGCATGTCCGACATCTAAAACCATCTCACGCTCGAGCGGCGGGAGTTCGCTGGGCAGCAACGGCTTGCGAAGCGCTGCAAGCCCCATCCCCTCGGTGAATTGCGGGCTATCTTTGCCTTGCCTGGCAAAATCACCAATGATTCTTACGGCGGATTCGAACCGCCCTGACCGTATCAACAAAAGCGCGAAATGGTATTTGGAAACATCATAAAAACCTTGCTCGCTCGGAATCTTAAGCTGATCAGCCTTCTCCAGATGAGCCAGAGCGCTATCAAAATCCTTAGTCTCGAATTCACATAAGCCCAGCATCGCCCACCCCAAAGCCATTTCGGGCTTCAGGCCTGTCAGGTGGCGGAAGGCAGCCCGTCCATCCGGGTATTGATCCGCCTCATAATGAAGCATTCCCAGATACCACCAGCCCTCCGCGAATCCTGGCCGCATGCGAACCACTTGCTTATATAGACTAATTGCTTCGTCAGTATGGTCTGCTTCCCGGGCAGCTTCCGCTTTCTTGACCAGCGCTTCGAAGCCGGATGTTTTCGCTGCCCCGGCTGCTTTTCCCATTGGAGTGCTCTTTGTTTGCGCCACGGCAACGTAAGCTGGAAGAAGGGCAGCGATGAGAAGGCCCAACAGTGGCTTCATTGCGTGGCCTTAACCTCCTTTTCGTTGGCCTGCTTCTCGGCGTTCAGTTTCTCGACGATGGCGCGCTCCCGGTCGCCGTCGGCCTTCCTCTTTTCCCGGTAGTATGCCGTCGCCAGCGACACGTGCGCTTCGGTAAAATTCGGCGCTTCCGCAACCAGGGACTCTAGATGACCGCGCGCCGCTTCCACCTGCCCGACAGACAGTTCAATGGAGGCTATTTGATACCGCACCCCCACATCACCAGGCCGTATTTCCAGAGCATGGCGGAGATACTTTAGCGCCTCATCGTATTTTTCGTCCCTGCGCAGCAGCAGTCCCATTCTCAAATTCGCGTCGAAGTTATTGGGATCGTCTCGCAGGGCATGTTCGAAAGCTTCCAGCGCGCCAGCCTGATCCCCCGTCGAGAGCAAAGCAACCCCGTAGTAGGCGTACACCTCAGGGAGGTTGGGATTCAGCTCCACCGCCTTTTGTAGATCAACCAGCGCCGCGGAAAAGTCATTCACCATCAGCTTCGTCGTGCCTAGCAGAAGCTGCGCCTCTGCCGAATCGCCGTTCTTCAGGATCCTGTCGATCAGAACCTGTCCCTTTTCGGTCTGTTCGTCGCGAACCAGCGCCGTCCCGAGCATGTAGACGATCGCCAAATCGTCTGCGTTCGTTTGCTGCATCGGAGTCAAAAGTTCGATTACCTTCTTGTTTTCCCCCAGCCGCAAATAGCAGTCCGCCTCAAGCATCGCAGGCCGAAGGTCGCCCGGCATCTCCTCGCGTACTTTTTTGAGTTCTGCAACAGCCAAGGAGAGCTTCGAGGTCTTGGAATAGGCCAGGGCCAGGTTAAGCCGGACCTGCGGGAGCGGATTCAGTTGCAGCGCGCGCTTATATTCAGCAATGGCTTCTTCGTAGCGTCCCGCGCCTGCTAATGCCGCTCCCAGATCCGATCGAACCGGCGCGACATCGGGATATTTTTCCAGGAATAAGCGGTAGTCTTCAATCGCTTGATCTAACCGGCCGGCCCGGTGAAGCGACGCTGCTTCCTTTAAGATCTCTCCGGGAGCCCGCTGCGTTTGACCGTTCGAGATGCTTGCGGATAGCGAAAAAAAAGTAAAACCGTATAGCATCCGCCGAGTCACCCAAGCCACTGAGCGCGAAGCTGAACGGCTTCCCATATCTTGGCCCTGCAACAGTATAGCGAAGCGCCGGGCCTGAGAGTAGCCGAGCGCTCCGCTAGAAAAACTAGAAGTAGTACTTCAATGCGAGCTGGATGATGCGATTGCCTATCTTGATGGGCGTCACACCAAAGCCCGAGTTGGTTTGCACCTGACCGCTACCGGTCGTATTGGGGCCAAAGTTGAGATTCAAATCGCTGGAACCAGGGCCCAGCCCGGCGAACGACCACAGCGGATGGTTCATGAAGTTATACGCGGAGCAGCGGAACTGGAACTTCTTGCGTTCGCCCATCTGGAAGTTCTTGAATAGCGACAGGTCGCTCGTCCAGAACCACGGCCCAAAAAACTCAGGCAGCACGGTTGGCCCGTTCTTGCCCGGCACAGTGGGAATCGAGAAGCAGCTCCCGTTCAGGAATTGGTGCGGCCCCAGGTTCTTGGTCGGATCGCAAGTCAGGATCGGCATCAACGGAATCTGGTCCGTTCCATTGATCGATAAGTTCGTGATGTTTGAACTGAACTGGTTCTGCGTTACCAGGTTGTAAGTAACGCACGCCGGCGGCACGCCAGGACATGTGCCCACGGAAACTGAGTTGGTAATATTCCCGCCTGCATTGAAGTTCCCTCCGTTGGAGTTTCCCGTCAGGTTGACGCCGCTTTGCACCGAGGTGATACCTGAAATCTGCCAGCCGTCGACGACGCCTTCCAGCGCCTTGTTGTTGTGAACCATCTTTGGCAGTTCGATCGAGTACGCCGCGTTGAAGAGGTGACGCCGATCGAAAGGCTCTGCGCCATAGTCGTTATGCAGGTTCAATTGGTCCCCGCCCACGATTCCCAGCGCCTTGCTGTAAGTGTAATTGAAGGCGATGTCATAGTTTCCCTTCTGGCGCACCCAGCTCACTTGCAGAGCGTTGTAGTTGGAGGACAGGTTGTGATTGGCGACGCTGATTACCTGGTAGACCGGGTAGGGAGCGTACTTATACTCAGCGCCGTTGCCCAGCGAGGACGGATCGATCTGCTTCCCATTGCTGTCCACAACATCGGATTGGAAGAGCCGACCGGCCGGAACGACGTTGGCATTGGTCCCCACACCATTTTGGTTCAGCCCATACTTGCTCTGGTTACCCACGTAGGATACTTCCAGCAACGAAGAGAAGAACGGCAGTCGCTGCGAGATGGTGAAGCTATAGCTTGTGGTGAGCGGACTGTGGTCATACGTGCGGCTCACCGCCCCAGTGTTGAATGGTTGAGTGCCCGGTACGACCGCCTGGATCTGCGCAAACGTCAAGCTACCCACGCTGGGAGTCTCTACCCCGACGGGCTGGTCGAGTCCCTGCGTAAACTGTGCGTTGTGATAGTAGAACTGTCCCCAACCGCCGCGCAGCACGGTTTTTCCAGTGCCGAAGAGGTCATAGGCCAATCCGAAGCGAGGAGCATAGTAGAGAGCGCGGTTCGCGAATCCGGAGAGCGGCACGCTACTGTCCTTCTTGTGCCAGACAAAACCGGTACCCGAGGATTCCGCCGAACCGGGGACGTACAGAGCGGGATTCCAGACGGCGAACCCGAATCCTTGTCGGTCATACCACGCGCCAAGATGCGACGCGCGAAGGCCATAGTCCACGGTCAGCCGCTTTGTCATCCTCCAGCTGTCCATACCGAAGAACTCGATTGTGTTGTAGGCCTCGTTATGCAGATTAGTGAAATTCGTCTCCTGGTAACTGCCCGCAAAACCGTGGAGAAGGTCTGCATAGGGGCTGCCACTGCTACCTCCAGCCCAGTTAGCTTCCGCGACAAAACCGTTTGAATACGTGCTGTTGGGCTGGTTGTTGATCACGTATTCGTAATAGGCGCCAAATTTCGCAGTGTGCGTACCCCACACCTTCGAGACGGTGTCGCTGAACGAGGGAAGGTTCTTCCTGGCAAACAGACCCCCACTACCACCGGCCTCGAACCCGCCAGGATTAAACAGGGTGGGGAATTCGCCCCCCCAACCCGACAGAGAGGGGATCTGGTCCACACCGTTATGGAAGATTCCCGCGAACGGAATGTTCAGGGCCTTCCTGCTCACCTTGCTCGGATCCTGGAACACGTTCGGGAAATCGATGTACGTGTAACCAAATACGAATTCGTTGGAGAGCGTGGGACTGAACACGTGCGTTAAGCTCGCCGAAACCGAATCGGACCTGTTCTTTCCAAGCACCGGCGTGGGGTACGGCAGTTGCACCGCGTTTCTCCACCACAGTCCCACTGGGAACTGCTGTGTTTCTTTCTGCAGGTTATAGCGGACATAGAGCTTTGTGTTGTCGCTGATGCTGTAGTCGACGCGGGACAACCACTGCCAGGAATTCTGGTTGAAGGTGATTTCCTTGATGTAATTGTCCCAACCTGTCTGCTTGCTCGGAACGACGTTTGGCATTGGGAAAATATTCATCAGGTTCTGGCCGATCATGTTGATAGGGACAGAACCAGCCGAGAACTTTCCGCCGGGAATCGCAGCCGGAGCCGTGCTTCCGGGAAGGGTTTGATATCCCCCATTTGCTATTCCCCCCAACCAATCGCGCGGGATAGTGGGATCGCCGGCATTATTTGACCCACCGCAGACATAATTGCCATTGCTGTCCTTTGTCGTGGGGACCGGGCTCATTGTAAGACAATCACTGATTTGGGAGGCCGGATTGCCGCTCGCCGTCTGGGCCCCCAGTTTCGCCAGTTCCGCCGGACTGAAATCACCGTTTCGCATTCCCGCCGTCGGCACTGTCGCGCCCAGCAAACCGGTATCGAGCGTTTGGTAGTAATACTCGAAAGCGGTAAAGAAAAAGAGCTTGTCGCGGTTTCGATTGAAATCCGTCTTGGGAAGGAGAACGGGACCGCCGATGTTGCCGCCCGGAAAGAAAAACTTGTTCGCAGGCTTAGGCGTGCCCGTCAAATTGTTAACCCACCGGTTCGCATTCATCGCGTAGTCGCGCGCGCTGAAGTAGCCTTCTCCATGAAAATCGTGCCCGCCCGCTTTCGCAACGGTATTAATGACGATAGGACCTTTCGAGTTCTCGGCGCTGAAGTTCGAGGTCAGCACTTTGAACTCCTGGATCATGTCCGTGTTCGGATTGACCGGTGTCGCGCAGTTGCACCCGGGGTCAGAGACGTGGGCGCCGTCCGCCGTGATGTCGATGGTGGCTGTGCCAGTTCCGTTGGCCACGAACGCGCCGTTCAGCGGGCTCTGGCTTCCGCCGTCTCCGTTTCCGTTGATCCCGATCACTTCGCCGGAGAAATCCGTTCCGCTCTTGAGCCCGTCACCGTTGTTGCGCGGCGCAAACCCCGGCAAGATCTTGATGAACTCCGCTGCGTTACGGCCCACGATGCTGAAGTCCTGCAACTGCTTCTCAGTGAGGGTAATCGACTTTTCGCCTGAGTCCGTGGCAATGATTTGGTCGGCGACGCCTTCGACCTTGACTTCCGTCGTAGCGCTACCGATCGCGAGCTTAATCGGAAAACTCAGGCTTGCTGCCCCGGTAAGTTCGATGCCCTCCGTCAATGTCTTCTGAAAGCCGGCAGCCTCCACGGATATGCTATAGGAACCCGTCGGCACGGAGGAGAATGAATAGTATCCATCGGAGTTCGTGGCGCCCCTCCGAACGTCTCCAGAAGCGACGTTTTTGAGAACTACACTGGCATTGGCCACGACCGCCCCGGAAGGATCGTAAACTGTTCCGGTGATCGTGCCGTAGATCGACTGCGCCCGCAGCACCCCTCCGGCGAGAAGAATCAAGCAGGACAGGGCAACCAAAGAAGAAATGAAACGCTTACACACGAGGCCACCCCCTTACTGAAGGTATTTCGCTAGAAGAAAATCTGTTGGGTAGTACTTAAATACTAGATACTACCGTCTTGTCAAGTAAGAATTGTTACCGTTTAGGGGAGCTCCCGCCCCAAGCCCGCAAAGTGCTTTGAATCTCATACGTTTAGATCGACTTTGCCAAGCAATCATACTTCGGCAATCGAACCTTATTCGTGAGGTTGAGCAGCACGCTCAAAGGAGATGCCGTCAAGCAGTCTCCGGAACTCGGAGCGGGCATCGTCGTCAGGGGTCAAGCTCGCGTAGACCACGTGAATCAACTGCAGCTCCTTGCGCGTGAAATCACGGATGAACGGGAAGGGCGTGTTCGCGCCAATAGCCCAGAAGAACTGTGGTCGCGCGCCTCGACGCTCGTCAGGCAGACCAAAATGCTCGACGTCGGCAAGGTCGAGCATTCGCTCGGCGCGAGCTTCGAAGACAAAAAAGGTTTTGCCGCCAACTTCCACCTGCCCGGCAGGGGGCGAATAAAATTTCCGCCAGTGGCCCTCCACTCGGTCGCCTTCAGAGGTCTCTTGAAAGACGACGCCCTTGTAGAGTTGGGCAGCATAAAAATCGATTGGGACTGGGCTGAACTCGCAATTCTGTGAATGTTCAACGCTCTGTCTCGCGACGGAGGATTTCTTTTTGCCTTTCTCTTGTTCATCCGCTTCTCTTGCGGCACGCTCTTCTTCTCTATCTTTGGCGGCCTCAAAAGCTGTCTTGGCGCGGGCAAGGCAGTCGTGCGGCGGGGGGAAGAAGTAATAGAAAAGGTATGGAATGAGGCGCTCGCGTACGTAAATGTCGAGATGGGCCTCATCGCTTCCAAGGAAAGGGTTGTCGGAGACACCCACTTCCAGAACTGCGGGTGCCGCCCGGTTTTCGAGTAAGACGAAATCGGTGAAAACCAGGTGCGGCGCGGAGGCGACGAGGGTGGAAGGCGGCGGGAGCATTGAGTTGAAATGAGTCGACCAATCTGAAGTCAAAGTAATGTGACCGCGACCGGCTAAGGAGAAGGACCGCGGAGCAGGCCGACCATCTTGGCCAGCGAACTTAGTGGCGCTCAAAGCGAAAACTGAGAACATAAGGCAGCGGCGCAGAAGAGTGTTGCGCCCCGCATTGGGCTTTGAACTTTGTTGGGGAGAGTTTGGGAATTCTGGGCTGCCGACTTCAGTTTGCCTAAGTGTGGTCGGGAGGCTGTATCGTTTAACCATTTTGCACCTCGGTTCGCGCCGGATTCTCCGGTTTCGGTTGCCTTCTCACTTGATCACGTCGGCGCAGATTCCATGCGGGTCAACATAGCACTCAGGAGCTTGGGGCCCCAAGCAATCAGTTGGGGTGGTTGTTGTGCCCGATGACGCGGAAACCGTCCAATTGAGTACTAGCGGGAACTTCGGCGGTTACCCAGTTTATCCACGCAGGTTCGTCTGTTCACATCTCAGCTCTGATAGCTCCTTTGTCTGCGAGACGATAGCGATAACTGGCAGCCGTGACCGCAGCGTCCTTGTTATCACAGCTTTTGGGGGCGCGAAGCTGGCACTGCTGCTAGAAATCCTGCCGCCGGTAGGCGGTCCCGGATGCTGGTCTCTTTGGCTTTGATTTTTGGTGGAACGGCGACGTCGGTGTCGAGAGTTGTGAGCGGCGGATACGTCAGGCCCTGCGCACGGGGATCGAGGCGATATAGCCTGTGTGCCAACCGCCTATGAGAACCACTTGTTCGAGCCAAGGGTCCAGCGCTTCGATGAGTCGCACAAACGGCTCGAGAGATCCTTATCCGAGGGGTTTGTGTTTGAAATGGCGGATGCCGCTGCTGTATTCGGCAACGATGTGGCCGTTTCCACGTAGCTTGTATTTGTAGGTGGTTAGTCCTTCGATGCCCATGGGACCTCGCGCGTGCAGTTTGCTGTTGCTTATCCCCACTTCAGCGCCGAGACCGTAACGGTAGCCGTCCGCAAACCGTGTCGAGGCATTGTGGAATACGCCCGCGGCGTCGACTTCCTGCAAAAAACGTTCGGCGACTGCTCGGTCTTCGGTAACAATGCATTCCGTGTGCCTCGAACCGTACTTGTGAATATGTTCCAGTCCATGTTCTAGGGAATCCACAATTTTCACCGAAAGTATCAGGTCTGAGTATTCGGTCGCCCAATCCTGTTCGTTCGCGGGAATCAGTTTCTCCTCCGGAAGCAGCTCCAGAACACGTGGACAGCCGCGCACTTCCACATTTGCCCTTTTTAGTTCTGTTACGACCATCGGGAGAAATGTGGCGGCAATCTCTTTATGCACGAGCAGGGTCTCGACGGAATTGCAGGCCGCAGGGTACTGAACTTTGGAATCCAACGTGACGGACACAGCTTTGTTCAGGTCCGCTGCGCGATCGGCGAACACGTGACAGATTCCTTCACCGTGGCCCAGGACCGGGATACAGCTGTTCTGTTCCGTGAAGGCGACAAACTCTTTCGAACCGCGCGGGATCAACAGGTCGACTTCGCCCTGGAGATGCAAGAGTTCCATCACGTTCGAACGAGATTGCAGTAGCTGGATGGACTCCTGAGGTACATCCGGAAATCGGCGAAGTGTCTCTCTCCAGACGGCCACAATGCTTTCGTTGCTGTTTGCGGCTTCCGCGCCACCTTTCAGCAGAACCGCGTTGCCCGACTTGAGAGCCAGCGAAGCAACCTGCGGAACGACATCAGGCCGAGATTCAAATACGACTGCAATCACGCCCAGCGGGCAGGATTCTTTGTGCAAAATCAAGTCTTGGTCAAGCTCGGTGGCTGCCAACCGTTTTCCCAGCGGGTCAGGCAGGTTCGCGACTTCCCGGACGCGGGCGGCCATCTCGGCGACGCCGCTCTCTTTGATCCGCAGCCGTGAAAACAGGGATTGCGTCATATGTCCACTGGATAGAAGTTTTTCCGCAGCCGCGCAGTCCTTCGCATTGGCAGACAGAATCCGCCCGCCATTTCCTTCCAGTGCGTCCGCAATTGCCAGGAGAGCAGCTTCGCGCGTTTCACCCGAAAGGAGCGCAAGCTTTCGGGATGCTTCCCGCGCGGAGTGCGCAATCGAAGCGACATCTGTGTGAGATCTCGTTGAAGAGTTATCGCTCAAGGTTCGCGCTCCAGGAGAACAATGTTATCTCGAGTGAAGAGGACGCGAGTGGTCGCTGTCGCCTCGCTGGCGCAGTTGGCAATCCCTCGGGCAAATTCGTTGCCTTCGACGTTCGCGATGCTTACCACGTCCATCGGTCCAAATGGTTTTTCAACGCGAATGACGCCCGATGAGAGCAAGCTAGCCTTGCCGCGCGTCATGGCGCGCTGCGCGCCCGCGTCAACGACGACGCGGCCACGGACCCCGGCCGCATAGGCAAGCCAGCGGCGTTTGCCCTTCATTCGGCTGGACGGCAGAAAAACAGTCCCTTCTGGATCTCCCGCAAAGATCCGGGGAAGCGTTTCGGCGCGGCTACCATTGGCGATCACGGCCACGCCGCCACAATTCATGCCGATTTCGGCAGCTTCCAGCTTTGTGACCATGCCGCCGCGTCCGGACTCCGAAGGCCCGCTCGCCAGCGCTCTCAACTCTGATGTCACCTTTGAAATTAGCGGAATCACCTGCGGACGGCCCACTGATCCTGTGCGTTTGTGTTTCGAGGAAGTCTCTGTACGCAGCAAGCCATCAACATTCGTGAGAAGAATGAGAACGTCTGCTTCCAAGCCGCTCATCACAAGCGCGGCTAGACGGTCGTTATCACTAAAGGCTACGGAACGAGGACTGTCTCCAACGGTCTCGAGTTCCGCTGTTGAAACCGTGTCGTTTTCGTTGACGATGGGTACAACACCAAACCCGATCAGTTTTTCCATCGTTCGGCGCAGGTTGGAATAACGTTGCCAATTACTGAAATCTTCTTCGGTCAAAAGGACCTGAGCAATTTTCACACCGTGCGCACCAAACAGGCGCTTGTAGGCTTCCATCAACAAGCTCTGCCCAACGGCGGCACACGCCTGCTTGGTCGCCATATCTTTCAAGCGAGCGGAGTGGAGTCCGAGCCATCCCCGTCCGAGTCCGACGGCGCCGGAAGATACCAAAACGACTTGGCGGCGGTTCGTTTGGAGGGTCGCGATAGCGTGCACAATCGGTTCGATCCGTTCTAAAGAGAGTTCGCCCTGGGAACCCGTTACTGTACTGGTTCCCAGTTTAATGACCACGCGTTTTGCGTTACGCAAGAGGCCAATTCGCTGTTGATCGTCCTGATGTGGAGATCCGCTCATTTGATTCCGGCTGAACCAATTAAGAGTACGACATTCGCCGCGCTTATCGAATTCGAATTAAACGCCAAAGATTAGTACTCCATCGGCTTCGGAGACCCTAGGAATCGT
>Ga0066710_100000092_pt1 | contig 38061 bp, 29 predicted proteins | sample GraSoiAngelo_159_FD_79666 | JGI IMG/M metagenome (GOLD analysis project Ga0066710, IMG submission 79666) | Grasslands soil microbial communities from the Angelo Coastal Reserve, California, USA - 14_1009_16_40cm | ecosystem: Environmental > Terrestrial > Soil > Grasslands | place: USA... | reverse complement strand
TCGGCGTTTCCCCGTACTGATTTGTTTCAGGATTGGGCAGTCCGGCATTCGGATAGCAGGAAACGTACTCGGCAGAAACCTGGCTGAGAGTGCGGATGTGGTCGGTCATGAACTCAGGACCCGTAGCGCAGTTGAGACCAAAGGCCAGCGGTTTGACGTGTCTCAGCGATGCCCATGCGGCCTCGATCGGCTGTCCAGCCAGCATCGTTCCGTTCTGCTCGATTGTGATCGACAATATCAGCGGTATGTCACTGCCGATCTCTCGCGAAAGTTTCTTGATGGCCAGCACCGCTGCTTTCACGTTGCGTGTGTCGTTGCTCGTTTCCACAAGAAGCAAGTCCACTCCGCCTTCGACGAGCCCTTTGGCCTGCACGTAGTAGGCTTCCGAAATGTCATAAAATTTCAGACCCGGTGTCAGAGTCAGTGACTTCGTCGTCGGCCCCATGGAACCGGCCACAAACCGCGGCTTCCCGGGGGCACTGAGTTCATCCGCCGCTTGCCGCGCTAACTCCGCCGCGCGTTTGTTCAAAGCGTGCGCGTCCGCCGCCAGCCCATACTCCGCCAGCACGATCGGCGCCCCGCCGAAGCTATTCGTTTCGACGATGTCCGATCCCGCCTCAAAGTATTTCCTGTGAATATCCAGAACGATATCTGGGCGCGTTCGAACCAGATTTTCATTGCATCCTTCAAGCGCCGCTCCGCCAAAATCTGCGGCGTTCAGGTTCCGTTGTTGCAGCATCGTCCCCATCGCGCCGTCAAGCACGAGGATCCTTTCTGCAAGCAACTCACGCAAGGCTCTGGCCGATTCGTTCAGGTTACGCATCTGCTGGAAGGTGTTACTCCTTGCCGGTTCGCCCGGGCGAAATTGCGCAAATGCCAAAGAAATCTAGCGTTTCCGGGCACCTCTATTTTACCCAGGTTTCCCGGTGGATACCTATGCCCACGCATTGAACTAGTGTTTTTTCCGCCCGAATGGCGAATCCGCCGCAGCGAATGCCCAATTCCCGGATGCTATTGCTATACTGCATTCTGCCACCGGAAACGAACGCTCCATGAGCCAACGCTTGAAAATCCTGAATATCGTCGGGGCGCGCCCGAACCTCCCGAAAATTGCGCCGCTCATGCATGAGATGCAGGGCCGTCCGGAGATCGAGGCCATCCTCGTCCACACCGGCCAGCACTACGACGAAAAGCTTTCCGACATTTTCTTCCGCCAGATGGGCATCCCCTCCCCGCACGTGAACCTGGAAGTCGGCTCTGGCTCCCACGCGTCGCAAACTGCTGAAATTCTGAAGCGTATTGAGCCGGTTCTTGTCGAACGCAAGCCGGACTTGGTTCTTGTCGTCGGCGATGTCAATTCCACCATTGCCGTTTCTCTCGCCGCCGCGAAACTTGGCATCCGCGTAGCCCACGTCGAGGCCGGGCTTCGCAGCTTTGACCGCACCATGCCCGAGGAGATCAACCGCATCCTGACCGACGCACTTGCCGACTATCTCTTTGTCACGGAAGAGGATGCCATCGAGCACCTCCTGAAAGAAGGCCGGCCCCGGAGCAGCATCTTCATGGTGGGCAACGTGATGATCGATTCCTTGCGCCACTTTCTACCAATCGCCCGGCAGTCCGGAATCGGTGATGAGCTCGGATTGAAGAATGGAGTGGGCTGGCAGCGTTTCGGTGTCCTCACCCTCCATCGCCCTTCGAATGTCGATTCCACGGAGAACCTCAGCCAGCTTCTGGGAGCGATCAATGCCGTTGCCGCCGAAATGCCCGTCATCTTTCCGGTGCATCCACGCACCCAACAGCGTTTGACGCAAGGCGGTATCCAACATCACCCTCAGTTACGCCTCATTCCACCAGTCGGGTACCTCGATTTTCTCTGTCTCCTGAGCAAGGCAAAGCTCGTTCTGACCGATTCTGGTGGCATCCAGGAAGAGACCACGGCTCTTGGTGTCCCCTGCCTCACCCTACGGGAGAACACCGAGCGCCCCATCACCATCTCCCAAGGCACAAACTTGCTGGTTGGTACCAATCCGGCCAAGATTGTTGCCGCCGCCCGTGATACCCTAGCGGGCAAGGGCAAAGCTGGCCGCATTCCTCATCTCTGGGACGGCCATACGGCAAAGCGTATAGTCGACATTCTATTGAAGGAAGTACCCCGGGGACAGGCATCGTAGCTGTCAGTAACAATTCGAGAACAGAAACACCAAAGGGACTTGCCCCTTTGGCCAGTTTTCAATACCCTGGCAAACAGTGACTACGAAACGTGCTTCTTCTAAACTTGCCGTTTGCATCCTCTCGCCGCACCCGTTGGTGCTGAGCGAGTTCGAACGCATTCTGGCGAAAGCGCCATTCAAGGTATTCTCCAAGCAGCTTGAATCCACGCTCGCGCCCGACCTGCGAACTCTGGAGCCGCCCCGCGCCCAAGTCTACGTCATCGACGCGCATGCCGCGAAACCCGCTACCGGCGCGCTACTGGCCAATCTTCTTGAACGCTATCCCGAAGCCCGCCTCATCGTCGTCGGGGAGCAGCACAATGACGCCAACTGTTTTTCTCTTTTGCGCCTTGGAGTCAAAGGGCTTTTGACCTACGTGGAAGCCCGCGAGCAATTGGTCCGCGCACTTCCGCTGGTTGCCAGCGGAGGATTCTGGGTTCCGCGGCAGCTGCTCTCCGGATTCGTTGATTCCATACTCACCGGCCAGGGCCGCCGCCTGAAGACCGATTCCGTCACGAATCTGAGCCGCCGCGAACAGGAAGTTCTCGATTCGCTGCTCGAAAATCTTTCGAACAAAGAGATCGCCAGCAAGCTCAACATTGCGGAACGCACTGTGAAGTTTCATGTTTCGAATCTGCTCAATAAATTCGGCGTGCGCCGCCGCGCCGACTTGATTCTTCTTACGTTCCAGCGCCGCTTGTCGCAGGCTTAGCCCTTGCGGACTTTTCCCGGTTGGCGCGCTCTGCTGAAACCGCCGCGTTGATGTATCCTCTAATCCTGAGCACCATCCAGCTTTAGGCGTGTCCTAGTCGAGGAGAACGAACCCGTGAATATTCTCGTCACTGGAGCAGCAGGCTACATCGGGAGCATCTGTTCGGAATTCCTACTGGGTCGCGGAATGCGCGTCATTGCCCTCGACAATCTCCTCGAGGGCCACAGCGCCGCCGTCCCGCCTGGCGCTGTCTTTTGTCAGGTAGATCTTGGTAATCGCGCGCAGCTGGAAAGCGTCTTCGCCCAGCACAAAATTGATGCCGTGATGCACTTCGCCGCCGAAGCTCTGGTCGCCAAGTCTGTCCGTGAGCCGAGTATTTTCTATGCCACGAACGTGGCTTGCGGCGTGAATCTGCTGGATGCTGTCACCCGTCACGGTGTCAAGAAATTTATTTTCTCGTCCACCGCGGCCACTTATGGCGAGCCTGAGATCGTTCCCATTCCCGAGGACCATCGCAAGGCGCCCATCAATCCTTACGGAAAATCCAAGCTCGTGTTCGAGCAAATTCTCGCGGACTACAAGACCTACACCCAGCTTAACTACGTGGCCCTGCGGTATTTCAATGCCGCAGGTGCCTCCAAGGAACTTGGCGAGCATCATCGCGTGGAAACTCACCTCATCCCGCGCGTCCTCGACGCTGCCAGCGGCCTTCTTCCGCACGTCGATGTTTTTGGCACAGACTATCCCACGCCTGATGGAACTTGCGTCCGAGATTACATCCACGTGCTCGACATTGCTGACTCCCACGTTCGCGCCCTCGAAGAAATCGGTCGCGTTTCGGGCGAAGCTTTCAACGTCGGCAACAGCCGCGGTTTTTCCATTCTCGAAGTGATTGATGCTGCCGAACGCATCACCGGCCGAAAAATTCCTCGAAAACTCGGGCCGCGGCGTCCCGGCGATCCCGCCGTTCTGGTCGCCAGCAAGGAGAAACTAAAGCGCGCCCTCGGATGGGAAGCCTCGCATTCTTCGCTTGAGGAGATCATTGGATCAGCCTGGGCGTGGAGGCAAAAACATCCTCACGGATATGCAGAGAGCGTTTCTGCTCAGCACTAATCGGAGAATTTGTACCGGATGATGCACCACAACGCCTGGATGCCGTCTTTCCAGGTAATCTTCTTGCCTTCTTCGTACGTACGGCCCGCGTACGTAATTGGCACCTCATAGATCCGCCACCTGTGCTTCGCGATCTTCGCCGTGATCTCCGGTTCGAATCCAAACCGGTTCGATTTGAGCTGCACCCCCGCGAGCACTTCTTTCCGGAACACCTTGTAGCAGGTCTCCATATCCGACAGCTTCAGGTTCGTGAAGATATCCGAAAGTAGCGTCAGCATCCGGTTCGCGACGTAATGCCAGAAGTAATGCACTCGCTGCGGCCCGCCCAGAAATCTCGATCCATACACGACATCCGCCCGGCCTTCGACGATCGGCTCAAGCAAAACTCTGTAATCGCGCGGATCGTATTCCAGGTCCGCATCCTGCACCAGCACGATATCCCCGGTTACTTGGCCAAAACCGCGCCGCAAAGCCGCTCCCTTGCCCTGGTTCGGCGCCTGGAAGAAAAACCGCAGATCTCGCAGCTCCATCGGGTCGCTTCCATCCTGCGCCGGCGCGAATTTTTCGCCATTCGCTTGCCGCGCCGCCATATTTTCCAGAATCTGCCGCGTTCCGTCGGTCGAGCAATCATCGACGATAATCACTTCCTTGCGAACTTCGGTATCCAGCACCCGCCGCAGGATCTCATCAATCGTCGATTTCTCGTTGTAAACCGGAATCACAATCGAAACCTTTGGATCGTGCAGCGCGGAAGGGTTGCGTCGTTTATGGGTCATGAGTGTCGAGAGATTGTAGCGGCGCAGCCTCCCGTGAGTAAAGGCAAGTCCTGCCCTGATTTTGGTCTTGGCAGCTATCGATCTTTTCGCACTCCTTTAATCCCGGTATCATTGTAAAGTCCTAGCACGTTGTGTCTTTGAATGGGTTCGCGCTCAGTTCCTCTCTGTGCACTCCGCGAACTCTGGGTAGAGTTTTTTTGGTTCAAGCCGTAGTTTAAGATGCCTACCTTCTTCATCGAACAATTCGGTTGCCGTGCCACGCAAGCCGATGGCGCGGCCCTCGAGCGCCAGTTGCTTGACCGTGGTTATACCTCTGCCTCCGCCTCAGCAACCGCCGACATCATCGTCGTCAACACCTGCACTGTCACGGCCTCCGCGGACGCCCAGGCCCGCGACGCCATTCGAAAGCTTCACGCCGCCAACCCCGCTGTCCGCCTCATCGTCACCGGCTGTTACGCCCAGCGCGCTCCCGAAGAACTGGCCGCCCTCCCCGGAGTCTCTTGGGTCGTCGGCAATTCTCATAAGCCCCAAATCCCCCGGGTAATCGATTCGCTCCCAACCGCCGCGCCCCCCGCATCTGCTGAATCCGCGAACGATTTTTTCCCCGCTGCCGCGCTTCATGCTGATTCGATTGCCCCAATCCATTCCTTTGAAGGGGCGCAGCTTTATCCCGAGCGCAGCCGAGGTAATGTTGCGTCCCATCTCGGCAATATCCTCACCGGAGATATTTTCGAGCAAAAGATATTGCTTGGAGCACCGGTGTTCGGCGGAGAAGGGAATCGCACCCGCCCCACCCTCAAGATCCAGGACGGCTGCGACTCCCGCTGCTCCTACTGCGTCATCCCTTTCGTTCGCGGCAAAAGCCGCAGCCTGCCGCCCGGCACGGTCATCCAGGAAATCCAGCGCCTCACCGAATCGGGCAATCGCGAAATCGTCCTAAGCGGCATCAATCTCGGCACTTACGGCCGCGATCTTTCCCCTCGCGTCGAATTCGAAGATCTCCTTCGTCGCATTCTCGACGAAACATCTGTCGAGCGCCTCCGCATCAGCTCCATCGAACCCCTCGACGTCACCCAAGACCTCGTTGATCTCTTCGCCTCGGCCGATCGCATCGCCCAGCACTTGCACATGCCCCTGCAATCCGCCTCCGACCGCATCCTCGCCGCCATGCACCGCTGGTATCGCGCCGAACACTACGCCCGCCGCGTCGAACTCATCCATGACCGCCTCCCACACGCCGCCATCGGCGCCGACGTCATCACCGGCTTTCCCGGCGAATCCGAAGACGATCACGTCGCCACGCTCGCCTTCATCGAACGCCTCCCCTTCACCTACCTCCACGTCTTCTCGTTTTCCAAGCGGCCTGGCACGAAAGCCGCCACGCTTTCGAACGAAGTCCCCGGCGCCACCATCAAGCGCCGCGCCCGTGAACTTCGCGCCCTCGGCGAAGCCAAAGCCACCGCCTTCCGCCATTCCCAAGTCGGCCGCAACCTCCGCGTCCTCACACTTCGCCATGAGGAGGATCTCGATTCTCGCTCGACTCCGGCCCTCTCCAGCAACTATCTGAAAGTTCGCATTAGCTGCGCTCACGCCGCTAACCAATGGCTTGATGTATGCATTTCGAGTGAGGAAGGGAATTATCTTCTAGCAGAGCCAGTGAGTCTTACCGCCATTGCTCTCGTTGCCACCGGCGCTCGCGGCCAGCTAATGTGTCATCCTGAGAGCATCCGATAAGGATGTTTGAAGGATCTCAACGGCTCGTGGTGGTATGCCTCCGCCTACAAAGCCGCCGATTGTGCCTCACCACGATTCGCAGATCACGTGCGCGAGCGCCTGCGCCGCCGTATGCGTAATGCTGAGCGCGACACTCTTCACTCCGAGCTGTTGCGCGATTTTTGCCGCCTCACCTGTGATTGCCAAGGTGGGACGCCCGCTCGTCTCCCGCACCACTTCAAAATCCACCCATTTCACCCCGCGCCGCCAGCCTGTCCCCAACGCCTTCATCGCCGCCTCTTTTGCCGCAAACCGCCCCGCGTACCGTTCGTACTTGTTCTTGAACCGTTCGCAGTATTCGCGCTCCCTCGCCGTGTACACCCGCTTCAGAAACACTTCACCATAGCGCTCAATCGCCCCCTGGATCCGCTGCACCTCGGCAATGTCCACCCCCGTCCCCACGATCATGCAGTCCTCTCGGATTCTTGTATGTATTGGGTTTCAACCCAATCTGTCTTGGCTTTTGTAGTGGCGGGTCTTTAGACCCGCCAGATTCACCGCTCGCTCAACTTCGGCTCTTCACGCAACTGAGATTATACTGGTATCGCTGTGCCTCTCACGAATACATCAACCAAGAAACGAAGCGGCCCTGGACTCCGAAACTCACGCGCCCCTCTGGACCGCTGGAGCACGCTCAAAGTTCGCGGCATGCAAATCCTTCAAGTCCCCGCGCTAACAAAACTCCCCTGGCTCATGCACGGTTACAGCACCAAGCCCGGCGGTGTCAGCCTCCTGGACGGAGAAAAAGTTCTCAATCTCGGTTTCACCGAATGGGACACTAAAGAAAACGTCCTCGAAAATCGACGCCGCTTCCAATCCGCTCTCGGCGCAGCCGACTTCAAGCTCATTTCTCTGAAACAAATCCATTCTGACGTCATCCATCTTTTTGACACACCACCTGCCGAAACCTGCCAGGGCGACGCCTCCGCCACCAACCGACCAGACCTCCTCTTGAGCGTCCAAACCGCCGACTGCGTCCCGATCCTCCTCGTGGATCCGAAAAAGCGCGCCGTCGCCGCCGTTCATGCCGGATGGCGTGGCACCCTCCAGCGCATTGTCGTCAAAGCCATCGGCCATATGCAAATGCAGTTCAAGACCAAACCAGCCGACCTGCTCGCTGCCATCGGCCCGTCCATTGGTGGGTGTTGCTACGAAGTCGGCACCGAAGTCGCCACTCAGTTCCTCTCCCAGTTCGCCGAAGCCCCCGAATGGTTCGACGAATTCCGCACCGGCGACGAACCCAACCCCATCCAGTGGCTCAACATGATGCCCACCGGCCACCAGCCCCCGCCAAAAAATGTGTTGCTCGATCTAAAAAAAGCAAATCGTGCTCAACTTCTGGATGCTGGACTTCGCTCAGAGAACATTTTCGTCAGCGATTTGTGCGCCGCCTGCCGCCGCGATCTCCTCTTCAGCTACCGCAAAGAAGGCGCTGTGTCTGGCCGCCTGATGTGTGTCGTCGGAATTAGGGAGTGAGAACTGAGTGGTCGGGAGACGACATTCGACTCTCACCTACACGTGGTCAACCCGTTCCTGTGAGACTGCTTCCCACTTCGACTTCTTGGTCGGCATCCTTGTGCAACTTCCCGCGGTTGAAGGGCTTCCATTTTTTCACTGGGGACTTACGACCGGCGAGCGAGAGCCATCGATCTGCAGAAGCGCCAACTGGCCGCAGGCGGCCATCACATCCCGCCCCCGCGAGTAGCGCACAAACGTCGGCACGCCCCGGTCTACCAGAATCCGCCGGAACTCTTCAATCCGTTCCGTAGATGATTCGCGATACGGCAGTTCCCCTGGATTCCACGGGATCAAATTCACTTTCACACTCTTGAGCGGCGACAACAACCGCACGACGCGCCGCGCATCTTCGGCCGCATCGTTTATTTCGCCGAGCATCACGTATTCAAAAGTCAGATGCTCCCAAGTCCGCAGCGGATATTCCTTGCAGGCGTTCATCAGCACGGAAAGCGGATATTTCTTGTTGATGGGCATCAACACGTCGCGCTGCTCATCATTCGACGCATTCAGCGAGATCGCCAGTTTCGGCCGCATCTTTTCCTGTGCCAGCCGCTCGATCCCGGGCACGATCCCGCTCGTTGAAAGGGTCACATGCTTCGCCGAGATCCCCATTCCTTCTGGATCGAGCATAATGTGCACCGCCGCCATCACCGGATCAAAATTCAGCAGCGGCTCGCCTTGACCCATCAGCACAATGTTTGTTCGCGGCGCGAGTTGCTCCTTGTGCTCTTCGAGCGGCAACAAAATTTGCGCCAGAATCTCTCCCGCCGTTAGGTTTCGTATCAGGCCGAGTTGCGCCGTCAGGCAAAAGTGGCAATCGACAGCGCAGCCTGCTTGGGTCGAAATGCAAATTGTCTGCCGCCCCTCGCTCGGCATGAACACAGCTTCGACCGAAGCCGGCCTCATTTTCCTCGTATCTTCATCGGGAGGTAGCCCGAACAAATACCGCACCGAGCCATCCGCCGAAGCAAATCTTTGTCTCACCTCCGGCACTGTAATGCGTGTCTCTTTCGACAGCCGCCCCCGCAGCGCCGCCGGAAGATTCGTAATTTGCCCCACATCAAATTTTCTTTCCGAATACAGAGCGTGATAAATCTGCGCCCCGCGGAACGCCGACTCACCCAGCGCCACGCAGAATTCGCCCAATTCTTCCCGAGATTTTCCCAGGAGTTCCGTGATCATGAGAGTGCCGGCGGCAAAAAAATTTCCTTCGTTCTCATAGTAACACGCAGCCGCCAGCCCGCTGCTGCACCCGCGCCACAAATGGCGCTATAATTCCTTGGCCACCCCCGCTTCTGCATGGATTGCTCAGTGGGCGCTCTGCAGGCGCGCGTGAATCGGAGGCTCCCAATGGCAGGAAACGTCGCTACGGAACAACTCACCATCACGGATTGGGTGAAAGGCCTCGTGGCGATCCCTCAGCGTGATTTCACGCTCGAAATCGTCCAGGATTACGTCATTCGCCACTCCGTGCGCCCGGAGACGCTCGACAAATACTGCTATTATTCGAAGGGCAACTACACTCGCAATCTCATCTTCAAGAACGAAGTCTTCGAGTGCATGACCATTTGCTGGGAGATCGGCCAGGCCAGCCGCATCCACAACCATCGCGATCAGAATTGTTGGATGTCCGCGCCGATTGGCCGGCTGAAGGTCCAGAATTTCCGCGTTGACGATCGCGACGCCTCGCGCGGCACCTGTCGCATCATTCCCACGGACATCTACGAAATGGACGCTGCCCATCCGGCCTACGTCAACCCCCTCGAGCCCGTCCATCAGGTTCTGAATCTCGCCGAATTCAACCAGCGCGCCGTCAGCATCCACGTTTACTCGAAGCCCTTCGACACCTGCGAGGTCTACCTTCGCGAGAAAGGCACCTACGGTGATGTCCCCCTCCACTACACCAGCGAATACGGCAACCTGAACCGTGCCGAAAAGCTTTTGTAGAGCGGTCGCTGCGTGATTTCTGTCAGAGTTTATTTCAAGGGAATATAGGATCGAATCACGCGCCGGCTGTGAATGTACTCCAATGCCTTGTTCAATGACAGGATGACGGCCAACACCAGAGCAGCACCCCATAAATCTGCGGGTTGCATCACCCGGCCATTCTCTGCGGTTTCGGGGCGGCATCAAGCCAATTGCCATCAGGATGGAGTAGATCACGCCCAGCGTGAAAATTCCCTCGCTCAGAAACGCGAGCACGCCCAGGAGGGTCATGCCTGAATAAAGATATCCCCCTCCGGGAATTAGAATCGTCCGCCAGCGGAGAGTCCTCTCATCTTTAAACTTCAGCCCGCATGTGCCGCACTGATAATTTCCTGCCGTAAGCACCGCGCGGCAATCAGGGCAGATCGATTGGAATCCTTGCGCCGGAGTGACCTCTCCTCTGCTCACCGGTAGTACGGCTTCGAGAATCGCTTGCGCTTTCTTGCCGTCTTTTTTCGGAAGCCGCCAATACCTCTCTTTGGTTCCGTTCGCGTAGCGGAGTTCGAGCAGCCGGTTGATCCAGCCTTTTACTTTTGAGCTGGTAACGTCTCCCCATCGAACGCTCTTGAGCGTCCGGTTCCACTTGCCGCCTGGTCCCATGCCGAAGTGCAGTAGCCGGAGGTTTGTGAAGACGAGCCGGGTCGCCGTCACGCGATAGACATACCAACCCACAAAGAATTGTTCGAGCGTCCCGAGGGGTGCCTGGCAGCTCTTGATGACGTACAGTATGGCTTCGTTCGGCACCAATAAGTTCGGGAGGATGTCGCGCAAGTTTGCCAGTGCCTCCTCTGCGCGCTTCCTGCTGCCATCGTCCGGTTCGCCCTTCACATTGGTATAGAGAACGTCTTCACGAATCTGGACACCGTTCCCTGAAAGGAGCCGTGGCAGTTGCGTTGGGTAAATCGGAAGATCAGCGTTAGGCATGGGAGCGTCTTTCCCGCATCTGATTGAATTTGCGAGACTTTACCTTACCCTTCGAACTCCGTCAACGAAGCCCGGCAATCATTCGCTCTCCCGGCTTGCGTGGCAATTGCATGCCCCCCTGTGTCAGAATAACTTTATGGCGACCGAAACGCGCGACATTCAGAAGCACGTTTTGCCCAACGGCCTCGTGGTCATCACCGAGACCATGCCCCATGTGCGTTCCGTCTCCGTCGGCGTGTGGGTCCGCAACGGCTCACGCCGCGAAGTCCCCCAAGAGAACGGGCTCGCCCACTTCATGGAGCACATGGTTTTTAAAGGCACGGAGCGCCGCTCCGCGGAAGCCATCGCCCGCGAAATGGATTCCGTCGGCGGCATGCTCGATGCCTTCACCTCCAAGGAGCAAATCTGCTTCAACGCCAAGGTTCTTGACGAGCACTTGCCCATCGCCTTTGACGTCATCGCCGACCTCGTTCTCCGCCCGAAATTCGATTCCGAAGATGTGAAGAAAGAACGCCAGGTTGTCCTCGAAGAAATCAAGATGGATCTGGACAATCCCGAATATCTGCTTCACGAGATTTTCACGCGCGGTTTCTGGCCGAAACATTCTCTCGGCCGTCCGATTCTCGGCACGCCGGAAACCGTGAAAGGATTCAATCGCGATTCGCTGTTTACGCGATTTCGGGACTGGTTCGCGCCGGATCATCTGGTGGTCACTGCCGCCGGCAACGTCACTCACGAACAAGTGCTGGAATTGGTTCAGTGCGAATTCGGCCACATGAGGCCCACGGGTCCCGCTGAAAGCGACGGCGCTCCGCGTACGGAGGCGCCCATCCATCTCGAAGCCAAACGCGACCTCGAACAGGTGCATCTCTGCATCGGCGTCCCATCGGTTCCGCTGGGCCACCAAGACCGCTTCGCCGTCGCCGTCCTCAACAATCTTCTTGGCGGCGGCATGTCCTCGCGCCTCTTCCAGAACATTCGCGAAAAACAGGGTTTGGCCTACGCAGTGTTCAGCGAGCTGACACCCTATTCCGACGCCGGAATGATGACCGTTTATGCCGGCACGGCCGCGGAGACGGTCGGTCAGGTCATCGATCTGACCATTCAGGAATTTCGCGCCCTGAAAGAATCACCTGTAACCGAAGAAGAACTGCGCCGTTCCAAGAATCACCTCAAGGGCTCGCTGATGCTCTCGCTCGAGTCCACCAGTTCCCGCATGTCCAATCTGGCCCGCCAGGAGCTGTATTTCGGCCGCTTCTATTCGCTCGACGAAATTCTGGCCTCCATCGAAGCCGTCACTCACGAAGAACTCCAGTCCCTCGCCCAGCGATATTTCCAGGCCGGCCTAATCGCCGTCACCGTCCTCGGCCCCCTAAACGGCTTCACACTCGACCGCTCCCGCCTGGCGTGCTGAAATGCCGCAGCGGTCGAGGTTGACGAGGCTGCGATGCATCGAGTGACAGTCAAGAAATCTCTATGACTTGGCTCGCGGTATTCGGGGTGGTAGCGTTTATTGTCTCCACGGTTAGCGGTTCCAAAGACGCCGGCACCGTCGCGGCCGCAGTTTGCTTGATTTTGGCCCTTCTTGTTGCTGTGCGAGGATTCTTCCGCCGCAGAAGTGAACGGTCGCGCAACTGATTCCTGCTGTTTCTGTAGAGAACGGCAGTTTCCGTGACGGCACGCGCTCTGGCATCAGTCTCAAAATTTTGTGCGCAGCTGTTCTGCTCGAGCGGGTTGGAGAAAAAACGACCGGCTTGCGGGTTTCCATCTTCGCCTCCTAAAACATGGGAAGGATCTTCGATATCGAAATCGGCGCGCCACACTGTGCGTCCTTTGCACACTACTTCAGGGTGGCGCGTTCGGCGTTGACGGCGGCGCCAATGATTCCCATCTCGTCGGAGGTCGGGACGACCTCGAAGCGGCTGCCTTGCAGGGGGCTCATCTTGACCATTTCATGCAAGAGCCTGTCCAACAGGCCGATATCGACGAATTTCACGTCCGGGCCGGTAACGAAAAACATCCCAGGGCCTTCCATGTGGATGTTGGTGGCAGTGGCAGCCGCCAAAGCGCGATGGCACAGCATCACAAATTCCGCGCACCGTGCGTCACCTGTGCGGGCATTTTCGAACACTTCTTCGGGCTCCAGGTCCAAGAAGCGCATGCGCATGGAGCGGCGCCCGAGAATGCCTTCCAGGTGTCCGCGCCCGCCGCATCCACAGAAATTTTCCTTGGGGTCCAGCGTGACCACGGAGTGTCCACCCTCCCAGATGCCTTCGCTGGAAGGATAGCGGCCGAATCCCACTCCATTCCCCAGCGTCCACACGCGGGTAAGTTGGTTCAATTTTCCCTGTGTCGCCGCAATTCCCGCGGCCATGACGTCCGCGTCATTGAAAACTCGGACCGACACACCCGCGGCCTTGCCACGCAGGGCAGATGACAGTGCCGCTTGTAAGGCGAATCCCTTTACCTGATGCAGGTTGGGAGAATCTTCCACGACGCCAGCGCGGATGATGCCCGGAAAGCCGATTCCGATCGCTGCGATCTTTTCTCCGCTCGCGACTTTCTCGACTTGTTGGCGGACACATTCCACGATGCTTTCCGCAGGCATCGATTGCAGGGGGTCCAGTGTTAGCGATTTTTCCGGATAAATATTCAGCGGGCCGACGACCTTGTCGCCTTCCACCAGGCCAACGGCGATATGTTCCATGACCAGTACACCAACTGTCCTGCGCATCGTGCTCCTGCCAATCTTAGGTAGTCGAAAATTCTGGCAATCGACTCCTCACTCGGACGTGACTACGCCCTGACCAGTTTGTTCAGACCATTGAATGCGGCCGCCTTATAACACTCCGCCAACGTCGGATAATTGAAAACGGTATCCACGAAATATTCCACCGTGCCTTTCAGCGCGAAAACCGCCTGACCGATATGCAACAGCTCGGAGGCGCCTTCTCCTATGATGTGCACGCCGAGCAATTCCTTGGATGTGGGATCGAAGATGAGTTTCAGGCGTCCGGTGGTGTCCCCGCGAATCTGACCTCGGGCAATTTCGCGGAAAAAAGCCATTCCGACCTCGTAGGGGACGCCTTCCTCCGTGAGCTGCTCTTCGGTCTTTCCGATAAACGAGATTTCGGGAATGGTGTAAATCCCATAGGGATAATTCGCGCGGTTGGAATTCGTCGGCATGTCAAATGCCCTGGCGGCGGCGATGCGCCCCTGTTCCATCGAAACCGAGCCGAGGCTGGGGAAGCCGATGACGTCACCTACGGCATACACATGCGGCTGTTTGGTCTGGTAATTTTCATCGACTGGGATGCGCCCTCGCGCATCGGCCTCCAACCCGCCTGCGGCAAGGTTCAGTTCATCCACGTTGCCTTGGCGTCCCACCGCATACAGCAGGGCCTCACCGGAAACCTTCTTTTTGCTTTTCAGATTCGCGACGACGGTGTGATCCGCTGTTTCTTCAACGCTCTCGACTTCCTCATTCAGCCGCAGTGTGACGCGCCGGTCCCGCAAGTGGTAACAAAGCGCCTCCACCATTTCGGCATCGGCGAATTCCAGCAATCGCGGACGTTTTTCAATCAGTGTGACGCGCACGCCCAGCGTTGCGAACATGCATACATACTCGACGCCGATGACTCCGCCGCCCACAACGATCATGGTCTTGGGAATCACGGGCATCTTCAGAATTTGATCGCTGTTGATGATGGTCGTGTTGTTGAAAGGAACCAGGGGAGAGACGGCGGGTTTCGTGCCTGTCGCGATGACGATGTTGTCCGCTTCAAACTCGGATTGTCCGCGCGAACTCGTCACTTGCATGTGGTGGGGATCTAAAAAACTCGCGGTTCCCGTCATGACTTCGATGCCGTTGCGAGACAGTTGGGCACGGATCACATCGATCTCGGTCTTGATGACGTTGAGAGCGCGGAAAGAGAGATCAGCCATCGTGATCGGTTCCTTCACGCGATAGTTGACGCCGTAAATGCTTTGATACTGATATCCGGAAAGATGCAGGACCGCTTCGCGGATGGTCTTGCTCGGAATCGTGCCGGTGTTGATTGCCGTACCGCCGACTACTTCCAGCTTTTCAATGAGCGCGGCTCGCTTTCCAAATTTCGCGGCTTGAATCGCGGCTCGCTGGCCTCCCGGGCCGGAACCAATCACGATGAGATCGTACTTTTCCATGGTTTGCCGCGGGAGTATACCACCGTTGCCTTTGCGCAGGCTGTGGGGCATGCGCCGCGGACGCCCTACACAAAGAAAAAAGGGGCAACTCCGCCGGCCAGCAGTCCCCGACAGCGGCGCATTTTGAACTTGTTGGGCATTCTTGTTGGGCATATATTGGAACGTCGAGCTGTGCTGTATCCGAGGGGGAAGCGATCGGCTTGCGGGTTTCCATCTTGGCGTCCGGGAGTTCGGGCAACATTGCGTTGCTAGAGACTGGCCGCACGAGCCTCCTCGTGGACGCCGGCCTGGGCAAACGCGAAACGCTAGCCCGCCTCGCTGCCGTCGAAAAAAGTGTCGACCACATCGACGGCATTCTCATCACTCACGAACACACTGACCATTGCAACGGTCTCCCGCAGATGCTCGGCCTGTGGAAGGCTCCGCTCTACGTCACGGAGCCCACCATGGATGCTATGCAGCGCATTCTTCCGGAAACCTTCGGCAAGCGTTTACGCGGTGTGGAGTCCATCCAAGCCGGACAAAGCTTCTCTATTGGCGACATCGATGTCCATGCCTTTAGTATTCCTCACGATGCTGTCGATCCCGTCGCTTTCACATTTCGCACGAACGGCACCAAGGTCGGCATCTGCACCGACCTCGGCTACATCCCCAATCATGTCAAAGTTCATCTGCGCGGGACACACTGTCTCATTCTTGAATCCAACCACGATCTGGATATGTTGAAAGTTGGGCCGTATCCCTGGGTGGTGAAGCAGCGCGTCCTTAGCCGTACCGGACATCTTTCCAATCACGCCGTCAGCGAATATCTCGCTGATCCGGAATGTTTCGACGCCATCGCCCGGTATCTCGTTCTCGCGCATGTCTCACAGGAAAACAACAATCCGGACACTCTTCGTATATCTGCCGAAGAAGCCCTTGGCCGCCGCCCGGCCGAGTGCGCCTTCACTGGCGAACTTCTCGTCGCCTCCCAGCACGTGCCGCTCAAGCCCCTCGAGCTGTAGCATTTTCTTTAGCGCGCTTGAATTGAACTTTCGTTGACTCCAGACATGTATTTCCTCTAAACTGGGCTTTTCTTGGTAGAGGTGCGGAGGCCATGAGTAGCCGGGCTTGCAATTCCGATCAGCTTCGGACGCCCAGGCGAAAGGGGCCTGTGAGTGGTTGTAGCTGTTGTCCGCCGAAATCGCAGCGGTAGCTGAAGCCGCAGCGGTTGGGGGGCAGGTGTAAGACCTGTCCACTGTCATCCGTTAATTAGGATGAAGCGCTATCGAGAGGCAGCCGCCTCGATTTGTATTCTCGTGGTTCCTTCCTTTCGTTTCGCTCATCCAGAAATGCCTGATTCGAATGAATCTTTTCGAATTGACACGCGCGCTCGTTGACATCGAGTCGACCACCAACCAGGAAAGAAATGTGGGCGACTATCTCTTTGCACATTTGTCCTCCCTGGTCGCGCGCCACAACGGCCGCATTGAGCGTATCCCCGCCGAACCCAATCGCGACAATATCTTCGCTTCTTGGGGAGAACCCGTCGTCACGCTCTCCACGCACATGGATACCGTTCCGCCCTTTTTTGATTCGCGCGAAGACGGCGAATTCATTTGGGGCCGCGGTTCCTGCGACGCGAAAGGGATTATCGCGGCGATGATTGCCGCCGCAGAAAAACTGCTTGCCGCCGGCACGCGCAATCTCGGCGTCCTCTTCGTCGTCGGCGAGGAGCGCAACAGCGCCGGAGCAAAAGCCGCCGCAGCAACTCCCCGCGGCTCGCGATTCCTCATCAATGGCGAGCCCACCGAGAATCGGCTCGCGCTCGGCTCGAAAGGTGCGCTGCGCTACGAAATCGCCACCCAGGGAAGACTCGCGCACTCTGCCTATCCCGAGCTCGGCCATTCCGCCATCCACACATTGCTCGACGTTCTCCACGACATTCGGCAGATCGCCCTGCCCCACGACGCTTTGCTCGGCAGCAGCACGCTGAATATCGGCACGATTGATGGTGGACGCGCACCCAACGTCGTCGCCGATCACGCCGAAGCGGAAATCATGTTTCGCACTGTCGGCGATCCCGCGAAGCTTCGCGAGGCCGTCTCCGCTGCGACCGCTGGCCGCGCGGAAGCGCGCGAGGTCTTCTACACACCAGCCATGCAATTGGCGAAGGTCGATGGTTTGCCCACAACGGTGGTGGCCTTCACGACGGACATCCCAAGTTTCGAAGGCACCTGGGGGCAGCCTTTCCTTATCGGTCCCGGCAGCATTCATGTCGCACACACCGCGGAGGAGCGCATCCCGAAAAAAGAGTTGTCCGAAGCGGTGGACATCTACGCGCGCATGGCGATGCAACTCCTCGCGGCCGGGCGGAGCAGCGCATGAGCATTGGCCTAGCCATTGTTGGATACGGAAAGATGGGCCGCCTCATCGAGCAGCTCGCGCCCGAATACGGTTTCGACGTGCGCGCAAAATTCGATGCGCGCAATAACCCGCGTGGTCAGGCCCTGTCTCATCAAGCTCTTCGGGGCGTCGACGCCGCTGTTGAATTCACTTCACCGGGCGCTGCTCCGGAAAATATCCGCCGCCTCGCTGCATTGGGCGTTAACTCGGTTGTCGGCACAACCGGCTGGTTCGACGATCTTCCCTCCGTCCGCGAAACTGTGGCAAGCAGTGGAACGGGCCTTGTCTGGGCAGCCAATTTTTCTATTGGCGTAAACCTTTTCTTCGAAGCCGTCGCGCACACTGCGGCGCTCTTCGCGAGACACAGGGACTACGAAGCCTGGGGCTGGGAAATTCACCATTCCGCGAAGAAAGACGCGCCTTCGGGCACGCTGAAAAAGATCGCGGAAGAGATGCGGGCAAACGGCTACACGCGCGCCGTGAACTTGGGTTGCAACCGGGCGGGAGTGCATCCTGGCACACATGAAATCGGTTTCGATTCCGCCGCGGATACCATCACGCTGCGCCACACGGCGCGCAGCCGCGAGAGTTTTGCGCGCGGGGCGCTCCGCGCGGCACGCTGGGTCGTGGGGAAAAAAGGGCTATTCGAATTTCGCGAGATCCTCGGCGAATTGGGCTGAGAGAAAAGAAAGGAACAGCATCATGTTTACAGGCACAGGCACTGCACTTGTCACACCTTTTCGTCGTGATGGTTCTCTTGACGAACCCGCACTGCGAGCTCTGATCAAGCGGCAAATCGAGGCAGGCATCGACTTCCTCGTTCCGTGTGGAACCACGGGCGAAAGCCCCACGCTTACGCACGAAGAGCATCTTCGCGTCGTTGAGATCACCGTCGAATTGTGCAAGGGCAAGGTGCCAGTCCTTGGGGGCGCGGGCGGCTACAACACGTCTGAAGTGATCCTCCTCGCTCGCGAGCTTGCGTCTCTCGGCGTGGATGGCATCCTCTCCGTCACTCCTTATTACAACAAGCCCACTCAGGAGGGACTCTTCCAACATTACCGTGCCATCGCCGAAGCGGTGTCCCTACCCATTATTCTCTACAGCGTGCAGGGTCGCACCGGCGTCAACATCGAGACCGCCACTGTAAAGCGACTCGCCGAAATTGAAACCATTGTCGGCATCAAAGAAGCTTCGGGCAACGTCTCCCAAATGGCCGCGATTCTGAACGCCGTCCCGGAAGACTTCATCGTCCTCTCCGGTGACGACGCCATCACGCTCCCGCTCATCGCGCTCGGGGGCCGCGGCGTCATCTCCGTCGTTTCCAACGAAATCCCAGCGGAAATGGCACAATTGACGCAGTTGGCCCTCCAGGGTGACTTTCCCGCCGCGCGTGTGATTCACCGCCGCTATCATCCGCTTATGGAAATAAACTTCGCCGAATCAAATCCCATCCCTGTGAAGGCCGCGATGGCGGAAATGGGGCTGCTCGAACCCGTATGGCGCTTGCCGCTCGTGCCGCCAAGGGCGGAAAATCAGGCGCGCATTCGGGTGGTGCTCGAAACGCTCGGACTCGTCAGCCGCCCGGCGGCCTCGCCCAAGGTCGAGAGGGTTCATGCTGCCTTCGCAAATTGAGCGTCTGTTTGACGAGGCTCCAGCTCATTACGAAGAGGAACATCAATGGCTCTTTCGCGATTTCAAAACCGCGCTGAATCGCGGTGAGATTCGCGCTGCGGAACCGGATGCAGGCGCGAAATCCGGCTGGCGCGCAAACGCCTGGGTAAAGAAGGGAATCCTGCTCGGCTTTCGAATGGGCGCCATCGTTGATATGTCGATCGACGCTTTGAAGCAGCCCTTCTTTGACAAGTCTACCTATCCGGTGCGGGCGTTCGCGGCTTCCGATGGCGTGCGCATCGTTCCGGGCGGATCCAGCATTCGCGATGGATGTTACATCGGGCGTGGGGTGATCTGCATGCCGCCGATGTTCGTAAACGTCGGTGCTTACGTTGGAGAGGGCACGATGATCGATTCGCACGCTCTCGTGGGGAGTTGCGCCCAGGTTGGCCGCAACTCTCATATTTCTGCGGGATCGCAAATCGGTGGCGTACTCGAACCTGTCGGCGCGCTACCCGTGATTATCGAAGACGAAGTGCTGGTCGGTGGGAATTCCGGCGTCTATGAGGGAACCGTCGTGAAGCGTCGCGCCGTTCTCGGCACGGGCACGATTCTCAATCGCTCCATCCCGGTTTACGATCTCGTTCGCGACACGATTTACACAGCCTCGGAGACCGAGCCGCTTGTCATTCCGGAAGAAGCGATCGTCGTTCCAGGCTCGCGCGCCGTCGCTCATTCCTCCGGCGCAAAATGGCGACTCTCGCTGCAAGCGGCGGTCATCGTGAAGTATCGTGATTCCAAGACCGAAGGTCGAATACAGCTCGAGGATCTCTTACGCTAGCTCCTCACTGCGTCAGCACTTTTTCGAAAAATTGCAGTGCCCGCGGATCATTGGACTGCCCCAGCCAGAACATGGCCTGCTTGCGCACCGCCGGATTCCGGTTGTTCTGCGCCACTTCAATCAGCTTCGGCACGCCCTCATCCTTCGGCAATTGGCTGAGCGCAAAAACCGCTTTTTTTTTCACATCGGTGTCCGGATCGTTGTCGATCGCTCCTGTGATCGTGCCCACAGCTCTCTTTCCTGCTTTTTGCGCCAGCCAAAAGAGTACTTGCCCCCGCACATGCGAGCTCGTGTCATCGTGCGCCATGCGGATCATTTCATCAACTGCTTCAGCTTCATGGCTCACGGACAGCGCAAACGCTACATGCGCGCGCACCTCCGAACTCGGATCCGTTTTCGCCATGTGCTGCAAAGCGGCCAATCCCGCTTTGCCTCGCGCGGCGCCCATCCAGAATGCGGCCTGTCTCCGCAGCCCTTCGCGCTGCTCCGGCTTCACGAACGAGTCGAGCGCCCGGTCAGCCGACGCATCCGCATGCAAGGCGATCGCCGTCAGCGCCCCATTGCCGACGCTCGGATCCCCGTGATCTTCCAAGCCCGACCCGCGCACGTAAGTTGCGAGGAGCGCCACGCTCTCCGTGGGTTTGACTCCCGTCAGCCAAACGAACGCCAGTCCTCCCGCATCCAGCGTGCAATCATCCGAAGCTACGCGAATTTTTGCGACTTGCTTTGCTGCGACGCGATACAGGACGACGAGTTGCCGGGCCCCTTCTAGTTTGACGTTTCCGTCCGTGTGTGTCGTGTTGGTCGTCCCGCCGTTTTCCTTTTCTAACCGGCAAGTTCCGCAATTCCCATCATTCCAGTTGTTGTTACAGCAGACTCCACGTTCGCCCGCGACCTGATCGACGTGGTAGCCGACCCACTGCGCTTTTTCCGCCGTTGCTGCGATCTCGCGAATGACCGCATCGAGATTTGCGCTGACTGCCCGCGTTTCCAGCTTCGCATTTTCAATGCGCGGGGTTTCCGCCGCCTGCGCAGCGGCCAGGCTTGCTTGCCCCGGGCGGGCCGGGGCCCCGCCCTTCGCCAGTTGCACGGCAGCACTGCTAATCCCCGCTACGATCATGGCGAGCCCGAGTATCGTGTGCAGTGCCGAGACAGTCCGTTCCTCTCGCATCGTTCCCCCTCTCACTTCTGCAGCAGTTCCATCAGGTAATCGGTGCCTTCCTTGGAATTCATCAGCGTCAATTTGGACACCGCCGTTTTCTTGAGTTCCGGGTCCTTCTCGCTTCGCGCAATGGCCACCAGTGCCTTGGCGTTCCCCTGTAGGAAATACGCGTTCAATACCTCTGCTTTGACCGCGCGGTCCGTTTCTTTGCTGTAGATTTCTTGCAGCGCCTTCCCTGAGTCGTCCGAATGGATCAGCCCCAGGTTTCGAATCGCCGCCCGCCGCAATTCGGCATCTTTTTCTCCTTGCGCTGCCTGAACGAGTCTTCCCGAATCGCCCGCAAGAAAGAATGCCTGCAGGATTTCCCGCCGGACGTCCGGTGAAGTTTCCGTCTGGTACAACTGCTCCAATTCGCTCGTCCCGTGGACCAATCCCAGCTGCCGGATCGCCTCGCGGCGCAGTGGCTCATCCTTCTCGCTCTTCGCCGCGGCGAACAGGCGCTCGTGATCGCCGCCGATCATGTAACTGCGAAGTATGGCGTGCTTTACTGAAGCATCGCCACTTGATGCGTAAACGTCGGCCAGCGTCTTTCGCGCCTCGGCACCGCCAAACAGTCCCAGGTATTCAACGGCCTTCCGCTGCAGATCCGGATTGCTCTGTCCTCGCGCGATTTTTCCCAGAATCTCGCGCGCTTGCGGCGACCCGCTTTGCGCCAGCACGAACAGCGCCTTCGATTTTTCTCTCGGGGAACCTGAACCGTTAATCACTTTCTCGAGCAAGGGCATCGCGCGTTCGGAGTCGCTATTCATCAGCCCTTGAATCGCCAGCATTTTCAATTCTTCGTCGCTCTGGTCCGCCGGCTTTACAGGTTGGCCGGTTGACTGCTTCACCTCGATCTCCAGAGCGCTGGCATCCTTTTGCCACCGGCTCTGAGGAAATCGCCGCTTCAGGTCTGCAATTGTGGTTAGTGCCGTATCCCTCTTGCCCAATCGGTTCTCCGCGTAAGCCTTCCAGTACAGCGCCGCATCTGTTTGCGGACCGTTCATGTCCACCAATTGCTTGAATTTTGCCGCCGCCCGGTCGTAGCGGTCTTCATCCAGATCCTCACGCCCGTCGTCGTACAACTCTTGCAGTCGTTCGACCTTTTCCTGGGCCCGCTCCCGCGCTTCCTGTTCCTGTTCGCGCTTTTCGTCTTCTCTCTCTCTTGCTTCTTGCTCGCGTTCCCGCTTCTCCTGTTCTTTGTCCTGGGCCTCCTGTGGGTCCTCGAGAGAATCCGCAGATCGCACGGGAAATGTCTGGAGTGCACGCGCGCGCGTGACTGCCGGCGCCAGCAGCAGAGTAGCGATGGCGATCCAGGCGATACTCGTTTGTCCAATTGAATTGCCGATGGTCATACCTTGTTCCCCTCTCTCTTCGTGGAATCGTTCTGCGCCGGCGCAGGCTTCGTGGCCTCCTGGCGTTGTTGCAGTTCCTTGTTGACCACCCGGACTTTGAACAAAATCCCGCGTCCCTCGATCTTTTTCTGAATCGCTTCGAGCTGCGCCGGCGTGACCTCTTCCGGGCTGTGAGCGACATCCAGCAGCACGCGCTCCAGTTCGTCCAGCACCCCGGCAAGGCCCGCATCTCCCTCTTGCAGCGCTGTCTGCCGATACAACCGGTTCTCTTGCAGCAAATCTTCGGCGCGGCGCTGTTCGGCGGAGATGTTCACTTGCTTCTGCGCCGGATCTCTTGGCTCCGCGTTCGAAAGCTCCACCAACATTCTCTCGGAGTGGCCCAGGTGTTCGCCCACGGCAACTACCAGCACGCGTTCCCGCACCTGCTCTTTGCTCGCAATGTTGTCAACCGTTTTGCCTGGCCTTGTGATTCGCCCGGCGACAAACGCCGCGACAATCAGCGCCACAATCACGCTCGCCGCTGCGAGGCGGCGTGGGTCCATCCACACGTGCCACCACCGTCCAGGCTTCTCTGTCAGCCGCGGCGCAATCTCCTTCCACACATGCCTCCCGTAATCTGCTCCCGGCTCCGGCACCGCGAGCGTGTCCAGAGCTGCGAGAACCGCTTCGATTCGTTCCAACTCCCCGCGGCACTCTTCACAAGCTGCGAGATGATCCAAAATCACGGCTCGCTGTTCGGCGACGCCCTCGCGGTAGGCAATCAACTCTTCTTCGGTCATATGTTTCATGATTCCGTTCCCATCGCGCGTGCCTGCGCTTTTGTTTCCGCAAAGGGCTGCAGAGCACGCCGCAGTTTCTGCACCGCGCGAAAGACAGTGTTCTTCGTCGCGTTCGAACTGGATTTCAAAACTTCTGCGATTTCTTCGATCCCACAGCCTTCCCAATGCCGCATCACGAAAGCGGTTCTCTCCGCGTACGAAAGAGCAGCCAGCGCCTGTTCCATCTGTCTTCGGAGCTCCATGCTCTGCGTCAACCGTTCCGGCGTTGGCGCTTCATCTGGAACGCGATTCAATGGATCGTTTTCCATCCCGTCCCAGTGTTCCGCTCTCGGCGCTTCCCGCCGTGCTTCTTCCTTCTGCCGCTGGCGCATGCGGTCAATCGCGTAGTTCGCCGCGATTCGATAGACCCATGTACCAAAATTCGATCGCGCTGCAAATTGCCCCAGCTTTTGGTACCCGCGCAAGAAGGCCTCCTGGACCACCTCTTCGGCATCGTGCCGATTCCCGGTCATCCGGTAGGCCAGCCGGAAAACGTTGTGGCTGTGCCGCTCCACAAGAACGCGATAGGCATCACGATCGCCCGCGAGCGTGCGCTCCACGGCGATGGCGTCGCTCTCTGCGCTGGCCTGGGTGCTATCGACGCTCGGCGGCATCCGATTCATTAGACAGGATTCGAGGCCTGCGGTTAGGTTTGGCCCAGCGCCTTATCTATCAACAAGATGGCGCTTCTTGGGCCTTGGAAAGATACTACGGGAAGGAAGGGTGCAGCACTTGTCCCGAGCGAGCCGAAGGATGCTCCTGCCCGGTCAGGCAACGCATAGCCCTATCGCGCACTCTGCAATCTTTGCTTCGCTACTTGTTTACTTCATTTTTTCACTCGTACCTCAGCGCCACCATGGGATCGACTCGCATCGCCCTTCTCGCTGGCACAAAACACGCCGCCAACCCCACGATGATCAAAATCATCCCCAAACCCGCAAACGTCAGCGGATCGGTTGCACTCACTCCGAATAGCAAATTGGCCATCAGCTGTGTTAGTCCCAGGGAGACTAGGAATCCGAGGAGGACACCGATGACCGTTAGCTTCATACCCTCCCGCAAGATCATTCCAAGCACGTCGCTTCGCTTTGCGCCGAGCGCGATCCGGACGCCGATCTCATGTGTGCGCTGGGCAACAAAGTAAGAAATGACGCCGTAAATTCCCAGGCTTGCCAAGCCAAGGGCGAGGGCCGCGAAGATTTCCAGCAAAATCATCGAGATGCGGCGAGTGGCCAGCGAATCGGCAATGATCTCTTCCATCGTTTGCGCCGCGAACATCACCTGATCGCTGTTCATCCCCTTCAGCCCGGATCGGATCGCCGCACTGGTCGACTGTGCATCTCCTTCAAAGCGCACCAGCACTCCCGTGCCGCTCGCGGACTGCCGCATAGCATCATCCGGAAGTTGCATGTACGGAAAATAGAGCTGCGTGCGGAGCGATTGGGTGTCGTCTGAATCAAGGCCCCACTGCTTGACATGGCCCACAATACCGACAATTTCGGCGCTCCCTCCCTTATTATTCAGGACCACATGCTTGCCGATCGGTTCTTGATCCGGGAAAAACTTCCGCGCGAAAACATCGTCGATGACGACCACATGTTGCGAGTGTTCGTTATCCTGCGCCGTAAAAAACCGCCCGCGCCGCAGCGGAATCCCCATCACCTTCAAATAATCCTCTTCGACGACATAGCTCAACGCCCAGCTCATGTCATTGTCGCTCTCCGGCTTGGGCTTTCCTTCGATCCAAAACAAATCCTCATCGTCGCCGCTGAGTGGCACTGCCGCCCAGGAAAGCGAAACTGACTTCACTCCCCCTGTTGAATTCAGTTTGTCGTGAATTCCGCGGAGTGCAGCGCGAATCGCATCCGGATTGGCGTCTCTCATGGACGGGGGAAGCGAGACTCCAAACGTCAACACATTGTGCGAGTCGAAGCCCGGATTGACGTTCCAAAGTGCATTCAGGCTCCGAATCATTAAGCCTGCTGCAATTAGCAGAACCAATGCCATGGCCATTTCCGCCACGATAAATATTCCCTGCGCGCGATGTTTCCCGCCGCCCGATCTTTGACCGCCTTCTTTCAGTGTGTCCTGCAAGTTTGGATTCGAAATCTTCAGTGCCGGCACCAGGCCAAACAGGACTCCACAAAGCAGCGCAATGCCCATTGTGAAAAACAAAACGCGCGTATCCATTCCGACCTCGTCCATGCGCGGCAAACCAGAGGAAAGATACCGCAAGGCCCCTTTCGTGCCCCACGCCGCGAGCGGCAGGCCCAGTCCGCCTCCGGCGAGAGCCAACAACATGCTCTCCGTTAGGAGTTGAAGCACGATTCTGCCTCGGCCTGCGCCCAAGGCCGCGCGAACAGCAAATTCACGCGTTCTTCCCGTCGAACGTGCCAAGAGTAAGTTGGCCACATTCACGCAGGCGATCAGAAGTACGAACGCGACCGCCGCAAGGAGCATCAGCAGCAGGTGCTTGACCTCACCCACCATGCGATCCTTGAGCGGGAAGACAGCTGCCCCGATCCCCTTATCCACATCCGGAAACATCGCCGTCAGGTTTTCCGACACCCGCTTCATGTCACCCCGTGCTTGTTCGATGGTGACACCCGGCTTGAGCCGGCCAATTCCGTGAAATCCTAGTCCAGCCCCCCGGTTTGCCAGCAGTGTATTTGTCCATTGGCCTAAGGGAGCGAACACATCGCTGGTCCCAAGACTTCCAATCTGCAGCTTGGGCTTCGTGGGGATCACGCCGACGATCGTATAGTTGCGCCCGTCCAGCGTGAGTCCTTTTCCCAAGATGCCCCGTGCAGCGCCGAACTTCCGATTCCAGAATCCGTCGCTGATGATCACAATGGGACTCGCGCCAATCTCGTCCTCACCTTCTGTGAACAAACGTCCGATCACAGGCTGCACACTCAGCAACGTAAGCAAGTCCGAGGAGACGAATTGAGCCTTCAATTGCTCCGCTTCGCCCGTGCCTGTGAGACTGAAAGAGTAGCTCCGCGAAATCCCCATCATGGAAAACGTTTGGTTTTGCTTCCGCCAGTCCTTGAAATTTGGAAACGAAATTGACCCAGTGTCAAAATTCGGCTTGCTCTCGGCCAGCCAGACAAGTTGTTCCGGGTTTGGATAAGGAAGTGGATTGAGCAGCACTCCGTTCACGATGGAAAACAACGCCGTGTTTGCCCCAATCCCCAGTGCCAGCGTTAGGATCGCGACCGCTGAAAAGCCCGGCGATTTCAGGATCACCCGCATTCCATAACGCAAGTCCTGTATCGCATGGTCCAGAAATTTCGGGCCCCACGTGTCCCGGGTCACTTCCCGCACCAATTCCACGTTCCCAAACTCCCGCCGCGCAGCGCGCTCCGCTTCTTTACCGGTCTCGCCCCTCCCGACGCGCTCCCCGGCAGCCATCGCCAGGTGGCTCCGCACTTCTTCCTCCAATTCCTCTTCTCGCTTTCGTTTGCCAAATATTCGGCTCACCCAGCTCATCCGGGTTCTCCCTCTCGGCTTCAAATTTCTGTTGTCAATTTTCGAATTTCTATTCGTACCTCAGCGCCACGGTCAGATCCACTTTCATCGCCCTTCGCGCCGGGACACAGCATGCCGAAAAAGCGCTCAGCAGTAACACAGCCGAGGCGGCAACGAACGCCGTCGCGTCGGTTGGACCGACTCCATAGAGTTGGCTGGCCATCACCCCGCGTAATCCCAAGGAAGCTGCGGCCCCCGCGGCAACTCCCACGAAGACCCAGCACATCCCCTCGGTAACAACTTGCCGCAAGATCGTCGCGGAGGAAGCGCCCAGAGCCATTCGAATCCCAATTTCGCCCGTGCGCCGCCCAACTTGGTAAGCCATCACACCGTAAATTCCCACGACAGAAAGAAGAAGCGCTAAGCCGCCGAAGCAGCCAATAACCGTGGCCAGGAACCGGCGCTGAGCTACCGACGCGGCAATCAGCTGCTCCATGGGCACTATTTCATCGATCGGTGCATCTTTGTCGACCGTCGCGATCGCCTGTTCGATCGAGCGTTGTAGTGCGTTCCCACCGAGCCGGCTGCGGACCACCAAAGTCTGGGCGGTGTCAGGAGACTGCGTGTATAGCGCGTACGCGTCGGGCGTGTGGCTGGAATCGAGAGTGTATTGAAGCACATCCCCGACAATCCCGACGATTGTTGCCCAGGGTTTCCTATGGTCTCGTCCGCCAAGTTGAATGTGTTTTCCAAGCGGATCTTCGTTGGGCCAGATTTGGCGGGCGGTGGTCTCGCTGATGATCGCAACCGGAGCAAGGGGAGTCGCGACATCCGCTTCGGTGAAAAATCGCCCGCGCAACAAGCGGATACCCATCGCGCGGAAGTAATCCGCACTGACGTAATACCTATCCACCGACGGCGCATCGGAATCGTTCGGCAGCGGACGATCCTGAATATGAAAACCGCATTGGTCGTAACTGCCGCCCAGGGGCAATGTACTTACAATCGCAACCGCATCCACTCCCGGCATGGCGTGAACGCGCTCCATCGCCTCGCGCTCGAATTGAATGATCGCTTCGTCTTTGGCATACCGCAATCCCGCCAAAGAATAGCCGGATACGGAAAGGCCTCGGGCTTGAAAACCTGGATCGACTGCGAGCACTCGATGGAGGCTCTTGAGCAGTAATCCCGTTCCCGCCGTCAGGAGAAACGCCAGCGCTACTTCCAACGCGATCAGCGTGCTTCGGAATCGGCGATGCGTGATTCCCTCTGTGCTTCGCGTCCCTTGCTGCAACGTCTCTCGTTCGTCCGCGCGAGACGCCGCCAGTGCCGGCATCAAGCCCACGAGCAGGCCGGTCAACAGGCTCGCCACACTCGTCAACAGGAGTACGCCCCCGTCCACCCGTACTTCGTCCAATCGGGGAATGTTCACCGGTGCCCACAGCAAGAATGCCTGCAAGCCTGCTTTTGCGAGCAACACTCCGGCCGCGCCGCCCAGCATCGTGAGTAGCGCTGCTTCCGTCAATAGTTGCCGCGCAAGACGCAAGGGACTCGCGCCTAGCGCCGCTCTCAAAGACATTTCACGCTGGCGCGCCGTGGCACGCGAAAGCAGCAGGTTCATCGCGTTCGTGCAAGCGAGCAGGAGCACCAGGCCGGTAGCGCCCAGCAAGAGCCAGAGCGAGCTGCGCACTTTTCCAACCAGCGCTTCGTCCAGCGGCGTCACATAAACCGTGAGGTCCGAGGGGTAGTCAGCGGGGAATTCCCGCGCTAGGCCCGGCGCAATCGCGTTCAGTTGTGCCCTGGCCTGCTCGATCGTGACGCCTTCGTCCAGGCGCGCCACCGCGCGCAAATGCTGGCAGCTGCGGCACGCGTTCGGCTGGGAAGAGTCATAGCCAAGTGGCGCCCACATTTGCGCCGGCTTTGAAAAGGGATTGAAGATCGTGGGTTCGAAATTCTTTGGCAGCACACCCGCGATGAGGAATGGCTCTTCGTCGATCGCAATTGTCTGTCCGACGATGTCGGGTCGTCCGCCGAAGTGCTCTTTCCAGAAGCCGTAACCGAGTAGCACGACGTGCCACCGGTCTGGCCTGTCCTCCTCCCGGTCAAAACCGCGTCCCAGAGCTGGAGAGACCCCCAGTGTGTCAAAGAAATCATAGGAGACCCGCATGGCGCGAATATTTTGCGGCCGGCCCTTGCCTCGCAGTATGCCGCCCCAGCCTCGATACAGCGCGATCGATTGGAAGGAGTGGTTCCTCTCCTTCAGATCCTGCACTCCGACAAACGATACGTTTAGCGCGTCAGGTGAGTGCGAATCGCTGGCGACAATTCGAACGAGCCGCTCCGGCTGCCAGTACGGCAGCGCGTTCAGCAACACTCCCTTGAACACGCTGAACATCGCCGTGTTGGCGCCGATGCCCAGAGCGACCGTGAGCACGGCTGCTGCCGTAAAGCCCGGCGACTTCGCAAGCACGCGAAGTCCAAACCGCACGTCGTAGATCATCCGCTCCAGCGAAGCCCAACCCCACACCTCGCGCGTTATTTCCTTCACCAACCCCAGGTTGCCAAACTCCCGCCGCGCCGCATGTTCAGCCTCCTCCTTCTTCTCACCTCTCTCTACGTGCTCCTGCTCCGCCATCTCCAGGTGACTCCGCACTTCCTCCTCAAGTTCCTTCTCCCGCTTCCGTTTGCCAAAAAGTCGGCTCATCCAACTCATCGCGGCTCCTCTTTTTCCAGTTTCTATTCGTGTCTCAGCGCTACCACGGGATCGACCCGCATCGCTCGCCGTGCCGGCACATAACACGCTGTCAGTGCCACGACGGCGACGAGGATCGCCACTCCGCAAAACGTCAGCGGGTCTGTCGCGCCCACGCCGTACAATTCACCAGACAACACCCGCATCACTGCAGATGCGCCCGCCGTTCCCAAGGCAATCCCTGCCAGCGACAACTTCGCCCCTTCTCCCATCACGGACCGCAGCACCTGCCCCCTTTGGGCCCCCAGCGCCATGCGAACGCCGATCTCGCGGGTGCGATTCGATACGAGAAAAGAAAGAACACCATAAATGCCGATCGTACCCAGGACCAGCGCCAAAGCAGCAAAGACGACCAAGAGAACCGTCGTGGATGCTGGTGTGGATACCGCTTCGGAAACAACTGCACGCATGGTCTTCACTTCGCTGACAGGCACTTCCTGGTTTAGGGCGGCGACACTGTTGCAAAGCATCCTTGCGATTTGCGAGTCATCCGAAGCGGTTCGGATTGCTATGGTCATCTCTGTAGGTATTCCCCTATCTTCGAGCGTAGCCGCCGGATTGTACGGCACATAAGCAGTGCCGCCGATCCAGTCGGGGACGTTTCGCTGAAGATCGTAGGCGCGCACATCTGGAATGACACCAACGATGGTGCGCCAGTCCTTGTCGTCAAGTAGCCTGATATGCTTCCCGACGGCGCCCTGATGAGGCCAGAAGCGCCGCGCCGTCTCGACGGTAACCACCGCCACCGGAGCCCCGGAGACATCGGAATCGGCGAACCCTCTGCCCGACAGGAGAGAGATACCCATCACGCGAAAGTATTCCGGAGTGACGACATTGAGCCAGAAAAGCGGGGAGTCCTCACCTGGAAGAACATCGTGGTCCTCGACATCTAGAGAGCGCTTGCTCACCCTGCCTCCCAGAGGAAGAGTATTCACAAGAGCGGCGCCACTGGTGCCAGGAAAGGCTTGAACCTGAACCAGCACGCTGCGATAGAAAGTCAAGCAACGCTTCGCATCGCTACAAAACGATTCGTTGGGGGTGATGCGTGCGGTCAGGATGTGTTCGGGGCGAAAGCCCGCATCCACGTGTGATAGCGCCCAGAAACTTCGAATCATGAGTCCAGCGGCGATCACCAGCAGGACTGCAAGCGCCACTTGGGCGATCGCCAGCGAGCTTCGCAAACGCTGGGACACGGATACAGATGTGCCGCGACCGCCAGACTTGAGTGCTGCCGTCAGAGCCGCGCGCGCAGAGTGAAGAGCGGGAGCAAGTCCGAAAATAACACCTGTCAGCATTGTGAGCGTACCCGTAAACACCAGTACACGCCAATCTATGTGCACCTCGGCCAAACGTGGCGTGTCCGCTGGCAGCACCGACTTGAGCAGAGCGAGCCCCTCTTTGGCAAAAGCTAATCCGAGCAATCCCCCGAACAACGCTTGCAACAGACTCTCGGTGAGGAGCTGCCGGGTAATTCGTCGCCGCCCGGCGCCCAACGCGGAACGAATACTGATCTCCTTCTCGCGCGTCGCCGCGCGTGAAAGCGTCAGATTGGCGACGTTCGAGCACGCAATCATCAGGACCATTGCCACGGCTCCGAGCAGAATCAGCAGTCGGGCGCGCACGTCGGCGACCATTCCGTTCTGGAGCGGCACCACGCTGGCATTGGCGTTCCAGCTCGCGGGCATCGGCCACGGAAACAGCGCTCCCACATGCGACTGAAACATGCGAATCTCAGTGCGCGCCTGCTCGATCGTTGAACCAGGACGAAGCCGCCCGATTCCGGGCATGAAGTAGCCCGCCCAGAAGTTCACTGCATTTCGCGGATCGTTGCGCAATGGAATCCACACTTGCGTCTTCGTGGATGGAAAACGAAACTCGGCTGGCATCACGCCAACCACCTGGCGGTTCACGCCTCCAAGTTCGATCGACCGACCAAGGATGCTCGCATCGCCTCCGAAGCGTTGCTCCCATAGGGCATGGCTTAAAATCACGAAGTTGTCCTGGCCGGGAACATCCTCGCCCGGATAAAACGTTCTTCCCAACTCGGGCCGTGTGCCGAGGATGGAAAACAATTCCGCGGATACCCAAGTTCCGGTCAGCCGAACGGGCTCCCCATGGCCAGTCAAGTTGAGCTCTTGACCTTCATCGTAGGCTCCCACATCCATCGTATGTACTCGCTCTCGCATCGCGACAATAGCGCCTTTCGGATACGCCCCTGTTACGCTAACGAGCCGTTGGGGGTTGGGATAGGGCAGGGAAACGAGCAGAATCCCGTTCACTAGGCTGAAGATGGCGGTGTTCGCTCCGATGCCCAATGCAAGTGTCATTACGGCAATCGCAGTAAACCCGGTGGACTTACGCATCCTTCTCAACCCGTACCGCGCGTCCTCGGCGAACTCCTCCAGCCATCGCCAACCCCACGCACCCCTCGTCACTTCTTTCACCAACTCGATGTTCCCAAATTCTCGCCGCGCCGCGTGCTCCGCTTCTTCCTTCTTCTCCCCGCGCTCCGTACGCTCTCGCGCGGCCATCTCCAGATGGCTCCGCACTTCCTCTTCCAGTTCTTTCTCCCGCTTCGGTTTGTCAAAGAGTCCACTCAGCCAGCTCATAGCGGCCCCTCTTTTTCTGATTTCGAAACTTTAATTCCTGCTTTTCACTTTCCAATCTCTATTCGTATCTCAGCGCCACCATCGGATCGACCTTCATCGCCCGCCGCGCCGGCAAATAGCACGCGGCCAATGCCACCATGGCCAGTACAATTCCCACTCCAGCGAACGTGCCTGGATCTGTCGGACGAACTCCATAGAGAAAACTCTGAATGTAACGCGTCACTCCTGCGGCCACTGCGATTCCGAGCGCTGCACCAAGGGCGGCAAGCGCCAATCCTTGTCCGACGACGATCCGCAGAACGTCGCCCTGTTGCGCGCCCAGAGCCGTGCGGATGCCGATTTCGCGTGTCCGCCGCGTCACTTCGTAAGCGAGCAAGCCATACAATCCGACACACGCGAGCGCAAGCGCGAGCAAGCCGAAGAAGCTCGAGAGGTGCGCCACTAATCGTTCCCTGAATAGGGATCGGTTGATCTGTTCGGTTTGCGTCTTGAGGTCGGGTGAAGGGAGGTGGCTGTCGAGTTGGCTGATGATGCTCCGCACCGCTGGGATCAGCGATTCGGGAGTTGCCGCCGTACGAAGCTCAAAATTTCCTCCGCCTCTTTTGAACGGGATGTATGTCGTTGGCTCGATCCCTTTTTTCAGGTCGTCGTATTTCGCATCGCCCGCCACTCCAATGATTTCCTCGCCCGGATCCTCCTTGGAGCCCGATCCGCCGAGATGCAGGCCAAGCGGACTTCTGTTCTCCAAATATCGGCGGACAAAGGCTCGATTGACAATCGTCGTCTTGTGTGTGGACTCGAAATCGGCGGCAGCGAAACCGCGGCCTGCGACTATCGGGATGCGCATCGTCTCAAAAAACCCTGGTCCCACCGCAAGCATATTCCTCGTGACTCTTTCTTTTTGGCGCTCAAGGCTGGTGTCGCCGCTCCATAGACTGCCGCTAAGGAGAACGCTCGACGAATAACTTACATTGGTCACTCCAGGAAGCGAACTGAACCGGCTCTGAAGTTCGCGATACAAGTTTTGCGCCTGCTGTTCGCTGTACTCGTTCTCTTTGAGATCAATTCCAATCAGCAGAAGATTACGCGTATCAAAACCCGGATCGATGCTCTTCAGGTTTACGAGCGTTCGCACCAACAAGCCCGCTCCAGCCAGAACCAGCATAGAGAGCATTATTTGCGCGACGACCAGCGCACTGCCGAGATTTAATCGGCGGCCATGTTGGGAAATGTTCGGAAGAGTCGGAGCACCTTCCTTGAGCGTGGGAGTCAAGTCTACGCGCGTGCCGCGAAATGCCGGTGCCAGGCCGGGAATGATCCCCGCAAGGACCGCTACCAAAACCGTGAAGCCGAGGATCCGCGCGTCGGGCTTGACCGCGAAATCATGGATGGGACCGAGCCAGTCGCTGGATCGGAGCGCCGCGAGCGACCAATAGGCCAGAAAAACGCCGATCGCTCCACCCGTCACAGCGAGGAGAATGCTCTCCGTCAACAGCTGACGCATAACTCGTGCGCGGCCCGCGCCTAAAGCGAGCCTTACGGCGATCTCTTTCTGTCGCGATGCCGTTCGGGCCAGCATCAACCCGCCAACGTTCGAGCAGGCAATCAATAGAACCATGCTGACGGCAATCATCAGGATGTAGAAAGGCTTCTCATATAGCCAGCGATTCCCGACAATGCCTTTTTGCACGGGCAAGAGAGAGATGCGGGGATCGTCCGCTTCCTTGGATAGGGGCTTCGCTCCATGGAGCATCTCGTTTCTGAAGAAGAGGCTTACCGCCGTCTGGGCTTGCGCAAGAGAAACTCCGGGCTTAAGCCGGCCGACAATGGTGAGCCACCCCATGGCATTGTCATCCAGGCCTCTGCCGGACCAGTCAGGCTTCACACGCGAATAAAGTGTCAGCGGCAGCCACATATCCGATGTCTGTCCAGGAATCAGATCGCTGAAGTTTGGTTCGGCTACGCCGACGATTGTCACGGGGATGTGATCCAGGTAGAGCGTCTTGCCCACGATCGAGCGATCGCCTCCGAACTCGTTCTGCCAATATCCGTAACTGAGTAGAGTGACCGGTGCGGCGCTTGGGACATCGTCGGACGGCTGAAGCGTCCGCCCCAAGACGACCCGGACGTCCAGCGTCTGGAAAAATTCACCGGAAACGAGTGGACTGCTGACTTTTATTCGATTTCCGCCTCTAACAAGGTGGAGTCCTGGGCTGCCTGCGAAAGCGGTCACGTTGGAAAAGATCCATGCCTGCGAACGAAGTTGCTCGAAGAACGGATAGGAAAACGAACAACCCTCTCGTTCTGTTCCGTCTTGATCGATGTGGCAATACCCGAAGCTGCTGTACGACTGGAATGAGGGTCCATTGTGAGCTCGCCATTTCAAGAGGACGACATGTTCCGAGTCACGAACGGGCAAAGGACGGAGCAAGACGACATCAATAAGGCTGAAGATAGCAGTGTTGGCGCCGATACCGAGCGCCAGCGTCAGCACGGCAACGGCCGCGAACCCGGGACTTTTCCGCAGCATTCGCAGCCCGTACCGTACGTCTTGGACAAAATCTCTCAACCATCTCCATCCCCAAACTTCTCGCGTGACTTCCTTCACCAATTCCACATTCCCAAATTCCCGCCGCGCCGCGCGCTCCGCTTCCTCTTTCTTCTCCCCTCGCTCCGCGCGCTCTCGCGCCGCCATTTCCAGATGGCACCGCACTTCCTTGTCAAGCTCTGTCTCCCGTCTCTTCCACCGCCAGAAACTCACCGGCCACCTCCGCGTTTCCTCACTTCCTTACTTCACTTCCTCGCGTTGTCCCTACTTCTCCGGCTGCAACACGCCCGCAATCGCGTCCGAAAGTTGCGACCACTTCGAACGCTCTTTCGTCAGTTGCTTCTTTCCTGCGGCCGTCAGTTGGTAAAATTTTGCCCGCTGCTTGTTTTCGGAGATTCGCCATTCCGCTTTAATCCACTTCTGTTTTTCCAGGCGGTGCAGCGCCGGATACAGCGAACCGGTATCGACCTGCAGCAGCTCGCCCGACCGATTCCGGATCGCCACGCTGATCCCATAGCCGTGTTGCGGTCCCCATTGCAGCGTCTGCAAAATCAGCAGGTCCAGCGTCCCCTGCAAAAGCTCAATCCGGTTCTGGTACCGCTCTTTCTTCTCAGCCATTGCTCTGTCCCTCAGACCATCCCTTCCATGCTCAATCAGGTCCCTCGAACGCTCTTGCCACACCGTTTATTTGCTTTTGTCTCTTGGTTATGACGTCATGACCTGCCCTTTGTTCCATCCAAGGCTGTCGACACCCTACTCCCAACCTGTAGACATCCTACATCCTTGCCTCGTGCAACTCCCTTGCCGCTCTGTTGGCGCCCCCAACTCCTTTTTTCTTAGCGTCTTATCCGTGCTGTCGTTTCGCTTTCCGGGCGCCAATCGCTCGCTTTCGCGACGGCCCATCCCATTTTCGGACACCGGGTAGTGAAATCCTCGCGCCGTGCACATTTCCCCATCTGCGGTATCATGGAAGAAGGAAACACTGGGAACTGCCCGCGCAATTTTCTTTCTGCTTTTGGGGAGAAGGCATTGATACCACGCTATACGCGCCAGGAGATGGGCCACGTTTGGAGCGACGGCAACAAGTTCTCCAAGTGGCTGGAAGTCGAGCTTGCCGCCACGGAGGCGCTTGCCGAAGCAGGCCAGGTCCCGAAGGAGGCAGCCGCTGCGATTCGCTCCCACGGCAAAGTGGATGTCACGCGAATCAACGAACTCGAATCTCGCGTGAAGCACGACGTCATCGCCTTCACCATGGCCGTCGGCGATTCCATCGGAGACCCCGCGGCGGCTCGCTGGCTTCATTACGGCATGACTTCGAATGACGTTGTTGACACCGCGCAAGCCCTCCAGGTTCGTGATGCATCAAAGTTGATCGAACGCGGTCTCGGCATGTTTGGCGAAGTCCTCGATCTTCGCGCGCACGAATTTTGCCACACCCCGCAAATAGGCCGCACTCACGGCATTCATGCCGAGCCCATCACCTTTGGTCTGAAAATCGCGAACTGGTTTGCGGAAAACCAGCGCAATATCGCGCGTTTCCGCGAAGCCGCCGCGCAGATGGCTGTCGGAAAAATCTCCGGTGCCGTCGGCAACGCCTCGCATCTTGGCCCGGAAATGGAAGAACGTATCTGCAAACGCCTTGGGCTCGGCGTTGCTCCCGTCGCTTCGCAAGTGATTCAGCGCGATCGTCACGCGCAATATCTCAGCACTCTCGCGCTCATCGCCGCCACGCTCGAAAAAATCGCGCTCGAAATTCGCCATCTCCAGCGCACTGAAGTCCGCGAAGCGGAAGAGCCGTTCGGCGGCGAGCAACGTGGCAGCTCGGCGATGCCTCACAAGCGCAATCCCGTCACGTGCGAGCAAATCTGCGGCCTCGCGCGCCTCGTGCGTTCGAACATGCTCGCCGCGTTCGAAAACGTCGCCTTGTGGCACGAGCGCGACATCTCCCACAGTTCCGTGGAACGAATTATCCTTCCCGATTCCACGATTCTCGTGGACTACATGCTTTCAAAAATGACCGCCATCCTCGGCCAAATGCGTGTTTTCCCCGAGCGCATGCTCCGCAACCTGGAATCCACCCGCGGCCTCGTTTACTCGGGACAATTGCTGCAGGATCTGGTGGAGAAAGGGATGTCCCGGGATGACGCCTACAAGGCGGTGCAGGAAAACGCCATGGCCGCGTGGGAATCAGACACGAGTTTCCGAGACCGTGTTGCGGCGGATGCGCGCATCGCGAAGTACCTCGATGCGAAAACGCTCGCGCACACTTTTGATCTTCAGCGGCAGCTTCGCTATGTGGACGCCATCTTCGACCGCGTATTTGGCGCGCATCCTGCGGGTGAGAAATCCGCCGCGGGTTCAGCGGGAAAACAGTAAGAGAAAAACAAATGGCGTCCCGGCCTGAGCCGGGACGCCGTTCTGCCTCTTCTAATTCCGGCTTTAGCTGCGGAGGCGGAAACTCAAATTGCGATCATCTACGAACCGCGCACAAAAGCAAAGAACCAAGAATTACTCAACGCGCTGAACGTAACGGGCTTCCGAGGTATCCACCTTGATCCTGTCGCCCTCATTCACGAAAGGCGGCACCTGGACCACCAGGCCGGTTTCGAGCGTCGCGGGCTTCATGACTGCGCTGGCGGTGGCCTTCTGCAGCGTCGGCTCGGTCTGGATCACTTTCATATCCATGGTATCGGGCAAGTCCACGCCGATGGGTTTTTCCTCGAAAAATTCGACCTTCACGATGGTGCTGGGAATCAGGTAGTAGACGGACTCACCCAGCTCTTCACGGCTCATCTGCATCTGTTCGTAGTTTTTCGTGTTCATGAAGTGAAAATCGTCACCCTCGCTGTAGAGGTACTCGAACTCGACTTCATCAAGGATGGCGCGGTCCACGAATTCTTCGGCGCGGAACCGGTAGTCGATGATTGCACCCGTGCGGAGGTTTCTCATGCGGGTTTGCATCGAGCCGCGCTTGTTGCCGGGCGTGCGGTGATCGACGCTGAAGATGGTGAAAAGCTGGCCCTCGTGCTGGATGACCATGCCGGGGCGGAGTTGTGTCGCTTTGACGCTGCTCATTGTTTTTGTCGCCGCAAAACGGCCAACAGCTCCCTAGAAAGTTTGCTGATTTCGGAAATTCCGGCGGGCGGGCTAAAGTTCGCCCCTACACTGCTCGCGGAATGACTCGAGGCACGCTGGCGCGAAATCCATGTCCGGCGCGGATGATCAGTATAAGGTGCCTCATTCCCGGCGGTCAATCCGCCTTCTTTGTTG
>Ga0066710_100000091_pt1 | contig 38249 bp, 28 predicted proteins | sample GraSoiAngelo_159_FD_79666 | JGI IMG/M metagenome (GOLD analysis project Ga0066710, IMG submission 79666) | Grasslands soil microbial communities from the Angelo Coastal Reserve, California, USA - 14_1009_16_40cm | ecosystem: Environmental > Terrestrial > Soil > Grasslands | place: USA... | reverse complement strand
TTAGTTGGTCAAGAGAAATCTTCCTGACTTCTCCCAGAGTCCGCGTTTCAGAAAGAACTAGGTTGCTGCAAATTGACCGGCGACTCGCAGGCATAGTTTGTTGCCGTGTCTTTCGGGGACTTGCTATACTCGGGGAGCAAAAGCCGTGGCCGAGAGAGAACGCATCCTGGGAACGGCGCCCGCAGCAGATCATTTCCCGAGGAATCTTTCACGAGTGGCCGGACGCACAGCGCGTCATCCATCTCTGTGCGCGTCGGCCCCGACCTGCTCGCGGCAGGGATAAGCGAGGAGAGCAGTATGGCCGGATATGGCGGAGTCGATTTTATTGATTTTGATTCGCAGCTGAACGACGAAGAAAAGCTGGTTCGTCAGACGGCACGGCAATTCGTCGAGAACGAAATCATCCCGATCATTGAAAAGCACAGCCGCGAAGGCGTTTTCCCGAAGCATCTCGTGCCGCAGCTCGGCGAGCTGGGATTTTTTGGCGCGAACTTGCATGGCTACGGGTGCGCGGGGATGTCCAACGTCGCATACGGTTTGATGACGCAGGAGCTAGAGCGCGGCGATTCTGGCTTGCGCAGTTTTGTTTCCGTGCAGGGCGCGCTGGTGATGTATCCGATCTATTCGTATGGGAATGAGGCGCAGAAGGACAAGTGGCTGCCGCTCTTGCAGCAAGGCAAAGCCATCGGGTGCTTTGGCTTGACCGAACCGCAATTCGGATCGAATCCGGGCGGCATGCTGACGCGCGCAGTAAAGAAGGGCAACAAGTACGTATTGAACGGCGAAAAAATGTGGATCACGAGCGGATCGCTCGCAGACGTGGCGGTGGTCTGGGCCAAAACCGACGATGATAAAGTCCGCGGATTCTTGGTAGAGAAAGGAGTGCCCGGATACAAAACGTGGGATGTGCACGGCAAGTGGTCACTGCGCGCTTCGGTGACGTCCGGGTTGGCGTTCACGGATTGCGAAATCCCGGAAGAAAATTTGCTGCCCGGCGTCGTGGGCTTGAAGGGGCCGCTGAGTTGCCTGAATCAGGCGCGGTATGGGATCGGATGGGGCGCGCTGGGAGCGGCGATGGCGTGTTACGACACGGCGCTGCAATACGCGAAGACGCGCAAGCAATTCGCAAACAAGCCCATTGCCTCACACCAACTGGTGCAGGAAAAACTCGCGTGGATGATCACGGAGATCGTGAAGGGGCAATTGCTGGCGCTGCACGTTGGCCGGTTGAAGGACAACGGAAAAGTTGATCCTTCGCACATTTCGATGCTGAAGATGAACAACGTGGCGATTGCATTGGATACGGCGCGCAAGGCGCGCGACATTCTCGGCGCAAACGGCATCGTGGACGATTACTGCATCATGAGGCACATGAACAACCTCGAAAGCGTTTATACCTACGAGGGGACGAACGACATTCATAAACTGGTGATCGGCGAACGCATCACCGGCATCGCCGCGTTTGTGTAGAGGCCGAAAGGGCGAGCTGAAGTTCGCCCCTGCACTTTCCATCCAACCCATCTCGATGCGGGCCGAATCTTGTAAGCTGTAGGGGCACAAGCTATCGTTTCCCTACAGGAGCAAAGTCCCATGCGCTCACCTGCGACAACCTTGACTCGATTGGTCCGCTATTCACTTGCAGCACTGCTGATAATCTTTGTCGACAACGGCGGAATCGTTCTCGCGCAGCAGAAAACTGCGCCGACTCAAGAAAAGCCGAAGGTTCGGGCGATTACCGCGTTTATCAATCTGGATCGCGGGCAGTACAAGATGCAGGTGGCGGATGCGTTGAAGATGCTGAAACGCGGGCAGACGATTCTGGAATCGCGCGGATACCAGGTCCAAACGATCCGGATCGCGACGCAGCCGTTTCCGGAATACATCAAAGGACTGACAAGCGAACAGGCGATTGCGTTCTTCAAGGAGTACGACGCACTGGCACAGAAAGAAAAATTTGCCGCGTCAATCGGGCCGGCGATGGTGAACGAAGGTGATGGCGCCGCGCAAGCCGACCTGCTTGCGGAGATTTTGAGTAATACAAAAACTCTGAATGCCAGTCTCATGGTTGCGGGCGAGGAAGGCGTGCGCTGGGGCGCAGTGGGCGCGGCAGCCCGGGTGATGAAGAAACTCGAGGAGACGGAGCACAGTCAGGGCAATTTTCGATTTGCGGCGATTGCCATGGTGCCGCCGCTGACGCCGTTCTTTCCGGCCGCCTACCACACCGGCTTCGGACACCAATTCGCGATCGCGCTGGAATCGGCGAACGTGGTGGCCGCCGCGTTCAAAGATGCTCCTGACCTTGGAGCCGCGAAGCAGCGGCTGACGGACTCGCTTGCGGCTAGCGCGTTTGACATCGAGCATCACGCGGGGCGCATCGATCAGGATACCGGCTGGACCTACATGGGTATTGATTTGTCGCCAGCGCCGTCGCCGCCGGAGAATACTTCCATCGGAGCCGCAATCGAAAATCTGACCACGCAGCCCGTGGGCATGAGTGGAACGCTGACGGCGGCGGCAACCATCACGGCAGCGATCAAGGACGTCAAAGTAAAACAGATCGGATATTTCGGCTTGATGCTGCCGATCCTAGAAGATACGCGGCTGGCACAGCGCTGGAGCGAAGGACACATTTCGATCGATGCGTTGCTCAGTTATTCGGCCGTGTGCGGGACGGGGCTGGACACTGTTCCCCTCCCCGGAGACATCAGCACGGAGCAGCTTTCGCTCATTATCGGCGACATGGCCAGCCTGGCCGTGAAATGGCACAAACCGCTTTCCGCGCGGCTCCTTCCTGTTTTGGGCAAGGGCTGGGGCGAGATGACTGAATTCAACGACCCGTTCCTGGTGAATGCCAAGCTGCAGTCGCTGGATAGCAAGTGATGTTTTCAGTTGCCAGGACGTGCGAGCTAACCTATCTTCCGCAGTTGAAAAAGCCAAGAAGCTCGCCCGCAGCCGGTCCGAGACGAATTTCTTCGAGCGCAAGTTAAAGGCTTGCCGGCTAGGTGCCGCTCAAATCAAGCTAACACGCATCCGGTCACATTTATATTGACCAGCCTTGGCGGTAGTCGCGGCGCAAGTAGTCGTTGGCTTCGAGGGCGTTGGTGACGCGCATGTTGGAGCCGTCGTAGTAGATCTTCTTTCCGGCGCGCAGGGAGACGATGCCGAGAAGCATAACCTCGGTGAGGCGGGCGGCGTAGTCGAAGGGGCAGGAGGCTTCGGCTTTTCCTTTGGCGGCATCGACCCAGTTCATTTCGTGGGCTTCCTGTGCGATGCGCGGGAGCTTTTGCGGTGGTGAACCAAAGGAATCGTGGAGCGACTTGGGCAAGAGGCGGGGCTTGAAGCCGTACGTGTCGTGGAGGAGCTTGCCTTTGGTGCCGATGAGCAGCGCACCACCTTCCTTGTTCAACTCTTCGTCGCCGAGTTCTTCGGGCTTGTTGGGCTTGAGGCCGCCGTCGTACCACGTGAGCTTCACGGGCGGCAGGGAATCGCGCGCGGGGAACTCGTAGAAAGTCAGTGTGGCGTGAGGGTAAGAAGCGCCGTTGAAGGGGGTCGAGACGGTCTCAACGCTTGCGGGAAAACCCAGGTGGAGCGCCCACATAGAGTGGTCGATCAAGTGGGCGCCCATGTCACCGATGGCGCCGACGCCCCAGTCGGTCCAGCCGCGCCAGTTGAAGGGGTGGTAGATGGGGTGGTAGTCCACATTGTTCGAGGCCGTGCCAAGAAAGAGATTCCAGGCAAGTCCGCCAGGAATGGGATAGTCGCCGCAAAGGGCAGCGGCTAGACGGGCGTTGACGTCCCGGCCACTCCATTTCAGAGGTTCGGGCTGCGGCTTCAGCGGCTCCGGACGCGGTACGCCCTGGGGCCAAAAGCCGAGGGGCCGGTTGGTCCAGACGTGCGCTTCCCGGACTTCGCCGATCGCGCCGGCCCAGATGTATTCGACAGCGGTGCGGCCATCGTCCGAGGAGTGACCCTGATTGCCCATCTGCGTGGCGACTTTGGTCTCTTTGGCGCGATGCGAAAGCTTGCGGGCTTCTTCGACCGACCAGCAGAGCGGCTTCTGGACGTAGACGTGTTTGCCGAGGTCCATAGCTGCCAAGGCGATAGATGCGTGCATGTGGTCCGGAGTGGCGACCATGACGGCATCGATGTCCTTCTGGCGGTCCAGCATCTCGCGAAAGTCGGTGTAGCGCGTGGCTTTCGGGAGGCGTTCGGTCTTGAGCTTGATCATCCCTTCGAGCCGCACCTGGGCCTTGACGGGATCAAACGGCAGGGTTGATTGGCCCGGCTGCGGAGGGGCGGGCAGCTCGATGCGCTTCTTCAGACGCTCGATGTCGAGGTCCAGGCGGTTGAATCCCTTGTCGGCATAGCGCCAGTCCACATCGCACAGCGCCACGATGTTCTGGCTGGCGAGGTTGATCAGATTATTGCGGCCCATGCCTCCGACTCCAACGCCAGCGATGTTCAACGTGTCGCTCGGTGGAGTGAATCCACGGCCGAGGACGTGTCTGGGAACAATGGCACATGCGGCGCCACCGGCGGCAACCTTGGTGAGGAAGGTGCGACGCGAGATTTCTTTCTTTTTGCTCATGAGCATCTCTCCTGGGCTGGATTATCGCGTGTCGGCGAGGGCCACGTAGGCGCCGAGGGTGATCATGCCGAGGCCAGAAGCGACGCGCTGGCCGCGGCGGAAACGCACACTGCTCCTGAGTTTGCGCTCAAGAGGCGTGGCAAGAGCAACCACAAGAAGATCGGCGGCGGTATTGAGAAACACGGAGAGAGCGCCGAGAACCACGAATTGCAGGAAAACGTGGCTGCGTTCGACCGCCATGAATTGCGGAATGAAGGAAAGAAAAAACAGAGCCGTTTTAGGATTGAGAACTTCGGTGAGAATGCCTTGACGAAAGGCGCCCGCAGCAGCGGGCCGCGATGCCGCGGTGACCATTTCCGCGTTTCGCGTGCGGATTATCCGGATGCCGAGCCAAACGAGATACGCGGCACCGGCGTATTTGACGGTGTGAAATGCAACAGCGGATGCCGCAAGGATCGCGGAGACACCTAACGCGGCGGCTAGGACATGGAAGAGTCCACCAACAAAGGTGCCCAAAGAGGAAAGGATGCCCTCACGGCGGCCCCCGGCGATGCTGCGCGCCAAAACGTAGAAGATTCCCGGCCCTGGAGTGATTGCCAGGAGCAGCGCGGCGGCAAGGAAAAGCAGGAAACGATGTGTATCAAGCATCCGGGAATTTTGACATCCTCCTCTCCCTAAAAGGAAGAGGATTCCTACCGCCTCCCGCTGGTTTTTGCGGGACGGCTTCAGGGGGTTCCTCCCACGGCGCCCTCAGTTCAGGCGAGGACCACGAAGAGGCTTCACTTTTGGGCTGCCCGCCCATAGGTCTTTTGGACGGAGAGAAGTTTAGGACAAGGCAGCCAAGAAATCAAAGAGGGCCTTATATTTGTACCTACTGTGCGTGAACTACGATATAGCCGTCCGTCAGTGCTCCCGACGTGTGGAAGACTGAACCTGTGGAGGTAACCCAACTAATGGCGAAGCGGTTCGCTCCAATCACCGGGGCATTGCCCAGAACAATTGCGGTGTAGTGAACCGGCGTACCGTCGAGCAGGGTTCCCGCACCAGTGATAGTGGCGGTGTTCCCTACGGCGGTATAGGCATTCACGCTGCCTTTCATTCCTCTGCCGCTGTCTGTTTCCTCAAAGTCCATCCCGCTGGAAGCTTGGCACTCATGTTCGGCCTCGAAACGGAAGTGGCCCTTATGCCCATCGTCACCATTCTCGTCGCCCTCACCCTCAACCCGCTTAGCTGGGAACGTGGTAACAGAAGAAACCAGCGCTACCTGTTTGGAAAGGAGAACCCAGCACCGCAGACAGAGAGCCGTTGCTGTTGTCAATGCTGAAGCCCGTCACCGTGTTGTCCTCATTAGCTACGTAGAGCAAAGTACCTTCCGCATTCGTGGCCATCCCGTTGGGATGGGTCCCTGCATTCAGAAATGGCGAACCGCTTACCTGCGCCAAGCCGCCATTCGCTTCTACGTCTAGCGACGTAATAGTGTTGCTGTCCTGGTTGCTGACAAATAGCCACTGGTTTTTCGGGCTGAGTATACCCACATTGGAATTGAGGCCGGGGACGAAGGCAAACGGAGACCCTGCGATCGGGCTTAAGGCGCCACTGGAAGCTATGGTTGATACGCCCACTTCGGTTTCGCTAGAGTTAGCAATAGCGGCAAAGAGTAGTTTAGACTTGCAACTCATATCCAAGTAAGTAGCCGCATCCCCACCACCAGTACCTCCCTGGGGGAAAGGCGAACCAGGGACGGACGTGAGCGCACCATGGGAGCCGATGCGGAACATGGCCACAGAGTCTGAAAACGGTAGAGCAACGCCCAGGAACTTGCCGTTGGGCGATACCTTGATGCCGTCCGGCGAACCCCCTGCAGAGAAAGGAGAACCTACGATGGGCGTGAGCGCTCCATTCGACCCAACGCTGAATGCCGAGATGTCGCCGGAAGCACCATTCCCGGCGTACACGAATTTGCCATTGGGAGTCACTGCCAACGAAATGCCAAAAACAATGCCCGATCCGCCGTCGCGAACGGCGAGCCTGGAACGGGCGTCAAAGCCCCAGTGGTGGTATTGATAGAGAAACCGCTGATGTCATTGGTCCCGTTGTTGGAAACATAAAGAATTCTTTTCCTAATGGTGACCGTAGCGGTATTCGAAGCGTCGAATGAGCCACTTCCGTCTCCCCCGGTCAGGAAAGGCCAACCCGGGACCATCGTTAAGGTTCCGCCAGGTCCAACAGAGAAGGCGGTAACACTATTTGTGGCGTCGTTGTTGTTGGTGTATACGAAAGTGGATTGGGCATGGACACTGGCCGCAAGCAGCGCGAACCCGAAGAGCACCAGGAGCGCCGCTGTGACGCACTTTAGGGGCCTTTCATAGATCCTCCTGATTTGTTCTAAGTCTTTCAGGTGACCGAGACACAATGAGTTAGGGGTCTGGGTACCTTCCCGGGGTAACAGCCGATCCGGTATGGCATTGCAAGCTAGCCAATTCAGAGTAGCTGTCCATCCGGTGAACACCTGAAAGATGGCCACAGGAAATCGGAGTATCGCTACCGAAACTGCCCAAAGATTGAGCCTGGAAGGAAACCGCGAACCGCCCTCTCTCGAAGTCCTTCGCCGGAGTGAGCCCCGAGAACGATTTTGGCCGTCAAAGTGAGGTTTTAGGAACGCACGCGACAACGCCTTGGAAGCAATGTAGCAAGTTGGGCGTTGCGCTTTCCGAGGATTGTCGGCGATGTACTTCTTAAAAAATCACGCATAAGACGGGAGCAATGATTCCGAAGCAAGCATCGAATGCCGTTTGGAGCGGCGTCGCTGGAAGTTGAAACTGCCCTCTCCAAAAGCCGGGAGAGTACTGCGAGGTGCCAGGAGCCGTACTTATATCTTCCACGTCAGACCCTGCATCCAACGAAAAATACTGGGTCCGCAGACTTCCCTGCGATAAGCATACCTTAATAACAGCGTCGGGCGGTCGGCCGACCATGCAGCACCTCAGAAGGAGGGCGGGCGCTGGTTGGCAACGGCGAAGGCGCGCTCGAGGGCGATGCCGACGCGACCGAGAGTGCCTTCTTCGAACAGACGGCCAATCAGGGTGATGCCGTGGGGCACACGACGCGGGGGAGAGAATTTTGGGAGGGGATTTTTCGGGTCAGGGGCCCAGTCAGAGCGGGCTTCCGATACCTGGACGAAGCCGGCGCGCAGAGTGAGTGAGGGCTGGCCGGTGTGGTTGCTGATGGTGAGCATTTCGTCGCGCAGCGAAGGCACTAGCAGCAAGTCCACTTCTGAGAAGATGCGGGCCATCTCCTGGGCCACCTTGCGGCGGAAGCGGTCGGCTTGGACGAAATCGACAGCGGAGAGGAAGCGCGACTGGCGGAACAGGTTGGGCCAGGCGTCGGGAGTTTGCACTTTGAGCTGGTCAACGGCGTGGCTGAGGGTTAGTTCCTCGAAAGCGGCGGCGCCTTCAGCGAAGAGAATCAGATTGAGCGAGTTGTAGGGCCAATTGGGCAGCGACACTTCAACTGGAACCAGGCCGAGCTTTGGAAGGGTGGCCAGGGCGGCGCGGTCAACATCGGTGGCGGGAGCTTCCTTCATCCAAGCGGGGAAATAGCCGACCCGCAGGCCCTTGATGCTGGCGCCGGAGTCGAAGTCCAGATGACTGGGCACGCTGGAAATATCGCCGGCATCCGGACCGGAGATGGCTTCGAGCACCAGCAAGGCGTCTTCGACGGTGCGGGTCATGGGGCCGAGCTTATCGAGGGACCAGCAGAGGGTCATGGCGCCGGTGCGCGGGACGCGCCCGTAAGTGGGGCGCAGTCCGGTGATACCGCAACGCATGCTAGGACTGACGATGCTGCCGCCGGTCTCGCTGCCGATCGAGAAGCCAACCAGCCCGGCCGCGGTCGCGGCGCCTGGGCCGGCGCTGGAACCGGAGGCGCCTTCCTCCAGGAGCCATGGGTTGACTGTTTGTCCGCCGAACCAAATATCGTTGAGTGCGAGGGCGCCGAGGCTGAGCTTCGCGAGGAGCACGGCACCCGCCGCGTGGAGGCGCTTGACGACTGCTGCGTCGTCCTTAGGAATGCGATTGCGGAAAGGCTCCGCGCCATAAGTGGTAGGGATTCCGGCGGTGTCGAGAAGATCCTTGCCACCCCACGGGATGCCGTGGAGCGGGCCGCGGTATTTGCCGGCGGCGATTTCTTCGTCGGCCTTTTTCGCTTGGGTGAGGGCCAGATCACGCGTGAGCGTGATGATCGAGCGGAGCTTGGGATCGAACTGTTCGATGCGGCGCAGATAGATTTCGGTGAGGCGCTCGGAGGTGAGTTTGCGCCGCGCGATCCAGCGGGAGAGCTGCGTTACTGGGGCGAAAGCGATGTCCGCGTCGTTGGCAGGCAGCGGGCCCGGATCGCTCCTGCTGCGGATAAATTGATCGCGCTGGGGGCCAGCAGGCTGGCCGGGGAGAACGGAATGGTAGCGCGACCAGGGTGCCAGCGTGGGTTCGAGCGCGATAATGCGCGGACCGGTGCGGCGTTCGTAGACCGAAGCTAGGTTTACGCGCCAGGTTTCTGCGGCCATGGCGCGATCGGCGGTTGTTAATTGCACTTGCACCAGCTTTTCTGCTTCCGCGAAAGTCCCAGGCGACACATCGGGTCCAACGGCAGGTCCGGTGCCGAACGCGGGGGGCGCTCCAGGCGGGAGCTCCGTTGGCTCCTGCGCGAGTTCGCCCGCGTGGCCCTCGGCGCTGCTGCCAGAGGCCACGGCTGCGCCGATGAGGCCGAGCGAAGTGTGTGCCAAGAAATGCCTGCGCGATTTGGACATGGGTCCTCCGCGCAGCATTGTAGCCGAGTCTTGCACTCACAAAGCAGGAAGTCCCTTCTCCTTTCGCGCGGGATGGCCAGCGAATCGTAAATGGTCGACTGGAAACTATTCTTTGGCTTATGATGACGCGCGCGTTGGCAAAGTGAGACCAAAAGAAAATCGCCGACAGGGTGCCCTTCGGGTACTGGAGGGCAAGCCGGCGCTACAACTTCTGAACTCGCGCCGTCTCCGGAGGGGATACGAGTATGGAAGAACAACTGAGCCTGGACTTTTTGCGCGTGGTGGAAAACGCCGCGATTGCGGCGGCGCGCACGATGGGATTCGGCGACCGGCACCATGCCGATGAAGTGGCCGTGGAGGCCATGCGCAAGACGATGGACTCGGTGGAGATTGACGGAACGATTGTGATTGGCGAAGGCGAGCGGGACGAGGCGCCAATGCTTTATATCGGCGAAAAAGTGGGACTGGCGACACACGCGCCGAAAGCGTTGTTTCCGCAAGTGGACATCGCCGTGGATCCGCTGGAAGGAACGAACCTTTGCGCGACCGGGGCGGCGAACGCGATTGCCGTGCTGGCGGCGAGCGAGCGCGGCGGGTTGCTGCACGCCCCGGACCTGTACATGGAAAAACTGGTTGTGGGGCCGTCGTGCAAGGGCGCGGTGGACCTGGATGCACCGGTAGCCGACAACCTGAAGGCTATCGCCAAGAGGCTGGACCGCGACGTCGAGGATCTCGTGGTGATCGTGCTGGACCGACCGCGGCACGAGAAACTTATTGAAGAGATCCGCACTGCGGGGGCGCGCATTCGACTGATTGGCGATGGCGATCTTTCGGCGGGGATTTCCGCCGCGGTGATTGGGACGGGCGTGCATGCGGTGATGGGCACGGGCGGCGCGCCGGAGGGCGTGCTGACGGCCGCAGCGCTGCGCTGCTTGAACGGGCAGATTCTTGCGCGGCTGGTGGTCAGCAAGCCGGAGCACGCGGAACGTCTGGCGAAAATGGGTGTGAAGGATACCAAGCGTGTTTACGACACCGAAGATTTGGCGCCGGGGAAGAAAATGATTTTTGCGTGCACGGGCGTGACCGACGGAAACTTGCTGAAGGGCGTGCGGTTTTTCGGGGAAGGAGTGCGCACAAGCTCCATGATTCTGACGCTGGATGACCGGCAAGTGCGCTTCATCGATTCGGTACACCTGGAAAAACGGCCGGATATCAAAGTGCGGTTCAACTGAACGGGCGTTTTGAAGTTGCGGTGGTTTCTCCGGAAGGTGACGGAAGTTGCCGACCGTGTTGTCGTTCGCCGGCAACGAATCGTTGAACGCGTCTTTAAGTAATGGGCTACACGGGCTAGTGCCCGCATTCTGTCCCTCGGAACAGTAGTTTCGCCTGCAGAATAAACATACTCTCTCGGGAACCCAGTCGGACGGCAACCAATCTCATGCGACGGAGCCCCGGAGAGACGCCTGTGGGTGTCTAGAGGCTCCGTAGTGTCCGTAGCGGATCTGCACGGGAGGAGAAAGCTGTGAAACGTCACTGCCTTGCTGTAACCGTGGTACTGGCCCTCCTTCTTGCAGGTTGCTCAGGTTTGACGAACGCGGGGGGCGGCAACCCTCCCCCTGCGGGTCAGTTGGTGGTGACGCCAGCGAACGCGACTTTGCGCGGCGGGGACACGCAACCATTTACGGCGCAACTCAACGGAACGGCGGTTGCAGTGACTTGGTCGGTAAATGGCGTGGCGGGTGGCAACCCGTCGACGGGCACGATTTCCGCTGCTGGAGCCTACACGGCGCCGGAATTTCCGCCATCGCCCAATGCCGTTACGATCGGAGCCGTGGAGACTTCGGACTCGACAAAGAAAGCAAACAGCTCGATCACTCTCGAGAATCCCATTCCGCAAATTACCACCGCCACCCCCATGACAATCCAGGTTGGCTCGTTCAACTTGACGGTGAACGGAGCGCACTTCGCGAATGGCGCAGCGATTTATTTCGGAACTACGGCACTGCTAACAACGCGCGTCTCTTCGACGCAACTTACGGCCGCGGGCACAGCCACGGCGGGCCAAGTCGGCACCATTTCGATCACGGTAAAAAATCCCGATCCGGGGACGATCTCCTCGGCCGGTTTGAACGCCCAGGTCGTGAACAGCACGGCAATCAGCGTACAAGTGTCTCCGGCAACGGCGACGATCCGCGCGGGGAGCCCACAGTCCTTCGGCGCGACAGTGACAGGCAGCACGAATCAAGGCGTGACCTGGTCGGTAAACGGCGTGGCGGGCGGCTCTGCCGCGACTGGGATGATTACGGCGCAAGGGATGTACACCGCTCCGGCGACGCTGCCCAACCCGAATACCGTCACGATTACCGCCACGAGTGTTGCCGATGCAACGAAGCAGGGCACGAGCGCGGTTACCTTGCAAAATCCAATTCCCGTCTTGACGGGAATCAACCCGAACAGCATGGGCGTTGGCGGGTTTTTGCTCACGGTGACGGGAAGCAAATTTGTCAGCGGAGCCGCCGTGAATTTTGGCGGGCCGGCGCTAAAGACCGTGTTTGTTTCGCCGACGGAGTTGACGGCGACGGGAACGGCCACCGTGGGGCAGGTGGGAAGCGTGCCGGTGACGGTGACGAATCCGAATCCGGGGGGGGCAACTTCAGGCGTGCTGATGGCGCAGATCGTGAACAGCGGCACGGTGATTTCCTCTGCGGCGGCTGCGCGCTTCCTAGAGCAATCGAGCTTTGGACCGTCGGCGGAGCAAGTGAATCAGCTTCAACAGACGGGGTTTGATACATTGCTGCAAAGCCAGTTTGCAGCGCCAGCCTCCACGTATCCCGTACCAGCAGCAACGGACATGGACCTCAGCAAAGTACAACAGCAATTCTTCTCCAATGCCGTCAATGGCCCCGACCAGCTGCGGCAACGTTTGGCGTTTTCGCTGAACGAGATATGGGTGGTTGGGGAAAACAAGGTGAGCGATCCAACGGGCTATACCAATTATATCCAAGCGCTGACAAATGATGGCCTGGGAAACTACTACAGCGTGATGAAGGACGTGACCCTGACCGCGGCCATGGGCCATTGGCTGGATATGGTGAACAACGACAAGCCAGGGACGGGTCAACATGCCAACGAGAACTACGCGCGTGAGTTGATGCAGCTCTTCACACTGGGATTGAACCAACTGAATCCGGATGGCACGGCGGTTCTGGATACTTCGGGGAATCCGATACCAACGTACACGCAGGATGACGTGATGGCGCTGGGGCGAGCGCTCACGGGATGGACGTACCCGACGCAGCCGGGGCAGACGCTGCAGAAGCACAATCCGGAATATTACGGCGGTCCGATGGTGCCGTTCGAATCGAACCACGACGCGGGAGCAAAAACGCTGCTGGGCCAGGGCGTGGCGGCGGGGCAATCCGCGGGGCAGGAATTGGACAGCGTGCTCACGATTATTTTCAATCATGCGAACCTGCCGCCGTTCATCGGCAGGCAGTTGATTGAAAAGCTGGTGACCAGCAATCCGAGCCCCGCGTATGTGCAGCGTGTGGCACAGGCATTTGCCAGCGGGAAGTTCAATTCCTACGGTTCCGGGAAACGCGGGGACATGCAGGCGACCGTGGCCGCGATTCTGCTCGACGCGGAAGCGCGACGCGGGGATTCGCCGACAACCACGGATCCCAACGACGGCAAATTGCGCGAGCCGGTGATCATGATGGTGAGCATCGCGCGGGCATTTCATGCCGCGTCGGATGGATCAGGTTTCCAAAGCCGCGGGGCCAACATGTCGGAGGACATTTTCAACTCTGGAAGCGTGTTCAATTTCTTCCCGCCCGATAATTTGATTCCGCAAACCACGCTGAACGGGCCGGAGTTTGCCATTTTCAATACCAACACCAGCCTGGCGCGCGTGAATTTCATCAACACGAGCGTCTACGGGCAGATCAGCAGCAACACCAAGCTGGACTTCGGCGCGGTCCTCAATGCAGGCACGCCGGACCAGATGGTGGCGTGGCTGAACAACCTGTTTCTGCACGGCACAATGTCCGATTCGATGAAGCAGAGCATCTTGACGGCCATCGGGGCGATTACCACCGCGACTCCGCCGTCGGCGAGCGATTTGACGAATCAAGCAAAGGCGGCCATCTATCTGGTGGCTTCTTCGTCGCAATACCAAGTGCAGCGCTAGTGCGCAAAAAGGAGAGACGACGTGACGCCTCATACAAGAAGAGACTTCGTGCGGCTGGCGTGCTGCTCGGCAGTGACGGCATCCATGGTCAGCGGGCTGAGCAAGTTTGGGCTGGTGAGCGCTCTGGCACAAGGGACACCAGGCTATAAGGCCCTGGTATGCATATTTCTGTTTGGCGGAAATGACGCGAACAACATGATTGTGCCGATTGATTCGACCGGATACGCCAGCTATCAGAGCATTCGAGCAAACCTCGCGCTGCCGCAGGCCTCCTTGCTTCCGCTGCAGATCGCAGGCCAGGCAAATTTCGGATTGCACTCCAGCCTTCCGGAATTGCAAACGTTGTTCAATACCAACAAGTCGCTAGCAGTGCTGGCCAACGTAGGCACACTGGTGCAGCCAACGACGCGGCAAAACTATCAGAAATACCAAAACCTGCCGGCGAACTTGTTTTCACATTCGGATCAGCAGGACCAGTGGCAGACATCGCAGCTGAAAGGAATGCCAAATGCCGGCTGGGCGGGAAAAGTGGCGGACAAAATTGCCCCGGCGTTCAACAACGGAGCGTTATTCCCCCCAATTCTTTCCGTGGCGGGGAATACCATCTTCAGCACCGGGGATGTAACGCGGCCGTTCACGATGAGGCCGGGTAGCACGCCGGGCGCACAGGGGTTCGACACCTCAGCGGCTTCGCAGGCGCGGCTTCTGTCGCTGCAACAGTTGCTCACGTTTGATACCGGGATTTCACTGGTGCAAGCAGCCAGCACGGTCACCGGCCAGGCGATCCAGGACGGCGTATTGCTGGCAAACGCGCTGAAAAATATTCCGGCGATCCAGACGGTGTTCCCGGCGAACAATGGTTTGGCTTCACAGTTGAAGCAGGTGGCGCAAGTGATTGCCGCACGCAGCGCACTGAACATCAACCGGCAGATCTTTTTTTGTTCACAAGGCGGGTTCGACACGCACAGCGATCAGCTGGTGGCGCAACAGGGCCTCCTGGTGCAATTGAGCCAGGCGATGTCCGCGTTCTACCAAGCGACGCAGGAACTGGGCGTTGCCAGCAACGTTACGACTTTCTCGCTTTCAGAATTCAGCCGCACCTTCCAACCCGGTTCGAACGCGGGGACGGACCATGCCTGGGGCGGGCACCAAATGGTCTTGGGCGGCGCGGTGCAGGGGAACGCGATCTATGGAACGATGCCGACTCTGGCGCTGGGCGGGCCGGACGATACCGGCAGCAATGGAAGATGGATTCCGTCAACGTCGGTCGACCAATACGCAGCGACTCTCGCTTCGTGGTTTGGTGTGGCGAGCACGGATCTGCCGGCCATTTTCCCGAACCTTCGAAACTTCTCGACTGCCAACCTAGGATTCCTAGGGTAAGCCGAGCTTTCCATTTTCTTCCGTTGCCACAGCACCGGGCTCCCCATTTTTTTGGGGAGCCCGCTCTCTTTTAAAAGGCACAGCTCAATGCTGCTGATTCGCGACGGCCAGGAAAACGCGATCATCCACGGCAACCGAGCGGGTAAAGAGGGTGGCGGCGTTAGCGCCTACGATGGCGACGTGCCTGGCGTTGCCGCTCAAAGCCGGACCAGCGGACTTTGAGCCGGACCCTGACCCATCACCCGGCTGAAGCGAAATCCGCGTCGTCTTCGGCGTGCAGTTGGTTGCACCGAGACAAGTATCACGGATGAATACCTGGCGGTAGCCGCTATCGTTGCTGCTCGCGGGGGTCTTCCACTGAGCGGAAGGCTGATTCGCAGAATGACTAGGAGTGATGGCCAGAAATGCGACAAAGCGTCCCGATGAGCTGACGGAAGGCAGAATGCTTTCCGTTCCCACCAATGCTCCGTTCGCATCGCTGGAGACTAAATGCGTCAACGGCTTGCAGGAATCTCCGGCCCCCACGCAGGTATCGAGCAAATACACTTGGCGTCCCGGTGGCGCATTTTCCACCAGATTCGTCGCCGCCGAGCTGAAGGCTACATAGCGTCCATCGGCGCTCATGGAAGGCGCGTGACTTTCCTCGTTTGCTGGAGCGCCATCGGCCGCCGCCGATAGAAGAGTTGTATGCGGCTGACAACCAGCCGCAGCCCCTTCGCAGCTGTCCCGCAGAAAGACCTGCGCGCGATCGTGTTGCACCGCGGTGTAAGCAACATAGCGACCATCAAGGCTGAGCGCTGGCGTCTCTTCCGCGACAAGCGCCGTCGCTGAAGCGCCCGCTGCCGGGCCTGGCGGACACCCACTTGAAGGGCAAATGGTGAAGGTTGCGGGTGCCGAGGAGCCCCCGCCGCCACCGCCACTGCACACCGTGATACAACCCGGCGGAGGAGGAGACGGTGGATTAAAAACAGTCACACTGGCCGTCAAATTAGTGGTACCTGGGTTCACGAGTAGATCCGCGGTGACGGTAGCTTGAATCTGATTGGAAGATGTTCCCGAAAGGACAGTCAATTTTCTCTGCGTCCCCCCGATGCTCCAATTTACCTGGGATCCGCCGGAGGGATCCGTAGTGGGAAGAAAATTTGAACCATTGAGCATCAACGTGAATGGCGCGCTGCTTGCCGGCGCACTGGCGGGACTGGTGCCAGTGAGTCCCGGCAAGGGATTCGGCGGCGGATTGATGATGAAGGCGACGGGATTGGAGAGGCCGTTGTTTCCGGCGCCAGTGGCAGGATTGAGAGTGATGACCGTGGCTACGCCGGGCTTGGCGACAAGCGCTGCGGGAACAGTGGCGGTTTCATTCAAGATGTTTCCAGCGCTATCGAGTGTGGGAGTGGTTTTGAGCGGTTTTCCGTTCCATTGCACAACAGTTTTTGTCACGAACCCACCGCCATTCACGGTCATGACGAAGTCAGCGTTGCCGGCGCTGATCTGGGCAGGTGAAAGAAAGGAAATCGAGGCGCCCGTGTTGTTCTGAAACGTGTTGCCGTAGTCGTTGCAGCCGGCACCAGCAAAAATCGCCGCCAGTGCGACAGCCAGTGCTGTCCAAGACCGCTTCATTGAGACTCCTTCATCGTTTCTGACGACCCCAGCCGTGCCAGGGCCAATCTGCCTGCGCGAACGGGGGAGCCCGTGGCGCCAGCTCACTTTGGGGGTGAGATGCCAAATTCGTGCCGCGCGTTGACCAAGACGAAGCTGGGATTCGGGGAACGCCGCCCAGCCGTTATCCACCCCTCTGTGAGGCCGCACTTTGCCACGAATCTCGGGACTCGGGCAACTCTTCATGCTTATCACCTGGACGGGGACGAGGTCAATGCGCATTCGGAGGGCTAATCGCAGACGGGGGTAAGGGTAGCCGTTGCATATCGTCCATTTGTGCGACCGCACAGCAATTCTCTTATTTTGCGCCGAGCGCTGCGATCGATGCGCGCACCAGATCCTGTACCCGGGTCCGGCACTCCGCATTCTGGACCAGCAGGGCGCTGGCGGCGTGATAACGTGCCAAAGCTTGCTGCTTTCGGCCAAGTTTTGCATAGAGATCGCCGCACGCCAGTTGAAATAGCGGGTTTCCCGGGTACTTTTCAACGAGTGGGCCGAGAATGTTGAGCGCCTTTTCATACTGTTGATCGTAACGATGGAGATTCAGCGCGAGATAGAAGCGCGCGACGTTAGACGTGAGAACACCCTGCGCGATGGCGCGTTCGAGCAGGCGCACTCCGTCTTGCTTTGACCCGCCGGGGATGCCCATGAAAAAGCGCAGGACCTTGGCAATGGCGCTGAGGGTGTCCACGTAGTAGTTGTAAAGACCCAGGCCCAGGTCGGCGTCGGCGAGATCCGCGTCCAGCGCCTTGGCGTGCAGGAGATGATCGCGGCCGCGCACTCCGGAGCGGGCCGCATTGCGATTCTCACCGCGCAGCCCGTAGAGCCGCGCCAACGAGGCATCGGCCATGCCGGCATAAAATTGCATTTCAGCGGATTCGCTCAGTTTGATCTGTGCTTCTGCCAGCGACAAGGCCTTGGCAGCCAGCTCAAAATAGTGCCGGTCCGCTTCGAACTTCGGGCGTCGCCGCGCATCGCTCATTCCATACTTGAAATCGGCGGAAGTACACCAAATCTGCCACCACAATGCTTCCGTTTCCAGCAGATATCCCAGCGGGTGATTGGGCCGTTGCTGCTCCATCCGCTTCGCGGCTTGGGCTGCTCTTTCGAGGTCGAAGGAATAGATTTTGTCGAGGATGGCGGGCGTCTCTGGCGGCACAGGGAGATTGGAGGCAAGCGCGGGGATGGTAAAAGGCGCGAGGAAGAGCAGACCAGCCAGGCCAGCGCGACGAGCTATTGGCGATCGATTCATCGTCCCCGTCCGAGGAAGAGATTGTGCAGGTTCAGGCCCTGCGCCGGACGAGTTTAAGCTGTTCAAGAAGAGTGCGAAATGGTTTTTGCGGCAAGAATCTGCGTTAGGAGGCGTGGGAGGCATTTGTTATTCTCGGCGGACCGATGACCACGGGAAAGAAGACGGAGGACTCCGCTCTGGAGCGCGGCCTAGGCCTGAAAGAGGCCGTCGCCCTGAATATGATCGAGATCGTGGGCATCGGCCCGTTCGTGGTGAGTTCCCTGGTGATTCGGGCGATGGGCGGGCCGCAGGCTTTGATCGCTTGGCTGGCAGGGGCCCTGCTGGCAACGCTGGATGCTTTTGTGTGGTCCGAGCTGGGCGCGGCGATGCCAAAAGCCGGGGGCACGTACGTCTTTCTGCGGGAGGCCTACGGTCCGGAACGGTGGGGCCGGCTGATGTCGTTTCTATTTGTGTGGCAGACCTTCGTGCAAGCTCCGCTCTCGGTGGCCTCGGCTTCGATCGGATTTGCGCGATACGCGGGGTATCTCCACCCGCTTTCAACGCTGCAAGCGAAAACGATCTCCGGAAGCCTGGTGATTTTCCTGGTGATTTTGCTTTACCGGCGAATCACCACGATCGGAAAGATTTCGGTTCTGCTGTGGGTGGGCGTGGTGGGAACAATGCTGTGGCTGATCTGGGGAGGGATGCGACATTTCGATGCCAAGATGGCCTTTGATTTTCCGCCGGGAGCTTTCCACCTGTCGTGGGTGTGGTTTGCGGGCCTGGGGTCCGCCATGGTGAACACGGTGTACAGCTACTGGGGCTACTACAACATCTGCCACCTGGGGGGAGAAATCCGAGATCCCCAGCGGAACATTCCGCGAGGGATTTTTCTTTCGATTTTGGGAATTGCGGTGCTTTACCTGGCAATGCAAACGAGCATTCTGGGCGTGGTGCCGTGGCGCGAGGCGCAGCATTCTTCGTTCCTCGTGAGCATGTTCGTGGAAAAACTTTATGGGCCTGGGGCGGCGCGCTTGGTCACCTGGATGGTCTTGTGGATCGCCATGGCATCGGTGTTTTCACTGCTGCTGGGTTATTCGCGTGTGCCTTATTCGGCGGCGCTGGATGGGAATTTCTTTCCGGTGTTTCGGCGAGTGCATCCTAGGAAACATTTTCCGCACGTGTCGCTGCTGGTTCTCGGGGGTCTCGCGTTTCTCTTCAGCGTTTCACTGAAACTGGAGACGGCGATCGCGGGAATTCTCTCCATGCGGCTGCTGGTGCAGTTCATTGGGCAGGCCGTAGGAGTGATGTTGCTGCGGCGGCGCTGGGGTGCAGAACGATTGCCGTTCAAGATGTGGCTGTATCCGCTGCCAGCGGTGCTGACGATGATTGGATGGGCGTGGCTCTTCTGGCAGACCGGGCCGATGCGGAAATGGGGACTGGCGGAGATCGCGCTGGGAGCCCTGGCGTTTCTCATTCGCGCGCGGGAGGTGCGACAATGGCCTTTTGGAAGTTCGCAGTCGACGGTTACCGGTTTACCGTAAGAATTCTCCAGATGCCTTCGAGTGGAGGTTGCGTGAATTTCTATCTTCAACGTTTGGCGATCCTGGCCTTGATGGTTTCGGCGGTGACTCCATTCTTGCCCGCTCCGGTGTTCGCGCAATTTCCTCCAGCGCCAGGCACAGGGCCCGGATTGCCGGAAACCATGGAGGCGATCGAGAGCGCTCGGATTACCACGCGGATCCTGTACGTGACGGCTCATCCGGACGATGAGAGCGCTGCGGCGCTTACCTATCTGGCTCGCGGGCTCCATGCGGATGTCGCGCTGCTTTCCTTGACGCGCGGCGAAGGCGGCCAAAACGACCTCGGCCCCGAACAAGCGCCGCAACTGGGATTGATCCGGACGCAGGAATTGCTGGCGGCAACAAGGAGCTATGGCGTGAGGCTGTACTTTACGCGAGCCAAAGATTTTGGCTATTCGAAGACGCCTGAGGAAACGCAACGAATCTGGGGCGACCAGGTGCTTGAGGATATGGTCCGCGTAATCCGCGAATTTCGCCCCAACGTTGTGATCAACGGCTGGGGCGGCGTGCATACGGGCCACGGACATCATCAGGCCTCCGGATTGCTCACGCCGAGGGCCGTCGAACTCGCGGCGGATCCTTCGTTCAAGCTGCACGGCTCTTTCCCGGAAGAACAGGACTTGACGCCATGGGGCGATCGAAAGCCCGTGATCCTGCTGGACCTCGACCGAAGCGAGGCTCCCAAGGGTTATTTGCTTCCTCTGGATGAGATTTCGCCGCTCTATGGAAAATCCTGGCGCGAAATGGGACTCGACGCGTTTGCCAATCATCGCACCCAGGGAATCACCGGGTTTTTGAGCTCGCCGTTTCTGCGGCGCGCCATCGCGCTTCGACGCGAGGACGGCGGCGAATTCGATCCAGCCTCGCTGGCCCAGCCACTTGGTCCCCTGGACGAAGACTATGAAGTCGGGAATATGGGTGTCGACCCGCTCATGCGAACCGTAGAGGTAGCCCTGGTGGCGGCGCGGGATCGAGCGCTGCGGCTCGATTGGAAGTCGGCCGCCAGTTCCCTGGTTGCCGCAGGCAGAAAAATCAATGAAGTGCCTGTGCCTTCGATTTCGCACCAAGTTCCCGCCCCGGTGGTATCCCTCTCGCGAAGTCTGAAGCGGAAACGGGAAAAAATAGACGAGGCTCTGGCCCTTGTCGCAGGTCTGCGATTGGATGCACTCGCCGATCGCAGCGAACTTGTCTCCGGAGAAACATTCACGGTCCGTGTGGACTCTCATCATCGCGGAGAGATCGCGGGAGATTTCAAGAAGCCGGTGCTGATGCTTCCCTCCGATTGGGCCGTCACCAAAGAAGAACCGGAAACTAGCGGGTCCGTTCGCTTTACCGTTTCTGCAGGCCCGAATCCGCAGCGCGCACCGACCTCCGCTGCTGCGATACTGCCGGAACCTCCGCCACTTGTGATGGTCAGCCAGGAAGCCGTGGTCGATGGCTATTCGTTCATGGTCGCGTCACCGGTGATGCAGCTCCACGCGACTTCCACGCGAGCAGATCGAATGCCTCTGCGAGTCGTTCCGGCCTATACGCTGGCGGTCGAGCCAAAGCAAGCGATCGAGATTACCGCCAGGCAAAGCAAGCCGTTCGATGTGCTGCTCCGCGTGCATTCCTACGCGACTCAAGCGGGTGAGGTTCGCGCGGGGCTGACCGTACCGCGGGGTTGGAAAACCGGCGCAGCCGTGCCATTGAAATTTGTGGGAGTGGGCGACCACTATGCTCGGCTGACGGTGACCCCGCCATTGAAGATCGGCAAGGGGGACTTCAAGATTCCGGCGTACGCGGAACGCGTGGCCGACCGCGCCCGGGGCGACAAGGCAGAGAGATTCACCACTTCGCTGGAACCTTTGCCGACGCTGCCGACGCAGCTTTGGAGCGGGCCAGCCCAGTCGGCGGTGCACGCGTTTGACGTGCTTGTGCCAGCGCATCTCCGCGTTGGCTACGTCACCGCGGAAAGCGAGCCTGTTCCGGAAGCTCTCCAGCGCCTAGGTATACGCGTGGAAATGCTGGACGCTGTGGCGCTAGCCTTCCGGGATTTATCCCCCTTCAATGCGATCGTGGTCGGGGTGCGCGCATACGAACTTCGGCCGGAATTGTCTGGAGCGAATCAGCGGCTGCTGGATTACGTTTCCGCGGGTGGAACACTCGTTGTGCAATACCAGCGAGAGTTTGCCTGGGACAAATTCCACTATGCACCGTATCCGGCCTTGATCTCGCCGCCGCTTCCTCCTGCAAGAGAAGGTTCGCCGCAGATGGTTCGTGCACTTCCGCGCATCACGGACGAGAATTCTCCGGTGAAACTCCTGAAACCGAATGATGCGCTGCTCCTTCATCCAAATAAGATCACGCAGCGCGACTTCAAGGGCTGGGTGCAGGAACGTGGCCTTTATTTCTGGACGGAATTCGACCCCCAATACACGCCGCTCCTGGCTATGAACGACCCCGGGGAGCCCGACCTCAACGGCGGCCTTGTCTACACTCGCTATGGCAAAGGCACTTACATCTACACGGGTCTGGCCTTCTTCCGGCAATTGCCCGAAGGCGTCCCCGGGGCTTACCGGCTTCTCGTCAATTTACTCAGCGCGTCGCGGAGCCGCTGAGCCCGGTTTCCACTGCAAAAGAACCTTGGGCAGAAGTCCTGAACTACCGCTGACGGAAACAAGTAAACCAAATGGGCAAATCGCCGCGCACCCCGAGTCACCGTGCTATTCTCTTCAACCGAGGGGGGAAACCCGAATGAAAAATCATCTGGGAATCCGCATTGCCAGCCAAACGGCTCAAAAGGTCACTCTCTGGTTGCTGGTAGCCGCACTTTCTCTGACTGGCGTTTCTCCCGCTGCGGCACAGAAAGAGAAGAAAAAGAAGACAGAGCCTCCTTCCACGGACAGCTCCAAGATGCTGATTCCCTTGACCGACGAACAGCAGATCGATTACACGCTCTCGGAAATGCTGGGCGCATGGCAGCTAGGAGATATCGAGAAGCTGCACAAGGACTACGCCGACGATGTTGCCATTGTGAACGGCTCATGGGCGCCGCCGATTCTCGGCTGGACCAACTATCTTGCTGTTTACCAGCAACAGCGCTCGCGCATCCAGCAGGTGCGCATGGATCGCATAAATACCTACATCAAAGTGAGTGGTACGGTGGGTTGGGCGTGCTACCAGTGGGACTTCGCGGCAGTCGTGGATGGCCAGAAAACAGAATCCCAAGGCCAGGCTACGGTGGTATTAGAGAAGCGCAACAACAACTGGGTCATCGTGCTCAACCACACTTCGCTCGCGCCGAGGGTCTCCCAGAGCACTCCTGCGAATGTACCTGCAGCGCAGCAGCAATCTGCCAAGCCGTCGCCGCGCTGAAACTCGCCGGTAAACTTATGGAGACCTGAAGACCTAGAAGAGGCCCTTCAGCCCTTCCTTCAGCCACATCCCGGCAATCACCAGCAGCAGAGCACCTGCCAGGATGCCCGTCCCCATGATGGGCCGCGAGAGAGCGTTGATCTTTGCCACAAGCTCCCGCTGCTCCTTAGCCATATGTTCTTCGGCCGCGTCGAGAAAGATTTGATCGTCTTCATGGCTCGCGAGGAGGCTCCGCCGAAGCAACAGAACCAGGAATACAGCGGTAACGACTCCCCAGCTGACCAGCAGGTAAAGCAATGGCCCCGTTAGCGTTTGTGATTCCATGGTGACCTCCCGTTGGAACCGATCCGCAGTGCCGGCCGGGCCGGCAAGGGTGACTTGGGTTTGATAAGGCCGAGTATAGCACTCTGGATTAAAAATTCTAGTGCTGAGAATTATCAAAACGGATGCTACGGGGTGAGCTCCCCCAAGGGTAAAATGAACAAATTAAGGCGACTTTTATCGGCCATTCCTTTGGCGAGCGTGCCTGGACCGCTGATGGCGGTGGGATCGACGGGCCTCCAGTGCCGCGGGCACTCCCCATCGGCCGCACTCACGTCGCGTTGACAAAGCGGGAACTGGCGGGCAGAATGAAAATGCTTCGATGTATTGGGGGCCTTGACTGGGTCGGGTCACCATCTCAGGCGTCACCCCGACCGGGTCGGAGTGAACCGACACTTGTGCCCGAGTGGCGGAACTGGCAGACGCGCTAGCTTCAGGAGCTAGTGATCGCAAGGTCGTGGAGGTTCGAGTCCTCTCTCGGGCACCAATCTCTCAAAAATAAGGATCCCTTTTCCCCGCGCTTCCGACTCTTCCCTTGCGCTTCTACAGGAGAAGCGGTATCTTCCCTGTAGAAGTGATAGGGGAACGAATGGTGGACCGCCGAATCGATCTTCCGCAAGGCACCCTGGACCTTCTGATTCTGCGCACGGTCGCCCTGGAGCCCCTGCACGGCTGGGCGATTTCCGAGCGCATCCATCAGATTTCCAGCAAAGTTTTGTTCGTGCAGCAGGGCTCGCTCTATCCCGCGCTCCACCGTCTGGAGCGCAAGGGTTGGATCAAGGCGCGCTGGGGGGCCTCGGAGAATAATCGCCGAGCGAAGTTCTATGAACTGACCGCGCTCGGGCGAAAACAACTGGAACTAGAAGAAAGCACCTGGCGCAAACTTGCCGCCGCGGTGGCGCAAATCCTCGAGACAACTTAGGAGACCTTCATGCTGGACGACCTTGTACTGCGCTGGCGCTCCCTGTTTCGCAGGAAAACCGTGGAAACAGAACTAGACGAAGAACTCCGCTTCCACTTTGAGAAGCAAGTCTCAAAGTTTATCCAGTCCGGAATGGCGCCGCATGAAGCCCAGCGCCGCGCGCGGCTGGAATTCGGCGGAATGGAGCAGCTCAAAGAAGAACATCGCGATGCGCGTGGCGTGAGTTTCATCGAAACGCTACTCGCGGATACCCGTTATGGCCTGCGCATTCTGGGCCGGACGCCGGTGATCACCTCCGTCGCAATTCTCTCGTTGGCGCTGGGAATAGGGGCAAACACCGCCATCTTCAGCATGATGGACGCGGTGATGCTGCGTCTGTTGCCGGTGCGTAATCCGCAAGCGCTAGTGCTGGTGCGGATTCGCACGCTCAAGTCCGGCACGGAGAGGAATAGCTACTTTACGAATCCACTTTGGGAACAACTGCGCGACCGGCAGGATGTTTTCTCGAACGCGTTCGCGTGGAGCGAAAACCGGTTTGATCTTGCGCAGGGCGGCGCGGTGCAATATGCGAACGGATTGTGGGTCAGTGGTGGAACTTTTGAAACGCTCGGTCTTCGACCTGTGGCCGGGCGATTGTTGTCAGCGGCAGATGACCAGCGGGGATGCGCCGGGGCGGCAGTCATCAGCTACGCGTTCTGGCAGGATCGCTACGGCGGAGCCGAGGGCGCAATCGGACGCCAGCTATCGCTCGACGGGCATCCTTTTCCAATCATCGGAGTGGCCCCACGCGGTTTCTATGGCTTGATGGTGGGCACCAAGTTCGACGTGGCGATTCCAATCTGCGCCGTAGCAGTCTTCGGAAAAGATTCCCGTCTAGATGGGCGCTCGACCTGGTGGCTCGAAATCATGGGCCGTTTGAAGCCAGAGACAGTCCCACAACAACTCAAGGCCCGTCTGGAAGTGCTCTCGCAGCAAGTTTTTGCCGCTGCCGTGCCGCTGGATTGGGAGAAAACGGAGCAGCAGGAATTTCTTCAACGCGTCCTGGTTGGGGTACCCGCGCCGACCGGGCCGTCGTACTTGCGCCAGCAAATGGAGCGGCCTCTTTACGTGCTGATGGCGGTCGTCGGACTCGTGCTGCTGATTGCTTGCGCCAACATCGCCTGTTTGATGCTGGCTCGTGGTATGGCACGGGAGAAGGAAATGGCCACGCGGCGCGCTCTGGGCGCAACCCGCGAAAGGTTGATCCGCCAACTGCTGACCGAATGTATCCTGCTGTCGTTGGCCGGCGCACTGCTGGGAATGCTCTTCGCTCGCTGGGGCAATGCCGCGCTCCTCGGCTACATCTCCACGGGCAGGGAAACGGTATTCTTCGATCTCTCGTTGAACCTACGCGTTCTGGTGTTCACGGCGGCAGTCGCTGTGCTGACGGGGATTTTGTTTGGTGTGCTGCCAGCATTTCGCTCGACGCGCGTTTCGTTAACATCGGCCATGAAAGGCAGCCGGGCCGTGGAGGGCGACACGAGGGTGCGATTCCGCCCTGGCAGGTGGATGGTCGCGTCACAGATCGCGCTGTCGCTGGTGTTGCTGGTCTCGGCCGGCTTGTTTCTCCGGAGCCTGCTGAGACTAGCGACGCTGGACATCGGCTTTGATCGAAACAGCGTCCTGCTGGTCAATAGCAACCTCAAAGCTGCGAGAGTGGTGCCCCAGCGGCGGCTGGAGGTCTACGAAGAAGTCGAAACGCTCTTCGAAAAGCTTCCGGGGGTGATCTCTGTTGGTAGATCCTGGCGGACGCCGGTGACTGGTTACGAGTGGAATGAGTACGTTTCCGTGGATTCGCCCGGCGCGCCGAGGGGGGACGACTCGCTGGTGTATTTCAATTATGTGTCGGCTGGATATTTTGTCACCCTGCATACGCCTCTGCTGGCGGGGCGCAACTTCCAAGCGAGCGACACCAAGACGGCGCCGGGTGTCGCGGTTGTGAATGAAGCGGTGGCGCGGAAGTTTTTTCCAGGTGCAAGTCCGGTGGGGAAAACTTTCCGTGTTGTAAACGGTCACACCGAAGCTGGTCCAACTTTCCAGATCGTGGGCTTGGTGAAGGATGCAAAGTACGAATCGCTCCGCGAGGCCACGTTTCCGCAGGCTTTCTTTCCCATCAGCCAAATACCTGGCAACGATGACTCGGAGTATTTTGAAATCCGCACCGCCACCCGCCCGGAGAGCCTCATCACCGCGGTTCAGAACAGCGTGGCCCAAGTAAATAAGGGCATATCGCTGGAATTCGGGACGCTGGCAAAGCAAATCGACGATTCGCTGGTGCAGGAACGCCTGCTGGCGACGCTTTCGGCATTTTTCGGCGGACTTGCGCTGCTCCTTGCGATGATTGGACTTTTCGGCGCCGTGAGTTACCTGGTGACGCGGAGAAAGCCGGAATTCGGAATTCGCATGGCGCTGGGAGCCATGCCGACTTCGATTCTGCGCCTGGTGCTGCGGGAGGTGGCGACGGTGCTGTTGGTCGGCGTGGCCGCCGGCCTAGGTCTTGCACTGGCAACCGTGCATGTGCTGGAAAGCCTGCTGTTCGGAATGTCCGCACGCGATTCCGTAACCCTAATCACCGCTACTGTGGTGCTCGCGGTGGCGGCCTTTGCTGCGGGCTACCTTCCCGCGCGGCGAGCGATGCGCACCGATCCAACGGACGCCTTACGCTACGAATAGTGGCGCCCGCGGCGCAGAACATTTCTCGCCACTCGACCACTGGTGAACTGCTTCGTTGACGATCTACCTGGCAATCCGTTACGGTAGTTCCTCAGAACAATTCACCGCCGTTCGGAGGTGTCGCCTTGTTTCTGCATCTTTTCATGTTCTCTTTCCCCGAATGGCAGCCACACTTTTCGTTCCTCGATACGCCGCACGCCAACGAAATGATGGCGCTCCGCTGGCTGCACCTCATCTTCGGCATCATCTGGATAGGCTTGCTCTATTTCTTCAATGTGGTCCTCACGCCGGCGATGAAAAAGTGTGATCCCAAGCTCCGCATCAGGATCTATCCCGAGCTTATGCCAGGCGCCATGGGCTGGTTCCGGTCGTCGGCACTGGTAACGGTGATTGTAGGACTGCGCTATTTCACGATTCATCTGGCTGCAGACGCGAAACTCGCGGGTAATCGTTCGCTGATTGGCAAGTGGTTCGGGTGGTGGCTGCTGGTGTGGCTCGCCGCGTATGTGTTTATTTACGCGCTGCAGCTTCCGGCGAAAGGAATTCTCAATAGTCCCTGGGTGCGAGTAATGGGGATTTCGGTTGTGGTGATCGCAGCGTCCTGGCTCGTGCTGGCATTGAATGGCGGGCCCAATGTTTCGAATGCGCACCTTGCCATCAGCGTGGGCGGTGGGCTCGGTTTCATCATGCTGCTGAATACCTGGGGAGTCGTGTGGCGCGTGCAGAAGCGTCTCATCGCCTGGGCTCGCGCCAGCGCGGAGCAAAGTGTGCCCATGCCGCCGGAAGCCGAGCGTCTGATGCGTTGGAATTACCTGACGGCGCGCACGTCATTCTGGCTGTCTTTCCCCATGCTTTTCTTCATGGGCGCCGCCAGCCACTACCCGTTCCTGAGTACCCTCGCGCGATAAAAATGGCAGAAGGTTTTCATGCCTGACGAAACGAACTACAACGTCCTAACCACAGAAAACGGCGTGCCCGTTAAGGCCTGGACCAAGGGTGTGCCTCTCGAGGATCAGGCGCGCAAGCAGCTCCTGAACGTCGCGCAGCTTCCCTTCATATTTAAGTGGGTCGCCGCCATGCCGGACGTGCACTGGGGCATCGGTGCGACCGTCGGCAGCGTCATTCCCACCAAGGGTGCGATCATCCCCGCGGCGGTGGGCGTGGACATCGGCTGCGGCATGATGGCTGTCGAGACGGACCTGAAGGCCCGCGATCTTCCGGACAACTTGAAGGGGATTCGCAGCGCGATCGAAAAAGCGGTTCCGCATGGGCGCACGAATCACGGTGGACGCGGCGATGTGGGCGCGTGGCGGGAGATTCCTGCGCGCAACAACGAAGTTTGGCAGACGCTCAAGCCACGTTACGATGATATTTTGGAAAAGCACCCGAAGCTCGATCGGGGCAACCACTCAAATCACCTCGGCACGCTGGGCACCGGCAACCACTTCATCGAAGTCTGTCTCGATGAAGCGGAAAACGTCTGGTTCATGCTGCATAGCGGTTCTCGTGGAGTCGGGAACCGTATGGGAAGCTACTTCATCGAGGCCGCGCGCAAGGACATGCAGAAATTTTTCATCAATCTGCCGGACAAAGACCTGGCGTATTTCTCGGAGGGCACCGAGCACTTCGACGACTACGTCGAAGCTGTCGAATGGGCGCAAGACTTCGCCCGCTGGAACCGCCACCTAATGATGGAACAGATCGTCGCTGCGGTGCGCGATTCCGGCGAGGTACGGCCTTTCGTCGCCGAGCTGAAAGCCATCAACTGCCACCACAACTACGTGGCACGCGAGCGTCACTACGGCCAGAACATTCTGGTCACTCGCAAGGGAGCGGTGCGCGCGCACGAAGGCGATATGGGCATCATTCCCGGCAGCATGGGAGCGCGCTCGTACATCGTTCGTGGCAAGGGCAATGTGGAAAGCTTCATGAGCTGCAGCCACGGCGCCGGACGGGCGATGTCGCGCGCGGAAGCCAAGCGGCGCTTCAGCGTGGAAGACCACAAGCGCATGACCGAGGGCGTGGAGTGCCGTAAGGATGCCGACGTCATCGACGAAACGCCAGCGGCTTACAAGCCCATCGAGGCAGTGATGGCCGCGCAGAGTGATCTCGTGGAAATCGTCCACACCCTCCGCCAAGTCGTCTGTGTGAAAGGTTAAGCAGGGAACGAACATGAAAAGGGAGGCGGGCCAGGTCGTCCCGCCTCCCTTCTTTCCCCTCTCGGGGAATCCGGCCAGTCTGACGGAGGGCGACTAGCCGGTCGTGTGTTGGCCTGCCTATATAATCTCGGAAACCTGAAAAAAGTTCCGGAGAAACCCAAAAAAGTGACTAAAATCACGGTGGAGTCAGCGCCTGCCGTCTGGGGCCACGCCTATGCCACGACCCTCACACCTTAGCCCTGATAACATATTGCGTTTTCTGCAAGTTAGGAGCGAACCCGTGTCCACAAGCGAGATCGCCCAGGGACTCCATCTGAAAAAAGCTGACCAACGCCCGCTGTTCAAGATGCTTTCAAAGCTCAAAAAGCGCCGCGCCATCGAGGAATTACCAGGCGGACGGTACCGTCTCCCCAACCGCAGGTCTGAACAGGGGACGCCCCGCCAAATACCGCACGAGCAGGGTATGCGGCGTCCCCCAGTCCCCGCGCTCGCGGATCGCGATGAAGTAAAAGGACGTCTGGTCCTGCACCACGACGGCTATGGCTTCGTCGTCCCGGATTCGCCGGTGCCGCAACTCGACGGCGATGTCTTCATCCCTCGCGTTGCCATCGAAGACGCCATGCACGGTGACCACGTTCTGGTAAAGATTCAGCGTCTGGGCGGCGTCACCGGCGCGCAGCGTGCTGAAGGTCGCATCATTCGAATCCTGGGCCGGGCACACCCGACGGTGGTCGGTTTGTTTCGCTACGGCACCCCACAAAATGTGGTCCTGCCCCACGACGTTCGAATCCAGCACGACATTGAAATCCCGCGCGGCAAGGAACTGACGCCGGGCCTCTGGAAGAAGTTGGGCTTCAGCGGCGCCGATGAAACCAGCATCCGATCAAGGCGCATCCCGCGGCTGGGCGAACTTGATGGTGCCGTCGTCAACGTGGAGTTGCTGCGTTATCCGCACGAAGGCGCGTCGCCGACTGGCCGCGTCATCGAGATTCTCGGCCGTCCCGGCGATCTCGGCGTTGACACCGAGATCATCATCCGCAAGCATCATCTCCCGCATTCTTTCTCCGCCGAAGTTCTGGATGAAGCGGAGCATGGCGCGAAGCCTGTCAGTGAAACCCAGCGTGCCGCCCGCGGAGATTTCCGCCACTTGCCGATCGTCACCATTGATGGAGAGACCGCGCGCGATTTTGACGACGCCGTCTTCGTCGAACATCTCGCCGACGGCGGCTGGCACCTCGAAGTCCACATCGCCGACGTAGCGCACTATGTTCGAACGGGAAGCGCTCTCGACCGGGAGGCTCGTCTCCGCGGCACATCCGTTTACTTCCCCGATCGCGCCGTTCCGATGCTTCCGGAAGCTCTTTCGAATGGTATGTGTTCACTGAAGCCACACGAGGATCGCCTGGTCATGAGCGCGCTGATGGACTTTGACGCCGCCGGCCATATGAAAGCCTCGCGAATGACTTCCGGCGTTATTCGCTCCGCCGAGCGCATGACCTACACCAACGTCAACAAAGTCATCGAAGATGACCCGGAGATGACCAGGCGTTACGCCTCGCTGGCGCCACGCTTCCGCGAAATGAAGGAACTAGCGCTGCTCCTGAATGCCCGCCGCAATGAGCGCGGCTCCATCGATTTCGATCTTCCCGAACCGGTCATCGAATTCGACGAAGAGCAGCGCATGACCAATATCACGCGCAGCGAGCGAAATATTGCGCACCGGCTTATTGAAGAGTTCATGCTGGCCGCCAATCGTGCCGTCGCCTCCTATCTGCTGAAGCGCGGCATCGAATCGTTGCATCGCGTTCATGAGAAGCCCGACGCCCGCAAGGTCCTCGAGTTCGAAGAGCTGGCCCGCGCCTTTGGTTACTCTCTAGGCGTCGAGGACTTGCACCAGCGCGAGATCGCCGTTCGCCATGGCCGCGTTCCTGCGCCCGCCAAAGCCGGCCGCCCCGATTCCTACGGCCACGGCCGCGAGCGCGGCATGAAGGTGGCGCTTTCGGGCGGCGAACTGCGCATCACGCCCCAGCATTATCAACGCCTAATTCGAAAGGTTGTTGGCAAACCGGAAGAACGCATCGTCTCCTACCTCATGCTGCGTTCCCTGAAGCAGGCTCGCTATGCCGCCGAGCCCCTCGGGCATTTCGCTCTTGGCTTCGACGAATATACGCACTTCACTTCACCCATTCGGCGATATCCCGACCTTATCGTTCATCGCATTCTGAAGTGGGCCCTCGATCATCCGAATGATGTTCCGGCGTCTTCGAAGACGCCTGTCCCCGCTTCGCCGGGGTCGGAGTCCGCGCTCTATTCGCGCAGGAACCTCGAAGAAATCGCTTCAGAAACCTCCGAAGCAGAGCGCCGCGCCAATTGCGCCGAGCGCGAACTGATGGATTGGAAAACCGCCCAATTCATGGAGGAGCATCTCGGCGAGGAATACGATGGGCTGATCATTTCTATCCAGAGGTACGGCTGTTTTGTCGAACTTTTCGAAGTTTTCGTGGAAGGCCTTCTTCCCGTCGGGGCGCTCGAGGAATTCGCCGGCGCGCGATGCGTGCTTCGCGAGCGCGATCATGCCATCGTCGCATTGCCGGGTGGCGGCCGCCGCGGAACCCCCGGCGCCCGCCAAACCCGCGCCGCAAAGTCCCGCCAGCTCGAATGGCACCTCGGCGATAAGGTCCGGGTGCGCGCCGAACGGATCGATCCCATGCGCAAACGCGTCGAGTTTGCCCTGGTTGGGGAGAATTGAGGAAGGGGAATTCAGCGAACCGCTGCGCCGGAGATATGCAGCGCGTTCATCACCCGCCGCACCGGTCGCGTTACCATGGCGCCGAACTTCGCCAGCGGATACCAAAACCGGCTATGCAGCGATAGTTGCGAGATAAACAGTCCCAAAGCAAGCTGGCGCGGCGCATCAAGATCAATCCGCCGGCCATTCCGGCAAATTCGCATCACCCGGCCCAATAATTCCTGTTCCTGGACGACGCCGTCGGAGGTTGGATGCGCGTCGCCTTTGGAGAAAAGCTGGGCGGCATTCAGCGAGCCTCGCTTCTCGACAATGCGGTGTACCAGGAGATGATTTTCGCGCCGGAACAAGACGACGTCCCCGCAGCGCACATTCTCAATGGAAATCTGCCGGATCAGGGCGATATCTTTCGGCCGCATCCATGGCTGCATGCTGGTGCCGTGAACGCACAGGGAAATCCGGCCATGCTGATTCAGCGCCTCCGCAATTCGCAGCGCATCGTTTGCGCGGCGTTCGCCGCCGACGCGATTGGTATTCTTCCCGCCGTCTTTTCGAGTCTCCATCAAACCTCACTGCTGAAATTCCGCCGGCCGCGCCAATAGGTTGCGGCCGTGCGAAATGCGCGAACGCCTCGGCTTGTTGAAGTGCAGACACGCATGATTTTGGCCTGTTCCGAACTGGAGCAACTAAGGAGGAGTCGTTCGGAACCGAGATTGGCCTAGCTTCTCTTATCTCAGGGTGGTCTGTTGCGGTGGGAGGGTCAATAGACGGGAAGTACTTGCTTGCCCAAAGCTACAGCATGCAATCGAAACAGTTTATTGGATTTTACGAGCGAGCGTGCGTGGGGTTGCTCCTACGACCGGCGCGGAGCGGCGTTACAAACACCGCCTTGGCCCGGCAGCTTGCCACATGCCAGCGCCAACGTTTCGTAGATCGGTTCCGACAAGACGCGCGGTTTCGTATACGGCTTCTTTTCACCGGGCGCCGGGGGAGGGTTCTTATTATCTTCCGCCATTCCGTGTTTCCTCAGTCTGAACTAGAATCCGCAGCAAGAAAAGCAAATTCGGCCTCAGGGGTCGTCTGTATTGAAGCTGTGTCGCGTCCTCCATGAAGCGCGCTGACGGGAACGGCTACACCAGCCAGTCTCGCTTTCTCTTCTGCGAGCGCGCAAGCGCGCTCGTAGGCCCCCAGCAAGTCCCCGCCTTCCATCAGTGCCAGGCCCGGGCAGCGCTCGCAGTAGCTCCGAATCTCGCATCGCGAACAGATCGGAAGCTGGCTCTCGCGTATCGCGCGCAACCGCTCGAGCTGCGGCGCGTGATACCAGATATCGTCGAATTTCTCTCGCCGCAGATTCCCCGCCGCTTGGGGCAGTTGCACGCATGGAAAGACATCACCGTACGGCGAGATGTAGCAACTGTTGTGGCCCGCGCTGCAAGGCAAGTCTTCGTAAGCCGGGCTTTCCATTCCGCTCGAAGCGGCGCTCCCCAAGGTAGGCGGCAAGGCGTTCACGGCGGCGCTTGCTTGCGCGCTGGGCTGCGGCTTGCAGGCATGCAGCGCAGCATCCCGCAGTACCGGCAGCAGCGACGGAACCGATGCGCGGTGCGCCAGCGGTCCGCTGGTGCCGTCCATCATCGGCGTGATCGTCAGATCCAAGATGTAGGGAATGCCCAGCTTCTCCGCGAGCGCCATCACGCCGCGGTAGGCCATCAAATTTTCCTGCATCAGGGGGCAAGCCAGCTTCACCTGCAGTCCGTACTCGAGCAGAATGGGAATCGCCGCCAGGGTCCGCTCGAGCGATCCGGGAACCTTGGTGATGGCGTCATGCACTGCGGGAACATCGCTGTAGACACTGATCTGCACGCGCCGTACGCCGAACTCGCACAACCGTGCCGCACGTTCCGGCGTAACCAGCAAAGCGTTGGTCTTCAAGCTGACGTCGAAATGCAGGCGCCTCGCGGCGGCCAGAATTTCGTAGAGATCCGGGCGCAGGAAAATTTCGCCGCCGCTGAAGGTCAAAAACAGAGTTCCCGAGCGCGCTAGATCATCCAGCACTTTCAGGCATTCGGCCGTGGTCAGTTCTCCATGGTCGTCATGGTCCAGATAGCAGTGCACACAGCGCTCGTTGCAGCGGTAGGTCAAGTCGAAATGCACGCTGAGCGGTCGGTGCTTTTCGACGGTGCGCGAAATCAGGCGATCCATTGCGGGCGTGGCGCCCGCTGACAAAGTCGCGGTCAAGGTGATACTCCCCCTATCGCCGGGACAGTCACCAATAGTTTGCGCGAAGACATCTCTTCCAAAAGCGCTTGGGTGTCGGATAAGGCGATATCCGGTGTGACTTCGTAATTTTCAAGCAGCAGTTCCGCAAGCTCCACCGCCGACTTCTTTCCATCAATGTTCTTCCAGAGGAAACTCCCCGTGTCGTTGAGCTCGTGCATCACGCTGTCATTCGGTGAAATGATGACCGTTTCGCCGTCAATCTCTCTCCAAGCCAGGGCCGGATTCTTCTGCCAAAAAACCGTGGCTGGAGTGCTCATGATGGAAGAACCTCCCAAAACGTCGTGTTCTTGCGGAAAGCCAGGTCATAGCCGGCTATTTCCGTCGCGGCCTGACTTAGAATTTCAAGAAGCCTCCGGTTGGCTTCCGTTTCGGCGGAGAAAAAAAGCACATTGGGCAGAAGGGCCCGAAGAATCGCCATGGGGCGGAGTATTTCCACCCCATTTTCCGCTGCCTGCAGAAGACGAAAGATTCCCGCAACGGGAGCGCTGCTATTTGATCCCGCCGCGCGAAACTCCCCCCAAAAGGGGGTTCCATAGGCGCGCCACATTCCATCTTCCCGGCGAAGCAGAGAGATTTCGTCAGTGAGGACGCTTCCTTCCGGGGACAACGACGCCACCGTGCTCTTCCCGGCGCCCGACCTGCCTGTAAATATGTAGGCTTTCCCGTTCCGAACGACGGTGGCCGCGTGCAGCAGAAATCCGAGGCGGCCGAGAAGCTTCCAGCTCAGGAGAACGCGCAGCAGGGAATCGAGCGCATATTGGTTCCTGACGCCATCGAAACGAATTCCATGGGAAAAAGCGCGGAGTGCCGCACCCTCGAATTCATAGGCAAAGTCGGCTGGTGCGCCCTCGGGAGTTGCACCATTGTTCAATGCGATCGTGATTGGCCGTGCGGCGGCATCCGTGAACGCGGCGTAGCGGGCCGAGGCCGCACCAAAAAGCTGCTTGTCGGACGTTTGAAGGCGGAAGGGCACGCGGCCGATGGATAGCCCGAACTGTTGCCGGGGACCGCGCCCTAAATTGGTGAGCGGTGTGCTCAATCAGCTCCTTAATATAGTTCCAGCGAGTGCGCCGCCGCGGGGAGAGAAGGCGCATTCCCGCTTTTTTCAGGCCCCTGGGGATGGGAGCTTTACTAGTTTTGCTTCGAGACACCCCACTAAGTCAAGAGGACTTTGCTCGGTTTCTCAACTTAAAACAGCAAGGAGAGACCTGCTGACTTGCGGATGCTTTCTGCCTTAGCCATTTGGCGATATCAACCGCGCGGTTTTATACGAAGACCAAGCCGCCGTTCGGACGCCTCGGTGATTTCTGTTATTCTGGGTTCTAAGTCTGCAGCGTTTCTCGGCCCCTGCCGCGCTGCCATTCCTGATGAGAGAGGATTGCCCGACGGTGACTTCGTCCACGCTTCCCGAACAAACCACCGGGCGCGCTTTCAATTTCAACGCGGGTCCGGGAGCGCTTCCTCTTCCCGTTCTCGAACGAATTCGCGAGGAACTCCTCGACTGGCGCGGCAGTGGCATGTCGGTTATGGAGATGAGCCATCGTTCGCCTGAATTTGAGAGCATCAACGCGGGCACAGAACGGAAGCTCCGGAATCTCCTGGGAATCTCAGACGACTACGCAGTCATCTTCGTCCAGGGCGGCGGCAGCATGCAGTTCACCATGGCCCCTATGAACCTCTGCCTCCCTGGAAAGCCCGTTGATGTCCTCCATACCGGCACTTGGACCGCCAAAGCCATTGGTGAATTGAAAAAAGGTGTCCTTCACCATATCGCGGCCTCCACCGAATCGGAAAAATTCGCGCGTCTTCCCCGCCGCGACGAAATGACTTTTTCCCAGGACCCTTCCTACGTCCACATCTGCACCAATAACACCATCGAGGGCACGCAGTGGAGCACCCTGCCCGAAACGGGCAACGTGCCGCTGGTCGCCGACATGTCTTCCGACATCGCCTCGCGCCCTGTCGAGGTGAAGAGGTACGGCGTGATCTTCGCCGGCGCCCAGAAGAACTTGGGCCCCTCGGGCGTCACCACGGTGATCATTCGAAAGGATCTGGCGGAGCGCGCCGACAAGAATCTGCCGACGCTTCTTCAATACCGTACGCATATCAAGGAGAAGTCGCTCTATCACACGCCGCCGACTTTCGCGGTTTACATCGTCGGCCTGGTGCTGGAATGGATTGAATCCGAAGGCGGAATTTCGGGAATCCAAAAGCGCAACGAAGCAAAGGCCGGGCTGCTCTACGACACCATCGAATCTAGCGGCCGCTTTTATTCCTGCCCTGTAGAAAAGGCCTCGCGCTCGAGAATGAACGTGGTCTTTCGCGTAGCCGGGGGAAACGAATCCATCGAAAAGAAGTTCGCCACGGAAGCCGCCGCGGTCAGACTGGTCGGCACGCCCGGCCACCGCTCCGTCGGCGGCATGCGTGTTTCGCTTTACAACGCCGTCACCCCGGAAGCCGTCGAAGCCCTGACCAGCTTCATGCGCGAATTCCAGCGCACCCACGGCTAGAATTGCCTTCCGCATGCGAAGCGCGCAGAAAACCTAGTTCTCCGCCGCGCCAAATTTCAGGCCAGATCGAAGAGCAGCACCTCGGTATTTTCAACACCGGTGAGCTCGATGGTTTTTTCCCCGGAGATGGCCGCGCCATCGCCCGCATCCAGTTTCGTTCCGTTCAGCTTCACGCTGCCTCGCGCTACCTGAACGTAGGCGTGTCGCTCTTTCTGCAGTTCGTGCTTCACCGTTTCGCCTGTTCCCAGCACTGTCGCATATAGCTCGTTGTCCTGACGGATCTTCACCGAGCCGTCGCGCCCATCCGGCGAGACCACCAGCCGCAGCTTCCCGCGCTTTTCGGCTTCGCTGAAGTTCTTCTGATCGTACACCGGCTTCAGACCTTGCTTTTCCGGAAGCATCCATATTTGATACAGGTGCACCGGCTCTGTCTTGGAGGCGTTGAACTCACTGTGCGCCACGCCGGTCCCCGCGCTCATATACTGCACGTCACCGGGCTTGATCACCGACCCGTTCCCCATACTGTCCTGGTGCTCCAGGGCACCCTCGAGCACATAGGTCACGATCTCCATGTCGCGGTGCGGGTGCTTCGGAAAACCACCGCCCCCCGCAACTCGGTCGTCGTTCATCACCCGTAGCGTGCGGAATTGCACATGCGCGGGATCAAAGTAATCGGCAAACGAAAATGTGAAATGCGAGTCCAGCCAACCGTGGTTCGCGTGACCGCGTTCGTCGCTTTTGCGGATGTCCATCATGGCCCACCTCCGGGGTCTTAGAGAGGCTAAGAATACTCGTTATAACGACATTTGTCAAGAGGTATACTTGGAGTTCTTTCCGGCCCGGCCCTTCCATCAACCCGCTGGATTGGTGCACTTTCGACCGCCCCTTCGGCCAGTTTCCGGCGGCCCCCCCTTTGGTGTACAGTGATAACGAAAGCGCGGCAAGCGCTCCGCGCCCTCCGAGGATTTTTCCATGGACTCCCCATTATCCGCAACGACGACGAGAAAACCAGAGGGCTCCGCCGCGCCCCGCGAGACGCTCACTATCACCGACAATCGCACCGGCAAATCCTACGAGGTCCCCATCACGCACGGGACCATCCGTGCCGCCGACCTCCGCCAGATCAAGGTCGACCCCCAAGATTTCGGCATGATGAGCTACGACCCGGCCTTCAATAACACGGCCTCCTGCGTCAGCAAAGTCACATTCATCGACGGCGATGCCGGCATCCTGCGGTATCAGGGTTATCCCATCGAAGACCTCGCGGAGAAAAGCACCTACCTGGAAACCGCGTATCTGCTCCTGCATGGCGAATTGCCTACCTCGTCGCAGTTGAAGGAGTGGACCTACAACGTCACGCACCACACTTTCATCCACGAAAGCATCAAGAAATTTCTGGACGGCTTTCATTACGACGCCCATCCCATGGGCATGATGATTTCTACGATCGCTGCACTTTCCACTTTTTACCACGATGCGAAAGACATCTTCAGCGTCGAGTCGCGCAAGAAGCAGACCTATCGTCTCGTCGGAAAAGTTCCGACCATCGCGGCGTTCTCTTATCGCCACACCCTGGGTATGCCGTTCGTCTATCCGGACAATGAACTAAGTTATCCGGGCAACTTTCTCAACATGCTCTTTCGCACCACCGAACCTAAATACCGGCCTAACCCTACGCTGGAACACGCGCTCGACGTTCTCTTTATCCTTCACGCCGATCACGAACAAAACTGTTCGACGAACACCATCCGCGGTGTCGGCAGCTCTCACGTCGATCCCTATTCCGCAACCGCGGCAGCCATCGCCGC
>Ga0066710_100000088_pt1 | contig 38697 bp, 32 predicted proteins | sample GraSoiAngelo_159_FD_79666 | JGI IMG/M metagenome (GOLD analysis project Ga0066710, IMG submission 79666) | Grasslands soil microbial communities from the Angelo Coastal Reserve, California, USA - 14_1009_16_40cm | ecosystem: Environmental > Terrestrial > Soil > Grasslands | place: USA... | reverse complement strand
TGATGAAGCGCGCAGGGCTCAGGCGGTGATCGAGAATTTCGACCTGTATCTGTCCGCCATGGGTGTGACCGGCGAGAGAAAGCTCGATGCCGAGTTCAGCGGCGCGATTGAACGTATTGGGATTGTGAGAGAGGAGAATGTTGGGGATATCGCGGCGGACGAGCGGCTCCACACCGGCAAGGGTCTGTTGCCGCTGGCCGCGGGGATTACGTTCGCGCTGATAATCGACACCGATGAGATTGACGGAGGCGCCCTGGAAAGTAATTTGTGCATTTTCGTGGCGCAGCAGTTTCATGCCCGCCCGCGAGTAGAGATAAGCGGCTTCGTCTTCCGCGCGCGCATAGATTTCGTGATTGCCGTTGCAACCCCAGATGCCGAGGGGAACGTGGAGTTGACGAATTTCTTCGATGCAATCCGCGATCGAATCACCGCTCCCGGTGATGAGATCACCGGTGACCACGGCGAGATGGGCACCGAGTTCATTGGCCATATCCACGGCGCGGCGTACCTGCGTGCGGGACATGTAGCTGCTGAGGTGAATGTCGCTGATCTGCACGATCTTCATGCCGTCGAGAGCGGACGGCAGCTTGGGCAGGGGAATCTCGACGCGGCGGACTTGGTAGTTGAGGCGCTCGGCAGCGAAACCGTACATGGCGCCAAGGAAAGGAGCGGCGCCCGCGGCAGCGGTGGCGGCGCGGAAAAAATAGCGGCGGCCCGGGTCAGCAACCATCTCTGCGGGAGCGGGAGCGGGTGCGGACTGCTCGGTACTTCGTTGCGCGAGGGCTTTTTTCGCGGTTGCGGTGTGCCACCACCTCCACACGCGCTCGACTCCGTGGACGGTCCTCACCGCGAAATAAGCAAAGAGGGCGCTGAAAAACCACAGGCCGGTAAGAGCCGTAACTAACGAGTTCTGGCGAGCAAAACCGCCGTGACCGAGGCTCAAGCCCCTGGCCGTGGTGACGATCACCCAGAGAAGCAGGACTACGTAGACGCGTCTGGCCCCTACCCGGAGAGACACGCGACCCCAATGCGAGGTGACGCGCCAGAGAGCGCGGTACCAGAATCGCTGCGAGAGATAGAGCAGCGTCAAAATGCTCAAAACTACGGCTATGCGCAGCAGTAGAAAGCCCCAATTCACAGTGACGGCGCCCCCGAGTCCAAAATACAAGTTTACCACGCGAGTCGTGGGAAATTTGCATGACGGGGGCGATTTTACTGCGTAAGATGAACCCCCGCGGTGGGCCGGGTACCGCAGTCCAAGTCAACGCTGGTTAGGGGAAACGCCTGGCAGAGTGGTCCGTCTGAAGGAGAGACGTCCGGTTTCCGGGCGAAACGGAGGAGCAAGCTTATGAAGAAATGGAATGTGCTGGCGAGTCTTTTGCTTGGGGCTGGGTTGGCTGTGGTTCCGGCAGTGGCGCAGGATGCGGCAAAGAAGAACGAGGCACCCAAAGCGGCGTTGAGTCCGACGCAAGCGGTCCTTGCGCAATGGAACGGGATCGGGCGCAAGCTGGTCGCCATGGCGGAGGACTTCCCTGAGGACAAGTACGAGTTCAAACCGAATCCAGAGCAGCGCAGCTTCCGGGAGGGACTCCTGCACGTTGCGGATGTGAATTACTTCTTCACCAACCCGGTGAAGGGAGAGAAGCCGCCCGCCCAAGAAGATTTCTCGAAAGACAAACTCAAGACCAAGGCGGAAGTGGCCGCCTACGTGAAGAAATCTTTCGCCGACGGCGCTGCAGCAATCAAAGCAAAAGGCGATGCGGGGCTGAATTCCCTGGTCGTCGATCCGTACGCGAATCAGCGGGTGCGCGTGGTTGACTTGGCCTACGGCTTCATGGAGCACTCGGGAGAACACTACGGGCAACTGGTGGTGTACTACCGTGTGTCAGGATTGGTGCCGCCAGAGTCGCGGCCGAAGAAGTAGAGAATTTCGTTTCGTTTTTTGAACCATAAGGAGGGTAGGGGATCTCTGCGCCGTGCCCTCATTGCTTTGTAACAGCAACCCAGGATTATTTGTACCTAACTGTAATAAAAGCGCTTAGATACTGCTCAAGACCGCCGCTCGTGTCAAGCCCTTCCGAAAGTTACGACATTTGACGCCAGAAGCAGGCTGGCGCACCGTACACGGAAGCATGGAAGGTGGACGGGGGTATCAACCCTGGAAGCCTGCCGGAGGTGCACCGTGCGGCGACTGATTTGGATACTGTGGATGGTGGTTTTCGCGAGCATTTCTGGCGACATTCCCAAAGGCGGCAAGCAATGAGCTCGCTGCGAAAGTGGGAGGTTGGTGCTTTTCCTTTTGCTCCCCGCAGCCGCGTGTCTCGGAGGATGCGACTGCGCCGGCTCACTTCAGCCGCTTGAAATCGGGCGAGCCTCTTTTGGAATCGGCCAACCTGAGATCCGGATGCTTTTTCGGCAGTCTTGACTTTTCATCGCGTCGGGCCGTTCGAAAAACCTCCAGACGATTCGAAGCCGTGAATCGTGAAAATCCAAGAAGCACATCAGGCCGTGGCTACCGAGTGCCCTGCCTGGTTTAAGAGTGAGGTGAGATGCTCAGGGTCGCTGGTCGGAGGCAGGCAGGTGTTCCCGGAGCAGACGAGGGCCAGAGGTTTGCCTGCGGGTAGATGCGGAAGAGTTTCTTTGAGGGCGCCGGCGAGATGGAGTTGCGGCGTTTCAGGAGTGACGCGGAGGACGGATTTGCCGAGACGGAAGACGCGGTGGGCGACGGCTTCGAGGGCTTGGGCGACGGGATCGTTCGAATCGCCGGTAATAACGACTTGCAGCGGGTGATGAGCAAAGAGAGTGGCGGCCAGGCCGTAGGTGGCGGCGAAGAGGCCGTACTGGGGGGCGATGCCAGCGAAGGCTTCGAGCGTTTTTTTGGCGAAGGCGTAGTAGCGGTCTTCGCCGGTGAATGCGTGCATTCGAATGAGGGCGATGGCGGCGACGGAATTAGCGCCGGGCGTCGGGGAATCCTGAAAGGGCTTGCGGCGGACGTCGAGGCCACCCATCGGTGCGGCATCGGAGGGACGATCGAAGAAGCCGCCGCCTTCGGGGTCGCCGTAGCGGGCGATGGCGAGGTCCATGGCTTTGTGCGCGGCGCCGAAATAGCGGGGATCGAGCGTGGCTTCGTAAGCGTCGAGAAGCGCGAGAACGCTGAAGACCTGATCGTCGAGCGAGCCTTCGAGGGCAGGGCCGCCGATGCGATGGCCGAAGCCCCGGGTTTCGCTCCAGACTTCCTTCAACATGCGGTCAAGGGTTTTCAGGGCAAACTTGCGACAGTCTTCCGCGATCCAATCGGTGCCAATGACGCGAGCGGCTTCAAGGTAGGCCGAGACGAACATCGCGTTCCAAGAGACGTACATCGTCTTGTCGACAAAGGGAGTGGGACGCTCGCGGCGCGCTTTCATCATCTTGCGCTCGGCGTCCAGTTTGACGCGGACGATTTCGTCTTCCTCTCTCTTGAGAATTTGAGCGATCTCGGGAAAATCGCGAGCGATCCAAAGAACATTTTTTGCGGGATTGTGATGCATTTCACCGTGGGGCTCAACATCGTAGTAGAGCTCGATTACGCGCGATTCTTCGGGTGTGAGGACAGCGCGAACTTCGTCCAGAGTCCACGTGAAATAGTCGCCGTCGTCATCCAGCGAGTAGTCGGCATCCTGGCTGGCATAGAAGCCGCCATTCTCCTGGTCGGAGAGAACCAGATTGACCCATAGGATGATTCTTTCGGCCACTTTCTTAAAGAGAGAACATTTTGGATACCCACTGCACTCAGTCCGAGAGGGATCTTCTTCCCTGTCGCTCAGGGTAAATCCGGAGACATGAAGATAATTTTTGAGCAGCTCGGAATTGTCGTAGGACATTTTCTCAAAATGTGGGACTAACCAGCGCTCGTCCACGGAGTAGCGGTGGAAGCCGCCAGCGAGCTGATCGTAGACGCCGCCGCGAGCCATTTTTTCCAGGGTGGTCTCAGCCATGGCAAGCAGATGTTTTTCTTTTGTCTGCTGATAACGCTCGAGGATGAGGTCGATGGCCGAGGAGTGCGGGAATTTCGGGGCACGGCCGAAGCCGCCGTTCTTGATGTCGAAAAGCTGGGTGATGGATTTGATCTGCGCTTCGACGACGCCGAGGTCGAAATCTGCGCGGGCACCAGTGAAGACTTCGGCTTGGGAGACGGCGTCTGCGAGGGAGTTGGCGGCGCGCTCAAGCTCGGCGCGCTTGTTGCGGTAAGAATCAGCGACGGCGAGAAGGACGCGACGGAATCCGGGGCGGCCCATCTGATCTTCGGGCGGGAAATAGGTGCCGCCAAAAAAGGGTTTGCCATCGGAAAGGAGAAAACCGGTGAGCGGCCAGCCGCCCTGGCCGGAAATGGCGCTGACGGCGGATTGGTAGCGGGAGTCGACGTCGGGGCGCTCGTCGCGATCGACTTTCACGGCGACGAAATGTTCGTTGATGATTTTGGCGATCTCGGCGTTTTCGTAGCTTTCGCGGTCGATGACGTGGCACCAGTGGCACCAGACGGCGCCGATGTCGAGGAGCATGGGTTTGTCTTCCGCCTTCGCGCGTTCGAACGCCGCCTCGCCCCATTCATGCCAATCAATCGGCTGGCGTGCGGCGGAGCGCAGATAGGGGCTAGCGGAGTCTTTCAGCCGGTTTTCACCTTGATTGCTCAAACGGAGTCCTTTCACAAGCGCGGGCGGGGCAATCCGCGCCCCTACAAAACATCCACCGAACAACAAAGACTACTGGATGGTGTCGCCGGGGCTGAGGTCGCGCGGGTCGAGCGGTTTGCGGTTTGCGAATCCTTCGTCCTGGCGATGATAAAAACGGATGCGGTCCTCGCCGAGCTTCCAGCAGAGATAGACGTCCTGCTTATTGATGACGGCGGGAAAATCAAGGAGGCCGACGTCGAGGTCCTTGATGAGGCATCCGGTTTCGAGAATGCGGTTGAGCGCGGACTTCAGCGTTTCAGCAAGCTGTTGGTGCTGCGTGCGAACCGCAGCCAATTTCTCGTAGGGGACGATCACGCCGCCCATCATCATGATGCGCGCGGAGACCACGGAGAGCTCATTTTCCAGACCAGAGAGTTTCTTGCGAGAATCCATGGCTTCGACGAGAAAGGGCTCGAGTTCCTGGCGCGTACGCTCCGCTTCGATCAGCGTGAAGAGGCGCTGTGGCGGTTCCGGAGTTTCGTCTTGTTCCTGATCGTCGTCTTCATCTGCCATCGTGTTTCCGTTCCGGGGACTGCTTTGAGCTGACAAAAGAGAACAGCCTACCCTTCGCATTGGTCAGGGTAAAAAGTCTATCCTACTCGATGCTAGCGCAAACTGAGCATGCGGTCGAGAGCAACTCGCGCATGGTGGCGAGTGCGCTCGTCAACGGAGATGCGGTTAACAACGTTGCCTTCGCCGAGATTTTCGAGTGCCCAGAGGAGATGCTGCGGGGTGATGCGAAACATCGTGGTGCAGACGCAAACGCTGGGATCGAGCGAAATGACTTTGTGGTTCTTCAATTCCTTGCCGAGGCGGTTGACCAGGTGGATTTCCGTGCCAACGGCCCACTCGCTGCCGGCGGGAGAAGCCTGGATGGCTTTGATGATGTCCTCGGTCGAGCCGATTTGATCGGCGGCCTCTGCGACTTCGTAGCGGCATTCGGGATGCGCGATGACGCGAATGCCGGGATGCTCGCGGCGGACGCGCTCGACTTGCTCCGGCGTGAAGCGCTGGTGCACAGAGCAATAGCCCTTCCAGAGGATGATGCGCGCGTTGCGGATCGCTTCCGGCGTGTTTCCGCCAAATTCCTGGTAGGGATCCCACACGATCATTTGTTCGAGCGGGATGCCCATGCGGTAGCCGGTGTTGCGGCCGAGGTGCTCGTCGGGAAGGAAGAGAACTTTTTCGCCCGTCTCGAAGGCCCACTTCATGACCCCGGCGGCGTTGGAGCTGGTGCAAACCGAGCCGCCCTGCTCGCCGGTGAAGGCTTTGATGGCCGCGGTCGAGTTCATGTAGGTCACGGGGATGACCTTGCGCAAATCGAGGAGAGAAAAGAGTTCGCTCCAGCAGGCTTCCACCTGGCCGATGTCGGCCATATCAGCCATAGAGCAGCCGGCGTTCAGGTCGGGAAGAATGACTGTTTGGTGCTCACGGCGGAGAATGTCAGCACTTTCGGCCATGAAGTGCACGCCGCAAAAAACAATATAGCGGCCTTCGGCTTGCGAAGCCTGGAAGGAGAGCTTGAGGGAGTCACCACGGAAATCAGCGAACTTGACGACTTCGTCACGCTGGTAGTGATGGCCCAGAATCACGAGATGGTGGCCCAGGCGGGCCTTCGCGGCAGCAATGCGGTCATCAAGGGCATTGTCCGGCACAAGAAGGTACGAATCGAAGTCGCACCCTACGCCAGCCTCGATTTCCGGCGCGCGGAGGGTAGCCGGCTGGTCCGCACCGATGAGGGTGCTGCTATCCGAAATGGATACTAGGCGGCCCATGGAGTGTGTTTTGTCTTAGAGGCTATTGCTAAGCGGTCCCTGATCCCTGCCTGGAAACCTCATTTTCTCATATTTGGGCCAATTTTCCACTAACCGCCAATAAATACCATGGTACGAGACGGTGCTACGAAACCGGGCTCATTGATGCGATGGCCCTCTTCTTTTTCCACGACAATTGAGCTGATATAGGTGGCCAAATCCTCGTCGGACGCTCCTTCGCGAAGCAGCGTGCGCAGGTCATGGTCGTCCTTGCTGAAAAGGCAGGTGCGGAGCTTGCCGTCCGCGGTCAGCCGGATGCGCGAGCAATGGCCGCAAAAGGGCTGGGTGACGGGAGCGATGAGGCCGATTTCGCCGGGCGCGCCATCGGCAAAGCGGTACTTGCGGGCGGTTTCGCTGCGCTCGTGCGGAATCTGCACGAGCGGCCAGCGGGCGTGGATGCGCTGGTGGACTTCCGCGGCGGGCACTACGAGATCGCGCGTCCAGTGGCGGTCGGCATCGAGCGGCATGAATTCGATAAACCGCATAATCACGCCGGTTTGGCGGGCGAACAAAGCGAAAGCTTCGACTTCGTCGTCGTTGAGGGAGCGAACCAGGACAGCGTTCACTTTGGCGGGCGCCAGACGAGATTTCTGCGCGACATCGATGCTATGCATCACGGTTGAAAAAGACTTGGTTCTGGTGATGCGTTCGAATCGCCCGGGATCGAGCGAATCGAGGCTGATATTGATGCGACGGAGGCCGACGGCAAGGAGCCGGTCGCACCGTTCGGCCAGCAGGTGGCCATTGGTGGTCATGGAGAGGTCCTCGACGCCGAGGGCATGGAGACGGGCGATGTAGTCCTCGACGCCGTCGCGGACGAGCGGCTCGCCGCCCGTGATGCGGATTTTGCGGATGCCCAGGCTCAGGAAGATCCCGGCGAGTCGGTCGAGCTCGGGCCAGGAGAGAATTTCGTCGTGATCGCGATAGTTCTCGGGATCGGCGGAACGGCAGTAGACGCAGCGGAAATTGCAACGGTCCGTGATGGAGATGCGCAGGTCGGTAATCTGGCGGCCGAATTTGTCGTGAAGGGTCATGGTCCGTTCTTGGATGCAGCTCCCCACCACCTTGACGCACTAGAGCTTTAAAATAAAACCGCCCGATCCAGTGCTGGGAATCGGGCGCTCACCGAAAAAGTACGCATTTTCGGTGTCATCGCTCCTTTCCAAGCACGGGTTCGCCTCGAAAGGCTCACCGCAAGCGAGAGGCCCGGGCGTTTCCGCCCAAACCCTCAGCCCCGATCATTTCTGGGGGCATCGCCCCTGCCGCCGTGGGTTATCTCTCCCGTAGGCTTCAGGGATCGGAGTTGCAGGCATAGTGTACGCTCCAGGCTCGAGGGGCGCAATTGGGGCTAACGCGTAACGTCAGCCGAAGAGGCGTCAAGGATTGTGATAGAGTTTTGGCCACGCCATGCGGATCTTCGTTTTAGGGGCCGGAGCGACCGGCTCCCTTCTCGCACAATTGCTGGAGCGGCAAGGACATACGGTCTGGTGCGGAGACCGCGATCCGGAGCGTGCGCGGCGCTTCCTGGGCAAAAAGAGCACCATCGCTGTAACGGAGGTGAACGCGCGAAATCTGCGCGGTATCGTAAAGGCCGCGAAGGGCTGCCAACTGATCGTCAACGCTTCGGCGTCGGTCTTTAACGAAATCGTATTGCGAGCCGCGCTGCGGGTGCGCGCGCATTATGTGGACCTGAGTTCCCACCTCACCCGCCATCCCTTTAGAGCCGAGCAGTTCCGCTATGTGAAGAAATTTGAGGAGAAGAATCGCACGGCGCTGATCAATACCGGTGCCGCCCCGGGCTTAACGAATTTGCTCGTGAAACGCGCCGCCGACCTCCTCGACGAAGTCGAAGCGGTGCACATCCGCCTATACGAGAGCACCGAGAGCGACGATCCGATATCCCAATGGTCGGCGGAGGTTTCGTTCGACGAGGCGGTCTCACACCCGCAGATCTATCGAAGTGGAAAGTTTCGGCTGGGCAAGCGCTTTTCGGAGATTGAGAAGTTTCGATTTGCCGATCCCATCGGCAGCGTGCGTGTGGTGCTTGCGGCGCAAGATGAAGTGGCCACACTGCCCCGTTTCATTCCGATCCGGGATCTGGACGTAAAAATCGGCGGGAATGAGATCGACCGGCTGCGGCGCTGGCACAAACAGGGAAGACTGTCCCGGTCGCGCGGAATGGCCCGGCATCATTTTCCGCAGACTTCTTCCCCTCGCATGATTGCCAAGCTGATTCGCCAGGGGATTCTACAGAACGCTCGTTTCGCGGCGGCCGTGCTGGTAAAGGGAGTGAAGCACGGCAAGAAAGAAGACCAGCACCTGCTGATACGCAGCGATTGCACGTTCCCCACGCTCTATCAAATCCGGCAGCAAGGACGATATACGACGCCGGTAGCCTACGCGACGGCGCACATCGCGGCACTTTTCATCAAATACCTTCCCCGGGATCTCGCGGGAGTCTTTGCGCCGGAGATGCTGCCCGCGGAAACCCGCCGGGCCATCCGCGCCGGACTCCGCAACCACAAAATCCGGGTCACGCACAAAACAACCATGCTGAAACGGGACGGTGAAGACGAAGAGGAATTCTAGCCAAGCAGCCGCGCTTTGCTCTCCGGCAAAGCGCGGCTGCTTGGACCGATTCGAGCCGAGAATCAGTCCGCGGAGGCGGGCTTTGCGTTTCCAGAAAAGTGGATGGTGATCAGGAAACCATTCGTGCCATCGTAGGAAAACTTGTGACCGTCCCCTTCGAAGGCCTCATGCTTGCTCTTCCACATGCGGAAGCCGTCATTGGACTGTGCCCCCCAGTATTTCAAGTTGCGCATGACAACTTCGTGGTGGGGATCATTGCCGTTGACGCGTTCCAGAATGACCTCGCCCTTGCCATTGTTCATCTTGGCGTGAGCCACGCCATCCTTCGAGTCCACACTCCATGAGAACGCGGCGCTATCCACAGCCTTCTTCTGCCACGGAATCGGATAGAGCTGGCCGAGGATGTCACCCAGTGCGGCCTGCTGCTCCTTGTTGACGCTGGGATCGAAGTTCACCACCAACCAGGAATCCTTGCCGGTGCTCCAGTCGCTGCCTAGATCGGTAGCGATCCAGACCTTGGCGCCATCGAGCTTGGTATCTTTGTAATAGCCCTTATCCACTTTGAGGACGAGGTTGGCTCGGCAAAAATGTTCATCCATGTGATGCTCACCCATGCTCATATGATTCGTGGAATGGGTGTTGAAGTAGCAGGGACAGAACATGTCGCAGCTGCAAGCTTCAATGTAGCTGGCCGTCATATCAAAATCTGGTTTTGAGGATTTCTCCTGCGCGAGCGAAGTGAAGTAGATGAGGCTCCCAGCAAGCGCGAGGAGCAGAAGCAATAGCAGACGAGGTATACGTCGCATGATCCCTCCGTGGAACTGCCGAAAGTACGGGCCCAACTGGAATTACGGGGATTGTACGCCTGAAGATTGGTTAACACAAGATTCCTCTGACCGCCTACCGCCTGACCGCCGAATCAGAATTTGTACGCAACGCCGAACGAAATAATGGGATAAAACTTAAATGGCGCGGCGCTCTTATTGATCTTTGTCTGCTCTGCCTGAACGTTGCGTTGGATGGTTGGATCGGAGCTGATTGCCCGGCAGTTCAGGCCGCTCGAGTCGCAAGCGCTGCCGCTCAGAGCGAGCGCGGCATGCGGTGGTCCCTGGTACGCAGCTCCCACTTCAAAGGACACGCTGAAATGCCGATCGCTGCGCGGGACGAGATTGCCGAATCCCACAAGGAACATGGGAGCCACCTTGTAAAAGGTGAGTTTGCCCGTGCCGGCGATGGGGTTTGCCGCATCGCTCACGTAAGTTGTTCCATTCAAAGTAAAACTCTGGCCGCCCGGAACCGAGGCATGCGCATTGACCTTGTTACCGTTATAGAGCAGCACGCCGGGACTCAGATGGAAATCTCGAGTGAATGGAAAAATGTCAAAAAGCGCCTGAGCGGATCGCAGATCGAGAGCGCCCTTGTAGGTCACACCGTCTTTCATGAATGTGTGGTTGTATTTGAAGACGTTGAATCCGAAGCGCAGGTTCGAACGGTGGGTAACGGGCAGGGCGAGTTCTCCCGCGATGCCCAGCGTTGAGACCTTGATGCCCACGCCGACATTGAGATGATTTTCGGAGGAAGATTTTGGAGAAGGCTGCCCAGGACAGGCTGATGACTTTGCAGGTGCAGAAGCGTCACCTGAAATGGCGGCGTCGGCAACTCTGGAAGACCGGGAACTGCCTGCGAAACACGCGCATAACAATAGGAATCCGAGTACTCGGATCGTTTGCATTGAAACCTCCAGAAACGGATTGGAGGAAGGGTCTCAAACATAGATCTCAAACAATCTCAAACATATATCACCGAAACGCGAGGGCCAGGTGAATTCGTCCGGGGAATGTGTCATTTTCAGCAGCGGTCGGCACAGGAGTTCGTGCTGTCAGGGGCGGGCTTCGAAGATCAGATTGAAAGGCGTCTGCGTGGCACGGCGGAATTGCGAGAAGCCTCCCGAGGTTACCACTTCGCGCAGCCGCTTTTCTCCCGCTTGCGCCCCGAGCGCCAAGCCCACTTCTTGCGAGAGGGAGGCCGGCGTGCACAGAAGCGTCGACGCGCCATAGAAGGCACGGCCGAGGGGGTTGAGATTGTCTTCGAGCTTGTCTCCAGCGAACGGTTCCACGATCATCCAGGTGCCATCTTTCTTGAGTGTGCTGCGAACGTGCGCCGAGGCGCCGGCGGGATCGCCCATATCGTGCAGGCAGTCGAAAAACGTCACGAAGTCATAGTCCCTGCCCGGATAATCCTTCGCCTTGGCTACTTCAAAGCGAATCCGATCGCCAACGCCAGCGTCTTTCGCGCGTTGTTTCGCCGTTTCGATGGACTTGTCGTGATAGTCGAAGCCCGCAAATTCCGACTTCGGATAGGATTTGGCCATGAGGATCGTGGACGCGCCAAGTCCGCAGCCTACGTCTGCAACTCGCGCGCCATTCTTCAGTTTCTCTTCGACGCCGTTCAGCGCGGGAATCCACGCGCTGATCAAATTTGCCGCGTAGCCCGGACGAAAAAATCGTTCGGTCCCCACGAAAAGCTCGTGATGATGTTCATGCCAGCCCATGCCTTCTCCGGTCTTGAATCTTTCCGTCAATTTTTCTTCGGCCTTCACGGCAGCCAAAGCACACTGAAAAGCCCCTGGCAAGAACACCGGGCTGCTCTCGTCGGCCATAGCAAAAGCCTGTTCCTCACCGAGGTGAAACTTTCCATTCGAGGAATCGTAGGTAACGTACCCGCCGGCGGCTTGTGCGCTGAGCCACTCGCGCACGTAGCGTTCCGCAGTCCCCGTGCGCTTTGCGAGTTCTGCAGGCGTCTGCGGCCCACCGGAAGCGAGGGCTTTATACAAGCCGAGCTTGTCGCCGATACGAATCAAAGCGGCATTGAAGGTGGCGCCGAAATCCACAATCGCTTTCCCAAGGAATTCGTGCAGCTTGTCCTGATTCAGTGCCATGTTAATGGTCTCCGTTCGAATGAAAAGTGTGGAGCTGAGTTAAGGCGGATTGTATGACCGGCGGACTGCGACGGCAAGAAAAGAGTTAGAGAGAGTTAGCAGCAGCGGCTAGGGCGCGAATAACGGCTGTTGAGCTGCTCAACATAGAACTCCTCCGCTGACAGCACCGGGCGACAGCCGGATCGCGTGGCTGGCGAACGAAGGTAGTGTTCGTAGGCCGCATCGCCGCACCATTCGCGAAGGCCGCGCCAGAAGCGGCGCAGGAAACGTGACGTAGCCCTTACGGTCTTTGTCATCAGTCATCTCCATGGGCGACGCCAGAGAAGTCCGCGGCCCACCGCGTAGCGATGTAGGGAGATTCGTAAAGTACAGATTCCTTGTGGTGAGTCAGAATCGCATACCAGTGCACAAGCGCCTCGACAATCAGAACGAGGATCATGGCCGCGAGAACGCCGGTAACCGCAGCATCGAGGCGCTGGTTGAAGATGAGGCGCTCCGTTTCGGCAATTTTCTCGGCGGGAATTCTTCCGACTGCAACCTGGGCCGCCAGGGCATTGGCATAGGCAAGAAATCCGATCCGTGGATTCGCATCGAAGATTTTCTGATAGCTCGCGGTCATGGTAATAATGACGAGCCACGCCATCGGCAGAAGCGTCACCCAGATCCAGCGGAGCCGACCCATTTTCATCAGGATAGTGGTGGCAACCACCAGCGCGACCGCCGCGAGCAATTGGTTCGAGATGCCGAAGAGCGGCCAGAGTGAATTGATTCCGCCGAGCGGATCGACGACGCCTTGATAAAGAAAGTAGCCCCACAAGGCGACGATGAAGGCGCTGGACAGCAAGACGCCGGGCGTCCAGCCAGTGCGGCCAAAGGGCTTCCAGACGCGGCCACCGAGATCCTGAACCATAAAGCGCCCCACGCGCGTGCCCGCGTCGAGCACCGTAAGAATAAAGAGCGCTTCGAACATGATCGCGAAGTGGTACCAGATGCTGAGGAGTCGTTCGCCTCCGATGGTGCTGGAGAAAATTTGAGCCATGCCCACAGCCAGCGAAGGCGCGCCGCCAGCGCGATTCCAAAGCGTGAGCTCACCAACCTTGTGGGCGAGATCGTTCATGGTTTGCCCTTGCAGCGCATAGCCCCAGCCGCTGATCGTTGCGGCAGCAGCGTCCCCGGTTCCGCCGACCATACTGGAGGGGCTGTTGATGGCGAAATAGACGCCAGGAGGCATCGCGCACGCAGCCACCATCGCCATCACGCCGACAAACGACTCCAGCAGCATCGCGCCGTAGCCGATGAATCGAGCGTGGCTTTCGCGAAGGATCATCTTCGGCGTGGTGCCGGACGAGATCAACGAGTGGAATCCGCTGATCGCGCCGCACGCGATGGTGATGAAACAAAAGGGGAAAATTTTTCCAGCAAAAACCGGGCCGGTTCCGTCGATGAAACGCGTGAGCGGCGGCATCAGGACTTGGGGCCGGACGAACAGGATGCCCGCGGCAAGAGAAAAAATGGCACCTGCCTTGATAAACGCACTGAGGTAGTCGCGCGGCGCGAGCAGCAACCAGACCGGCAGGGCAGACGCCGCGAAGCCATACGCGATGATGGCGAAGGCGAGCGCGACACCACTCAGGGTGAATACGCGAGACCAGGAGGGAGAGTCGGCCACCCACTGCCCTGCGACCACCACAAAAAGAACCAGCGCCACTCCCATGACCGAAGCTTCCAGGACGCGGCCGGGCCGGACAAAGCGAAGATAGAGCCCCAGAAGCAGCGCGATGGGAATGGTCATCGCCAGCGTGAAAGTGGCCCAAGGAGAGGATTTGAGGGCGTTCACGACGACGAGCCCAATCACAGCAAGAAGAATCGTCATGATCGCCAACACGGCCAATTGCGCGATGAAGCCGCCGCGTTCGCTGACCTCTTCACGCGCCATTTGGCCGAGCGACTTTCCGTCGCGGCGAATCGAGCAAAAAAGAATGACAAAATCCTGCACACAGCCCGCCAACGCAGCACCGGCAATCAGCCAGAGCGTACCCGGCAAGTAGCCAAACTGCGCGGCGAGCGTAGGTCCGACGAGGGGGCCGGGTCCCGCGATGGCGGCGAAATGGTGGCCGAAGAGAACCCATTTGTTTGTGGGCACAAAGTCGCGGCCGTCGTCGTGGCGTTCACAGGGAGTGGCGCGCTTGTCATCGAGCGCGAGAACCTTGGCGGCGACAAAGGCGGAGTAGAGCCGGTAAGCCACGAGGTAACAGCAAACCGCGGCCACAACGAACCATGTCGCATTGAGCGGCTCGCTGCGATGCAAGGCGATGGAACCGAGCGCCCCGGCACCCAAAACCGCCATGACCACCCAGCCAACGATGCCGAAAATGCGTTTCATTTTCCCGAATTCGCAGCGATGCTGGATTTGACGAATTGCGAAATATCCGCCTTGAGTTTGGCGAGCGACGGCGGATGAACGTACATCATGTGACCGGCTTCGTAATAAGCGCCGCTGAGGTGGCCGCGCAACGTTGGATCGAGACTAAGATGATCGAACGTGTAGTCAGCCGCAAAAAACGGTGTGGCGAGATCGTAGTAACCCTTAGCGACAAAAACATGCAGGAAGGGATTTTGCGTCATGGCCAGGCGCAGCGTTTCCGCGACGTTGACATAGCGATTTTCATACGGCGCGTAATTCCAGGGCCGCACGCGGCCGGTGAGCACTTCATAAGGCAAATCACTGTCGAATTTCAAATCGTTGCGGACGTAATCGTTCAGCATGCCCGAATACGGCCCAATGATCGCCGCTATGCTAGGGTCAAACTCCGGCCGTTCGCCTGCGGCATCACGATCGATACCAATGAAGCGCGCATCGATGCGGCCGATGGTGCGGCGCTCGTTGCGCAGCAGTTCTTTAGTAAAGCGCATGATTTCAATCCGCAAGTTGCTGCGGTCGATGTAATCCGGTGAAAGTCCGGTGAGGCGGGCGAGCTTTTGCATGATCTCGGCGCGCCGAGCCGCGGGGAGCGCGTCACCGGTCATGAGTGCGTCCGCATATTCGCCGACGGCGAACTTGCGCGATTCTTCGATGGCTTTATGCAAATCACCCTGCAAATCCGGAGGAAGCTTCTTGTGATACCACGCGATTGCAGTGTAGGTCGGCAAATAGAGTATGTACGGCAAGTCGTTGCCGGTATCGAACTCCGCCGTCTCGAAATTCAGGATCGCGGAAATCAGAACGATGCCGTTTAGATACATGCCGTAGCGTTGCTGGAGGTAGCCGGAAAGCCCTGCAGCGCGCGTGGTGCCGTAGCTTTCGCCGGCAAGGAATTTTGGCGAAGACCAGCGCTTGTTGCGGGTGGCGTAGAGCCGGATAAAATCCGCCACGGACTCGACGTCTTCCGTGACCCCGTGAAACTGTTTCGGCGCCTCTCCCGGAACGGCGCGGCTGTATCCCGTCGAAACGGGGTCGATGAAGACGAGATCGCTAACGTCAAGGAGCGACACGTCATTGTCGACCAGCTTGTAAGGGGGCGGAAGAAGCATGCCCGCATCACCCATGTGCACACGACGCGGACCGAGCAAGCCAAGATGCAGCCACACGGAGGCGGAACCCGGGCCGCCGTTGAAGCTGAACGTGAGAGGGCGCTGGCTCCCGTCGCTGACGTCATCCTTGGTATAGGCGACGTAGAAGATGCTGGCCTTGGGCGTGCCGTCTTCGAGCTTCAGCAGGATGGTGCCGGCCGTCGCGGTGTACTTAATCTCCTGCCCGCCGATCTTGAGAGAGTGCTTGGTCTGAACGATTTTTTCTTCAGGAGTTGGCGGTTTCTTTTCTTCTTTCGGTTTTTCGGCAGTTTTGTCAGAGGCTAGCTGCGGCGGCTGCTGGGCAAAGCCCAGATTTACTCCCAGGAGAAGCAGGGTGGCGGAACCCAGAAAGCGAATTGGAGACTTCATAGGCGGCGGAGCTCCCTCTCGAACCTTCGCAAAATACAAAACTGTGACGTGCGGCATCGTATGCGAGAGAACAGGCAGCGTCAATCGTCTTGAACGCTGTGCCGGGGCCGGCTTGTTCAGCGATTTCTTTTGCATCACGCGAATTCACGGATAGAATGCGGCACTCGGATGAAACGTACATCCAAAGGAGCGCCGCATGCGCTGCGTTGAATTGCCTGCCGTTATTTCACTGCTCGCCGCCTCAGCCATGTTGTCAATCGCGGTCTCGGGCAACGCGCAGCAAAAAGAAGATCAGCCGCACCCGAAGACGCTCCCGGAGTTGCAGCAGGCGATGAAGGATGTGCTAAACAAAGAACACGTTCCCGGAGCAGGCGTGGCGCTAGTCGAGAACGGCGAGGTTCTCTGGTGCGGTGGAATCGGCGAGGCGGACATCGCTGCAAAGCGTGCTGCCAGTTGCGACACGGAATTTCGCGTGGGCTCGATCAGCAAGACATTCGTCGCGCTGGCCCTGCTGAAATTGCAGGAAGAAGGAAAGATCAATCTTTACGCCCGGTTGCAGGATGTCGCCCCGGAAATCCCGTTCAAGAATCGTTGGGAAGCGACTCATCCCGTCCGCGTCGTGAATCTGCTTGAACATACTGCGGGCTTCGACGACATGGAGCCGAGCGAAGTCTACAACGTGCACGATCGCTACGATTTTCCTCTCCTTGAGGTTTTCAAGCGTTTTATGAAACCGCAGACTGCGCGCTGGCCCCCCGGAACGCGCATGTCATATTCGAACCCGGGAAATGCGATTGCAGGCTATCTGATCGAAAAAGTCTCGGGAAAACCGTTCGACCAATACATCCGCGAAGCGTTCCTGCGGCCGTTAGGAATGGAGCGCGCCGACTATCCGTTCACCGAGGCAAACCGGGCCCTGCTTGCGGCTCCCTACGAAGGCAATCCGCCGAAAGTTTCTGGTTATCCCTTCATCTATCTGCGGCCGGCAGGGGACCTGAAAGCCTCCCCGCGAGAGCTGGCGAAACTCGTGCAATTTCTGCTGCGGCGTGGAAAGGTGGGAGGCGCGCAACTGGTGAGTCCTGAATCGATCCTGCGGATGGAAGCGCCGGAAACCACATTGGCCGCGAAAAACGGCCTGCGGCTGGGCTATGGCCTCTGCAATTATTCGAGTGTCGAAGGCGGCATGGTGACGCATGGCCACGACGGCGGGATTGACGGATTTATTTCTTCGTATCGGTACATGCCGGAACAGAACTGGGGTTACGTCATTCTGCTGAACAGTGACAATTCCCAGCAGGCGCTGGAAAGCTTGAATCACCTGGCCATTGATTTTCTTTCGAAGGATTTCCTGAAACCTCAGCAGTCCGTAACGACTCTTCCCACGAAAGCACTGGGGATGTTCGCGGGCTATTACGCGCCGCGCGCGCCGCGAAGCCAACTGTTTGCGTTTGTGGATGAATTGACCGGCGGAACGCGTATTCGCGTGATCGGCGGCAACCTGACGCGCTCCGGACTTTTTGGCGAGCCCGAGCCGCTCCTTTACGTCGGCAAGAACCTCTTCCGCGGGGCAAAAGAGCCGGAAGGGACGACGGTTTTTTTCGTCACGCAAACTGGCGATTGGGGGGTCGTGAGCAGTGGACTTGATGGCATTTCTTACAGCGAGCGCAGTAACCTGGCGATGCCTTTTATTCGCATCGCGCTACTCTCTCTCTGCCTGCTTTTCATGCTGACTTCTTTGCCGTATGCACTCGTTTGGCTCTTCCTGAAGCTCGTCGGCGCCTTGAAAGATGTGCGCCACCTCTCCGTTCGCGTGGTGCCGCTGCTTGCGACGCTGTCTCTGCTAATCGTGCCTCTCTGCTTAATGAAACTCAGCGGCGCGCGAGTCGGCTCTTTCAATCTCTGGACTGCGGGCATCTTCCTCGGAACGTTTTTCTTCCCGTTGCTGTCGATCTTCGGGCTGGTCCTAGGCCTTCGCGTTCCGAAGGAGGAAATCCACCGCGGCGTGAGGATTCACTCGCTGCTGGTTTCCTCCGCTTGCTGCGTGCTTACCGGCTTTCTCTTGTCGTGGCACTTGCTCGCGCTGCGCCTTTGGGCAGCATTGTAGCATTCAGTCCGGCAACGAAGTGAAACGCAGCAGCGGATAAACATCGCGAAAGACCTTGGTGGCTTCCCGCGGAAGCGAAATGCGCGAAACCGCAGAGGGCGCGAATTTACGGCGGACGATCCACGCCAATATCCTTTTCCATTTCTCCGGGGCAGTGGGCCAACCGGAATGCTTCGTCCATTCGCCTTTCTCCATGGTGTACCAGTAGCTTTCGTAACGCCGACCGAGGCGCTTCTGTTGTTTTGCGACCCAGCCGGAATTCGCGTTTACGCGCGGCTCGGCAATCAGTGCGAGTGTGGACTCTTTGCGCTTTCCGCCGGAATAGATGCGGAAGCCCGCCGTGACGGTATCCACCGAGAGGCCAACGTAGAGCTGACCAGTTTCCCGCCTACCTGGCGCGGGGACGGAAAACTTCAAATACATGTGCGTTTTGTAAAGCGTCTTGTCCTTCGCGAAACGGATATCCCGGTTGATCCGCGAAAAATTCGGGCCCGTACGTCCGGAGGTGTCGAATCGCGAATCGAGTTCCAGAGCTGGGCACGTGAGTTCCTCCAGCAAACGCCGGAAGGGCTGAATTATGGCAGTCTGATAGCGGTCGCGGTTTGCGTCCATCCACTCCTTGCGATTGTGGCGGCCGAGGTCTTTGAAAAACTGAAAAGTTTCCCGGGTGAATAAGGGTTTCTTCGTTGCCATGGGGCCTCAGTTTCGAATGCCGATCCGGCACAGTGTCCCACAGGGTACACGATTCCCGTGCGTGGTCAATTCGTTGGCCAACCAGATTGGCTCTTGCCGCGGTGCACCGGCAACGGCTAGTCTGCGGGAATGAGCAGCTTTACTCCGACCGAAAGAACCAAAATTCGACGCAAGCCCGACCGCGGCAGTTACGACCGTGAACTGATCTACAGCATTCTCGATGAAGCGTTTGTCTGCCACCTGGGCTTTGTCATGAACGGCCAGCCCTACGTCGTGCCCACAAACTACGTGCGCGTCGGCGATAGACTTTTCCTGCACGGCTCGATCGCCAGCCGCCTGATGAAAACGCTCGCGAGCGGTGCGCCTTTTTGCCTCAGTGTCACGCTGCTCGACGGCATCGTCTTCGCTCCCACGGCCGTCGGGCACTCGGTCAACTACCGCTCCGTGGTCGTTATGGGTAAAGCTGCGCTTATCGAGGGCGAAGCGGCAAAGCTTGCGGCCATGCGCGATTTTGTTGAATACGTCAACCGCGGCCGCTGGGCTACGGTGCGTCCGCCGAGCGAGCAGGAGTTAAAGGGCACCATGGTCCTTGCCGTGCCGCTTGTGGAAGCTTCCGCTAAAGTGCGCACGGGCTTCGCCGTCGATGACGGCGAAGCCTACGCATCACCAGCGTGGACCGGCGTTCTGCCCATGAAGTGGGCCGCCCAGGCGCCAGTTCCGGATCCCCGCGGGAATCCCGAAACCCCTGTGCCGGCAAACATTCTGCATTATTCGCGGCCACAGTAGCCGGTGGTCTTATAATTTCCCTCGCCACATGGTCTCAGCACGAGAACTTGCCGCTCCCAAGAGGTGAAGTCTGATGATTTCTCGCGCGTCCATCCTGTTCTCGATGTTGCTCGCGATCTGTGCGTGCGCTGGCAGCTTCGGACAAACCTCAGCGCAGGTTTTGAAAAAGGACGACCTTACTTTCCGGAAACAGGTGTACGCGGACAAAGGGGGCATCAAGATGCCGTACCGCCTTTTTGTGCCTGCGAATTACGACGCCAGTCAGAAATACCCGCTGATTTTATGGTTGCATGGCGCGAACGGCCGCGGCTCGGATAACCTCAAACAAATCTCCGGCGGGAATGAGAACGGCACGTACGTCTGGACGACGCCAGCGAATCAGGCGCAACTTCCCGCCTTTGTCCTCGCGCCCCAGTGCCCGGAGGACCGCTTCTGGTCGGAGCCGGAGACCAACGAGATTTCGCCGCAGCTCCACATGGCGCTGGATGTTCTTGCTTCCGTGCAAAAGGAATTTTCCATCGATCCAGATCGAATTTATCTCGCGGGGCAATCCATGGGCGGCGTTGGCGTTTGGGCGCTGCTGCAATCGCAACCCGATCGCTGGGCCGCTGCGCTGGTGCTCTGTGCTTTCGACAATTTCACGAACGCAAAAGGAATCGCGCGCGTTCCGCTCTGGGTGTTTCAGGGCGATGCAGACATGGTTGTGCCGGTAAACCTTGTCCGTCAAATGGTGAAGGATTTGAAAAAATCAGGGGTGCGGCCGCGCTATTCCGAATATCACAATGTAGGCCACGACGTTTGGCTGAAGGCTTTCGCAGAACCGGACCTCGTCCTCTGGCTGGCCGCAGAGAAGCGCGGTGGCTCCATCCCGGCAGCAAGATAATTGCCGGACCGCTAGAGTAGGCGGAATCCCTTGCAGGATGGGCTTACGACGCTACTTCTGGGCGCCGGGGCCCGCGAATGCCGTTGCCACGCCGAGCGAAATGAACATTCCGCCGGATACGTACCGCTGCGTGCGTAACCAACGAGTATTCCCCGGGAATGCCATGCACGACTTCATCGTTCAGGCTGATGCAGACGTCTCCCGGAAACCCATACACTATCGGCGGCGAAGACCGCGCACCGAGCGCGGCAAGCAACCGCGAGCCGATCTCACAAAGCTCTGCCGTCGTCACGCCAGCGCGTACTTCCGCAGCAATCGCGCGCAGCGCCTTTCCCACGATCATTCCGCACGCACGCGGCTTCTCAAATTGCTCTAGACTATTGATGGACATGAAACCTCAGTTGCAGCCGCATCCGCCGCCGCAGCAACTGCCGCCACCTCCGGAGAATCCGCCGGACGGTTTGGCCGAAGCGCCGTTGCTCGACCCATTCGCCGCACTGAAAACCGAAAGCTGAATCGCGTTTTTCTTCCCCGCGCACTTCGGACAGGCAATCTCCTGCGTCTTGTTCAGCACGATCTTCTCAAAGTGCGTCTGGCAATCCTCACAGATGTACTCGTAAATAGGCATATTGAGTTCCTATCGGTATCTCCCCCCAATTATAACGGCCACAGCAAACGAACGTGCCCTCGTAAAAGCAGGAGTTGGACAGGATGCTTAGTCGCCGGCGACAGCTTCCGCCGCCTTTTCGCCCGTCTTGGTTGCGGCACGGTTACCGTTCGAATGGCCATTGCCGTTCGCCGGGGCAATGGTGACTGGCTTACCCGCGTTCGCAAAATTAGCGGGCACGGCCTTCGCGATGTCGCTCACAGTGCCAATCTGCACGACCGTCGGCTGAGGCTTCTTCAGTACCAGCTCTTCGTAAATCGCACGAACCTTGGCCTGTTCCTCATAGGCCTTCTTGCGGCGAGCGCGGTCTTCTTCCGCTGCGGTCAGCGGAACATCGTGCTCAAGATGGCGAACCCGGGCTGCGTCATTCGCGTCAATCTTGAGCGAGTGCTCGTAGCTCTGCAGATTGACGTTCTTGCCCTTGGCGTAAATCTCGTGCTTGCCGTGATTCTTGTACCACTCGGCCACGGTCGCGTTCTTGTGCATGTTCTCGATGATTTGCCGCCAGCCCACGCCGGTGTTATAGGCGCAGAAGCTGATCTCTCCTTGCTGCGTCGCGTAAGGAATGATGCACATTTCGGTGCGGCGGAAGTCATAGTTAAAGAGATCCTGGAACCACATTCCCGCGATGAACAGGAAGTTCCACGGATCAGTCTGCCGACGTTTCATGGCGTCTTCGTACGTGCGGTCCGGGGACGTCTTGCCGTATTTCTTCTCCGAGCCCTTGGTCAGCGCCCAGGTCTTGTCAAATTTCTTGAAGAGATCATACAGCTTCAGCCCCTTGGGGCCTTGAAAAGGCTTGTAGTTCTTCAAGAGGGCCATGGCCATCATGAAGTTCGAAAAATTCTTGCCGCGGGCCGCGTCGGTAATGTCGGTGACGTCTTTGGTAAGCTGTACGGCATCGAGGAAGCGTGGAACGGGTGCCCATTCCTTGGTCTGCTTGTTGATCATCAGCGCCGTGCCCACCCCGCAGTTGGGATGGCAGCCGCAGGAGAGCGAACCCCACTGCGAATCCTGCCCCTTCACCATGTCCGAGAATCCGGCAAATGTGCTGACGAACGAAATCGGGAACCAGTCGCGCGTCGGTTCGACTTTGCCCACCTGGCTGCTGACGTCCTTCGCCAGATGCGAAAGCGTGTAGCGCTGGCGCAGGCGGCGTTCCGGAGTAATGTCTTCGTCGCGCCCGGTAAAGGAAACCGGCTGGAAGCTAACAAACGCGATCTTCTTGGGGTTCTCCATCGCAAACTTCACGACGGTGCCGACCTGGTCGTTGTTCACGTTATTGACGATCGTCACCACGAGCACGATTTCGATGCCCGCCTCGTGCATGTTTTCGATGGCGCGCAGCTTCACATCGAACAAGTTGCCGATCTGGCGGTGGCTGTTGGCGTCGTTGCCGATGCCGTCAAACTGCAGGTACGCGTAGCGCATGCCCGCTTCGAACGCCTTCTTGCAGAACTCCTTGCTCTTGGCGAACTCGATGCCGTTCGTCGCGGCCTGCACGCTGTTGTAACCGATCTTGCGCGCATACGCGACGGCATCAAAGAAATAAGGGCTCATCGTAGGTTCGCCGCCGCTGAACTGCACGGACATCTGGCGGCGCGGCTTGATTTTCAACGCGTTATCCAGGATTTCCTTAATCTCTTCCCACCCGAGCTCATGCACGTAACCAACTTGGTTCGCGTCCATGAAGCAGGGATCGCACATCATGTTGCAGCGATTCGTTAGGTCGACGGTAAGTACAGACCCGCGGCCATAGCGCACTGTCGAGGAGCCATGCTTGTGAAGGTCTTCGTCGTTGTGCGCGGGAATATCGCGGCCCGGGTATTGACGTTCGATCCAGCTCAGCCACTTGGAATCGACAGCCATCATGTCTTCATAGTGGCCGTGCAGCGGACAGTCCTTCACCATCCACACCTGGCCGTCGCGCTCGATGATCTGTGCTTTGATCTCGCCGACCTTCTCGTGCATCAGGTCGCGCCAATCTTTCTTGCCGGCGATAATTGCTTCGCGCGCTTCTTTCACGCAAGCAGGGCAAAGCGAATCGGTCTGCCGCGGGAAGCCCAGCGTCGGCTTGGTCTTCTCCCAGGATTTCAGAAGCGGCTTATCCGACCATTTCGGCGTGACCGAAGGATTGGGATTGCGCTTGTTGAAATACTGGATGGTGTCAAAGGTGATTCCAGCCGCCTTGCAAAGAACCCAATCAAACGTCCTAGCGATCTGCGTGCCTAGTGTATTCGGCATAAACCTCTATCCTCCACTTTCAAAAATGCCTGCCACTTGGTCCTTGAGTTTAACGGAGCCCAACCAATCGTCGGAGCCTAGCTCAAACGACTGCCCCCGGGCTCACCTTGTGTGCCCAAAACCGTACCATGGACACCAGGTACGTCCAATAAGTCTTTGGGCTCCTATAGTTTGACGGTTACCCGGGGTGGACGCCAGCGGCTTGCGCCGAACGGTCATTATTGAGGGTTGAACGGCAAATCGGGCCAGTTAACGGCTTTGTTTGAGCCCCCCAAAAGGGGCTACTAGTAGTGCGGATGGACTGGAACTTTCCACTTTTGCGGAAGATTCCCGCGCATTGCTTGCGGGGGGCTTTCCTACTCGTTGAGGGCTGGCCGGAGGACGGCGATGACAAAATGCGCAAAATTCGAGGCGCCTTCATCCAGCTGCAGCCAACGCACCACGCAGTGTTCCGCCAGATACTTTGCAACACGCGTTTCCGGAATTCCCAGGTACTGCGCGAGCTGCGGCTTGATCGAATCCGCTCCGCGCCGGCCTGAGCCGCCACGCAATAAGTTGCCGATGGCGATGCGCAGCGTCTGGCAAGCTTCCACATAGTAATAACTCGTCAGGTCCGAATCCGTCAGGACAAATACACCCGGTCCTGCCGGGGCATGATCCGCTTCTTGTAGTTTGGCGGGCGGGCAGGTCATCAGTCTGCGAAATTGCATCTCCAACAAGGAAATTCGCGAAGAGAGCCCGGGATCGCCGTAGCGGCCCTTCACGCTCGCTCCGCCCGGCTCCCCAATCGGCTCAATCGGCAGGCTGGGGATCGCACGGCTGTGCGTCACTCGGGGAGGAGTCGGCTCGGCCGATTCATTGAAGACGGCGGTAGGCAATCCCCGTGGTGGCGCGGGAGCCTCCGTAGAGTGCTGAGCGGGAGTAACTGCTGTTTCCTTCCCGTTGCTGCCCTTGCGCCGGTTCCGGCCCCCGCGGCGTCCACGGCGACGACTTTTTCTCTCGGGCAAGGGAGAAGGTCGCCTGTTCACGGAACTTTCTGCGGCCTGCTGAATTTCGCTGGTGACGGCCACGGACGATTCGAGCGCCTCCGGATTCTGTTCGAATGGCAAACCCGGCTCCGGGGTCGAAACCGGGGGCGGCGTCAAAGCGATCTCCTCCGCCGGGGGGGCGCTCCCTTCCAGCGGAATCTCACCCGGCGCGCCGCCAAGACGGACCGCAGCTTCTTGTGCCTTGACTTTCCAATCTGCGCGGCGAAATTTCTCTGCCGCCGCGGAATACCATTTCGCGGCATCGGCATTCTGCCCGGAAGTTTCGAAGAACTTAGCCAGTTCGAACGCTACCATGGCGTCTCGCGTTTTCTGGTAAAGATTCGAAAGTTGCCCCGCGGGATCCTTGCTGGTGCGCGCGCGACGGATGCGGGCGGTAATCTGTTTCCAGTCGGTCATCTTTTGCTTGCATTGTAGCAGCGGAAGGCCTCATCGGCCAGCAAACTCGTTTCGCGCTCGGAGCGCGCGACTTTGTTCTTTTCAAGAAGTGTTTACCAATTGACGGCACGAAGTTTCCTCAGTATTCTTCCGGTGGCCCTCTTGGAGGCGTTTGATGACGCGCCTGCGCGCTGACCGTTGTACGGTCACCAGCAGCATGAAATGTTTCGCAGTCACTAGTCGCAATGACTGCATTTCGATTACGAAAAGCATCCTCGTCCTGCTCGTCTCTCTTTCGCTCCTGACCACGCGTGCCTGGGCTGCTCCTTCCTCTTCGCTCGGCACTGTCGTTTACGCCGATCGCGCCCATGTCGGCGCTGCCCAAGCGTCCGTTGGCGCGACCGTTTTTAGCGGCGACAGACTCAGCACTGAACATGCCGGAAGCGTCCAGGTTCGCGCCGGAGCCGCCCGACTGCTGCTCTCCAGTGCGAGCAGCGCCACGTTCTCCCAGGAGAACGGCAGTCCGGCCGTAACCCTTACTTTCGGTTCCGCCACTTTTTCGACCGCCAATTCGAAAGCCTTTGCCTTGCACGTGGCTTCTGCCGTGATCCGCCCGAACACCAACCAGCCCACCATCGGATCAGTTACGGTCCTAAATGCTAAGGAATTGTTCGTCAAGAGCACTCGCGGGTCGCTGAGTGTCACTGTCGAAGATGACGTGCGCGAGATTCCGGAAGGCGCCGCCTATCGCATCGTTCTCGATTCTAACGCTGCCGACCCGCAGGGGCCACGCGGTGCCGGCACCAAGGGTTATGGCGGATCGCCGATCAAGGCGGCCAAGAGCAGGTTCATCTGGTACGCCGTCGCCATCACGACTGCGGTGACTTATTTCGCAGTCACCGAATCCCTAGAAAGCCCCGACCGCCCGTAAGTCTTCCTTTGCCGAGTTCTCCTGCCTATCGGCATTATTTTCGTAGCCGCGAGCAAACCCTCCTGGGTCCAGAATTACAGCAAGCCCATCTTCTTCATCGTGAGATTCACTTTCCGGGCCCGCACGCCCACGTCTGCTCCGGGCCCTGCCCAAAGAAACCTTTCTCTTTGAAATCTTTTGTAAGCGCCCCGCGTACTAGATGTGGGAGTCCCATATATGGCGCCCACTGTCGAAAACGAGTGGAAAAAGGGGAGCGCGGAGCTGCTTATCCTTTCTCTTCTCGAAAACCAGCCACGGCACGGCTACGACATTGCCGGGCTGATCGAGACACGCTCACAGGGTACTCTCCATTTTCACGTCGCCTCGCTCTATCCGTTGCTGTACCGGCTCGAGAAGCGCGGCTGGATTCAGGGGCGCTGGGTCGAAAAACCAGACCAAAGACGGCGGCGGTACTACCGGCTAACCGCCGAGGGACAGCGAGTTCTGGCCCTGCAGCGCCGAAAGTGGCAGGAATTTGCCGGGGCAGTCAGTCGAATCGCGGGAGTGGAAAATGCTTGAATGGAAACATGAAATTGCGAAGCGTTTAGAAGGAACGAATCTCCGCGCGGAACGCGAAGCGGAAATCATCGAGGAGATTTCAAGTCACCTGCAGGATCGGTACCACCAATTGCGGGCCGAAGGGGCCACCGACGAGGAAGCCTGTCGGGAGGTGGCTGTGGAATTGGACTCCACCGATCTCCAGGCGGAGGTGCGGGATACCGAAAACACAGTCAGTCAAGACCCCTCGCCTGCAGGAGCTGCGACTACCGGGCAATGGATATCAGATTTTCTGCAGGATCTGCGCTACGCCGGACGCATTCTGCGAAAGAGTCCGGGCTTCGCAGCCGTCGCGGTTCTGACCCTTGCGCTGGGCATTGGCGCCAATACTGCCGTCTTCACCATCATCGACACTCTTCTTTTGAATCCGCTTCCCGTCGAAAAAATCTCAGAACTGCTTGCCCTCAACACGACACAAGCGAAGATGACAGCGCCATCCGGTGAACTGCAACCCATGTCTTTCCTGAATGTTAAGGATTTCAGAGAAAGGACCCGTTCCTTCGGCAGCCTGGCAGCTCACTCGAATCCCATGGCGATTACTATGACCGATGGAGCCGAGCCGCACCGGATTTTCGTGGAAATCGTGACTGCCAATTATTTCGATGTGCTCGGCATCCACCCGTTCATGGGTCGGTTCTTCCATTCGAGCGAGGACACCACGCCAGGTGCAGCAGCTGTCGTCGTGCTCGGCTACACGGCATGGCAAGGCCGCTTTGGAGGATCTTCGGACATCCTCGGACGAACGATCAAACTCAACAACACTCTTTGCACGATTATCGGTATCGGGCCCAAAGGCTTTAAGGGGTTGTACGCTGTTTTTGGCCCCGATGTGTGGGTCCCGTCGATGATGGCGGAGCAAATCTTGCCGGCCCAGCAGCGGCACGCCCTGAGCGACCGTGCGATTCCTCTCTTTACGGGAGTAGGCCGCCTCAGGCCGGGTCATTCGCTTGCTCAGGCTCGGACCGAGATGAATATAGTCGCAGCCGCTCTCGAAAAGGAGTACGCAGACACAGATCAGGGCCAGGCCGTCACGCTGCGGCCTTTAACCGAAGCCGCTTACGGTCCGGAACGGCAGCCGCTGTTCTTTGGAAGCGTCTTGCTGATGGCTATCGTGGGGCTTGTTCTGCTCATCGCCTGTTCCAACGTGGCCAATCTGCTTCTCTCTCGCGCCGCGGTACGCCGCCAGGAAGTCGCCGTTCGCATGGCGCTGGGCGCCGGACGCAGCCGCCTGATGCGTCAATTGCTGACCGAATGCGTTCTGCTTGGCCTTCTTGGCGGCGTTCTCGGACTTCTGTTCGGGTATGGGGGATGCCGCTTTCTCTGGTCGTTCCGTCCTGCGGAATATGCTCAGAATCTTGCTGATCTCAGGATCAACGCGAGCGTATTCGGTTTTGCGTTCGCGGTCTCGGTCCTAACCGGGCTAATATTCGGCATCGTGCCGGCCTTGCGGTTTTCACGCACATCTGTTTCCGAAGTGCTCAAGGAGGAAACGCGCAACGTGGGCCGGAGTCGCGGCTGTATCAGCTTGGCGAACACACTCCTCGCCGGCCAGGTCGCGATTTCCCTCGTTTTGCTGGTAGTGGCCGCCCTGTTCCTCCGAAGCATCCAGCATGAATACACCATCGATCCCGGCTTCGAAACAAAGCACCTGGCGCTTTTCATGCTTTACCCCGGCCAAGTCGGCTATGATCGGGCGCGAACGGAACAGTTTTACAAACAGGCGCGTGATCGCATCGGCAGCGTACCTGGCATTTCGTCTGTCTCCTGGGCATCGAATCTGCCTCTTTGGGGACGTAAAGAGACCGGCGCGCTAATTGAGGGGCAAGAGCAACGCAAGAAATCGGAGGCCATCTCGGCCGTTGTAAACACGGTCGATTCTAACTATTTTTCCACCCTAGGTATCCCGTTTCTCGAAGGCCGCGACTTTACCCAAGACGATCGTGACATTTCGACTCGCGTCGCCATCATCAACGACACGATGGCTGCCAAGTATTGGCCAAACCAAGACCCGCTCGGTAAGCGGCTGCAATTGCCCCGTGGCAAGGAGTTCCTGCAGATCGTCGGCGTTGTGAAGACCACCAATTACCAAACACTCGGTGAAACTCCCCAGGCCTGCATATACATCTCGCTGCGGCAGAACTACTCCGATGGCATGATTCTTTATGTCAGAACCGAACGTGATCCGTCCACAATCCTCGCCGCCGTCCAGGGAGAGATTCGCGGCCTCGATCCCGCTGTGCCCATGGAAGACATGCGCACTGGGACGAAGGTGATTGATCAGGCGCTTTGGTGGTCGAAGATCGGCGTGGGCCTGCTTGGCGTGTTCGGACTATTGGCGCTAGGCCTTGCGTCGGTAGGTCTATATGGAATCATGGCGTATTCCGTGAATCAGCGGCGCCGGGAAATCGGCGTGCGAATGGCTTTGGGAGCCGGCCAGGGCGAAGTGTCGCTCTTTATTCTTCGCCAGGGAATGACCGTGGTCTTCAGCGGCATTGCATTGGGTGTAGTCTTGGCGCTCTTGCTCGGGCGCGCTCTATCCCGTTTTCTCTACGGAGTCAGCGCCAACGATCCTCTCAGCCTCGGAGCGGCATCCCTGGTCCTCCTCGTTGTGGCGTTCTTTGCATGCTATCTTCCCGCGCGTAGCGCCAGCCGCATGGATCCGCTCGTCGCTTTGCGAGAGACATGAGAGTCAACCGGTGGGTTCGAAGAAAATGCTGGCTCCGCTCCAGCGCCCACCGCGCCGTATCCTTCCCGACATTGCTGCAGAATTGGCTTGACCCACGAAGGGCCAAGTGCTATTTCATTAGCACTTATGCTAGATTACTAGCACACGATCATGAGAAACCGAAACCCAAAGCTTTCGCTCGCCGCGAACGCCAGATCATGGATGTTCTCTACAAGCTCGAACGAGCCACTGTCGGGCAAGTGCTCGCGGCACTCCCGGACCGGCTGAACTACTCGACTGTCCGTGCGCAACTTCGCGTGCTCGAAGAAAAAGGCCACGTCCGCCATGAAGAGCACGGCCTAAGATATGTTTATTTTCCGGCAGTTCCCCGTGACGTCGCGCGGCGTTCCGCGCTTCGTCAGCTCATCGAAACATTTTTTGACGGCTCCGTGGAAAATGTGGTCGCCGCCTTGCTAGGCGGCGAAGTGTCGCGAATCTCCCCGAAAGAACTGGATCGCCTGGCTCGCTTGATCGCCAAAGGCGGAAAGGAGGGCTGACCATGAACCTGCTAGGCAGCTCCGAACTTGCGCTCGCATTTCTCATTGCCTGCTCTGAAAAGGTAACAGTTCTTTTTATCTTGGCGTGGCTCATCGTGACGGCTTTGCGCGGTCAATCCGCTGCCCTCCGGCACCATGCGTGGGCGGCGGGGATTCTCAGTTCTCTCGGCCTTCCCGCATTCATGCTGCTGCTGCCCGCATGGCATTCCGCCGTTCTCGGGGGTGCCGCTGCATTCTGGCACCCCCGCGAATACGATGGGAACCGCGGTCGGTTCTGAAAACTTGCCCGCGATGATTGTAATTGCCGGCGCAGCTTCGCCGCTGTTCGGCAAGCTAGCTGGCATTGTTCTCTTGGTCTGGTTCGTTGGCTTCTTGGTTCTTGCGCTGAGGCTCACCGTCGGTCTTGCACGGCTTGCACGGGCATCCCTGCACGCAAGACCGCTGCTCCGGAATGAGTGGCTCTTCTGGGTTGCCGAACTTTCCACCTCGCTGAAGATCGCGCGTCCCGTGAGGGTGCTCCAATCCGCCAATCCGCTGGCGATGCCGCTCACTTGGGGAATTTTCCGGCCGCTGGTCATCCTTCCTGCGGGCGCATCCGAATGGTCCGAGAACCGGCGGCGCATCGTGCTTTTTCATGAGTTTGCTCACATCGCCCGTCATGACTGGCTCTTGCAGATCTGTGCTGAGCTGGCACGATGCTTCTATTGGTTCCATCCACTGGCGTGGATGGCAGCGAGAAGCCTCCGACACGAAAGTGAGCGCGCCAGCGACGACGCTGTGCTGAATTCCGGCATCGAGGCATCACAATACGCCGGCCAACTCCTCGATCTCGCACGGACCCTTGAAAACTCAGACCGTAGCTGGTTTGTGGCCTTGCTATCGCAAGGCCATCCACTCTTGAAAGGAGATTCATTGCCATGCTGAATCCGTCGATCAACCGCAGTCAAATCTCGCGAAGAACGGGAGTGTTCACCGTACTTGTCGCTTTGTGCTTCCTCCTTCCGCTTGCGGCTCTCAGGCTCCCGGCCCAAAACCTACCGGGCAACTTCGGAGGAACGATTCATGATCCGAGCGGCACGGGTATAAGGAATGCGACAGTGATCATGACCAACCACAAATCGAACACCATGGTCATGACCGCGTCAGACGGAGACGGCAGTTTCAGATTCAAGTCTTTGCCTGCCGGTGAGTACGAGATGAAAGTAGTGAAGCGCGGATTTGAGGCATATCGAGCGCCCGAGGTCGTGCTGGAGCCTGGCCGTGAAGCATCACAGAACGTCACGTTAGAAGTCGCCGCAGTCATGGAAGAAGTGGACGTCGTGCCGGAAGGAACAGTCAAACCTCTTCCTGGATCGGAAACGGGAGGAAAGCCATCGCGGCTGCGTCTCGGCGGCCAAGTACAGGCTACAAAACTTCTTAACAAGGTGACGCCACTCTACCCCGCCGCTGCCAAGGCGGCCGGCATTGAAGGCACCGTGATTCTTCATGCGGTCATTGGGATGGACGGAAAACCGTTGTCCCTGCGCGTCATGAACAGTCAAGCTGATCCGGAGCTTGCCCGCGCCGCCGTCGAATCCGTCAGTCAATGGCCAATGGCGTTATCGCCCGGCGCTGCTGAACGGAGAGCCCATCGAAGTCGACACCACGATTATGGTGAATTTCTCGTTGCTGCCCTAGAAGCGTGGGTCCGAGTTCTCGGCCGTCCGGGATGAATCAACTGTCTCGCAGCGGCGCATTTCTGTGGCTGCGCGAACTCATGAAAACAATGGGCCAGAATCGGCGGCCTGTGCTGTCTCACAACTCTGGGTTCAGACACAAGCTACCCACTGGGGGTTCGCGGCCGCAGCTCGGAGCACGGGGCCCGCCGCGAGCCGCTTTGACCCTTTACGTAGCGCCGTCTGGGATGTCATTGTTCGAAAAGAGTCTATAATCCCGCAATCACTTCGATCTCTACCAGCGCGTCCTTCGGAAGACGCGAGACCTGAACGGTCGAGCGCGCCGGGGGCGCCGACGTGAAATATTTTCCGTACACTTCGTTCATGGCCACAAATTCGTTTATGTCCTTCAGAAATACCGTCGTCTTCACCACGTGATGCAGATTCGAACCCGCCGCCTCCAGAATACCCTTCACGTTTTCGAGCGTCCGTTCCGTCTGCTGCTTGATGTCTGCGCCCGTCATCTCGCCCGTTCTCGGATCCAGCGCCACCTGCCCCGAGACGTACAGAAATCCATTCGTCCGGATGGCCTGCGAATACGGTCCGATTGGTTTTGGCCCCCGGTCGGTCAGAATGACGTCTCTCATGGTGTGGTCTCCTTTTCAGATTGAGTCGCCGCCGCGGCCGTGCCTCCGTACCGCGTGCGAAATTCCTCGGGCACTCCCGGGCGCTTCATCCACAACCGCACGAACTCTGCGACATTTTGGTGCGTTTCCTGCTCGAAGGCCGCAATCAGGTCGCTGAGTTCGAACCCGCGCTCCCTGCGAGCATACAACATGTGGCTGATCGCCTTTCGAAACACTTCCCGTCCGTACCGATCCTGTAACGCATAAAAGAATAGGAAACTCTTCGCTCGCACAGTCGTTGGATCTTCCTCCCGATGAGCCGTTGCTCTTTCCGGGATCAAGCGCAGCGCGCGGCGAATCGTTTCCGCGCGCGAGTCTGTTCCCTCCGCGGCCTGCTGTCCAATCGACGCCGCAAAAGCCGGGAGAGCGGAGAGCGGCGGTTCCTGCTCGTAAAATCCAGGGTTCTGCGCATAGCCCAGCCAACTCGAGGCGAGCGAAGGAGCGGCAGCCGCTGCGAGTTTCGGCGTTCTACTTCCGAGGTCCACCATCATGGTATCCATGGAAACCATCTCTGCCGTCGTGGGTTCTCCTTCTTCGTCGTCCCGCAACACGGCTGTTGCCCGAGTGGAGCGCGTGAAGCATCCCGCCGTCACAGGGCATTCCACAATCCATGTCGAAGGGGATTCCTTCATGCGCGCTCCAAAGACCTCGTCATAGACCTTTGTCGTTCGAACGAGCGCATCGCTTACGCCTGGCACATCCGCTGCGCCCTGTGCTTTGCGGGTCCACAGAAAAATCTTTTCTTTGCCTTCTCCGATTTGCGCGGACGTGTAACGTCCCGCAATCACGAACGGGTAGTGATCGTCCGCTCCCTGTAAAGCACGGACGATCAACTCTCCGCCCCTGCGCGAAATTTTCCCCTGTTGACCGCTGGTGTGAGCCAGAAATCCATCCGGCACGCGCACGCTCATTTCCCATTTTTTTGGCGGCACCCCGCCCGTAGCGAAGAGGCCACGGGCCGGCAGCAATTCCGGGCTCCATCCCTGTGCGGGCAGAAAAAACGCATCTCTGGAAAAACTCAAAGCCGCTTCGCCCGCGGCCGCCGGTAAATACTCCACGGAAAGATGCAAAGTGTGGCGCGCCGACATGGCCCACGGCTGCGGAAGAGCAATCAGCGCGTTTCGCAGATTCTCGGTGGAGATTCCAGTTGTGAGTGCCGTTCGATCCCAGGTCGCGCGAGGCTCGTCAAAATGAAAACGCCGCCGCCCCGGCAGACGTAACTCCAGTTCGCTGAGCGGCTGGTTGCCGGTATTCTTCAGTCGGTATTCCGCGTCAATTCGAATGCGCGGCTCTGGAGCCGGAACGAACTGCACACGGACTTTCTGGCTCTCGATAGTGTAGCCGGGGCCGAGTGGCGCGACGCACCCCGCCGCAAATATAGCCGAGGCCGCGAGGAGCGGCGCGAACAGGAAACGTGAACGCATTCGCGTGGCCAAAACGATTTGATTGTAACGGGAAAAAGTCAGAAGCAAAAGCAGCGCCTGAGAGTTTCCCGGCGATTGCAGCCCGCGGCGGTTTTGCCGCTTTCAACTTTTCGAAAGAGACGGGCAGTTCAAGATCAGCGCGACTTGCGGCCGCGCGTTCGAACAAAACCCGTGTTCGAGTGATTGCGCGTGGCCTCGCGAAGTGAAGCTTCCTTGTCGGCCTGCGCGTCGGTCATGCCCTGATTGATGCGCTCGAGAATTTGCTTTTCGGTAAGGCCGGTATTCTTCAGGCGGCCAATTTCCGCGCTGCTCATGGTGGCCTGGCCCTTCAATCTTCTGTGCAAAATCAAATCGACGGCGGAATCGGAAAGTCCGACCAGCCGCAGCATGACGGCATCACCGCTGATGATATCCAGCTGATCCGATTTCGCAATTTCCAGAATCACTGGCTCGGGGTAACCCGCGCGCGCAAGGTTGACCGCGGAATCAGCGCTCATAAACAGATGCTGGCGCTTGTGCGCCTCGGTAATCAGAGTTACGCAAGCATCGTCACCGATCCCGGCTTGCTTCAACTTCACGAGCTGTGCGACTTCCGTGTCCGAGGTGTTCAAGGTTTTCAGCTGCTCGACGTTGCTGGACCACATCCCCACCTGGTCGAGCGGACGATAATCCGTGAGCGGATGTTGGTGGCACCCGCTCATCCGGAAGAGGACGAACACGCCGAGAAGCATGAGCTTATACCGCATGACTCCATTGTATCGGGGGCAACTGGGAAGGATGGAAAGTGTGCTGTCGGAGATACCCGGCGAAAGGACAGGTGGGTGCGACAGAGCGAAGGGCACAAGGCCGGAAGAAAACTTCAGCGGCGCTAAATACCGCGTGGGGTGAAGTGCGAGCTTGGAACACTTTAGTGGCCGGGCTGGTAGACGCGTTCAACCCCGAAAACGCCGGAGATTTTGCGGATATTGACGAGAATGGTTTCGAGCTGGCGCTTGTCGGCAATTTCGAGGTTGGCGTCAATACGCGCGTTGGTGCGATCGGGACGGCTTTCGAGGTTGTGGATGTTGGAGCCGGCGCCGCTAATGACGGCGGTGATTTCGGCAAGAAGACCGGCGCGGTCCCGCGCGCGGATGGTGAGCTGGACGGGAAACTTGGCTTCGGATTCGCCGCCCCATTCGACGGCGATACGACGTTCGGTCTGGTACATGAGATTCTGGACGTTGGGACACGTTCGAGTGTGCACCGCGACACCGCGGCCGCGCGTGATGTATCCGACAATTTCGTCGCCGGGAATAGGATTGCAACACTTGGCGCGGTAAACAAGCAGGTCGTCGTGACCCTTGACCACCAGGGGCGCCGCTCCAAAACCGAGCATGCGTTTGACGGTCTTGACGAGAGTGGACTTGGCATCGATGGTCTCGGCCTCCGCGGATTTTTCCGGTTCTCCGAGAACGCGAGTGAGGACTTGGCGGGCGGAATATTTTCCGAAACCGACGGCGGCGTAGAGATCCTCAACTCTGGAAAGACCGCAATCGGAAACGAATTTGAGGATGTCGGCATCAGGAATTTTCTTGAGGCTGCGGCCGAAATGGCGGGCTTCGTTTTCGAGCAGGCGCTTGCCCATTTCCGTGGCCTCTTCGCGTTCCTGCTCGTTAATCCAGTGGCGGATCTTGCTCTTCGCCGAGGACGACCTAACAAAACTGAGCCAATCGCGGCTGGGGTGGTGGCCCTTTTGCGTGAGAATCTCAACTACGTCGCCGCTGGTGATTTCATGGCGAAGCGACACCATCTGGCCGTTCACCTTTGCGCCGACGCATTGGTGCCCCACTTCAGTGTGCACCATGTAAGCAAAATCAACGGGGGTAGCGCCGCGCGGAAGTTCCAGCACGCGGCCTTTCGGTGTAAACGCGTAAACCTCCACGGGGGCGAGATCCACTTTCAGGGTGGAGAGGAATTCTCCGGGTTCCTGAAGCTCCTGCGACCATTCGATGAGCTGCCGCATCCAGGCGATGCGCTGGTCATCATCCTCCGACGACGGCTTTCCGGATTTGTATTTCCAGTGCGCGGCGACGCCTTCCTCCGCGATGCGATGCATCTCCTGCGTGCGGATTTGCACCTCGAAGGGCTGGCCACCGTGCAAGACGGTAGTGTGCAGCGACTGATAAAGATTCGGCCGGGCAATGGCGATATAATCCTTGAATCTCCCGGGGACAGGACGCCAGATGTGATGGACCACGCCGAGCGCGGCGTAACAGTTGCGCTCCGAATCGGTAATGACGCGGACGGCGAGCAGGTCGTAAACCTGTGCAAGGCCGGTTTCCTGGCGCACGATTTTGCGGTGCACCGAATACAAACCTTTTACGCGAGATTCGAGCTCGGCGGGAATGCCGGCTTCGACGAGCTTGGTCTGGATGGTGGCCTGGACTTCCCCGAGAAATTTTTTGTGAGAGGGCGCCTTCTCGCTGATTTCCTTTTGCAAGGCGAAGAAGGCTTCCGGCTCCAGATAGCGAAATGCCAAGTCCTCGAGCTCGCCGCGAACCACGCTCATGCCCAGGCGGAGGGCGATGGGCGCATAGATGTCCAGCGTTTCGCGCGAGATGCGCTGCTGCTTGACGGGTTCGAGATATTCGAGTGTGCGCATGTTGTGCAGCCGATCGGCCAGTTTGACGAGAACGACGCGAACGTCGTTCACCATGGCCAGCAGCATCTTACGAACGTTTTCAGCCTGACGCGTTTCCGGGGCCATCATCTTGAGGCGGCCGATTTTTGTTACGCCCTCGACGAGATGGGCAACATCGGCGCCGAAGCGCTCTTCGATGCGGGAGACGGGATACTCGGTGTCTTCGACGGCGTCGTGGAGAATGGCGGCGGTGAGCGTGGTGGCATCGAGGCGCATGTCCGCGAGGATGTGGGCGACTTCGAGCAGGTGGGATAAGTAAGGTTCGCCGGAGCTGCGGAATTGGTCGTGGTGGCGCTCCGTGGCAATCTCGTAGGCGCGGCGGACCATCCAAGGATCTTCGGAGGGGCGGTTCTTTCGGAGCTTTTCGAGCAACTCTTCGAGGCGCGCGTCGAGCTGGCGAACCGCGCGGTCGCGGTTGAAGCTGAGCGGCAGATTGCTCGGGGAGGGCATGGCTTAGTTTACGCCTGAATGGGCGCCTCCGGGGAGAAGCGGATCGCTCGTGACTGGCGGGGACATCGAAAGTCGAAACAAAGAGTCGGAATTAACGCAGCGGCCGCAGAGGTCACAGAGAGTTCACGGGGACGGAGGAGGAATGGGCACGGAGACAACGAGCTTGTTGAAATGAACGGGCGTTAGCATTAGGTCCCCAACTCCCGACCCGAGTGTTTTGCACAAGGGGTGCGTAAACGTCTGAACACCAAAGAGTTCAGTCTTGGGTAGTTGCAAAAGAATACGCAAGAATATGAAAATAAAGGAGATAGCTAGGAAGTACGCTGAAACGTTCGAGCGCCAGCAAGGATGCCGGTGCTACGGGCGAAGGTTGCGTTACTTGGTAGTTGCTGGTTCTGGTTTTTCCAGCGCAGGGACGTAGATGGCGGCCACCCCCTGGGCGATCTTACTGGGGTCGGCGTGACCGGAGTCCAGATTGGTCATCACCACGACGGTCAGGCGGTCGTCCACGTAGCGCAAAATGTGCATGGTAAATCCCTGCCACGAGCCGCCATGCTCGAACAAGCGGTGCCCGTTAACCTCCGCGATGGACCAGCCAAAGCCGTACGGGTAGGTTTTGCCGCTGTTCAATTTCACCGGTGTCCACATCTGACTGAAGCTCGAGTTCTTCAGCAGCTTTTCGGTGTACAGCGCCGCGTCCCATTTCGCCAGGTCGAGCACGTTAGTATACAGCGCGCCGTCGGCCGTGGTATTCAGCGACGGAGAAACCCATTCCTGATTCTTCAGCTCATCGTTTACGAGGCGGTATCCGGCCGAACGGTTCGGAACAATGTCCGCCTCGCTGATGATGCGCGTCGAAGTCATCTCCAGCGGCCGGAAAATGCTCTGCTGGAGAAAGTCTCCATAAAACTCTCCCGTTACGTCGTGAATCAGGACGCCGAGAAGCAAGTATCCCGAGTTGCTGTAGCTCCACTTTTCTCCGGGTTGAAAATCGAGCGGCAAGGCAGCGATTTTCTTGACCAGCTCCTCTTCAGCGTAATCCGCGCGCAGATTGATGGCAGCGCCGGCCTTTTCGGATGTGTAATCACGGGCGCTAACTGACACCCTGAGGGCCGTCAACGAACAGCGCGCTCAAGAATCATCACTGACTTCTCGCATGCGAGAACAATGCACAGGGCGAGAAATGCGGAATAGCCGTCCGCACTATACCCGAGTCCCAATTATTTCAAAGGAAGAAGCTCAAAAAAACAGGGCATCCCGGCGGATGCCCTGTTGAATCGATTAATTAAAGGCAAAATGCGCTCTCAGGTCAAGAGATCTGCTGGGGCTGCTCGGCGCGCTTTTGCTTGATCTCCTTGACCTTGTCAACGAGGTCGTCGGCTTGTTTCTTCAGGCTCGCACGCTCATCGGCGGACTCCACCATATCGGCCTTGCGGCGATAGAGGAGATTCAAGTAGGCCATGGCGTCGTCGTAATCGGGCTTGAGCTGAATGGATTTCTGCAGGTCGGTGATGCCTTCATCCACGAGGACGCCATACTTTGTGGCGTATTCCGCGCGAATGGCCGGGGGGAGCGGATCGTCATCCCTCACTTGCTTATTGATGTGTTCTTTGTTGTAGGCGGCACGCAACTCGCCATTGGCGCGGTAAGCAAGGGTCCAATCGATGACGCCGATCCAGTAATACGGCTCGGGATCGTTGGGCCTCAGCTCGATATGCTTTTGATGGTAAGACTTGGACTCCTCAAACTTCTTGGGATCGTAGGGAGTGCCGGCCATCTGAAAGAGGATGGAGCCGATGCCATCGATGGCGCTCAGATTGTTGGGATCAATCTCCAGAACTTCCTTGAATTCATTGACGGCCTGGGTGCCGAGACGCACGTTCTGGTCCGAGGGCGCGCCGGGAATGTACTGGCTGGCGTAAGCCGTGGCCAGGTACAGGCGGGCGTTCATCAAACCGGGATCGAGGTCCTTGGCCTGCTTGAAATGCTCGATAGCGGTGTCGTACTGGGCGTTCTTATAAGCGGCAACACCCTTATTGAGGAGGTCACGAGCTTTCAGTTTGCTGCAGCCGGAGACGCCCGCCGCCACAATTACGAGCGTCACGAGGGCCAAAGCGCGGCGAACTGGCCCCGCCCAAGCTGAGGCCACCCCCGGCCTTGATCCCCGCCGGGTCGAACTGGCACTTATCACCGATGATGCATGAGTCATCGAACCATCCATCCCTGCTGTGCGTGACCCCAAGATTGCCAGGAGCCAGC
>Ga0066710_100000086_pt1 | contig 38920 bp, 27 predicted proteins | sample GraSoiAngelo_159_FD_79666 | JGI IMG/M metagenome (GOLD analysis project Ga0066710, IMG submission 79666) | Grasslands soil microbial communities from the Angelo Coastal Reserve, California, USA - 14_1009_16_40cm | ecosystem: Environmental > Terrestrial > Soil > Grasslands | place: USA... | reverse complement strand
CAAGGCAGGACTGACGATCACCGCAGAGACCAACCAAAACGGCAACGGCGACCCCATGGACCTCGACGCCACCATCTACGCGCTCACACACGTCATGGGGTGAAAGGGCCAGACCCGTCTAATCCGGCCGTCCGAGCGCCTCGACGAGCGCCCTCGCTCGCTCCTTGCCGATGCCGGACACGGCGAGCAGCGCGTCTGGCGACGCGCCGGCAACCGCCGTCAGCGAGCCGAACTCGGCGAGGAGCGCGCGGGCCGTAACTGTCGAGATGCCGGGAACCGCCGACAGCATCGCCTCGGCGACCGTCTCCGGCGCCAAGGCCGCTCGCGGAATCGGGGCGGGCAACTCAGGCGGCATCGCGTCACGCTGGCAGCGGACGGCGAGCCGGTGGAGCCAGAGCGCACTGTCCTCCCGGTCGGCTGAGCGGAGAAGGGCGACGCCCTGGTCGATCGCCGCCAGGCAGGCACCTCGGATGGCATTCGGATGGAGGCCTCGCCCGCCGCCGTCGAGGTCGCGTCCCTCGACCAGCAGATACGGGAACGCGCACGCCGCGCGCAACTTCGCGAGCTGCCCCCACAGGTGTCCCTTCCGGACGGCACCGTGAAGATCGAGCACTGCCTTCCTCTCGACGAGCGTGTCGTCGCCGAGGGCGTAGTCTCCGGCCGCCAGTGGCAGAACCTCGACCTCGGCGCCGAGAGTCTCGAGGAGCTGCGGCATGCCGCTCCGCCGCTCCTGCACGTCGACGAGGATCTTGACTCGTGCGGCCATGCCCGCAGGATAGGACGTCGTCGAGCGAGTCAGGCTGCGAAGAGTGGCGCGTGCATCGTCTGCGAGGGCTGCCACACGATGAGGTCGCCCAGCAGCATCGCAGCGAGACGCAGCCGGCTGTGTTCGTCGGCTGCGAACTCCGTGCATCCGGACGCGATCGCCGCGCTCGCACGCGGGAGCCCTTCGAAGGGGAGATGCCGCTCGACCCGCCTTACGAGTCGCGCCAGTCGCCTCCGGTGCCAATCGGTCGTGCGGTTCGCCGCCACTGTCTCGAGCGCCGTGAGCCAGCGTCTGTCGTACTCGTCGTCGTCGACCCACTCCGGGATCGCCTCGATCGCTCGCGCAGCTTCGACGCCGTCCTCGTCCGACCAGAGCTGACTACCGTCGAAACACATCCCGAGCACCTCGAGTGGCGCATCGTGGCTTGTCTTCGAGGATTCCGCAAGCTCGATGAGTCGGCGTGGCGGTGGGCGATGGTCGCGAATCCCGGCAGCGACCGACCCGGCGAGCAGCGCCGCGGCGGCGTCGCGCCCACTGCCGCAGCGCCGGACGAGCTCCGGCCACTCGTCGGCGTGGATGTCGAGACACGCCGCTACGATCCGCGCCGCCTCCCCATCCTCGAGCGTCGCAAGCGCCTCGTCCGCGCTGGCCTCGAGCTCGCCGGCGAGGATCCCTCTTACCCAGTCGTCGAACGCGTCGCTCTCGGGCACGAGCTGGGGCGAGTCAAAGGCGAGGGCCGCGATCTCCTCCATCGCCGAGGCCTTGTCCTCGAGCGCGCGCTCCGTCGCCCTGTCGTAGCCGCAGCACTTCTTGTATTTCTTCTCCGATCCGCAGGGACACGGCTCGTTGCGACCGGCGAGCGCCACAGCGCGAGACTACCCCCGCCGCCGGACGCCAATGCGCTCAGGTCAGGTGAAAGTACAACGCGTACAACAACTCGACGGCGGGATTGGACGTGTGCACCTGCACGTCGGACGGCACGTCGAGCAGCGCTTCCGAATAGTTGAAGACGATCTTCACGCCGGCTCGGATTAGCGCGTTCACCGCGTCCTGCGCCGAGTCGGCGGGGACGGCGAGCACGCCCACGATGATGTTGCGGTCGCGGCAGACGCCGTCCATCGAGTCGAGCGGGCTGACCTGTACGCGCCCGACGGTCCGCCCCACCTTTATCGGGTCCTTGTCGAAGATCGCCGCGATGTTGATGCCGTGCTCGGCGAAGATCGGCGAGCTGGCGATCGCCTCACCCAGCCGGCCCGCGCCGACGAGCGCGATGTTGTGCTGCCCCTGGGTACGAAGGATCTTGCGGATCTCGTTCAGCAGCGAGTCGATCGAATAGCCGACGCCCCGTTTGCCGAACTTGCCGAAACCCGATAGGTCGCGACGGATCTGCGTCGCATTGATGTTCGTGTACTCCGAGATCTCCTGCGAGGAGATCCTGTCCTTCCCCATCTTCCTCGCCTGCGTGAGGACCTGCAGATAGCGGCTCAGCCGCGCTGCCACTCCGACCGTCAACCGCTCCGCCAACTCGTCTCCTCGCCACCCGGGGTCACGAACGCCGGAGATTGTGCCTACCCATGCCCGGACGCGGCCGGAGGAACCGTCACCCCAGGCGTGCCCTGAGTGCCTCCGCAGAGACGAAGTACGTGAAAACGGTCTCGCCGTCGATCTCGACGACGGGAAGGAGCTCGCGATAGCGGGCCTCGAGGTCGGGGTCGCCCCCGATGTCGACGAGCTCGAGGTCGAACGGCGCCTCGGAGCGCACCGACTCGACCACCTCGATGGCACGGTCGCAGAGGTGGCAGCCCCGAGCGTGGTACACGACCACGTGCCGCATGGCGTCAGTAGTCATTCCGCCCAAGCGGAATGACTAGGGATACAGCCCGCGCGTTGTAGTGGCTTCGGAGACCCGCTGGACCGCGAGGCCGTAGGCGGCCGTGCGCATGCTCGTGGCGAAGCGCTCCCGCGTCTGCCAGGTCTCCTCGAACGCGCGGACGACGATGTCGTTCAGCTTCGCGTTGACCTCGTACTCCTTCCAGAAGTACTCCTGCAGCCCCTGCACCCACTCGAAGTACGAGACGACGACGCCGCCGGCGTTGACGAGGACGTCGGGGAGGACGAGGACGCCTCTGTCGTAGAGGCTCAGGTCGGCGGCGGGAGTGACCGGCCCGTTGGCGCCCTCGGCGACGATGCGCGCCCTGATGCGGTCCGCGTTCTCCTCGTTCACGACCTGCTCGAGCGCGCAGGGCGCGAACACGTCGCAGTCGAACTCGATCAGCTCCTGGTTGGTGATGCTCTCCGTCCCGGGCAACCCGGTGAGAACACCGTGCTCTCCCTTGTGGGCGATGGCGGCCCTCACGTCGATCCCATAGGGATTGGCAACCCCGCCGCTCGAGTCCGAGACGGCGACCACGCGGGCGCCTTCGTCGGCGAGAAGGCGCGCCAGGTTGGAGCCGACCTTCCCGAATCCCTGGACTGCGACGCGGGTGCCGTCGAGACGGCCGCCCTGCTTCATGATCGCCGTGCGGATGCAGTACAGCGCCCCGCGGGCCGTGGCCTCGGTCCTCCCGACGCTACCCCCGATTGCGAGCGGCTTGCCCGTGACGACGCCGAGCACGGAGTGACCCATGTTCATCGAGTACGTGTCGAAGATCCACGCCATCACTTGGCTGTCGGTGCCGACGTCGGGAGCGGGGATGTCCTTCTCCGGCCCGATCTCGTTGATGATCTCGCTCGTGTAACGGCGCGTCATGCGCTCGAGCTCGCCACTGCTGAGCGTCTTCGGGTCGCAGATGATGCCGCCCTTGGCGCCGCCGAAGGGAAGACCCATGAGCGCGCACTTCCACGTCATCGCCATCGCAAGCGCCTTGATCGCGTCGCGCGTCACCGCCGGGTGGTAGCGGATGCCGCCCTTCGACGGCCCGCGCGCGACGTTGTGCGTGACGCGGAAGCCCTCGAAGACCCGGACGGACTCGTCGTCCATCCGCACCGGCACGCCGACCTCGACGCACTTCTTCACGCCCGACAGGACGCTGATCAGGTTCGGGTCGACGGAGAAGACCTCTCCCACGAAGCGGAGCTGGTCGCGGGCCAGCTCGAGCGGGTTCTCGCGGAGGTGCGACCGGGAGTCGGTCGCGCTCATCGTCCGGCTCCGCGGTCGGTCACGAGCGCCGAGTATACGTCGCCGCCGAACGGGTCACCGGATGTGGAACCGCACCGTCTGGTGGTCGGTTTGGTCGGTGACGGCTGTCGCCTCGAGGCGGACCGAGTACGAGCCCGGGGGCAGCTGACCACCGCGAGGGCCGCGCCCGGTGAGCCCGAAGGCGTACTGCCCAGGCAGCAGGTCGCGGATGCGCGCGATCGTCCCGAGCAGCCGGTCGCCGTGGTACAGGTCGAGCTGGAGCTGCTCGAGCGGGACGAGCTGCGGCGATGCCGCCGTGCCGTCGACACGACCCGCGACCACGCTGAGCACGGCGGGATTGGCGTCCGACGGGGCGAACGTGGTCTGCGACAGGTGGAGTCCGCTCAGCAACGGCTTGTCCTGCACAGGCAGAGCGATCGCCCAGCGGATCCGGAAAGGCGCTGCAAACTGAGGGACGACGCGGAACGCGCCCGACAATCCGCCGGGTGTCGAAGGCAGCACGGGTACACGTCCGAACACACCCACCGAAGCCGACTCCCCTGGGGCGAGCGCCAGGGAGGCCGGGAGGATCTGGAGTCGCGCCCCCGAGCCTGCGCTCCTGGGGTCGAAGTCGATCTTCAGCCGCCGTCGCGAGACGTTACGAACCGTGACGTCGACGTTCACCTGATTGCCGGTTCCGAGCGGAATGCCGAAGCCGACGCTCGGCGGATCGACGACGACCTCGGTTCCGGCCGCGGCGGCAACGTCGACGAGCCCCGGCGCTGCCCTGTCCGCCGCTGCCCGAAGCGCGCCCGTCTGGACGAGGGCTGCTTTCAGAGCCGCCGCGTCGAGATCCGGGCGGGACTCCGCCAGCAACGCAGCCGCGCCGGCGACAACGGCGGCGGCGACGCTCGAGCCGCTCACGGCCGCGAACCGGGGCGCGCCGTCCTCGTCGACGCCCGGATCCGACGTGATGAGCCCGACGCCCGGGGCCGCGATGTCGGGCTTCGGCGTTCCGTCGAACGCGAGCCCTCCGGACGAGAACGGCGCGACCGTGCCCAGATCAGGGTTGGCGCCGATCGACGTCGCGCCGACGGACAACTCGACGGGCCTGCCGTCGGACACGTCGGTGCGGATCGCGTCGGCGACGTGCTGCGGCACGCCGAGCACCGGCACGCTCCCGGGGGCATCCGCGCCGAGCGCACCTGTCGGGATCGGCCCGTCGACGAGCACCGCCGACGCACCGGCGGAGGCTGCGCGACTGACCGCGTCGGGTGTCACGTCCCCGCGCGGAAGCAGCAGGGCACGACCCGCGACGGTGCTGTAGCCATGGGTGTCGAAGTACGCGGCGCCGAGCTGGCCCGCTTCTCCGGCCGCGATCACCCGGCTCGCCCGTGACCCCTCGAGAGCGGTCGGGCCGCCGAGCGGCTGCTCACCCTCGAGGAGCACGCGCAGACCGCTGCGAATGAGCACGTGCGCGGTCGGCGCCCGTGGGCGCTGATCCTCGGCTGCGACCGTCAGCGCCGCCGGCGCTCCGCCGGGACCGCTGACCACGCCGAACGAGGGCCCGGCGGGCCCGTCGTTGCCTGCCGGCGCGATGACGAGCGTGTCGAGCGCCTGCGCGCCTGCGCAGGCGAGCGCGAGGGGACCATCGGTGAACGCCGCGTCGGGCTCGACCACCCCGACGAGCGCAAGCCTTGCGGCATCGTGCGCGTCCCCGTTTCCGTCCGGGTCGACAGCAGCCTCGATTCCCGCGAGCACCTGATCGGTTCGTCCATACACGGCGACGCCACCCGTCACGTCAGGCTGCCAGCCTGCGACGCGGATGGGGAGAATCGAGGCGCCGGGTGCGACGCCGTGGAGGCCGGACGGGCCGCCGGCGCCGGCGACGAGCCCGGCCAGCTCGGTCGCGTGCGATTCGAAGCTCCCGGGCGCGAGCGGGTTCCTCTGCGCGACGGCGCCGGCCGTCGGGTCGAGCACGTCGATGCCGGGGAGCAACTTCTCCTGCACGTAGGTGTGCGCGACGTCGATGCCCGTGTCGAGCAGCGCTACGACGACGCCGCGGCCGCTGAACCCGGGCAGAGAGATCCCGGGCGTCGCGGCGGCTCCGGCGAGGGCGGAGCTATAGACGCTGGTGGAGATCGCCGCCGGGTACGCGGCCCGGACCGGGTAGACGTCCTCGACCTGTGGGTCCTGTTCGAGCGCTGCCACTGTGCCCGCGTCGAGCGCTCCCGAGAACCCGTTGAAGACGCGGACGTAGCTCTGCTCCGGCTGCAGGGGAACTCCGATCGCGGAGAGGCGCTCGAGCACTCGCTGTTGCGCTTTCTGCGCCTCGCGTGTCCAGGCGCGCTCCCGGACCTCGGTCGCCACGCCACCGGCCGCCCGCACCCGATCCGCGAGCGACGGGAGCTTGAGCACGACGATCTCGCGGTCGCCGAGCTGCGGCACCGGGCGCAGCCCGAGCAGCCCCTGCCAGCCGGCCGGAGAGGAAGGCGAGCCGGACGGCTCGGCGCTCCGAGCCGGTCCGCTCCCGGAGACGGCGAAGGCGATCGCAGCCACCGCGGCAACAACGACGACGGAGAGACCGGTGCTAGCTGTGCGACGCATAGACGTCGAGGTCGAGGTAGGCCGGATACGGAAGCGGATCCAGCCATCGGGCCGCGGCGGCGATCATCGCCGCGTTGTCGGTGCAGTATTCGAGCGGGGCGAACGCCGCGTCGGAGAGGAGTGCCCGGAGCTCGGAGTTGGCAGCCACGCCGCCCACGACCGCGAGCCGCTCGATCCCAGTCTGCTCGGCAGCCTCATGGATGCGGTTGACGAGCGCGCGCACGACGGCGCGCTGGTACGACGCGGCCAGATCGGCGCGCCGGCGCTCGAGCTCCTCGTCGCCGAGCTCCCGGACCGCGTACAGAAGGGCCGTCTTGAGCCCGCTGAACGAGAAGTCGAGCCCCGGCACCTTTGCCACCGGAAACGAGTAGGCCGCCGCGTCGCCGTCACGCGCCAGCCGGTCGATCGCCGCGCCGCCCGGGTAGCCGAGGCCAAGGAGGCGGGCGCCCTTGTCGAACGCCTCCCCGGCGGCGTCGTCGAGCGTGGTTCCGAGCAGCTCCGGCTCCGTGGTGGCCTCACGGACCGCGAGCAGCTGCGTATGTCCGCCACTTGCGAGGAGACACACGAACGGCGGCTCGACGGGCATTTCAGCGAGCGAGAGCGACGCGACGTGCCCCCGCAGGTGGTCGACGGGAACGAGCGGGAGCCGCCGTGACCACGCGATCGCCTTCGCGGCGGAAACGCCGACGAGAAGCGCGCCGACGAGACCTGGCCCTCTCGTCACCGCGACACGGTCGACGTCGTCGAGGCTGGTCTCCGCTCGCCCGAGAGCCTCGCGAACGACGGGGCCGACGAGCTCGAGGTGGCGCCTGGACGCGACCTCTGGCACGACGCCGCCGTAGCGGGAGTGCAGGTCGGCCTGCGAGGAGACGACCGAGGACAGCACCGTGCCGCCCCCGGTGACGATCGCAGCCGCCGTCTCGTCGCACGAGGTCTCGATCCCCAAGATCACAGTAGTTGTCCCGTGTCCGTGCCTTGCACGGACACTAGTTTCGAGAGGATCACCCGTTGGCACGCTTCCGGGGTGCCTCAATCTCGGCCGATCATCGCCGTAGACCTGCACGAGCGACCGAGCGGAGTGCCAGACGAACTCACGTCCCTCGATGCCGTCGTGCAGTTCGAACGACTTCGGGTGGGCGAGGGTCTGCTCATTGCCGTCGTGGACCTCGGGGTGGCGCTTCTCTTTAGCTCGGACCCCGCCGACTCGGCACGGTGGATCGTTCTCCTGGCCAGACGGCGTCAACGACCAGGCCGTCCCCGCGACAGACCCGCGTACTCGATGCGTCCCAAGCAGTACGCCGCGCCACCCTCCGAGGCAGTGCTTGCTGGAATCCCAGGCGTATCCACCGCCATCGCTCGATCGCTCTTCCGAGAGTTCGGAAGCGTCGCCGGCGTTTGCGCCGCAAGTCCCGAACAGCTGCGCTGCGTTCGAGGCGTGGGACAACGTCGAGCGCAGAACAGCGCGTCCACGCTTCATCCGGCCTGGCCCAAATAGTCGTTTCCGGAGGAAACGACGTGGTCCTTCCACATGATCAGGGCATCTTCACGGTTGTCGGTGTAATAGCCGCGCCGGACGCCGCGGGCCTCGAACCCGAGCCGCTCGTAGAGCCTGATGGCTTCCGTGTTCGAGACGCGCACCTCGAGGGTGTACCCACGCTGGGCATCGTCCGTGGTCACCTCGAAGAGGCGCTCGAGCAGCGCGCCGGCGATTCCCCGTCGCCGGAACTCCAGGGCGACAGCGAGGTTCATCACGTGCCAGGCATCGACGTAGCGGGACACGATCAGGTAGCCGGCCAGCTCTCCGTCCGCCATGAAGGCAGCGAGACAGAGCGAGCTCGGCTTCGCGAGCTCCGCGACGAACATCGAGCGCGACCACGGCGTGGGGTACGACTCGCGCTCGATCCGCTCGACGTCGTCGAGGTCGTCCGCATCGAGCGCGCGCAGCTCGAGGTTCACGACAGCACCCGATCGGCGTCCGGTGCCCGAACGTAGATGGGAGCGACTTCGTCGGCCGGGCCGAACTCGGCGGCCACGAGCGCATGGAATCGCGCGCGCGGAACGTGCCGCGGATCGTCGTCCGGTGGAATCTGGATCTCCCGCGATTCCAGCAGCTCCCGGTAGCGGATGGCGCCGTCCCCGACGCACACCGTGCCTCGCGCCAGCTCGAGCTCCTCCGGTCGCAGCACACGGGGGCCGCTGACGAAGATCTCGCCCCGCCGGGCATCCCCCACGGGGGTCGCTCCAGGCGCGCCGGCCGACATCGCGTCCAGGGTCGAGACGCCCGCGACTGGAACGCCGAGAGAGACACCGAGCCCCCGCGCGACCGCGAGCCCGATTCGCGTGCCTGTGAAGCTCCCCGGCCCGGTGCCGACCGCGAGGGCGTCGATGTCGCCGGCGTGCGCGCCCGCCTGCCGCAGCAGCGCGTCAACGTCGGACAGAAGCGTTCTCGCCACGGAGGCGCGCTCGGCGAGTACTTCGCCGTCGTCGACGAGAGCGCTCGTCGCGACGTCAGTTGCGGTGTCGAAGGCCAGGATCAGCACCAGCGATTCCTTCTAGCAGCGCGCCGTCGCCGGCGTCGAGCCGGATCCACCGGGTCGTCGGCGCGACGTGCCCCAGCTCGACCTTGACCCGTGCGGGCGGGAGTGTTCCCGACCCCGCCTCCGGCCACTCCACGAACACGACCGCGTCCTCGAAGTACGGCTCGAGATCCCCCCATTCCGCGGGCGAGACGCCTTCGAACCGGTAGAGGTCGAGGTGGCTGACGTCGAGCCGTCCGGTGTACCGGTGGCCGATCATGAACGTCGGGCTCGTCACGGGCTCGGTGACGCCGAGCGCACGGCATGCGCCGCGGACGAACGTCGTCTTGCCCGCTCCGAGCTCGCCGGCGATCGTGACGACGTCGCCTCGCTCGAGTCGGGTGGCAAGTGCCGCGGCGACCGCCTCGGTCTGCCCTGGGGAGGTCGACTCCAGCTCGAGCACGGGCTCACGCTACCGATGCGGGCCGTGGTTAACTCCCACATCATCGATGAGAGGAGGCCACATGGCCGAGGATGCAACGACAGTCGCCCCGCACATCTACAACGTGCTGTTCGAGAACGACCGTGTGCGGGTGCTCGAGGTGACGATGGAGCCCGGAACGAGCTCCGAGATGCACACCCATCCCGACTACTTCTTCTACCTGCTGGGTGACGGCGGCAAGGTCCGGTTCACAATGCCGTCGGGCGAGACCGCCGAGATGGAGCTGCCCGCCGGCGCGTCCCAGTGGCGTGAGGCGGAAGAGCACGCGACGGAGAACATCGGCAGCACCGCCATCCACGCGATCTTCTTTGAACCCAAGAACTAGAAGAGCCCGAGCTGAACCGGCTCCGGCTCCCGGGCCGGCAATTCGATCGTCTCAGGCTGGCCCGGGGCGAGCGCCACGGGGATGGCGGCGTCGGCGCGGGCGATCAGCTCCGGGATCCGAGCGAAGTCCTCCTCCAGCACCTTGAGCATGGACGGCGTGTAGAGCGCCGCAGCCGGGTGGTAGAGCGGATAGAGGAGCACCTGGCTCGTGCCCAGCGTGACCGGCTGGTCCTGGCCATGGACGCGGGTGATCCCCAGCGGCTTCCCGGAGAGCAGCTTCGTCGCGAAGTTCCCGAGCGTCGCTACGAGCTTGGGCTGGATCAACTCGATCTGGCGGAAGAGATGAGACTCACATGACGCGATCTCCTCCGGCTGCGGATCGCGGTTCTGCGGAGGGCGGCACTTCAATACATTCGCCACGTAGATGTCCGACCGCTGGAGCCCGATACCGCCGAGGAGACGGTCGAGGAGCTTTCCGGCCTGCCCGACGAACGGGATCCCCTGCTGGTCCTCGTGGAAGCCGGGCGCTTCGCCGACGAACATGAGGTCGGCGTCCGGGTTCCCGACGCCGAAGACGACCTGGGTGCGGCCGTCCGCGAGCGGGCACCTCGTGCAGCCGGCCGTCTCGTCCGCGTAGGCCCGGAGCGCGCTGGCCCGTTCGACGGCGTCACTCACGGCAGCCAGTCTAGGACGACCTACGGACGGCTGCGCACCTTCGCTCAGACGACCTCCCAGCCGGCGGGAAGCTCCGGCAGCTCCCACGACGGGTCCGGCCGCCAGCCCGGCCAGGCGCTGTCGAACGGCGCCGCATCCGCGGCGATCCACTCGATCACCGTCGCAGCTTCGTCGCGCACCCGCCGGGCGACGTCCGGTTCGATCAGACCACGTTCCTCGAACAGCTCGAACTCGTCCTCGTCCTTCCAGCGCCAGCTGCTGCGGTCGGGCTCGACGATGATGTCGAGCGCGAGGTCCATCGTCTGGATCCCGCGAGGGGTGCGCGTGAGGGGCAACTGGAAGTTCACGTACCAGCCCCAGTGAGCGCCGCCGTCCAGGAACGAGACCCAGACCGCGTGCCAGTCGCGTTCGCGGAGCAGCCAGAGGTTGGAGACGTCCCAGAGGCTGTCGTCGAGCTCCCATTCACCGCAGGCGAGGAGACGGGCGAGGCGCTCGCCGCGACTCGCGGGCTCGGGGCTCCCGTCGCTCTGCGGGCTCACCGGCACCTTCCGGCGCGTGCCCTTGGGGCTCCAGAGCACGAGCACGTCCGGCCCGTCGTCGACGACGATCACCGGCCGGGCTGCCCAGAGGCTGCCCCGCCAGACGTCCTGGACGACGATGACCTCTCCCGGCGACCACGTCCTCATCGCGGGGGACGTTACCGAGCCTAAAGACGAGGAGCCGTGCGAGCACGGCCCCTCCGGTCGATCTGTTAGCGCGTGATCAGGCGCCGGCCGAGAAGGCCGAGCCTGCTGGGACGACGGGTCGGCCGCCGCTCCTCGAGCTCGATCCGGCGGGCCGCGGCGCGCACCGCAGCGGCGATGTCGCGCTCGGAATGGCCCTCCTGCTGCATTCGCTCGATCAGCACACGCAGATGATGGTCGTCGCGATCGAATTCGTGTTCCATGGGGTACCTCTCAGTTCAGTCGCAGTCGATTTGGTGCTTCTGGATGTGTTACAAACTTCCATGTATAGAGTAGCAAGAGCGCCGCAAATCACTGCAATCCGCCCACTTTCTCTTTACAAGTGACTGCCACAAAGTAACCACTTCGGGACCAGGCGTGCACCAACGTGAGGGCCGGCAGCAGGCTCTCTAGCCGCGCTTGCGGCGGAAGAAGAAAGCGATTCGCCGCCAGATGTTCATGGAGTGCTCGTGCCGCTGGATCGGGGCGAATTCCTTGGCTTCGATCTCGCGGATGTCGGCGCCTATCGTCTCGCCGAGGCCGCCCTTGCTGTCCGCCTGGATCTCGGCGCTCGTCGCCGGTTCGAGGTACTCGCCGATTTGCTCGACCTGGGTGCGATCGATCGTCAGGTGGACGACTCCCTGCGTGATCAGGCCGACCTGTTCGGAGAGCACGTAGCGGGGCTTACCGAACGCGCTCGTCGCGACGGCCAGACCGTCGAAGACGTCCTGCGTGTCGTCGCCCGCGATCTCGTCCACCTCACCGACCTCCACGCCGTCGGCCGCGACGACCTTCCATCCGGGTCGGATCATCAGCCAGGAGACGGGGTCGTCGCGCCCTGCGTCGTCGCTCGTCACTGGCGGACGATAGTAGCGGTGCTCAGAAGACGTCGAGCGTCGGCAAGGCAGCGGACGGCGTGAGGCAGCTGTTGAGGTAGAGAGCCGTGCCGGGATCGCCCGTCCACAGCGTGTGACGGCCTCGACCCTGCTGGGCCGTCGCGTGCTCGACTTGCTCGATCGCGTGCATCGCGAATGCCCGAGCCCTGTGCAGCCAGAGCTCGTCGCCGGTGCGCTCGAAGAGCTTCAGGAAGGCGTACCCGTTGCCGGCCGTGCCGTGGCAGAGGCCGGCACCCTTCTGCAACGGGCTCGCGAGCCAGGTCAACTCGCCTCCGGCGACGAGCAGCTTCGTGAGCTCGTCGTCGCCCGGCGCGAGGGGCGCGAGCGAAGCGACGATGCCCGGAGCGCCGTGACACCACTGCGTTCGAATCGTCACCGGTCGCCCGGGGCGCGGCGCCTCGACCTCCGGTGGCCATTGTGCAAGTCCGTCGCGCCGTCGAGCGTGGGTCGTGACCGCCGTGATCGCGCGGCGATCCAGCTCGCTCCGCCTCTCGGTGTCGAGCAGGTCGCCGCGTGCGAGGACCTGGACGTTCCCGACGAAGCCGTGCGCCGGCCCCAGTACGTGTCGGCGCCTCCCGCGGAGATCCTGGCACCACAGCTCCCCGTCCCACGCGGCCCACAGATGATCGGCGGAGGCATTCCACGCCTCTGCCCACGACGAGTCACCCGTCCGTTCGTACATGACGTGCGCCGCGAGCATCGTCCCGGGCGACCCCCAGAACAGCTCGAGCGACGGATGAGTGACGTTGTCCCGAACGGCCTTCAGGAGCCAGTCCTCCTGCCAGCGGCTCGGGGCCAGCGTGTGCGCGACCAGCAGGATCCCCGCCTCGCCGATCATGAGAGCCGGAACCACCCCCTGGTCGGGAAAGTCAGGCTCGCGGCGATACCGCTCCGGCAGGCTCACCGCAACGCTGGTCCAGTCACGCCCGAGCTCGGCAACACCTGCGCGCTCGAGAGCGTGCAGCGCCCAGATCACACCCGCGGCGCCGAGGTAGACGCACGCCGTACGTCCGAGCGGAGGCTCGTCGTCCGCCTCGTCCAGCGGGTGCGGCGGCCAGAGCGAGTCGGGGTCGAACGCGCTCTCGGTCTCGGCGACGATCGCAGCGATGGCGCTGCGCACGCGAGCGGCGTCCCAGACGGTGTCCGTCAGTGGGACATGCGCGGTCGGGTCGAACAACTCCGACGCGTCGGGCACCGCCGTCAGCTCGGCCGGCGGACGACGAAGACGTACTCACGGCTGTCGTCGCCGAACGGCTCACCGGCGAAGCCGCCGGCGAGTGTCGACAGCTCGAGACCGGCGACGTCGATGAGGCCGAGCCACTCGTTCTTCGTCGCCCACCAGAGAGAGCTCGTCTCGCCGCCGTCCAGGATGATGTCGACCCGGTTGTCTCCGACGGCGTAGTTGAGCGTGTGTGGAACCGGCGTGTCCTGGTGCGCGCCGTCCAAGCGGCTGGCAATGGCGTGGTCGAACGCGAAGGCGTTCCAGGCGAAGAGCCCACCGGGGAGAAGAGACGCTGCCACGCGCTCGAACGTCCGGCGGCGGTCGGCCCAGGTCGGCACGTGCAAGAGCGACCGAAACGGGCAGTAGACGAGCGCTGCCGGCTCGTCGAGCGAAAGCTCGCGCATGTCCCCATGACGAAGGTCGAGGTCGACGCCCGCCGCTGCCGCTCGCGTGCGGGCCTGCTCGTGCATCGCCGGTGACAAGTCGATCCCGATGACGCGACGCCCTACCGCCTGCGCGACGGGGATGGCAACCCTGCCGTTGCCGACGGCGAGCTCGACGATCGGCCCGTCGACCGTCCGTGCGAGCTCGACGTAGAAGCCGACGTCCGCCGTCATGGGCGCCGCCCACTCGTCGTAACGGCTCGCGAATGCCTCGTCCCAGCTCACGACGAGACCGGGAGTCGATTCAGTGGCCGCAGCCGCAGGAGCCGCCGCAGCAGCCACCGCCGCCGCCGACCGCGAACTTCGGCTGCGTCTTCGTGCCGGAGAAGGCGAACGTCGACATCTGCTTCAGCACCTTCGCGGCCCCGCATGACGGGCAGGTGACGACCTGGTCGTCGCGGCGAACGAGCTCCTCGAAATGCCCCTCGCACTCCATGCACGCGTACTCGTAGATCGGCACGCCTCCAGTGTACTGTCGCCGCATGGAGGTGTGGGGTGCACCGACGCTCGAGGGCCGCATCGTCAGGCTCGAGCCGCTCGGCGCCGAGCACCTGGACGACCTCTGGGCCGCGTCGCGCGACCCCGCAGTCTGGACGTGGCTGCCGATCCTCCAGCCCGACCAGCCGGCCGCCCTCCGGGCGTGGCTCGACGAGGCCCTCGCCGGCCCCTACCTCGCGCTCGCGACCATCCTCCTCGCCGAGGGCCGCGCGATCGGGTCGACACGCTTCATGGCGCTCCGTCCCGAGCACCGCTCGGTCGAGATCGGCTGGACGTGGCTGGCGTCGTCGGCCTGGGGCACCGGCGCGAACGTCGAGGCGAAGCTGCTTCAGCTCACACACGCATTCGAGACCTGGGGCTGCCGCCGCGTGGAGCTGAAGACCGATGCGCTCAACGAGCGTTCGCGCGGCGCGATCGAGGCGCTCGGCGCCCACTTCGAAGGGATCCACAGGAAGCACCAGCTCGTACGGGGAGGTGAGAACCGAGATACCGCCTGGTACGCAATCTTCGACGACGACTGGCCCGGCGTGAGGTCGAGGCTCGAAGGCCGGCTGCAACAGTCTTGAGGTCAGCCATCTCGGGCACGTCCGCAGTTACACTGTGTGCGAGCCCGGTATCCGGAAGGAACTGGAGCACATGATCGAACGAATTCAGGTCATTGGTGCCGGCCGTGTGGGGTCGGCGTTCTCCGCACGATTGCGCGAGCGCGGTTTGTCTCTGGACGATCCCGACCCGGAGCTCGTCCTCATCTGCGTTCCCGATCGGGCGATAGCAGACGTCGCGCGCGAGGTGCCGCGCGGGCCCTGGATCGGCCACGTGAGCGGGGCGACCCCGCTTCGGGCACTGAACCCGCACGTGCTGCGGTTCGGCCTCCATCCCCTGCAGACGTTCACCCTCCGGCGCGGCCCCGAGCAGATCGACGGCGCCTACGCCGCCATCACCGCCGAGTCCGAGGAAGCCCGGGACGTCGGTCTCTGGCTCGCACGGACGCTCGGCCTCCATCCATTCGTTCTCGACGATGACCGCCGTGGCGCCTACCACGCCGGTGCGGCGATCGCCTCGAACTACCTGGTCACGCTCCGGCGCGCGGCCGGCCTGCTGCTCGAATCGGCGGGAGCTCCGCCCGAGGCGCTCGATCCGCTCATGCGACGGACGATCGAGAACGAGTTCGAGCTCACCGGCCCGATCGAGCGTGGCGACTGGGAGACGGTCGGGATGCACCTCGATGCCATTCGCACCCGGCATCCGGAGCTCGAGGATCTCTACCGCGTGCTCGCCGACCTGACGACGCGCCAGCTCGACCGGCCCGACTACGGCCTCACACACGGGAGTGGCGTGCGAGCGTGAGAGTCGAGCGGACGGTCGCAATGGTGCGCGCGGCGCTCGCAGAGCGCCGCGACGGGGTCGTCGGCCTCGTGCCGACCATGGGGGCTCTCCACGCGGGCCATCTCTCGCTCCTGCGTGCAGCGCGGGCCGAATGCGACACCCTCGCGATGAGTCTGTTCGTCAACCCGGCGCAGTTCGGCGACTCGACCGACCTGAACGGCTATCCGCGCGACGAGGCCCACGACCTCACGCTCGCCGAGACGGAGGGCGTGGACATCGTCTTCGCGCCGGGCGTCGACGAGATCTACCCGCCCGGGTTCCAGACCTGGGTCGACGTCACCGAGCTGGGCTCGATCCTCGAGGGTCGCTCGCGCCCGGGACACTTCCGCGCCGTGGCCACCGTCTGCTTGAAGCTGTTCACGATCGTGCAGCCCGACCGCGTCTACTTCGGGCAGAAGGACGCACAGCAGGTCGAGGTCATCCGCACGCTGATCCGGGATCTCGCGCTCGAGATCGATGTGCGCGCCGTTCCGACCGTTCGCGACCCCGACGGTCTCGCGCTCTCCTCGCGTAACACTCGCCTCTCCGCCGAGGAGCGCAGCCGGGCCCTCGCCCTCCCACGCGCGCTCGCGGCCCGCGACCCCGGGAAGGCACGGGCCTTCCTTGCGGAGCACGACCTCGACGTCGACTACGTCGAGGTGGCCCCTTTCGACCCGCCGGTGCTCGCCGCAGCGGTGCGCGTCGGCTCCACCCGCCTGATCGACAACGTCCCGCTACAAGGAGAAGACGACCGATGAGCGTCCCACCGGGCAAGTTGGCGCTCCCCGAGCTCGCCGAGATGAAGCGCCGGAGGCAGAAGATCGTCATGGTCACCGCGTACGACGCGCCGGGAGCGCGCTTCGCAGAGGACGCCGGCGTCGACGTGGTCCTCGTCGGGGACACGGCCGCGATGGTGATGCTCGGTCACGAGGGCACGACCGTCCCCGTGACCATGGACGAGATGCTGTTCCTGACCCGCACCGTCGCACGCGCCGCGAGGCGGCCGATCGTCGTCGGCGACATGCCGTTCGGCTCGTACCAGGTCTCGGACGAGGCGGCGGTCACGAACGCGGTCCGTTTCGTCAAGGAAGCTCGCGCCGACGTCGTCAAGCTCGAGGGAGCCGGTGCGTCGCTCTCGCGCATCCGCGCGATCGTCGACGCGGGGATCCCCGTGATGGGGCACATCGGTCTGACGCCGCAGTCCGCCACGATGCTCGGAGGTTTCAAGACGCAGGGCAGGACGGCGGAAAAGGCCTTCCGGCTGCTCGAGGAGGCGCGCGCCCTCGAGGCGGCCGGGTGCTTCTCGATCGTGTTGGAGGCAGTGCCGTCGCCGGTCGCGGCACGCATCACCGAGACGGTCGAGGTGCCGACCTTCGGCATCGGCGCCGGCCCTTCGTGCGACGGGCAGGTTCTCGTCTACCACGACCTCCTTGGACTCTCGGAGGGGCACCTGCCGCGGTTCGTCAAGCGCTACGCGAACCTCTCGCGAGAGATCCGCGACGCGCTCGAGGCCTATGCGGCCGACGTCCGCTCGGGAGCGTTCCCGTCCGAGGAGTACTCGTACGCGATGGACGACGACGAGCTCGCTGCATTCCAGGCAGCCGGGTCCTCGACCTAGAGGACGAGGGCGATCACCGAGAAGATCGCCATGAAGCCGACGAGCAGGCCGAGGGCGCCGATCGACCGGAGCCACGACCAGCCGTACGTCGTGCGTACCCCGTAGAGCAGGAGCCCGAGCGACCAGACCGCGAACGCGAGCTTGTAGCCGAGGTAGACGTCGCCGCCTCTCCCCTCGTCCGATCCTCCCGACCGGAACAGGTCTCCGCCGAAGACGGCCAAGCCGACCGGCAGCGTCAGAAACAGCGAGAGCGCGAGCGGGACGCACGCGAACCCGAGCACTTGCCGCGCCAGGCGCCAGCTGCCGAGGCTTCCCACCGTCCGCGCGCCGAGATAGAGCGCACCGCCGACGACGAAGTAGCCTCCCGCCCCGTAGAAGATGCCGCCGATGAAGGTGACGACCGCGACGACGAGCCCGTCGACACTGCCCTGATCGAGCAGCCGGCCCCAGGTCGGCGAGAGCAATACGCCCGCCATACCTGCGAGCAACGTGATCAGGAGGACCGGCTCCTTGCGCGCTTCGAGGTCGTCTTCGTGCTCCACGCGCAGCGCCAGAAAGACGAGGCGCGGGCGCACGAGGACCGCGAGAACGCGCAGCCACCACTCCCGCTGGAGACTCACGGCGCATCAGCGTACAGACGCCCTCGTCATCCCTTGCGCCCTCCACTACAGTCGTTTCATGGTCTGCTCTGCGTGCGGCTCCGAAAACGAGGCCGGCCGAAAGTTCTGCGGGGAGTGCGGCGCCCCGTTGGCGGTGATCTGTGGCGCGTGCGGCGCTGCCAACTCCGCCGGCGTCAAGTTCTGCGGCGAGTGCGGGGCTGCGCTGACGGCTGCGCCGTCACCGCCGCCCAAGCAGCCGCCCGCCGCACCTCAGTCGGAGCGCAGGCTGGTCTCCGTCTTGTTCGCGGATCTGGTCGGTTTCACAACGGCTTCCGAAAACCGCGACGCCGAGGACACGCGCGAGCTCCTCTCGCGCTATTTCGACACCTGCCGTCGTTTGATCGAGCTCTACGGCGGCACCGTCGAGAAGTTCATCGGCGACGCCGTCATGGCCGTCTGGGGCACGCCGGTCGCCAACGAGGACGACGCCGAGCGTGCCGTTCGCACGGCGCTCGACCTGGTCGCCGCGGTCGCCGACCTCCACCCCGGCCTGCGGGCGCGCGCGGGAATCCTGACGGGCGAGGCGGCCGTGACGATCGGCGCCGAGGGCCAGGGCATGGTCGCGGGCGACCTCGTCAACACGGCCTCGCGGATCCAGAGCGTCTCCGAGCCCGGCACGGTCCTCGTCGGGGAGGCGACCAAGCGCGCCACGGAGGCGGCGATCGCGTACGCGGAGGCCGGAATGCACGAGCTGAAGGGGAAGACGGAGTCCGTGCCGTTGTGGCGGGCGGTCCGCGTCACGGCAGGGCGCGCGGGTGCACTCAAGTCCGTCGGCCTCGAGCCCCCCTTCGTCGGGCGCGACCGCGAGCTTCGCCTCGTCAAGGAGCTCTTCCACGCCTCGGCGGAGGAGAGGAGAGCGCATCTCGTCTCCGTCGTGGGAATCGCCGGCATCGGCAAGTCACGGCTCGCCTGGGAGTTCTTCAAGTACATCGACGGCCTGGCGGACACGATCTGGTGGCATCGCGGGCGCTGCCTCGCCTACGGCGAAGGCGTTGCCTACTGGGCGCTTGCGGAGATGGTGCGCATGCGCGCCGAGATCGCCGAAGGCGAAGCTCCGGTCTCCGCCGCCGCGAAGCTCCGGGCCGCGGTCGAGCTGCATATCGCCGACGGCGACGAGAGAGCGTGGATCGAGCCGCGGCTCGCCCATCTGATCGGAGTCGAGGAGGGCGTGTCCCGCGACCGCGACGACCTCTTCGCAGCGTGGCGGCTCTTCTTCGAGCGGATGGCGGAGCAGCAGCCGCTCGTCATGGTCTTCGAGGACCTGCAGTGGGCTGACGCGTCGCTGCTCGACTTCGTCGAGTACCTGCTCGAGTGGTCGCGCAGCCACGGCATCTTCGTTCTCGCCCTCGCACGGCCGGAGCTGTCGGAGCTGCACCCGACGTTCGGCACGACGAGCCGGAACTCCACGACCCTGTCGCTCGAACCGCTCTCCGAGCCCGCCATGGCCGAGCTGCTCGACGGCTTCGTTCCCGGATTGCCCGAGAGCCTGCGGGATCAGATCCTCGCCCGCTCGGAAGGCGTCCCGCTCTACGCCGTCGAGACCGTCCGCATGCTGCTCGACCGCGGGCAGCTCGAGCCGGCCGGCGAGGTGTACCGGCCTACAGGCGCGATCGAGGCGCTCGACGTCCCGGAGACGCTGCACGCATTGATCGCCGCCCGGCTCGACGGGCTGTCTCCCGACGAGCGGCGGCTCGTGCAGGACGCATCCGTCCTCGGCAAGGTGTTCTACAAACAGGCACTCACGCAGCTCGCGGGCATCACCGCGGAGGAAGCCGACCAGACGCTGGCCTCGCTCGTCCGCAAGGAGGTGCTCACGCTCCAGACCGATCCGCGGTCTCCGGAGCGCGGACAGTACGCCTTCCTGCAGGACCTCTTGCGGCGGGTGGCCTACGAGACGCTCGCCAAGACCGAGCGGAAAGCTCGCCATCTCGCCGCTGTCTCGTTCATCGAGCGTGACTGGGGGCCGGCCGAGCAGGAGATCGCCGAGGTGATCGCGTCGCATCTCGTCGCCGCCTATGAGACGGCGCCCGACGCCGACGACGCCGCCGATATCCAGGAGCGGGCCGTGACCATGCTCTCGCGGGCCGGCGAGCGATCGGCCTCGCTCGCGGCCAACGACGAGGCACAGCGCTACTTCGAGCGGGCCGCAGCCCTCACGACCGATCCGCTGATCAGCGCGGGCCTGCACGAGCGCGCCGGGCGGATGGCGCAGCGGGGCGCCCGTGCGGACGAGGCGAATTCGCATTTCGAGCAGTCGATCGCGAGCTTCGAGTCGATCGGGCTGACGCATCCCGCCGCGCGGGTTTCCGCCGCCCTCGCCGAGATCACATGGCAGCACGGCCGGATCGAAGAGGCCGTCGAGCGGATGCAAAAGGCATTCGACGTGCTCTCGGGCGACGAGCAGGACGCCGACCTGGCGACGCTTGCCGCACAGCTCGGCCGCCTTCTCTACTTCATCGGCCGCACCGACGACGCGCTCGCGCCCATCGAGCTGGCGCTCGGGATCGCGGAGTCGCTCGCGCTGGCCGAGGTCTTCTCCCAGGCGCTGCAGACGAAGGGGTTCATCCTCGGGACGCTCGGTCGTACCCAGGAGGGCATCACCCTGACCGAGAAGGCGCTCCGGGTCGCGCTGGAGAACGACCTGTCGTCGCCCGCGCTCCGTGCGTACGCCAACGTACTCGCGTTCAAGAGCGACCTCGACGACTTGACGGGCGTACCGGAAATGACCGCGGAAGCGCTTACCCTCGCCCGCCGCGTCGGGGATCGAGTCAATGAGCTGCGGCTGCTGGGCGGCGAGGTCTCGTACCTCGTCGCATTTGGAAGGTGGAATGCGGCAATCGACCGGCTTGCGGAGTTGACGGCCGTTCCGGATCTACCAGCAAACGCCCGGCTTGAGCTGTTGCCCGTCGTCCTTGTCCTGGTGCATCGCAGCAAGCTCGACGCGGCGCGCGAGGTCCTCGGGCTCATGCCGGACGGCGAGTCGACCCAGGACGTGCAAACGCGGGCGCTCTACCACGCAATGCTCGCGACACTTCTTCAATCCGAAGGCAGGTCGACAGAGGCGCTGGCTGCGGGCGAGTCCGCGTACGGCGCGCGGGGCGACCTCGGCCTCAACGGAGCGGTCAAGGAAGGGCTGGTGTGCGCGCTCGAAGCCGCGCTCGCGCTCGGCGACCTCGCGAAGGCGGAGGAGCTGCTGCGGATCTTCGACGACCTGCGACCGGGCGAGACGACCACCTACCTCCGTGCACAGGGTGCGCGCTTCGCCGCTCGTCTGGCGGCAGTACGCGGAGATCAGCAGGCGGCCGCAAGGGGTCTCACGGCGGCGGCCGCGCTCTTCCGCGAGCTGGACTGGGTCTTCTGGCTGGCCGTCACGCTGCTCGAGCACGCCGAGCTGACCGGCGAGGCGTCGCTTCGCGCCGAGGCCGTCGAGATCTTCGAGCAGCTGGGCGCGACCCCCTGGCTCGAGCGTGCGGCCGCCGTCGCGTCTGAGGTACCTGCATGACGTGCGCGCACTGCGGCGCGGAGAACCGCGAGGGCCGGAAGTTCTGCAGCGAATGCGGAACCGCGCTTGCCGTCTCCTGCCCGTCGTGCGGGGCGGCCAACGAGCCAGGCGAGAAGTTCTGCGGCGACTGTGGGGCGGCGCTCGCGGCGCTCGCCGAGCCACCGGCGACGCCGGAGCGGTCGGCCGAGCGGCGCCTCGTGTCGGTGCTGTTCGCCGACCTCGTCGGCTTCACGTCTGCGTCGGAGTCCCGCGACGCCGAAGACACACGCGAACTGCTCTCCTCGTATTTCGACACGTGCCGCCGTCTGATCGAGCTGTACGGGGGCACGGTCGAGAAGTTCATCGGCGACGCCGTGATGGCCGTGTGGGGAACCCCCGTCGCGAAGGAGGACGACGCCGAGCGTGCCGTGCGCGCAGCGCTCGACCTCGTCGAGGCCGTTGCCGCGCTGGGCTCCGAGGTGGGCGTCCCGCACCTCCGCGCGCGCGCCGGCGTGCTCACCGGCGAGGCCGCTGTCAATCTCGCGGCGGACCGCGAGGGGATGGTCGCAGGGGATCTCGTCAACACCGCCTCGCGGATCCAGTCGATCGCAGGTTCCGGTGCGGTCCTCGTGGGCGAGACCACGAAGCGCGTCACCGAGGCGGCGATCGCCTACGAGGAAGCGGGCATACACGCGCTCAAGGGCAAGGCAGAGCCGGTCGAGCTGTGGCGGGCACTGCGCGTGATCGGCCTGCGCGGAGGCACGGCCCGCTCGAGCGCGCTCGAACCCGGTTTCGTGGGGCGGAACCGCGAGCTCCGGCTCGTCAAGGAGCTCTTCCACGCCGCTGCGGAGGACAGAAAACCCCATCTCGTCTCCGTCTTCGGCGTCGGCGGGATCGGCAAGTCACGGCTCGTCTGGGAGTTCGAGAAATACATCGACGGCCTTGCCGATCGCGTGCTCTGGCACCGGGGCCGCTGCCTCTCGTACGGGGAAGGCGTCGCCTTCTGGGCTCTCGCCGAGATGGTCCGCGGCCGGGCCGGCATCCTCGAGGACGAAGAGTCGGCATCCGCCGCCCCGAAGCTGCGGGCTGCGATCGAGCAGTACGTCCCCGACCCGCAGGAGCAGCGGTTCGTGGAGCCCCGGCTCGGCCTCCTGCTCGGCCTGGAGGAGGGCGCCAGCGGCGACCAGGAGAACCTCTTCGCAGCAGTGCGAATGTTCTTCGAGCGCGTGGCCGAGCAGGGGCCGACCGTGCTCGTCTTCGACGACATCCACTGGGCCGACAGCGCGCTGCTCGACTTCGTCGAGTTCGTGCTCGACTGGTCCCGCGACCTGCCGCTCTTCCTGCTCACGCTCGCAAGGCCTGAGCTCGCCGACCGCCGCCCTGCCTGGGGAGCCGGCAAGCGCAACTTCACCTCCATCTCTCTCGAGCCGCTCGGCCGCGAGGCGATGGAGGCGCTGCTGTCCGGGCCTGTCCCGGGCCTTCCCACAGAGCTCCGGGATCGCATCCTCGTCAGGGCGGAGGGAATCCCGTTCTACGCCGTCGAGACCGTCCGCATGCTGCTCGACCGCGGGCTCCTCGTCCGCGAAGGTCATGCCTTCCGCCTCACCGGCGAGATCGAGACGCTGGAGGTGCCGGAGACGCTCCAGGCGCTGATCGCGGCCCGGCTCGACGGCCTCACCACGGATGAGCGCCGCCTCGTCCAGGACGCATCCGTCCTCGGCCGGACATTCACCGTGCGCGGGCTGACAGCCGTGTCCGGGCAGCGGGACGCCGAGCTCGAGCCGCTGCTCGCGTCGCTGATCCGAAAGGACATCCTCGCCCTGAGCTCCGACCCCATGTCGCCGGAGCGCGGCCAGTACGCCTTCCTCCAGGATCTCGTCAGAAAGGTCGCCTACGACACGCTCACCCGCAAGGAGCGGAAGACCCTCCACCTTGCAGCGGCCGGGTACCTGCGCTCGCTCGGCGAGGAGGAAGAGGTCGTCGAGGTTGTCGCGGCGCACTACCTCGACGCCTACCAGGCTGCACCCGAGGAGGCAGACGAGGTCAGAGCCCAGGCTCGCGAGATGCTCGTGCGAGCAGGAGAGCGGGCCGCCTCCCTGGGGGCGAACGCCGAGGCGCAGGCCCACTTCGAGCGGGCGGCCGAGCTCACGGACGACCCGATCGCCGAAGCAGAGCTGTACGAGCGGGCGGGAGCGATCGCGCATGCGGCGGCCCGCACCGAGGACGCAGCCGCCTACTTCGAGCGCGCGATCGCGCTCTTCGAGGCGGAAGGCGCGTCGCACCCCGCGGCGAGGGTGTCCGCGAGGCTGGCGGAGAGCATGTGGGACCGGGGCCGTCTCGAGCAGGGGCTGGAGACGATGGACCGCGCCTTCGAGGTGTTGTCGCGGGAAGAGCCGGACGCGGACCTGGCCTCTCTCGCGGCGCAGCTCGCCAGGTTCAGTTTCTTCGCCGGCAATCTCGACCTCGGCTTGCAGCGGATCGAGACCGCCCTCGACATGGCCGAGGCCCTCGCATTGCCGGAAGTCCTCTCGAATGCTCTCCAGACGAAGGCGCTGATCCTCGCGGCGCGGGGCCGTGAGAACGAGAGCCTCGCGCTCCTGCGCTGCGCGCTCGAGAAAGCGCTCGAGCACGACAAGCCGTCCGCGGCGCTGCGTGCCTACTACAACCTCGCCGATGCGCTGGGTCATGTCGATCGGTACGAGGAGGGTGCGCAGACAGTGCGAGACGGAGTCGCGCTCGCGCGCCGCGTCGGGAGCCGCTACTGGGAGCGGAGCTTCGCAGGCCAGGGCTACCCGTTCTTCGCGCTCGGCGCCTGGGACGAGCTCGTGGTGATGACCGCCTCCCTGATGGAAGAGGAGTGGTCGCAGGCGCGCCCGGCGTTCTCGAATCTCCTCACCATGGGCGTCGCCGTCAACGTCCACCGTGACGCGGTCGACGCCGCAGCGGAGCTCGTCGCCAGGCTGGAGGAGATGGGCTCTTCGGCGGACGTTCAGGAGCGCTCGAGCTACGCAGGTGGCCAGGCCAGGTTGCTCCTGGCTCAGGGGCGGGTCGAGGAGGCGCTCAGGACCGCCGACGGTGCCATCGAGGGAGCCCTGACGCTCGGCGTCACCCAGGAGTACGTCAAGGAGCTGATCGTCGTCGCAATCGAGGCCGCGCTCGCCCTCGGCGACCTCTCCCGGGCCGACGAGCTCGTCGCGTTCGTCGACGGGCTCCCACCCGGGCGCTCACCTCAGTTCCTGCAGGCGCACTCTTCGCGCTTCCGAGCGCGCCTGGCCTCGACTCGTGGGGACGCCACGGAAGCGGATCGCTTGTTCAAGCGGGCCGCTGGTCTCTTCCGCGAGATCGCCGTTCCCTTCTACCTCGCCGTGACGCTCCTCGAGCACGTCGAGGCACTCGGGGAGCACGGTCAGGCGACGGATGCCGAGCCGCTGGCGACCGAGGCCCGCGAGATCTTCGAACGGCTCGGGGCGGCGCCCTTGCTTCAGCGCCTCGACGCACTCGTGAAGCCTGCCGAGGTGCTCGCATGACGTGCGCGAGCTGCGGCACCGAGAACGAGGCCGGGCGGAAGTTCTGCAGCGAGTGCGGCACGCCTCTCGCGCGCGCATGCGACACATGCGGGGCACAAAACGCTGCGGGCGCGAAGTTCTGCGGCGAGTGCGGGGCCTCGCTGACGGCTGCGCCTTCACCACAGCCCAAGCCGGTACCGGTTCCACAAGCAGAGCGAAGGCTGGTCTCCGTTCTGTTCGCAGACCTCGTCGGGTTCACTGCGGCCTCGGAGGGTCGTGACGCCGAGGACACCCGCGAGCTCCTCTCCCGGTACTTCGAGACCGCCCGGCAAGTGATCGAGCGCTATGGCGGCACGATCGAGAAGTTCATCGGCGACGCGGTGATGGCCGTCTGGGGAGCACCGGTCGCGCAGGAGGACGACGCCGACCGCGCCGTCCGCGCAGCACTCGAGCTCGTCGACGCGGTGACGGTGCTCGGGACGGATCTCGGCGCGCCGGATCTCCGCGCCCGGGTCGGCGTGCTCACCGGCGAGGCGGCGGTGACGCTGGGCGCCGAGGGACAGGGTATGGTCGCGGGCGATCTCGTCAACACGGCGAGCCGAATCCAGTCGGTCGCCCAGTCCGGCACCGTGCTCGTCGGCGCCGCGACGAAACGAGCCTCCGAGGGCGCCATCGCCTACGAAAGCGCCGGCATTCACGAGCTCAAGGGCAAGTCGGAGCCGATCGAGCTCTGGCGCGCGTTGCGGGTCGTGGGCCTCGTCGGCACTACGCATTCGTTGGCTGTTGAGCCCCCGTTCGTGGGACGGGATCGCGATCTACGTCTCGTCAAGGAGCTTTTCAACGGCGCCGCGGAAGACCGCAGAGCGCAGCTCGTGTCCGTCATCGGCATCGGCGGCATCGGCAAGTCACGGCTGGCGTGGGAGTTCGAGAAGTACATCGACGGTCTCGCGGAGAACGTCCTCTGGCACAGAGGGCGATGCCTCTCGTACGGCGACGGCGTCGCGTTCTGGGCACTTGCGGAGATGATCCGCGGGCGGGCGGGGATGCTCGAGGACGAGCCAAACGAGACGGCGCTCCCCAAGCTCCGAGCCGCCGTCGAGCTCCACTTCGAGGACAGCGACGAACGGCGCTTCGTCGAGCGCCGGCTGGCGCACCTCCTCGGTCTCGAGGGCGGCGCGAGCGGCGACCAGGAGAACCTCTTCGCGGCCGCACGGATGTTCTTCGAGCGGGTCGCCGCTCGAGGCCCTACGGTGCTCGTGTTCGAGGACATCCACTGGGCGGACAGCGCCCTACTCGACTTCGTCGAGTACCTCCACGACTGGTCGCGCGACCTGCCCCTCTTCATCCTCACGCTCGCGCGGCCCGAGTTGACCGAGCGCCGGCCCACGTGGGGAGCCGGCAAGCGGAACTTCACCTCGATCACGCTCGAGCCGCTCGCGACAGACGCCATGGAGACGCTCTTGACCGGGCCCGTCCCCGGCCTTTCGGACGAACTGCGGGAGCGTATCCTCGAGCGGGCCGAAGGAGTCCCGTTCTACGCCGTCGAGACGGTGCGGATGCTCCTCGACCGTGGCCTGCTCGTCCGCGAGGACGGTTCCTTCCAGCTCACAGGCGAGATCGACACGCTGGAGGTGCCGGAGACCCTGCAGGCGCTCATCGCGGCCCGGCTCGACGGGCTCTCCCCGGACGAGCGTCGGCTCGTCCAGAACGCGGCCGTGCTCGGGCGCACATTCACGCTTCGCGGCCTCGCCTCGGTGACCGGGACCGCCGAGGACGAGCTCGAGCCGATTCTCGGCTCGCTGATGCGCAAAGAGGTGCTCTCACTGCAGGCCGATCCGATGTCGCCCGAGCGCGGCCAGTACGGGTTCATCCAGGACCTCGTCAAGAAGGTCGCCTACGACACGCTCTCGAAGAAGGAGCGGAAGTCGCGGCATCTGGCAGCCGCCGCGTATCTCCGAGAGCTCGGCGACGACGACGAGGTGGTGGAGGTCGTGGCCTCGCACTATCTCGACGCGTATCGGTCGGCCCCGGACGATCCGGACGCCGAAGCAGTGAAGGCCGAGGCCCGGACGATGCTCCTCCGGGCCGGCGAGCGAGGTGCCTCGCTCGGAGCGACCGCCGAGGCCCAGTCGCGCTTCGAGGAAGCAGCTGCACTCGCCGACGACGACATACGTCTTCGGGCGGAGCTGTACGAGCGCGCCGGGATCATGGCGAGAATGGGCGCGAGGGTGCAGCAGGCCGACGAGCACTTCGAGCGAGCGATCGCGCTCTTCCAGGAGATCGGCGCGCACCATCCCGCAGCGCGCGTCGAAGCCCGACTCGCGGAGGTGCTGTGGGACACGGGCCGGCTCGAGACGGGCGTGGAGCGGATGGACCGCTCGTTCGCTCTTCTGTCACAGGAGGAGCCGGACGAGGACCTGGCGGCGCTCGCTGCTCAGATCGGGCGCTTCATGTTCTTCGCCGGCGAGCTCGACACCGCGGCCGACCGGATCGAGACGGCCCTGCGAATCGCCGAGGCACGTCTCCTCCCGGAGGTCTTCGCGCAGGCTCTGACCACCAAGGCGATCATGCTCGCGGCCCACGGGCGCATCCAGGAGGGAATGGCGCTGCTTCGCTTCGCGCTCGACACGGCCCTCGAGCACGACAAGCCCGTCGCGGCACTCCGCGCCTCGTACAACCTCGCTGACAACTTCTCGCAGATCGACAGGTACGAGGAGGCAGCGGTCACCGTACGGGAAGGGCTCGTCCACGCACGTCGCGTCGGCAACCGCCAGTGGGAGTGGTCGTTCCTCGGGCAGCTCTACCCGCTCTACGCGCTGGGAGAGTGGGACGAGGCACTCGAGATGATCGGGCAGCTCCCCGAGGACCGCTGGACCGAGGCGAGGCAGGCGTTCTCGCCGGTGTTCCCCATCGGCTCGATGATCCACCTCTACCGAGGAGACCTCGACGAGGCCCGCCGGCTGGCCACGGTCTACGACATCCTCGCGGACTCGGCCGACGTCCAGGAGCGCGCGACGTACGCCGGCAGCATGGCGCGGATCTTCCTCGTCGAAGGTGACCCTGCCGAGGCGACCAAGGCGGCGGCGTTCCCGCTCGAGCTGCGCGAGACCATGGGGAACCGGCAGGAATACGTCAAGGAGGCGTGGGTGACCGCCGTGGAAGGAGCGCTCGACACCGGCGATCTCAACCGGGCACGTGACCTCTTGACGATCCTCGACGAGCTCCCGCCCGGAAACACGTCGCAGTTCCTCCAGGCGCACGCGGCCCGCTTCCGGGCCCGCGTCGCCGCGAGCGAGGGTGAGAAGCCAGAGGCCGACCGTCTCTACCGGCGTGCTGCTGCATTGTTCAGGGATATGTCCTTCCCGCTCTACCTCGGCGTGACCCTGCTCGACCAGGGCGAGTGGCTCGCGCACCAGGGCAGCGAGGATCAGGCGGCACCCCTGCTCGGCGAGGCGCGCGAGATCTTCGAGCGGCTGCGCGCGCAGTGGTGGCTCGACCGCGTCGACGCACTGTCTCGGCGAGTCGAGGTGACGGCATGAGCTGTCCGTCCTGCGGGACGGAGAACGACGCCAGCAGGAAGTTCTGCTCGCAGTGCGGAGCGAAGCTCGCGCTCACGTGCCCCGAATGCGGAGCGGCTAACGCGCCCGGCGACCGTTTTTGCGGTGAGTGCGGGGCGGCGCTGACGCCTTCCGCGTCATCGCCGCTAAAGGAGGCAGAACCTGCGCCGCAGGCGGAGCGCCGACTGGTCTCCGTTCTCTTCGCAGACCTTGTCGGTTTCACATCCACCTCGGAGTCGCGCGACGCCGAGGACACCCGCGAGCTGCTCTCCCGCTACTTCGACACGTGCCGGCGGCTCATCGAGCTCTACGGCGGCACCGTCGAGAAGTTCATCGGCGACGCCGTGATGGCGGTCTGGGGAACGCCGACCGCGACCGAAGACGACGCCGAGCGTGCGGTTCGCGCCGCACTCGACCTGGTCGCTGCCGTCTCGGCGCTCGACGACGAGATCGGGACGCAGGGTCTCCATGCGAGGGCGGGCGTGCTCACGGGAGAGGCTGCCGTCACGGTCGGCGCCGAGGGCCAGGGCATGGTGGCGGGCGACCTCGTCAACACGGCGTCCCGCATCCAGTCGATCGCCGAGCCGGGAACGGTCCTCGTGGGCGAGGCCACCCGCCGCGCCACCGATCAGACGATCGCGTACTCGGACGCGGGGTCGCACGAGCTGAAGGGCAAGGTCGGCCTCGTCCGGCTGTGGCAGGCGCTGCGCGTCGTCTCGGGTGCGCGTGGGTCGCTCAAGTCGGCAGGGCTAGAGGCGCCGTTCGTCGGCCGAGAGCGGGAGTTGCGCCGGATCAAGGACCTCTTCCACGCGTGTGCCGACGAAGGGAGGCCGCAGCTCGTCTCGATCACCGGCATCGCCGGGATCGGCAAGTCCCGGCTGGCCTGGGAGTTCTACAAGTACTTCGACGGGCTGCCGCAGATCACGTACTGGCATCGCGGCCGCTGCCTCTCCTACGGCGAGGGCGTCACCTACTGGGCGCTCGCCGACATGGTGCGCATGCGTGCCCGCATCGCCGAGGACGAAGAGCCGAGCTCGGCGCTGGTGAAGCTGGCTGAGGTCGTCGAGGAGCACCTGACGGACCCGGAGGAGCGCCGCTTCGTCGAGCCTCGGCTGCGACACCTCCTCGGTCTCGAGGAAGGCACGCGCTTCGAGCGCGATGACCTCTTCGCGGCATGGCGCCTCTTCATCGAGCGTCTCTCGGACGTCTACCCGACGGTGATGGTGTTCGAGGACATGCAATGGGCCGACGCGAGCCTGCTCGACTTCATCGAGTACCTGCTCGAGTGGTCGCGCAACTCGCCGCTCTTCGTCGTCACTCTCGCACGCCCAGAGTTGCTCGAGCGCCGATCCGGCTGGGGTTCCGCAACGCGCAACTTCACGTCGATCTACCTCGAGCCCCTCTCCGAGCCTGCGATGAAGGAGCTCCTCGGTGGCCTCGTCCCGGGCCTTCCGGAGGCGCTTCGGGCCCAGATCCTCGACCGCGCCGAGGGCATCCCGCTGTACGCCGTCGAGACGGTGCGCATGCTGCTCGATCGCGGCGCGCTCGTGCAGGAGGGAGCGATCTATGTCCCGACTCGCACGATCGAGACCCTCGAGGTGCCGGAGACGCTGCACGCGCTGATCGCGGCGCGGCTGGACGGCCTCACAGCGGAGGAGCGCGGCATCCTCCAGAACGGCGCCGTGTTGGGCAAGACGTTCACGAAGGCTGCGCTCGCCGCCCTCTCGGGCGTGCCGGAAGCCGAGCTCGATCCGATTCTGTCCGCCCTCACGCGCAAGGAGGTGCTAGGCGTCCAGGCCGATCCGCGCTCGCCCGAGCATGGCCAGTACGGCTTTCTCCAGGATCTCCTGCGACGGGTTGCGTACGAGACACTGGCGAAGGCCGACCGGAAGGCAAGGCATGTGGCGGCGGCCGGCTACCTGGAGCGAAACTGGGGCGAGCACGAGGTCGTCGAGGTGGTCGCCTCCCACTACCTCGATGCCTACGAGGCGGATCCGAGCGCGGGCGACGCCCACGAGATCCGCGCCAAGGCTGGCCAGCAGCTCGCGCGCGCGGGGGAGCGCGCGGGCTCTCTCGGCGCGAACGAGGAAGCAGAGCGTTACTTCACCCAAGCGGCGGAGCTTGCCGAGGATGCCGTCACTCGCGCCGAGCTCGAGGAACACGCAGGTCGCATGGCCTGGCGAGGTGCACGATCCGCCGACGCTCGAGCACTTCTCGAGGCAGCGGCCGAGGTCTTCGACGCGAATGTGCTCGTGAGGCGGTCCGGGCGGGTCGCCGCGGTGCTCGCAGACATCGATTACCGTGATGGTCATCCTTCCGCGGCTGTCGCACGCCTCGAGGCGACACTTGCAGCGCTCGAGGGCGAGGAGCCCGATGAGGTTGTCGCCGAGGTCTCCGCGCAGCTGGGACGGTTCCTCGTTCTGAACCGGCAATACGAGCCCGCAGCGGATCGGTTGGAGATCGCCCTCGCGCTGGCAGAAGCCCTCGGCCTCCCGGAGGTGTTTGCGCAGGCCCTGACGAGCAAGTCGATCCTCTACACGTACCGGAACCGGCTCGAAGAGGCGGGGATCTTGCTCGAGGGGGCCCTCGAGCGCGCGCTCGAGCACGAACTCCACGCCGCGGCCATGCGAGCATTCAACAATCTCGCGGTGGTCCTCGAGTCCCTCGACCGTTACGAGGAGGCTGTCGAGCTGACGAACAGGGCACTCGAGCTCGCGCGTCGTGTCGGTGACCGGGTGTGGGAGAGCATCTTCATGGGCGGTCCGATCAGCTCGCTCGTGCTGCTGGGCCGCTGGGACGAAGCCGTCACCCGCGAAGCCGACTTCGAGAGCATCGGCGGCCGCAGCATCGACGACGAGCTTGGCGCGCACGTCGTCCAGGTCATGTGCAACCGCGGTGAGGTCGCCCAGGCCCGCGCCTGGCTCGACGATCACAGTACGGGCCTCACCAACGAGGACGTCCAGGTCCTGACCGGTCGCCTTGTGGCCGAGGCGCAGACCCTCCGGGCCGAGGGCAAGCTGCACGAGGCTCTTGCCAGCGCGCAGGCGGCCCTCGAGAACCTGCCCTCTTTGGGAATCACGTTCCTCACCATCAAGCTCGCGCTGGTCGAGGCTCTGGAGGCGGCCTTCGAGCTGCATGACACGGCGAAGGTGGAAGAGCTCCTCCGCGTCGTGGAGTCGCTCCGCCCGGGCGAGAGACCGCCGCTGCTCGAGGCGCAGTCGTACCGCATCCACGGCAAGTCGAGCGGCGACGAGGCCGGCTTCCGGGCCGCCGAGACGTTGTTCCGCGACCTCTCCCTGCAGTTCTGGCTGGCGGTGACGTTGCTGGAGCACGGCGAGTCGCTCGTAGACGACGGGCGCACCGAAGCCGCTGAGCCGCTGTTAACCGAGGCGAGAGGGGTCTTCGATCGGCTGGGTGCCAGGCCCTGGCTGGATCGACTCGATCTGGTCGCCACGCCGAAAGCCGAGGTCCCTGCGTGACCTGCTCGAGCTGCGGCACCGAGAACGTCGCCGGCGCAAAGTTCTGCGTCGAATGCGGTACGGCGCTCGCACGCGCGTGTCCCTCTTGCGGCACCGAGGTGGCGAGCGGTGCCAAGTTCTGCCCCGAGTGCGGGGCTGCGCTTGCTGCGCAAGCGCAGCCTAAGGAGGTAGTTCCCGCGCCACAGGCAGAACGACGGCTCGTGTCCGTCTTGTTCGCCGACCTGGTCGGCTTCACCGCGGCCTCGGAATCACGCGACGCCGAGGAGACGCGCGAGCTGCTCTCTCGCTACTTCGACACCTGCCGGAGGCTGATCGAGCTCTACGGCGGCACGGTCGAGAAGTTCATCGGCGACGCCGTCATGGCCGTCTGGGGCACGCCCACTGCGACCGAGGACGACGCTGAACGCGCTGTTCGCGCCGCGCTCGACCTCGTGGCCTCCGTCTCCTCGCTCGGCGACGAGATCGGGGCCTCAGGGCTCCGGGCGAGGGCCGGCGTGCTCACCGGTGAGGCCGCTGTCACGGTGGGCGCCGAAGGGCAGGGCATGGTGGCCGGCGATCTCGTCAACACCGCCTCTCGCGTGCAGTCGGTGGCCGGGCCGGGGTCGGTGTTGGTGGGCGAGTCGACGCGCAGAGCGACGGAGCACTCGATCGCCTACGACGACGCCGGCACCTCCGAGCTGAAGGGCAAGGATGGCCTGACGCCGCTGTGCCGCGCGCTGCGCGTCGTCTCGGGTGTCCGCGGAACGCTCAAGTCCGCCGGGCTCGAGGCTCCCTTCGTCGGCCGTGACCGCGAGCTGCGTCTGATCAAGGATCTCTTCCACGCGAGCGCGTCCGAGAAGAAGGCGCACCTCGTCTCAGTGACCGGCGTGGCTGGCATCGGCAAGTCGCGGCTGGCGTGGGAGTTCTACAAGTACTTCGACGGCATCGTCGACACGGTCTACTGGCACCGCGGCCGCTGTCTCGCTTACGGCGAGGGCGTCACCTACTGGGCACTCGCGGACATGGTGCGCATGCGCTGCCGCATCATCGAGGACGAGGACGCCACGTCCGCCTGGCGCAAGTTGCGCTCGACGCTCGACGCACACATCCTCGACCAGGAGGAGCGGCGCTATGTCGAGCCGCGACTGGCTCAGCTGCTGGGGCTGGGCGAGCACGAGACACGCGACCGGCAGGACCTCTTCGCGGCCTGGCGGCTCTTCTTCGAGCGCCTGGCGGACCAGTACCCGACCGTGCTCGCCTTCGAGGACATGCAATGGGCGGACAGCGCCCTGCTCGACTTCGTCGAATACCTGCTCGAATGGTCGCGAAACCACCCCCTCTACGTCGTCACGCTGGCGCGCCCCGAGCTGCTCGAGCGGCGCCCTACCTGGGGCGCGGGTCACCGCAACTTCACGTCGCTCTTCCTCGAGCCGCTCTCCGAGCAGGCGATGGAGGAACTGCTCACCGGCCTCGTGCCCGGGCTGCCGGGCGCGCTTCGGAGTCAGATCCTCGCTCGCGCCGAGGGCGTGCCGCTCTACGCGGTCGAGACGGTGCGCATGCTGCTCGACCGCGCACTGCTGGTGCAGGAGGGCGCGGTCTACCGGCCGACGGGCGCGATCGAGGAGCTGGACGTTCCGGAGACGTTGCACGCCCTGATCGCCGCGCGGCTCGATGGGCTCTCGACGGACGAGCGGCGCGTGCTCCAGGACGGCGCTGTTCTCGGCAAGACCTTCACCCGCGCGGCCCTCGCCAACCTGTCCGGCCGGCCGGAAGAGGACATCGAGCCGCTGCTCGTCACGCTGGTGCGCAAGGAGGTCCTGTCGCTGCAGGCAGACCCGCGCTCGCCCGAGCACGGTCAGTACGGCTTCCTGCAGGACCTCGTGCGCCATGTCGCCTACGAGACGCTCTCCCGCCACGAGCGCAAGATCCGCCACCTTGCAGCGGCCGAGCATCTTTCGGCCAGCCTCGCCGAGGACGAGGTCGCCGAGGTCGTGGCCGCGCATCTCGTCGAGGCGTATCGGGCCGTACCCGATGCGCCGGACTCGGGCGAGATCAAGGAACGGGCTCGTCTCGCCTTGCGCCGAGCGGGGGAGCGCGCTTCCTCGCTCGCGGCGGCCGCCGAGAGCCAGCGTTACTTCGAGCAGGCCGCCGACCTGGCCGGAGAACCGGCCGATCAGGCGAGGCTCTTCGACCTCGCCGGCCAGATGGCCCGGCGGGCGAATCTGCCCGAGCAGGCGCGTTCGCTGCTCGACCGCGCGCACGACATCTTCGAGTCACTGGGCGATGCCGGCGCAGCGGCGCGCGTATCGGCACGCCTCTCCGAGATCGACTTCGTCGAGGGTCACCCCCAGGCCGCAGTGGCACGCCTGCGGCCGGCTCTGGCAACGCTGTCGAGCGAAGAGCCGGGCGAGGATGTCGCGGTCGTCGCCGGCCAGCTCGGCCGATTCCTGATCCTCGGTGGTGATCTGGACGAAGCGGTGCCGTATGTCGAGCAGGCGCTCGAGCTCTCCGAGGCACTCGATCTGCCCGACGCGTTCGCCCAGGCGCTGACGAACAAGGCGCTCCGCTACCTGCGCCGCGATCGCCTGCGCGAGGCTCGCATCCTGCTCGAGGGCGCACTCGCGACCGCACTCGAAAACGATCTTCACGCGACGGCGATGCGGGTCTACAACAATCTGACGGTCACGCTCGACGCCTCCGACCGGATCGACGAGTCCTGGGACCTCGGTGAACGCGCGATCGAGTTCGCCCGCCGCGTCGGCGACCGCGGTCAGGAGTCGGTCTGGCTTGGCGGCTCCGTCGGCGCCCTCTTCCTGCTCGGCCGCTGGGACGAGGCGCTCGCTCGGGCGCACGAGGCGAGCGAGCTCGCGACGACGCCAATGGCGCAGAGCAGCATGCTCGACGTCGTCCTTCTGCACTGCGAGCGCGGGGAGCGCGAATCCGCACGAGCGCTGCTCGAGCGCTTCGTGGCCGTCGGCGACTCGGACAATCCCGAGCATCGGATCGCATACCTGCTCTACGAGGCGAGAGCGCTCCGTGCAGAGGGAACGTTGAGAGAGGCTTCCGAGACCGCCCAGCGGGCGCTAGCCGGAAGGGACGAACTGGGGATCAAGTCCTGGATCACCAAGTTCGCCTTTGTCGAAGTCTTCGAAGCGGCGCTCGCACTCGGTGACGTCACGAAAGCCGAGGAGGTGCTCGCGGCCCTCGACGCCCTGCGGCCCGGCGAGCTGACGCCGCTGCTCGCGGGAGCCCGCACACGCCTCAGGGGCCGGCTGGCCGGGATGAGCGGAGCGGGCGACGCAGATCGCTGGTTCGCCGAGGCAGAGGCGGTCTACAGCGAACTGGGCGCGCCGTTCTACCTCGCGGTCACGCAGCTCGAGCACGCCGAGTGGCTGATCGGCCGCGGGGAGGCCGGTGAGGCCGAGCCGTTGCTGCAGCACGCCGACGAGACGTTCGAGCGTCTGCGCGCGAAGCCCTGGCTGGAACGGATCGCTGCGGTCACCGGACGCGCAACCGAGGTTCCGGCGTGACGTGCGCTGACTGCGGCACCGTCAACGCGGCGGGGAAACGGTTCTGCACGTCGTGCGGCGCGGCGCTCGCGATCGCCTGCGGCTCCTGCGGCGCCTCGCTCGAAGGGGGCGAGCGGTTCTGCGGGGATTGTGGGGCTGCGGTCGCCGCTGCACCACCAGCGCAACCTCCGCAGACTGCTGAGCCTCAGGCGGAGCGCCGGCTCGTTTCCGTGCTGTTCGCCGATCTGGTCGGCTTCACCGCCGCATCCGGCTCACGTGACGCCGAGGAGACGCGCGAGCTGCTCTCGCGCTACTTCGACACGTGCCGCCGCCTCATCGAGCTCTACGGCGGCACCGTCGAGAAGTTCATCGGCGACGCCGTGATGGCGGTCTGGGGCACACCCACGGCCACGGAGGACGACGCGGAACGCGCGGTGCGCGCCGCGCTCGACCTCGTCGCCTCCGTCTCCTCGCTCGGCGACGAGGTCGGTGAGCCTGAACTGCGCGCCAGGGCAGGTGTCCTCACCGGGGAGGCCGCAGTCACCCTCGGGGCGGAGGGTCAGGGCATGGTCGCCGGCGACCTGGTCAACACGGCGTCGCGGGTGCAGTCGGTCGCCGAGCCGGGCGCCGTCTACGTCGGCGAGTCGACGCGCAGAGCGACAGAGCAGGCGATCGCCTACGACGATGCAGGCACATTCGAGCTCAAGGGTAAGGAGGGGTTGACCCCGCTTTGGCGGGCATTGCGCGTCGTCTCGGGCGTGCGCGGAACGCTCAAGTCCGCCGGACTCGAGCCGCCCTTCGTCGGGCGTGACCGCGAGCTGCGCCTGATCAAAGAGCTCTTTCATGCGAGCGCGGACGAGAGGAAGGCGCACCTCGTCTCGATCTCGGGCATCGCCGGGATTGGCAAGTCACGCCTCGCCTGGGAGTTCTACAAGTACTTCGACGGCATCGTCGACACGGTCTACTGGCACCGCGGTCGCTGTCTCGCCTACGGCGAGGGTGTCACCTACTGGGCCCTCGCGGACATGGTGCGCATGCGGTGCCGGATCGCCGAGGACGAGGACGCAGTCTCGGCGCTACGCAAGCTGCGCACGACGCTCGACGAGCACATCCTCGACGCGGAGGAGCGACGGTATGTCGAGCCCCGCCTCGCGCAGCTGCTCGGGCTCGGCGACCACGAGTCGCGCGACCGGCAGGACCTGTTCGGAGCGTGGCGGCTCTTCTTCGAGCGTCTCGCCGACCAGTACCCGACCGTGCTCGCCTTCGAGGACATGCAATGGGCGGACAGCGCCCTGCTCGACTTCGTCGAATACCTGCTCGACTGGTCCCGCAATCACCCCCTCTATGTGGTCACGCTGGCGCGGCCGGAGCTCTTCGAGCGGCGCCCGACCTGGGGCGCGGGCCATAGAAGCTTCACGTCGCTGTCGCTGGAGCCGCTGTCGGAGCAGGCGATGGAGGATCTCCTTACCGGTCTCGTACCCGGGCTGCCGGGCGCGCTTCGGAGCCAGATCCTCGCTCGCGCCGAGGGCGTGCCGCTCTACGCCGTCGAGACAGTACGCATGCTGCTCGACCGCGGCCTGCTCGTGCAGGAGGGCGCGGTCTACCGCCCGACCGGAGCGATCGAGGCGCTTGACGTGCCGGAGACGTTGCACGCATTGATCGCAGCCCGCCTGGACGGGCTCTCGACAGACGAGCGGCGCGTGCTCCAGGACGGGGCTGTACTGGGCAAGACGTTCACGCTGAGCGCGCTCGCGACACTGTCGGGCCGCCCCGAGAGCGACATCGAGCCGCTGCTCGTCACCCTGGTGCGCAAGGAAGTCCTGTCGCTGCAGGCCGACCCACGTTCACCCGAGCATGGCCAGTACGGCTTCCTGCAGGACCTCGTACGCCACGTCGCCTACGAGACATTGTCTCGGCACGAGCGCAAGACCAGGCACCTGGCCGCGGCCGAATATCTGGCGGCGAGCGTCGCCGAGGACGAGGTCGCCGAGGTCGTTGCGTCGCACCTCGTCGAGGCCTATCGAGCCGTACCGGACGCGCCGGACTCGGCCGAAATCAAGGAACGAGCCCGCAACGCTCTGATCAGGGCGGGCGAGCGAGCCGCGGCCCTCGCGGCGGCTGCGGAAGGGCAGCGATATTTCGAGCAGGCCGCCGAGCTGACGGACGAGCCGCTGGAGCGAGCCGCCACGCTGGTACGCGCTGGAGATCTCGCCGGGTATGCAGGCGATCCAGACACGGGGCGCCGCCTCATCGAAGAGTCGATCGCGATCTACGATGCCGAGGGCGATACGCACGCTGCCGCGCGCGCCTCGGGACGGCTGGCACGCGTACTCGGCTTCACCGGTCATCGTGACGAGGCGCTCGAGCGCATGGAGCGCGCGTTCGACGTGATTTCCGCAGACGAGCCGGACGAGGACCTCGCGATGCTCGCTGCGCAGCTGTCGCGGACATACTGGTTCAACGGCGACATCGAGCGGGCCGCCGCCCGTGCCGAGCTCGCGCTCGAGATCGCGGAAACGCAGCGGCTCGCCGGGCCGCTCGCTCTGGCCCTCCGGGCGAAAGGAGCCGTCGCGTTCAGCCTCGGCCACGCGGAGGAGTCCGTCGCGCTGATGAAACACGCGCTCGAGTTCTCCCTCGAGCACGACCTGGCCGACGACGCGAACGTCTGCTACTTCATCCTGTCAGACCGCTGCTTTCGCTTCGACCGCTACACCGAGGCACTCGAGTACCTCGACAAGTCTCTCGCCCTTGCGCGCAAGCAGGGCGACCGGCCGGCGGAGTGGGCGGCGCTCTCGGAGCGAACCTACCCGTTCCTGATGCACGGCCGCTGGGACGAGGTGGTGGAGACCGCCGACGAGTTCACCCAGGAGCAGGTGGACTCGGGTGGAGTCGTCCTGAGCCTGCTGCAGGCGGGCGTCGAAGTACACATCCAGCGCGGCGAGCTCGACGCGGCCCGACGCATCTACTCGCTGTTCTCGAGGCTCGAAAGCTCGGCCGACGTCCAGGACCGTGACTCACACTTCGCGGCGACGGCAGTCCTCCGCCGTGCCGAAGGGCAGCTGGAGGAAGCAATTTCGGCCGGAGTCGCGACGCTCGAATTCGGCCGGACCCTGGGGTACAACGCCCAGGGCATCAAGAGCGGTGTCGTCGAGGCCATCGAGGCAGCCCTCACGCTCCGTGACCTCGTGAAGGCCGAGGAGCTCCTCGGCTTCATCGAAGGCCTGCGTCCGGGAACGTCGCCGTACCTCGAGGCGCATGCTCGCCGCTGGCGCGCTCGGCTCTCACCCGACGGGTCCGGCTACGCGCAGGCAGCGGACTCGTTCCGTGAGCTCAGGCTCCCGTTCTGGCTCGCGGTGACCCAGCTCGAGCACGCGGAGCGACTCGTCGAGCAGGGCCGCGCCGTCGAAGCGGAGCCGTTGCTGACCGAAGCCCGCGAGACGTTCGCACGGCTGCGCGCAAGGCCGTGGCTCGAGCGGCT
>Ga0066710_100000084_pt1 | contig 39180 bp, 37 predicted proteins | sample GraSoiAngelo_159_FD_79666 | JGI IMG/M metagenome (GOLD analysis project Ga0066710, IMG submission 79666) | Grasslands soil microbial communities from the Angelo Coastal Reserve, California, USA - 14_1009_16_40cm | ecosystem: Environmental > Terrestrial > Soil > Grasslands | place: USA... | reverse complement strand
GCCGCCGAGCCCGCCTTCGTCGACCGCGGCGCCGCCAGCCGTCGCCTCCGCGCCCTCGCCCAATCCCGAGCCCGCCCCGGAGCGGGACGTCGCCCCGCCAAAGCCGCCGGAACCCCGTGAGCCGGAGCCCGCTGTCGCCCCGGCTCCGGTGCGCGAGGAAGCTCCGGGCAGCGCGGCGCGAACCTCGGCGACCACCTCGACGGTCGCGGTCCGCCCGAATTCCGGCGCCAGCGCTGAGCGAGCCGGCACGGCATCCGACGGCGTCGGCCGCCGGTCGACGCAGGGATCGTCGGCGCCCGATGAAAGCTCGGGAGCGGGTGTGGCACTCGCGCCGGCTGGGCCGCCAGGAGGCGAGCCTGGATCCGAGTACGGGGCCTACCTCAGGACCTTCAGACGGCGGATCGTCGAGTCGCTCCGCTATCCGCCGGCCGCGCGCCGACAAGGACTCAAGGGCACCGTTCAGCTGGAGATCTTCATCAAGCCGGACGGCGCGATCAGCGCGGTCTCGATCACGGGCTCGTCCTCGCATCCGCTGCTCGACGAGGCCGCGCTCCAGGCGGTGCGGAGTCTGGCGCCCCAGCCCTTCCCCGCCGGCCTGGTACCGCGCCTCCTGCGGGTGCGGCTGCCGGTCGTCTTCGACCTGCAGTAGTATGCTCACCGATCCGCCGCTGGGGAGGTGGGTATGCACGATGGAACGGCGCCGACGATCGAGCGCGGCCTCGACGGCACCACGACCTGGTATCACGACATGGCGGTCGAGGGCGACGCAGTCGAGCGTCTGCTCACCGAGCTCTTCACGGAGCACTGGGCCAAGCTCACGGTGGGGCCGCTGATCGAGGGTGCCGCGTACGAGATCCAGTTCGCCTCGCCGCCGAAGGTCACGATGCTCGACGGGTACCTGACCGTCGACACGGGCGCCTGGCACTTCCACTTGTGCGTCAACGATCACCGGGGCACGCGGAGCGAAGAGCTCGCCCGCATCCGCCGCGTGGCGCGCGCCGCCTTCTTCCGGACGGAGGGCGGATCCTGCGCGCCCACCACGTGGGGGCTCAGGCTCTGGAACGGACGCCGCGAGCAGATGATCACGGTCCTGTTCCCGAACGCGCACTTCGACGAGGACTGGCGGCGCCTGCCGGAACCGCGCTGGGAGAAAACGGAGCTCTGGCAGGCGCTCCGGCGGCGATACGCCGCCGATTGACCGTGGGGCCGCGGGCGCGCAGCCTCATCGCGGTTTGCGCGGCCGTGGCCCTCGGCGCTCCCGCCGCTCTCGCCGGCGAGGCGAACCGCATCCAGGTCGACCGTCCCAGCGTCTCCCAGAGCACCAGCACCGTCCCGCCCGGCGCTCTCCAGATCGAGAGCGGCGTGGAATACGCACGGACGCGAACGGGCGGTGAGCCCGACGAGCGCCGGCTCACCCTCGACATCGCGCTGCGGATAGGACTCACGGAGCGGATCGAAGTCACCCTCGAGGGCGAGCCACTCGTCCGAATTCGCGGCAAGCAGGACGACACGGGCAACGGCGATGTTTCCCTCAAAGGGAAGTACCGCTTTCTCGAGAAGCGGGAAGGGACCTGGTGGCCCTCGCTCGGCGTCATGCCGTTCGTCAAGCTCGCGGTCGCCCATGCGCCGCACGGGCCCGATCGACCGGACTTCGGCCTGATCGGTCTGGCAAGCTTCGATCTACCGTGGCGGCTCGGCCTGGACGTGAACGCTGGGCTCGCCGGCCTCGGCCAGTCGCACCCTGGCGGCTACCTGGTCCAGGGAGTCGCATCGGCTGCGCTCGGTCGAGAGCTCGGCGAGCGGTGGTCGACGTACGTCGAGCTCTTCTATGCCTCGCAAGCCGAGCGCGGCGCCCGCGACGTCGTGGGTTTCGACACCGGCGTTCAGTTCTTCGTGACAGCGCGCGTCGCCCTCGATGCGGCCGTCGAGACATCGCTCGCCGGACCGGGGCCGGACTATGCGTTTCGCGCCGGGCTGAGCGTCCGGTTCGGGCGGTGAGCGGCCTCGCTCCGTGCCTCATGATCCAGGGCACGGCCTCCGGCGTCGGCAAGAGCCTGCTCGTCGCGGCCCTCTGCCGAATCTTCGCGCGCGCCGGCTACCGCGTCGCGCCGTTCAAGTCGCAGAACATGGCGTTGAACGCCGCTGTCACGCTCCAGGGCGGCGAGATCGGCCGGGCGCAGGCCGCCCAGGCGGCGGCCGCAGGCATCGAGCCCACCATGGACATGAACCCGATCCTCCTCAAGCCCGAGACCGGCCACCGGTCGCAGGTCGTGGTGCTCGGGCGGGCGGTCAGGAGTGCGTCCTGGCCCGAGTACGTGCACATGCATCGCGACTTGCTCCCGCTCGTGGCCGAGAGCCTTTCGCGGCTGCGCCGGACCTTCGACCTGGTCGTCATCGAGGGCGCCGGGAGCCCGGCCGAGATCAACCTGCGCGACAGCGACATCGTCAACATGCGTGTGGCCCGAATGGCGGACGCCCCGGTGCTGCTCGTCGGCGACATCGATCGCGGCGGCGTGTTCGCAGCGCTGCTCGGCACGCTGGCGCTGCTCGAGCCAGAGGATCGTGCGCGCGTCGAAGGGCTCATCGTCAATCGGTTCCGCGGCGACGAGACGGTCCTGGCGGCCGGGCTCGCCGAGCTGAGCGCGCGCTCCTGCGTGCGGGTGCTCGGTGTCGTTCCCTACCTCGAAGCCGGGCTCATGCCCTCCGAGGACTCGCTCGATCTGGTCGACTCGGCTCTCTGGGGCGCGCCCGGCGTGCTCGACATCGCGGTCATCCGGTTGCCGCTCATCGCCAACTTCGACGACTTCGAGCCGCTGGCCGCGGAGCCCGGAGTTGGTGTCCGCTTCGTTCGCACTGCGGGCGAGCTCGGCCGCGCCGATCTCATCGTGCTTCCCGGCACCAAGGGCACCGTCGCCGACCTCCAGTGGCTTCTCGGCACGGGCCTCGCCGACGCGATCCGTGGCGCGGCGGCCAACGGGTGTCCCGTGCTCGGCATTTGTGGCGGCTATCAGATGCTCGGCGAGGCGGTCCACGATCCGGACCGCGTCGAGTCCGACGCCCCGACGACTCCTGCCCTCGGACTCTTGCCGGTGATCACCACGTTCGCTCTCGGCAAGACGACCGTGCGTGTTCGGGCTCGGGCCACCCGCGCGGCGGGGCCCTTCTCCGGCGCGGCCGGCGGCGAGCTCACCGGCTACGAGATACACGCGGGTCGGACGAGCTCGGGCTCGCCGTCGCCGTTCGCCATCGTCGAGCGTGGGGGGCTCTCGGTGAACGATGTCGACGGAGCGGTGAACGCGACCGGCACCGTGCTCGGCACGTACCTGCACGGGCTATTCGCGAACGATGCGCTTCGCCGGGAGTTGCTGCGGTCTCTGGCAGTGCGGAAGGGGATCGTCGCCGACCCGCGTTGGGGGAGTCCACCCCCCGACCGCTACGAGCGCCTCGCCGATGCGGTGGCGCGGGCCGTGGACGTGCCGGCCATCGCCAAGCTCGCGGGGCTCGCATTCCCCCGGGCCTGAGTCCGGGTATCGCGAAGCCTCTGGTGCTGCTCCTGGCGCTCGCGATCGACCTGGCTTTCGGGGATCCTTCGAACCGCTACCATCCCGTCGCGTGGATCGGTCGGCTGCTCGCAGCCGGCGGGCGTCGGCTCTGCCGTGGTTCACCGGCGGCACTCCTGGCCGGTGGCGTCGCGGTCACGGTCGGCGTCGCCGCGGTCGCCGGAGGAGCCGGCGCCGCGGTGTCGGCGCTCGCCGAGCGACTCGGGGTCGCCGGCGTCCTTCTCGAGGCACTCGCCCTCACATGCCTGCTCGCGTTCCGGGGTCTCGTCGGCGCGGCGCGGGCCGTCGCCGCCGACCTGGACCGCGGCGATCTCGCGGCGGCCCGCCGGGCGGTCGGCTACCACCTCGTGAGCCGGCCCACGGCGGAGCTCGGCGAGCGGCAGGTCGTCTCGGCGACCGTCGAATCCGTCGCCGAGAACCTGACCGACAGCCTCGTCGCGCCCGTGTTCTTCTTTCTCGTCGGGGGGCTCGCGTGGGCGGCGGTCTACCGGGTGATCAACACGGCCGATTCGATGTTCGGGTACCGCCGAGGTCCGCTCGAGTATTTCGGCAAGAGCGCGGCGCGACTCGACGACCTCGTGAACGTGATTCCGGCGCGAATCGCCGGCCTGAGCCTGGTCGTGGGTGCGGCCCTGACCGGCGAGAGCGCGCGTGGCGCCCTGGCGACCCTGCGACGCGAACGGCGCTGTACCGAAAGCCCGAACGCGGGTTGGACGATCGCGGCGATGGCGGGCGCCCTCGGAGTGGTCCTCGAGAAGCCCAGCGTCCACACCCTCGGCACCGGCGCCGCGCCAATCGTCGGTGACATTGAGCGGTCGGTGAGGGTGCTCCGAGCGGCGTCCGGCGTGAGTCTCCTTCTCTTGCTCGCCGCGTTCGTCCTGGCGAGGGCGCTCCTGGGGCTCTCGGCCTAGAACCGGTAGCTCGCTCCTGCCAGCACGTTGATCGGCGGCGCGGGGGTCAGAAAGCGCTCGACGGGTGCGCCCGCGACTTTCCCGTTTGGCGCGAAAGTTCCGAAGGTTTCGTACTCATTGTTGAGGAGATTGTTGACCGTGATGAATGCCGAGAAGCCTCTCCATCCCGTACGGAGCCCGGCGTTGAGGACGACGTAGTCCGTGAGTGAGCGCTCGACATTTTCCTCGTCGCCGCGGAGCCGTTGGGAGGCGACGTAGGATGCGCTGAGCCAGAGGGTGAGCCAGGGCGTCGGACGGTAGTCGACACTGGCACTGAGCTTGTGCCGGGGCATCAGGGGCAGATCGTTGCCGGCCCGTACGGTCTGGGTGCAGGGTGGAGCGGCGCAGCCGGCGGTCAGCCGTGGCGTGGCCAGCACGAGGTCATCCTGGAACGTCGCCTCGGTATAGGTGTAGCTCAGGCGAGCCTCGAGGCTCTGCGCCGCTCTCGCGTCCACAGAGATCTCCACGCCCTGCCGCCGCGTATCGCCCACGTTCTGGAAGAAGAGTCCCGTTGTGCCGTTCGGAGAGATCGAGAAGATGTCGTCAGAGACGTCGGCACGGAAGAGCGCCAGCTCGCCGTCGAGCCACCGAGTGGGGCGCGTGCGGAATCCGACCTCGTAGTTGCGAGCCGAGACCGCCTTGAGCGGAGGGTCGGGCGCGACGCCGGCCTGAAGCCCCGGGCAGATCGCGCCGGGTCCGGCGCATGTCAACTCGAGAAACGCAGGCGCTCGGAACCCCTCGGCGTAGTTGAAGTAGAGGCCGAAGGCTGGCGAGAGGTTGTAGTTGAAACCAATCGAGGGGTTGGCGCGGCTGAACGTGCTCACGCCGGCGGCGCTGGGTCGATCCCCCGGCGGGCTCCGGTCATCGATGTCGTGGCGCAGCCAATCCCAGCGGACGGCGACGGTGGCGACGAGGCGGTCGCCCGCCAGCAGCATGTTCCTCGCGACGTCCAAGGTGTCCTGGAGGTACAGCCCGACCGCAGTCTGGTTGTCGCCGATGAGTGACTCGAGCTCGCGCTCGCCGCTCGTCTCCTCGAACACTCGCACGCGGGCCTCGTGGTGCGCCGCGTCCACGCCGACGACCAGACGGTTGGCGCGCCCGAGCAGCGACGCCTCGTGGGTCACCTGAGCCGTTCCTCCGGCCGATGTGGTCCCCGTGAACGTGCGTGCGTTGGCGCCGAGCTGATTCACGTTGAACTGTTCGGCGTCGAGCCAGCGGCCGAATCCGGTCAGCGAGAGCGCGAGGTCGCTCCCGAGCTCCTGCCGGAGGCTCAGGGTCGCGAGGTTCACCAGCGGCTTGAAGAAGTCGCCGCCCGTGTAGTTCAGCGTGCGGTCTCGTTTGAGGTCCGAGTACGGCAGCGACCCCGGCTGTTCGATCCGGTTCTCGGCGCGCTGGTACGAGAGCGTGACATCGGTCTCGCCGGATTTCAGCCCGATCTTCGCGAAGAGCTTTCCGACTCGCGACTCCGAGACGTCGCGCCAGCCGTCCTCGCGGAAGAACGTGCCGGCGACGTAGTAGTCGAAGGGCGCCGACGCCCCTCCGACCTGCAGGCGGTACTTCTGGCGCCCGAAGCTCCCGCCCTCGACGCCGGGGACGATCTCGTACACGGGCGCCCCGCGTCGCGTGATGATGTTGACGACGCCGCCGAGGGTATTGCGGCCGAACACCGCGGCCGGGCCGCGGATCACTTCCAGGCGCTCGATGTCGTCGAGCGGCAAGAGGTCGAAGTTGACTTCCTCCACCGTCGGCTCGTTGACCCTCACGCCATCGACGAAGACGCTCAGCCCCTGCGATTCGCCCGTGACCGATGTGGACCGGAAGCCACGGAACGAGAGGTCCATCTGCCACGAATTGCCCTGCTGATCGTTCGACGTCACGCCGGGCAGACGTGTCAGCGCTTCCTGGAGCGTCACGGCGCCGGTGGCGCGGAGCCGATCGCCCGGCACGATATTGACCGTCGCCGGAACGCTCGAGAGCGGCAGGGGCGCGCCCGGCAGGCGCGCCGGCGCGGTGACGCTCAGCTCGGGCAGCCGTGTCGGGTCTTCCTCCGACCCTTGGGGCGAAGGCGTTGGCCGCTGCGCGTGCGCCGCTGAGCACACGAGCACGCCAGACGCGGCAGCGACGGCGCCCAGGAAGGCGATGAGCGAGCGCATGGATTCCCATCGCAACACGGCGCCCACCGTCTTGCCAAGCCCGCTCGGCTCGCGCCGAATACGATGGGGCTGACGTTCCCATGTCCTGGTGTCCATTGGTCCGAGTTCTTTAGAGAGTGTTGACGGGGCTTTACATCTCGAACAATGAGAGTTTGAATGAGCAGGACCCGGGACCGCCGAACCTGATTGGCCACTAGAGAGCGTCGTCGTGTGCTCCGGCGCTCTCATAGGTCCACGTCTCGGGAGCGCCAGGATCGTCGCGACTCGTCGTCGGCGAGTGCAAACGATCGCGCAGCCGACGTCGCCGCTCGGCTCGTCAGAGGCGCTCGCACGCTCGCTCGGGGTCGGGTGGCGGCTCCGGTCACACTCCGGCTCGTCAGTCTTCTTCGTCGCTCGGTTCGCGCGGCGGAGCTCATCTCGCTCTCGGTCGCCACTCATTTTGGATCGTCGGCTCCAGGCCTCATTGTGTCTCGCACAACCCCAGGCCCCCGACGTCCTGCGCTCGCACCGTTCTCTCTTTCGCTCGTCTCGCACGCCGGGGTCCCCAGCCCCGGGGCGTGCCGCGCCTCGCGCGGCCATTTTTCTTCGTCATGACGCAGCGGTACGCAGGTACCCTGATGCGAAGGTGCAACTGACCGATCGGTTGGCGAAAGGGGTGCGGGCGGCGCTCGCGAAGGCGGGGCTGCCCGAGCCCGAGGAGTGCGCGTGGGAGATTCCGCGCCAGGCCGAGCACGGCGACTACGCGACCAATGTTCCCATGGTCCTGGCGCGAGCCGCGAAACGTCCGCCCAGGCAGATCGCCGAGCTCGTCGTGAAGAACTTCCCGCCGATGCCCGAGGTCGAGCGTCTCGAGGTCGCGGGCCCAGGATTCATCAACGTGTTCCTGGCGCCGACCTGGTGCGCCGTCGCGCTACGAGAGATTCTCGCCGCGGGCGCCGCGTACGGGCGCGGTGAGAGCCAGGCGGGCCGCCGCATCCGCGTGGAGTTCGTCTCGGCGAACCCGACCGGCCCGCTGGTCATCGTCAACGCGCGCGCAGCCGCGGTGGGCGACGCCCTCGCACGGCTGCTCCGGTCGCAAGGCGCCCACGTCACGACCGAGTTCTACGTCAACGACGCGGGCAATCAGTTCGAGGCGCTCGCGCGCTCGTTCGAGGCACGCGTGAAGCAGGAGTTCGGCGAGCCGGCCGCGCTCCCCGAGAATGGCTATCCCGGCGAGTACCTCGTCGATCTCGCGAAGGCGTACCGCAACGAGGGCGGGCGCCTCATCAACGGCGCCTCCGAGCGCGAGCGGATCGAGCATTTCGGGCGCTATGCGGTCGCGCGGATGATCGACGCGCAGCGCCGGATCCTGCGCGACTACGCCGTCGAGTTCGACGTCTGGACGTCCGAGCAGCGCGACGTCCGTGACAAACGCCTGCCGGAGAAGGTGCTGGAGGAGTTCGCGTCGCGTGGCCTCAGCTACGAGCAGGACGGCGCCCTCTGGTTCCGCTCGTCCGAGGGGGAAGAGGCCGGCGACGACAAGGACCGCGTGCTCAGACGCTCGAACGGCGAGCCGACCTATTTCGCGGTGGACGTCGCCTATCACCATCACGTGAAGTTCGCGGCGGCCGATCGACTGATCAACCTGCTCGGCCCCGATCATCACGGGTACGTGGCGCGGATCCGCGCGGCGATGCAGGCGCTCGGCCACCCGCCCGAGGCGTTCGAGGTCCTGATCGTCCAGCTCGTCACGCTGCTGCGCGACGGGCAGCCCGTGCGGATGTCCAAGCGACGGGGCGAGTTCGTGCTCATGGAGGAATTGCTCGAGGAGGTCGGCCGCGACGCCGCCCGGTTCACGTTCCTCACGCGCCGTCACGACAGCCCGCTCGAGTTCGACCTCGCGGTCGCGACGCGCCAGTCGAACGACAACCCCGTCTACTACGTGCAGTACGCGCACGCGCGCATTCGCTCGATCTTCCGCCAGGCGACGGAGCAGGGGATCGCCGCGCCTCTTCTGGCCGACGTCGACACGAGCCCGCTCGTGGAGCCCGCGGATCTGGCGCTCATCAAGCTGCTCCTGCAGTTCCCGGAGCTCGTCAAGGGGGCGACCCGGGCGCTCGAGCCCCACCGCGTCGCCTATTGGCTGCAGCAGTTGGCGGCCGAGTTCCATGCCTGGTACAAGAACCACCGGGTCATCCAGGACGACCGCCGCCTCATGCACGCGCGCCTGGCGCTCTGCGCGGCCGTGGGCACCGTGATCCGCAACGGCCTCGATCTCCTGGGCGTGAGCGCGCCGGAGAGCATGTAGCCTTGCGCTCGGGGCGCGCGCGGCGCGAGCCAAGCCGGTTGGCCTCGGTTCTCTTCCTCGTTGGCTGCCTCGCGGTGCTCGGCGGCACGTTCATGCTCGGCGTCATGGCCGGGCGCTTCTGGCCCGGGACGCGGTCCTCGCCGAGCGTGACGGCGGCGAAGCCAGCGAAGGAAACGGCGCCGGCGCGAGGGGGAGACCGGACCGCGCGCCCGGCCGAGCCCACTCCGACGCTGACCTTCTACCAGGATTTGACCGCGCCCCTGACCGCGCCGCCACCGGCCAAGCCGTCGAAGCCCGCGCGCGGCGAGAAGAGCGATCGGCCCGACGCGTGGCCGAAGGCCGACCGCGTCGTGGCGACCGAGGTTCCCGGCCCGACGCCGAGCCAGTCCGCGTTCACCGTCCAGGTCGGCGCGTACAAGGCAAGGGAGCCGGCGGAGGCCCTGCGCACGCGGCTCGCGGCCGCGGGCCACGAGGCGTACGTCCTTCAGCTGGACACGCCCGCCGCTGTCAGGTTCCGCGTGCGCGTCGGCTCCTTCGCCACGCGGGAAGCGGCCCAGGAGGTCGCCGACCGGATCGGCCGCGAGCGGTCGCTCTCGGCATTCGTCACGACCCGGTGAGATGGCGGCTCCCAGGCCGGGGCGTGTGCTCGTCGCCGAAGAGGAGATCAGGGCGCGCGTCGCGGAGCTCGGCCGCGCGATCACCCGCGACTACGCCGGGACGAATCCCGTGCTGGTCGGCATTCTCCAGGGCGCGGTGCCGTTCGTCGCCGACCTCATGCGCGGGCTGCCGATCGATCTCACCGTCGATTTTCTCCGCGCGTCGAGCTACGGGGCGGGAACCAGCTCCTCGGGCACGGTGCGGATCGTCGCCGACCTCAGCATCGACATCACGGGCCGCCACGTGCTCATCGTCGACGACATCATCGACACCGGCCTCACCCTGGCCGCGTTGAAACGTACGCTCGAGGCGCGCCGTCCTCAGAGCCTGCGCACGTGCGTCCTTCTCGACAAGACCGGTCGTCGCGAGACGGAGGTCACCCTCGACTACGTCGGGTTCACGATCCCGAACGTCTTCGTGGTCGGGTACGGCCTCGACTACGACGGCCTCTACCGCAACCTGCCCCACGTCGCGGCGCTCGACGGGATCTGACCACCGTGTCCGCGTTCGAGCCGGTGCTATAATGGCCGGGCGGTCATGAACCAGGTCTACAAGAACCTCGCGCTCTGGATGGTGATCGGCCTCATCGTCATCCTCCTGTTCACGGTCTTTCAAGGCGCGCAGCAGGGCGGCCAGGAGCAGCCGAACTTCTCGGAATTCCTCAAGGCCGTCGATCAGGGCCGCGTCGAGTCGGTCGTCATCCGTGGCAACCTCGTCACGTACTCGCTCAAGGACTCGGCGCAGACCCAACGCACGTACATCGTCGAGTACCCGGATCTCATCAAGACGCTGAAGGACCGCGGCGTCCGCATCGCGGTGAAGCCGCCGGACTCGAACCCCTGGTACGCGATCTTCCTGCAGTGGGTGCCGATGCTGCTCTTCATCGGCGTCTGGGTCTTCTTCATGCGGCAGATGCAGGGGGGCGGCGCGAAGGCCCTGTCGTTCGGCAAGGCGCGGGCGCGGCTCATCTCGGAGAAACAGAACAAGGTGACGTTCCAGGACGTCGCCGGTGTGGACGAGGCCAAGGAAGAGCTGCGCGAGATCATCGATTTCTTGAAGGATCCGCAGAAGTTCCAGAAGCTCGGCGGCAAGATCCCCAAGGGCGTGCTCCTGGTCGGGCCGCCCGGCACGGGCAAGACGTTGCTCGCGAAGGCGATCGCCGGTGAGGCGAACGTGCCGTTCTTCTCGATCTCCGGCTCCGACTTCGTGGAGATGTTCGTGGGCGTCGGCGCCTCGCGCGTGCGCGACCTGTTCGAGCAGGGCAAGAAGCACGCGCCCTGCATCATCTTCATGGATGAGATCGACGCCGTCGGGCGCCATCGCGGCGCCGGGCTCGGAGGCGGCCACGACGAGCGGGAGCAGACCCTCAACCAGCTCCTCGTCGAGATGGACGGATTCGAGACGAACGAGGGCGTCATCCTCATCGCCGCCACCAACCGGCCCGACGTTCTCGACCCGGCGTTGCTGAGGCCCGGACGGTTCGACCGCCAGGTCGTCGTGCCCAGGCCCGACGTCAAGGGGCGCGAGGAGATTCTGCGCGTCCATGCTCGTCGGATCCCGCTGGCGCCCAACGTCGAGCTCAAGGTCCTGGCGCGAGGGACGCCGGGGTTCTCGGGCGCGGATCTGGCGAACCTCGTGAACGAGGCGGCCTTGCTGGCGGCGCGCCAGAACAAGAAGCTCGTCGAGATGTCCGACTTCGAGAGCGCCAAGGACAAGGTCCTGATGGGCGTCGAGCGGCGCTCGATGATCATCAGCGACGCCGAGAAGCGGACGATCGCGTATCACGAAGCGGGCCACACGTTGGTGGCCGACGTGCTGCCGGGCACCGACCCGGTCCACAAGGTGACGATCATCCCGCGCGGCCGCGCCCTCGGCCTGACGCAGCAGCTCCCGGTCGACGACAAGTACAACTACTCGAAGGAATATCTGATCAATCGCATCACGATCCTGCTCGGCGGGCGGGCCGCCGAAGAGGTCGTTCTCAACCAGCAGACCACCGGCGCGGGCGACGATCTGGAGAAGGCGACCGAGATGGCCCGCAAGATGATCTGCGAGTGGGGCATGTCGGAAAAGCTTGGTCCCCTGACCTTCGGGAAGAACGAGGAGCACATCTTCCTCGGTCGCGAGGTCGCGCGTCAGAAGGACTACAGCGAGGACACGGCCCTCCTCATCGATTCCGAGATCAAGCGGATCGTGATGGAATGCGCGAGCCGCGCCAAGCAGATCCTCGACGAGAACATCGAGAAGCTTCACGCCCTGGCGCGCGCCCTGCTCGAGCGGGAGACCCTCGACGGCGAGGAGATCGCCCGCATCCTGCGCGCCCGCCCCTTCCAGGAAGCCGGCGCACCCGCGTAACGGCTCGCGGCTCGATTTGGCCCATCGAGCCATCCTCGGCGGCGTTTCCCTCGGTCACGGCCTCCCGGTGGCCGTCGTAGGCGCGCTCAACGTTAGCCCCGAGTCCTTCCACGCCGGCTCCGTCCACACGACGGGGGAGGATCTGCTCGTCGCCGCGCTCGCGATGGTGGAGGCGGGCGCCGCGCTGATCGACGTTGGCGCCCGATCGACGGCGCCCTACCTCGAGACTGGGATCAGCGATGAGGCCGAGCGGGAGCGGCTCGTGCGGGCGATCGATCTGCTGGCGTCCAAGGTGCCCGTGCCGATCTCAGCCGACACGACCCGTCCGGGCCCCGCCCGCGCCGCGCTCGACGCCGGCGCGCGGATCATCAACGACGTCTCGGGCCTCCGTGATCCTGAGGTCGCGGCTCTCGTTAGCGACCGCCGCGTCGGCCTCATTCTCATGGCGTCCCCGGAGGGGGTCGGGGTCGGGCCCTCGCGGGCACCGCGAGGGCCCGACCCCGACCCCGACGCAGGCTCCACCACCCTGGATCCTGTGGGGGTCGTGAGGGATCTGCTGGCGGGCGGGCTCCGGCGGACTCGGGCGGCCGGGATACCAGACGAGCGCGTCGTGCTCGACCCGGGGATCGGCTTTTTCAGGAACGAGGCGGTTGCCTGGGACGAGTGGGACGTGAGGGTCCTGGCGGGCCTGGGCGCGCTCGGGGCCCTCGGGCGTCCGCTCTGCATCGGTGTGTCACGAAAGTCTTTTCTCGGGGCGATCACGGGCCGGCAGCGACCCGATGAGAGGCTCGCGGGCTCCCTGGCCGCGACCACGATTGCGGTGTGGAACGGCGCGGCGCTGATCCGTGCCCACGACGTAGCCGAGACGCTCGAGGTGGTCCGCGTCGCCGAGCGCATCCGGGAGGCCTCCCGCGCCCTATAATGGTCGGAATGCGACCCGCAGCGGCGACGAAGCCCGCGATCATCCGATGACGCGCCTGTTCGGCACCGACGGGATCCGGGGTGTAGCGAACGAAGAGCCACTCACCCCGGACCTCGCCTTCCGCGTCGGCCGCCAGCTCGTTGCGACGCTCCAGGTCGACCACGGCGTCGACCGGGCACGGCTCGTGATCGGACGCGACACGCGTCGGTCGGGCCCCCTCCTCGAGGCGGCCCTGATCGCCGGTGTCCTGTCCGCGGGCGCCGACTGTTACTCGGTCGGCGAGCTACCCACGCCCGGCATTGCGCTGCTCACGCGTCGCCTCGAGGCCCACGGGGGCATCGTGCTCAGCGCCTCGCACAATCAGTTCGAGGACAACGGCATCAAGCTCTTCTCGTCCGAAGGCACCAAGTTCCCGGACACGTGGGAGGCCGAGATCGAGCAGCGGCTCGGGGCGCCGGACCGGGCGCCTCGCGCCCGCGGCGCGCAGATCGGCGAGCTCGTGAACTACGACCGCGCCGAGGCGACCTACGTGGACTTCCTCTGCGGCTGTTTCCCGCTCGAGCTGGGCGGGCTCACCGTCGCCCTCGACTGCGCCCACGGCGCGACTTATCGCGTCGCGCCGCGTGTGTTCCGGCGTCTCGGCGCTCGGGTGCTCACGATCGGTGCCCGGCCCGACGGCACGAACATCAACGCGGGGTGCGGCGCGCTCTATCCCGAAACGCTCCAGCGCAAGGTTCGCGCCAGCCGCGCGTCGATCGGGTTCGCGTTCGACGGCGACGGCGATCGGCTCATCTCGATCGACGACAGGGGCGAGATCCGCGATGGAGACTACGCGCTCGCGATCGCAGGTCGCCACCTGGCGTCGCGCCAGCGGCTGAAGCAGAACCTCGTGGTCACCACGGTCATGGCCAACCTCGGGCTGGATCAGACGCTCGAGGCCGCGGGGATCCGCGTTGTGAAGACACAGGTCGGGGATCGCTACGTCTTCGAGGAAATGCAGCGGCTCGGCGCCAACCTCGGTGGCGAGCAGTCCGGCCACCTCCTCTTCCTCGACCACTCGCCCGCCGGAGACGGTATTCTCTCGGCGCTGGCCCTGCTCAGCGTCGCGGCCGAGACCGGCGAGCCGCTGGCCGCGCTGGCGACCTGCCTCCGCAAGTTTCCCCAGGTGCTCGTCAACGTGCCCGTCCGGTCCAAGCCGCCGATCGACTCCATCAGGGGGGTCGGTGAGCGCGTGGGCGCTTTCGAGCAGGAGATGAGCGGCCGCGGGCGCATCCTGATCCGGTACTCCGGCACCGAGTCGCTGGCCCGCGTCATGATCGAGGGCGCGGACTCCGTCCGTATCCGGGCGATGGCCGACGATCTCGCCGGGCTCATCCGCGCGCAGATCGGCGACGCGTGAAAATCACGGGTGTCGGCGTCGACCTGGTCAGCATCCCGCGCATGCGCACGCTGATCGATCGCTGGCAGGAGCGCTTCGTGGACCGGGTGTTCACCGAGCACGAGATCGCCTACTGTCGCGCGCGGCGCGATCCCGTGCCGCACTTCGCGGCGCGCTTCGCCGCCAAAGAGGCGGGGCTCAAGGCGCTGGGGACCGGGCTACAGCTGGGCGTACGCTGGCGCGAGCTCGAGGTGCGCCGGGAGCGCACCCAGGCGCCGACGCTCGTCCTGTCGGGGAAATCCAGGGAGATCGGCTTGACGAGGGGCGGGAGCCACATGCTGCTCTCGCTGACCCACGAAGGGGAATATGCGCTCGCGCAGGCGATTCTGGTGGGCGATTAGCTTGGCGATCGGACCCCTCGTCGTGGCCGGCTGCGCCTCCGAAACGAGCTTCCGCGAGATCGATGGCGTGCCGGGGCGGATCTCGGGCCGGACGGGAACGCGCGGCATCGTGATCGCGGCACCCCACGGCACCTCGGACGCGCGGACCGGCGACATCGTCGCCGAGTTGGCCCGGCGTACCGGGTTCGGCGTGGTCATCGCTATCGGCTTCAACCTCGAGCCCGACACGCGCGAGGGCGCCGGCCGGCGTTACCAGGTCAACCGGCCGCTCGAAGGCACGCCAGGGCAGCCGCCATCCGACGAGGTCGTCTCCGACATCGCCCGGCACGTGTACGAGGCCTACGAGCGACGGGTTCGCGAGGTCGCTCGGGGCCCGCTGGCCTTCTACGCCGAGATCCACGGCAACAACCATCGCGATGCGACGAACCGGATCGAGATCGCGACCGTGGGGATCGACCGTGAGGAAGCCTTCAGATTGCGCGCGCTCCTCGAGTTGATCCGTGACGCGCACCTCCGCGTGAACCGCGAGGCGCCACGTCTCGAGATCCTCGTCGAGCCGGCGGACACCCTGCGGTACGCCGCGTCGGGCGCCAAGCGCGACGGCATCCTCAGGCTCCCGCAGCGGGCGCTGCACATCGAGCTTCCCAAGGTCGCGCGCACCGAGTGGCGCGAGACCTACACGGCGATCCTCGCCGACTTCCTCGTCCAGGCGGCTCCGCTCCCCGCCGGGAAGTAGCGGTGCTGGAGGTCTTCACCGCCGAGGAGATGCGGCGGCTCGATCGACGGGCGATCACCGAGCTCGGCATTCCCGGCGCCGTGCTCATGGAGAACGCCGGTCACGGCGCCGCCGACGCGATCGTCGCCGCGCTCCCCGCCCTCGGCGCGCCACGCCGTGGCGCGCGCGTCGTCATCGTCTGTAGCAAGGGCGGCAACGGGGGCGACGGCTTCGTCGTGGCGCGGTGGCTCAAGCGCTACGGCGCGCGCCCGTCGGTGCTGCTCGCGTGCGCGCCGGCCGAGATCGGCGGCGACGCCGGGCTCAAGCTCGAGGAGCTGCGCCGCAGCGGGATTCGGCCGCGGCGCTTCGAGGACGATCGCGCGACGGCCGCCGCGCTGACGCGGGCCCATCTCGTCGTCGACGCGCTCCTCGGGACAGGCTCGCGGGGCGCCCCCGAGGGGCCCGTCGCGCGCGCGATCGAGCTGATCAACGCCAGCGGCCGGCCGGTCGTCGCCCTCGACATTCCCTCGGGGATGTCTGCGGACGGCGGAGCGCCCGCGGGTGTCGCGATCCGAGCGGCGATGACCCTGACGTTCGCCGGGCTCAAGCGTGGCCTGGTCACGGCCCCGGACGACGAGCTCGCCGGACGCGTGACCGTGATCCCGATCGGCGTTCCGGAGGCCGAAGTCGCGCGAGGGGTCACGACCTTCCTCATCGAGACGCGTGACGTCGCGCGACACTTCCCGCGGCGCCGCCGCGAGGCCCACAAAGGGACCTATGGCCATCTGCTCCTGGTGGCGGGCTCGCTCGGCAAGACCGGCGCGGCCGCGCTGGGAGCGGCCGCCGCGATGCGCAGCGGAAGCGGGCTCGTCACGGTCGCGACGCCCATGAGCCAGCAGCCCGTCGTCGCGAGCCTCGTGCTCGAGGCGATGACCGAGCCGTTGCCGGAGACACCCGCGCGCACACTCGCGTTGAAGGCGCGCGAGGTGATCGCCGAGCTCGCGGCGCCGCGCGACGCCGTCGCGATCGGCCCCGGGATCGGGATCGACGAGGAGACGCAGCAAGTGGTCCGGAGCCTGGCCCGGGAGCTGCGCAAGCCGCTGGCCGTCGACGCCGACGGGCTGACCGCGCTCGCCGGCCATCTCGAGCTCCTGCGCGACGCGCCGGCGGCGCGCTGCCTCACGCCCCATCCCGGGGAGATGGCCCGGATGCTGAGCGCTCGTGTGGACGACGTCCAGCGTGATCGCATCGAGTCCACGCGCGAGTTCGCGACGCGCTACCGGGTCCACATCGTGTTGAAGGGAGCGCGCAGCGTGATCGGCGCGCCGGACGGGCGCGTCTTCGTGAATCCGACGGGGAATCCCGGAATGGCCAGTGGGGGCACGGGCGACGTGCTCACGGGGATGCTCGGCGCCTTTCTCGCGCGGGGCCTGGAGCCCGGGGCCGCGCTCCTCTCGAGCGTCTACCTGCACGGGAGCGCGGGCGACATCGCCGCCGAGCGTGTCGGGGAAGAGGCGCTGATCGCGCGCGACGTCGTGGCCGCGATCCCCGAGGCGTTCAAGAGGCTGGGTGGCGGCGCCGGCTGACATCACCAGCGCCAGCCCCGAGGCGACCGAGGCCGCCGGCGAGCGGCTGGGCCGCGCCCTCGGGCCCGGCGCCGTCGTCGCGCTGACGGGCGAGCTCGGTGCAGGGAAGACCTGCTTCATCCAGGGGCTCGTTCGGGGTCTCGGCGCCACGGTCCGCGCCACGAGCCCGACCTTCGTCCTCGTCAACCAATACACGGGCCGCGTGCCCGTCTATCACGTCGACGCCTACCGGACGGGCAGCATGACCGAGCTGATGGATCTGGGCCTGCTGGAGATGCTCGGCGGCGCGGGCGTGACGGTCATCGAGTGGGCGGACAAGCTGGCGCCCTTGCTGCCGCCCGACGCGATCCACGTGACCATCGAAGGCGTCGGCGACCAGACGCGCACGATCACGATCCGGATGAGCGCCGGGACGGTATCGGAATCGGCGCATTGACCGCCGAGCGCAGCTCGCGTACGACAGCCGCATGGCCATCGAACGCTGGCCGTCGGCCGAGCGCCCCCGCGAGCGCCTCTACTGCAACGGGCCGGAGGCTCTCGCCGACGCCGAGCTTCTGGCCCTCCAGCTCGGCTCCGGCACACGCGGCAAGAGCGCGATCGACGTCGCGCGGGAGATGTTGGCCGCATACGGCTCGCTGGGCGGAGTCGCAGGCCGAGAGCTCGCCGAGCTCGAGAAGCACTCCGGCGTCGGGCCCGTCAAGGCCGCGCGACTGGTCGCCGCGTTCGAGCTGACGCGGCGCCTCAGGGCCCGGATCCCCGGCGCTCGCGTCGTCCTGTCCGGCCCCGCCGAGGTGTACGCGGCGTTTGGCCCGCTCATGGAGGATCTCAAGCGCGAGGTGTTCCGCATCGCGCTCCTCGACGCGCAGAACGGCCTTCTTCGTGATCGCGTGATTTCGCAGGGGACGCTGTCGGCGAGCCTCGTACACCCGCGGGAGGTGTTCAAGCCGGCGATCCTGGAGTCGGCGGCCTCGGTGATCCTGCTCCACAACCACCCGAGCGGTGACCCGACGCCGAGCCGGGAGGACATCCGGCTGACCCGACAGCTCGTCGAGTGCGCACGTCTCCTCGACCTCCGGATCCACGACCACCTCGTGATCGGCCACGGGCGGTTCGTGAGCCTTGCCGAGCGGGGCATCATCTAAGGAGCGCTCAGCTCTTTGCCAGCTTCTCGATTTCCTTCCGCGGCATCGTTTGCAAGCGTGACAGGAGCGACTTCACTTTGCGCTCGGACGAGTGATCGGCCAGGATCAGCTTCTTGGACCGGGTCCCGTTCACGATGTACGCCACCCAGTCGTCGAGATTGGGAGTGCCGCGCCAGGCGACGGTCACGCCGCTGAGGCGCAGGCGTCGTCGACCTTCCACCTTCGCAAGTGGCTTCCTGCTGCTGCCGTCCATCGTGATGTGTACCTCCAGACAAGACCGGTCGTAGCGACCGCGGTGCAGCGTTGAGCTGAACAGGTGACATCGCCCGCCAACCTTACGAGCGCCGTGATTTCAGTGTCAAGATCTCGTTTGTCCGCAAGAAATGCGAGTGAGACGCCGTGTCGTGAGGTGGAGCCGCGTGGAATCCGGGAATCTTTGTGGCTGTGCTCTCCGTGGACGAATGGACCGTCATATTTCGTCGACGCCTTCGTGAACCCGCGTCAGGCTGTGCGATTTCGTCTTCTGTGGATAGCGGTGGACAAGTGGATAAGCTGTGAGCATTTTCAGTGCCGAGCGAGCGCGCTCAGCGATCGGCGAGAAGGCGCTCGAGGATCTGTCGGGCGAGGATCGGCCCCCGGGTGATGAATCCAGTGAAATATCCGACGGCGTCGGCACCTTCCCGGAGGAGCTGCCAGGCCTTGTCGGGCGAGTCGACGCCGCCGGTGGCGATGATCTCGAGATCGGCGCCGAAACGGCGACGCGTCCGTCGCAGATTCTCGAGCGTCGCGGGAAACAGGTCGGGGCCGGAGAGCCCGCCTTCGCCCTGCGAGAGCCGGCGGTCCGCCACCTTGCGCGTGTTCCCGTAGTTGACGATCCGGACGCCGGCGGCCAGCGCGGCCGGGATGATCTCCCGCTCGTTCGTGTCGGCGAAATCGGGCGAGAGCTTGACGATGAGGGGCTTGGTCGTCGCCCCGCTCACCTCACGGAGCAGCGTGGCGAGCTCCCCCGGCTTGCGGCTCCACTCGTAGACCAGCTTCGTGTTCGGTGAGGAAATGTTGAACTCGACCAGGTCGCCGAGCGCTCCGAGCTCGTGCACGAGCGTCACGTAGTCATCGATCGACTCGCCGGCGACGCTCACGATCAGCGGCACCCGGTGCGGGAGCGACGCCACCGCGGCGCGGAAGCGCTCGAGGCCGGGGTTCTGAAAGCCGTTGCAGTTCACGAGGCCGGGCCCGGCGCCGGTGCGCGTACGCACGAGGTTGGGTTCGGGATGGCCGGGCCGCGCCTGGACCGTGATGGATTTGGCGGTGACCGCGCCGAAACCCAGGCCCATCGCGCGCGAGAGGATCGCGGGATCGTAATACATGGCGGCCAGGACGATCGGGTTGGGCAGCCGCACGCCGCCGAGCGTGATCGCGAGGCGTGGAGCCGAGAGCCGGAAGCAGCCGAGCCGATCGAGGGGCAGCCGGCGGAGCAGGCCCTGGCCCAGCGAGATGGCGGCCGATTCGGGGAGGCGTGAGAGCAGGCCGGCGTAGAGAAGCCGGTAGAGTACCGCGATCGTTCGGCTCATGCGACGCCGGGTCGAAGGATAACACGTGCTCTTGACGAAAGGCGACGGTGCCATTTAGGGTAAGACATTGAATTTCATCGTGAACTCGCGCCTTGCAGCTCTCCTGGGCGTGATGATCGTGACTGCGGCGTGCGCGAGCGCGCCGCAGTCGAGCGGCGGGCCGCCGCTCAGCCTCGATCATCGGGTCCGGGCCCCCGCGTTCTCGTTCGCGACGGACACGTTTACGTTCGCGAACCTGATCCGCGCGCGCCATCCCGACGAGCACGATCTCTACGCGAACTATTGCTTCGTGCTGGCGCGCGGCCTGCGCCAGTTCTCGCAGTTCGCCCGGTTCGACCCGGCGCTTCCCAAGCTCGATCGCGCCGGGTACGTCGAACGCGTCAAGCGCGTGGCGGCGCGGCCGCCGCGAGAGCCGGCGCTGCCCCCCGACGATCGGATCGTCATTCCCGGTTATGCCAATCTGCGTGAGTTCTCCCGCGAGCAGGAGAACGCCGTGAAAGAAGGGCTGGGGGGACGGTTCTGGACGTTCGTGCACTGGACCAACTGGCGCGTGACGTTCCCCGTGACCGGTGGCCATCAGGAGGGGGTCGCCCACGAGATTCTCGACGAGCTGCGTGCGGGACGACTGGTCCAGCTCCTTGTCACCAACTGGCCGAAGCCCGAGCTGAACCACACGGTCATCGCCTTCGAATCGCGTCCGACGGAGGGCGGCGTCGACTTCGTGGTGTGGGACCCCAACAACCCGGCCCAGCCGGGTATCATGACCTTCGACCAGAACGCCCGCCGCTTCTGGGCGACGAGTCTCTACGACACGGAGCCGGGACCGATCCGGGCGTTCCGGATGTACTACTCGCGACTGCTATGAAACGACTCGACCTTCGTCATGCCGGGAGCCTGGCACCTGCGCGCTGAGCCCGTCACCCTGGTGGCCGCCGGAGCCGTGACCCCGCTCGGCGCCGACCTCGACGCGTTCTGGTCCGGGCTCGTCACGGGAAGCGACGGCATCTCGATGATCGAGCGCTTCCCCGTGGACGATCTGCGCGTGGGCCGCGGGGGCGAGATCAAGAAGCTGCGGCCCCTGCCTCAGGGCCGCCGGGCAGGGTGTCGCGCCACGCAGATCTTGCTGGCCGCAGCCGAGGACCTCCTGGCCCGCGCCGTCGTCTCCGCCGCGCCCGAGCGAGTGGCGGTCGTCCTCGGCACGGCGCTCGGCGGCGTCGAGCAGCTCGAGCGCGCCCTGGCGCCGGGCGGCCGCGCGCGCCACGCCGTCGGGGCGCTCTACGACAGTCCGGCCCACGCGCTCGCGCGGCGGCTCGGCGCGCGAGGCCCGGTCCTCACGGTTGGCACGGCCTGCGCTGCCGGGGCGACGGCGCTCGGCGCCGGCGCGGACCTGTTGCGCGCCGACGCCGCGGACGCCGTGATCGCCGGCGGCTACGACAGCCTCTGCCGGTTCGTGATGCGTGGCTTCGACGCCCTGCGCTCGCTCACGCGCGAGCGCGTGCGTCCATTCGACCGCCGACGGAGCGGTCTCCTCCTGGGGGAGGCGGCGGCCGTGGTGCTGATGACGCGCGACGGCGCGACGAGCGGGCCGACGCTCGGAAGGCTTCTGGGGCACGCGACCGCCAGCGATGGCTCGCACATCGCCGCCCCGGATCCGAACGGCCGAGGGCTCGAGTTCGCGGTCCGAGCGGCGCTCCACGAAGCCGCGCTGACGGCCGCCGACGTCGACTTCGTGAGCGCCCATGGGACCGGCACGCCACTCAACGATCGGATCGAGGCCGAGGTGCTCAGGCGGACGCTCGGCCGTCGTGCGTCCGAGATCCCCGTCAACTCGATCAAGGCTGGGCTCGGTCACACGATGGGTGCGGCCGCGGCCCTCGAGGCCATCATGTGCCTGCTGGCCTCGCGCGAGGGTGTCGTGCCGCCCACGCTCGGGCTGGACGACCCCGATCCAGCATGCGATCTGGACCACGTGATCGGATCTCCCCGCGCCACGCGTCCACGGATCAGCCTCAGCACGTCGCTGGGCTTCGGCGGCTGCAACGCGGCCCTCGTGCTGGAAGCGCCCGCGCCATGAGCGTCTCCATCGCGGCGACGGGAACCAGGCTCGAGGCGGTCGCGGTTCTCACCGGGTGGGGCCATGGGATCGGGGCCCTGCCGGCGGACGCGGGGAAGGCGGCGGCCGGCCGCGCGGTGATCCCGCTGGGCCGTCCGACGCTCGAGGGCGAGCGGTTCAGGCGCGCCACTCGCGAGTGCTTGCTGGGCGTCGCGGCGGTCGACGCGCTCCTGCGCGAGAGCAACATCTCCCGCGATGCAGTAAAGGGAAGCGCGACCGCGCTCGTCTATGTCACCGGCGGAGCCTACGGCGCCTCGAACCGGGCGTTCGTGGTCGCGGAGTCGGTCGGGCGCGCGTCCGCCGTGCACTTTCCGTACACGGCGCCGAGCGCGATGGCCGGCGAGGTCGCGATCGAGTTCGGCCTGACCGGTCCGTATGGCATCCTGATCGGTGGAGCGGCCGCGACGATCGACGCGCTCTGGCAGGCCACGCGGCTCCTGGCCGGCGGGCGGTGCGAGCGTGCGCTCGTGCTGGCCGTCGAGACTTTCGAGGAGTGTGTGGATCTCTACGCGCGCGGGCGATGGCTCGTGAGGCGCCCGCTGGTCGAAGCGGCGGCGTGCGCGCTCCTGGTGCCCGGCGCCCTGCACGCGCGGTACGACGCGCCGCGGGCCCCGTCGGCGCTCGAGTCGCTCGTGCGTGTCCGCGCCGGCGAGACGCTCGCGTGCGCGCCGCTGATCGCGCTGGCGCTCGCGCGCGACGGCGGGGGACCGGCATCGATCGCCATCACGGGTGAATGGCGCGGCCGCCGTGCGGGAATCCAATGGCAGTAGGAATCGGCAGTAGGAGCCGAGCGGCGTCCTCGTCGCGAGGCGACGCTTCAGTGGCTCTAAAATCCAGGAGGGCTATGGAACCCAAAGAAGTGTTCGACGAGCTCAAGACGATCCTCGTGACGCGACTCAAGTTCGATCCGCGCCGTGCCGTCGACCTGACCCTCGAGACGGCGCTGCCCAAGGGCATCGAGAGCTCGATCGGCCTGGACTCGCTGGACTTCATCGAGCTGGCGATCGCGATCGAAGAGCGCTTCGGGATCACGATGGACGAGTCGGCGGATCTGGCCCCCCACTTCACCTCCTTCGACACGCTCTCCCGCTACATCGCGTCGAGGACGGCCGGCGCGTGAGGCCCGTCGCCGTCACGGGGCTCGGGGTCGTCAGCCCGTTCGGCGCTGGCGTCAAGGCGTACTGGGAGGGGATCAGCGGCGGCGTCTGCGCGATCCGCCCGATCACCTTGATCGACACCGAGGGCTTCCGCTGCCGGATCGCCGCCGAGGTGCCGGACGGCGTCGGCGGCTCGACCCGCCGGTCGCGGGCCGACCGACTGGCCCTCGCCGCCGCGCGGGAGGCGCTGGACGACGCCGGGATCGGCCGCCCCGACCGCACCGAGGCCGCGCTGATCGTCGGCGCGGTAGGCGGCGGGATGCTGGAAGCCGAGGCGTGGTACTGGCAGCGCGCTCGGGGTGTCCCCGCTCCCCTGCCGCGAGCGCTGGCGTCGAGCTTCCCGTCCGCGCACGCCGACGTGATCGGCAGCGTCCTCGGACTCGGCGGACCGCGCGAGACCGTCGTGACGGCCTGCAGCTCCGGCGCCGCCTCGTTGGCGATGGCCGCCGATCTCGTGGCCGACGGCGTCGTTCCGCTGGCGCTCGCCGGTGGGGTCGACGCGCTGACGCGGATCTGCTTCATGGGGTTCAACGCGCTGAAGCTCCTCGACCCGGCGCCGTGTCGTCCCTTCGATCGCGACCGGCGCGGCATGTCGATCGGCGAGGGCGCCGCGTTCATGGTGCTCGAGGACGTCGTTCGCGCGCGCGCGCGGGCGGCGCCGGTCTACGCGGAGCTGGCAGGGCATGGCATGACGAGCGATGCCTTTCACGTCACGTCGCCCCACCCGAAGGGCGAGGGGATGGTCCGGGCGATGCGCGCCGCCCTGCGGGAGGCTCGTGTCGCGGCCAGCGCCGTCGGCTACGCGAACGCGCACGGGACAGCCACGCCGCAGAACGACCGGATCGAAGCGCTGGCGATGCGTGAAGTTTTCGGTGAGGGGCGGCTCCTCGTCAGCTCGACGAAGTCCATGATCGGGCACACGATGGCAGCGGCCGGAACGCTCGAAGCGGTGGCGACGGTGCTGACGCTCGTGAACGAGGTCATCCCGCCCACCGCGCGCCTCGAGACCCCCGACCCGGAGATTCCGTTCGACTGTGTGCCGCGTGTGGCGCGTGAGGCGGCCGTCGAGCTCGCGATCTCGAACTCGTTCGGCTTCGGTGGCCAGAACGTGACACTCCTCTTCAGGCGCGCGGCGTGATGGGGCATCGGGTCGTCATTACCGGTATCGGCGTCGTCGACGGGCACGCCTCCGGCGTCGTGAGCCGGCTCGTGGACGAGTCGGAGGCGCGGCGCCTCTCACGGATGTGCCAGATGACGGTCGCGGCGGGCCGCCTGGCCCTCGCCGATGCCGGCCTCGACACAAGAGGCGAGCTGGCGCTACTGGTCGGCACGGAGTTCGGCGACATGGTCTCCACGATCGCATTCGTCGATGGCTATCTACGCCGTGGGCCGACGGGTCTCTCGCCGCTCCTCTTCCCGCACACGGTCATGAACACGATGGCGGCGGCGACGGCGATCGCCGTGTCGGCGAGGGATCTCTCGTTGACGCTCAACGTGCCTACGGTGGCCGGCGAGCTCGCGATCGCCCGGGCGGCGATGGCCGTCCGCACGGGCCGCATCGGAGTCTGCCTGGCCGGTGGCGCCGACGAGCCCCCGGCGCTGGTGTTGGACGCGCTCCGCGAGGCCGGGGCCGGCGCCGAGGTGAGGGACGAGGGCGCCGGCTTCGTCGTGCTGGAGTCGCTCGACGCGGCGCGCGCCCGGGGAGCCAGGATTCTCGGCGAGATCGCCGGCGCCGCGTGGCGCGCGTTGCCGGCCCGCCCCCATGGAATCGGGCGGGCCGCGCGCTCGCGGGCGATCGCCGTCGCCCTCGAGGAAGCCGGAGCCGGCGTCGCCGAGATCGGCTGTGTCTACACCTCTGCGAACGGAGATGGACCGCGTGAGGAGTGGGAGCGCGCTCTGCTCGACCGGGCGCTGGCGCCGCACCGCCCCCCGCAGCGGGCGTTGTGCCTGCCAGCCGGCCGCCACTCCGGCCTGGCGGCGCGGTCCGTGGCGACCGCGGCGTCGGAGGCCGGCGATCGGCTGGGCCTGGTCCACGCCGTGGCGCGCGGCGGCAACCAGGTCGCGATCGTCGTCGCGGGGCCGCGCCGCGTCGCGCCGTCACGAGCCGTTGAAGCGCTCGCCTCGGCGGAGGCACCGCCTCGGCTCGCACGATCGCGAGCCATCGAAGGGCTCGCCTCGGCGGAGGCACCGCCTCGGCTCGCACCGCCATCTCTCGCACATTGGGCATGACCGCGCTGATCGTCGTTCCGGTCTTCAACGAGGCCGATACCGTCGGCGAGGTCGTGGCCGCGGCGCGGGCGTACGCGCCGGTGCTGGTAGTCGACGATGGCTCGCGAGACGGGAGCGCCGAGATCGCGCGGCGCGCCGGCGCCGAGGTGATCCGCCACCCGCGCCGCTTTGGCAAAGGCGAGGCGATCCGCACCGGGATCGCGGCGGCTCGAGACCGCGGCGTGTCGGTCGTGGTGACGCTCGACGGCGACGGGCAGCACAGCCCGTCGGATCTCGGCCTGGTCCTCGACGCGGCCCGCGGGAGGCGGCGGACGATCGTGATCGGCGGGCGCCTCGACGATCCCGACGCCCTGCCACCCGAGCGGTTGAACGCGATTCGCGTCGCGGGATTCTTCGTGAACTGGGCGTGCGGGCTCCGGCTCCACGACACGCAATCGGGCTTTCGCGCGTACCCGCTCGAGCTCTTCGACGAGGTCCGTGTTCATCGCGGGGGCTTCGTCTTCGAGACCGAGGTGCTGGTCGCCGGCGTCGCGCACGGCTGGCACGTGCACGAGGTCCCCGTCGCCGCCATTCCGCGCGCGCGCCAGCGGAGCCGGTTCCGCCCGATCAACGACGGAGTCGCGATCGGTGGCTATCTCGCCGGTCGGGTCGTGGTGCGCTGGATGCTCGAAGCCGGCGCCCTCGTCGGCGCGCTGGTGAAGCCGTTCCTCGGCGAGCGTCGGCGAGCCCGACACGCGGTGACGCTCGAGCAGGCGGCGGCGTACGCCGGGTCGTTCCCCCTCTGGGCGATGTCGGTCGGGAGCTCGGCGATCCAGCACGTGGTGAACCGGGTGACCCTCTGGCGGCACGATCCACGGCCGCGACGAGCCCTCATTGCCGCCCAGGCGACCGTCGCCTCTCCCCTGGTGATCGGGCTTCTCGTGCTGCAGGCGTTCGCGCCGCGGCGGATGCCCGATATCGTCTCCCCCCTCGTCCGGTGGCTCTGCTCTCAGGATCGGCTCGACGCCGAGCCGTCGGGGCTCACCGCCGCCGCGAACCCGGTTGGACCGCCCCGGTGAGTCCCGTGCTTCACGACGTCATCGTGGTCGGAGGCGGACCCGCCGGCTCCACGACGAGCGCGTTCCTGGCCCGGGCGGGCCGACGCGTGCTCCTGTTCGAGCGCGAGCCCTTTCCCCGCTTCCACGTCGGCGAGTCCCTGCTGCCCGCGACGCTGCCGATCCTCGACCGGATGGGCGTGCTCGCCACGGTCGCCGAGCATGGCTTCCAGCTGAAGCACGGCGCCACGTTCCACGACCAGGAGTCGGACTACCAGCGCACGTTCTATTTCCTGACGAACAAGCCCTGGCCGAGCTATTCCTACCAGGTCCGCCGCTCGGACTTCGACGCGCTGCTGCTCGAGCACGCGTCGAAGCAGGGCGTGGACGTGTGCCAGCCCGCGACGGTTGAATCCGTCGCGTTCGACCTCGACGGCGTGTCGGTGGCCGCGCGGCGCGACGGTCTGCCCTTCACCGCCCGCGCCCGATTTCTCGTGGACGCCACTGGCCGCGACGGTCTCATCGCCACGAAGCTCGGACGACGGGAGCGCATTCCCAATCTCGGCAAGGTCGCGCTCTTCGCACACTTCCGCGGCGCCGAGCGCGCCGCCGGCCGCGACGAGGGCAACATCCGCATCCACGTCTTCGACGACGGCTGGTTCTGGTGGATTCCGCTCGCGAGCGACCTGACCAGCCTCGGCTGCGTCATGCATGCGCGAACCGTGCGGCGATGGCCCGGGTCTCTGGACGAGCTCTACGCGGAAATGATCCGCCGGTGCCCGCGCGTCGCCGCCGGGTTGGTGTGCGGCGAGCGCGTGACGGAGATCCACCGGGTCGCGAACTTCTCGTACATGAACGGCCCGCTCGTCGGCGACCGGTTCCTCGCGGTGGGCGATGCGATCGCCTTCGTGGACCCGATCTTCTCGAGCGGCGTCCACATCGCCATGCAGTCGGGCGAGCTGGCCGCCGGGGCAGTGGACGAGGCGCTCGCGGACGGACGGTTCACGGCCGCGCGGTTCGCGCCGTACGAGCGGGCGGTCGAGCGCGGCCTGCGCCCATTCTTCCGCTTCATCCACAAGTACTACGAGCCCGCGTTCTTCGAGGTTTTCCTCCGACCGCGCACGCGCTTCGTCCTGGAAGCCGTACTCAGTGTGCTCTCGGGCGGCGCCTTCTTGAAGATGGGGTGGGGGACGCGGCTGGCGCTCTTGGTGCTCTTCGCGGGCGCCCGCGTGAATCTCTGGACGCGTCGCCGCGCCGGACGTCCGGTGGAGTCCCGGCTCGAGTGGTGAAGCCCCTGCGGTTGCTGCGCGGGTACCTGTTCACGGTCGTCGGCATCGCCATCGGCGTCGCCGGGCTCGTCGCCCTCGGCGCGATGAGCGAGCGAATCGTGCGCTTCATCGAGGGCGGCGATCGGTTCGTCCTCGGCCAGATCTCCGTGGCCGGACGCGGGATGGGCATGGGGACCGGGTTCACGGCCGGAGGGCTCCTCCCGGCCGCGACGATCCGGGCCCTCGCGGACGTTCCCGGGGTCGAGGGTGTGCAAGCGCAGATCATGCTGCCGCTGGACCCGTCGACATCGCAGTTCATGACGCTCACCCAGGAGCTGATCCTCGGCGTCGACATCTCGGTCCCCATGCCGAATCGCCACTACCGCTCGCTCCCCGTGCGCGCCGGCCGGTTCCTTCGCGACGGCGATCGGCGGGTCGCCGTCGTCGGGGCCGCGTTCGCGGCCTCGCGAGGCCTCGCCGTCGGCGCGCACATCACACTCGAGGGCGAGTCGTACGAGGTGGTGGGCGTCCTGGACCGGATGCTCACCGCGCCCGATCGCTTCGTCTTCGTGCCGATCGCCGACGCTCGCGCCCAGTGGGTCGCCAAGGACCGCCTGCTCCGGACGGTGCTGGCGTCGGGAGGCATGGCGCTCACCGCGTCCGACCTCAACACCGGCGCCGCGGTCGGGTGGCGCGACGGCGCCGACCCGGATGGCGTGGCGCTCCGGATCAGGGAGCGCGTGCCCGGCGTCAACGTCCAGCTTCCGAGCGAGCTGAGCCGGCTCCTGCGCTCGTCCACGGCGTTCTTCTCCGCGCTGCTCGCTGGCATCGGCGCTCTCGCCTTCGTCATCGGCGGCCTCTCGCTGGCGAACACGATGGCCGCCGCCGTGTTCGAGCGGATCCGCGACTTCGGCGTCAAGCGCGCGCTCGGCGCCACCGATCTGCAGCTCGGGCGCGAAGTGCTCGCCGAGTCCCTCGCGATCACGCTGGTGGGCGGCCTGGCGGGCGTCGGGCTGGCCCTCGGGCTCGGCTGGCTGATCGACGGCTACGTCGCGCGGGCCCAGCAGCTCTTCTATTTCTCGCCGCGGCTCCTCGGGGGCGCCCTCGCGTTCTCGATCCTGCTGGGCACGGCGGCGGCGGTGTACGCCACCGCGCGCGTCGTCTCCGTCTCGCCGGCCGAGGCGATCCGGCGCGGTACCTGATGCTGCGTGCGACGGGCCTCTTGAAGTCGTATCGGGCTCCGTCGGGGGCGCCGATCCGCGTGCTGGCGGGCGTGGACCTCGCGGTGAAGGCGGGCGAGCTCGTCGTCGTCACGGGGCCGTCGGGCTCGGGGAAGAGCACGCTGCTGAACGTGCTCGGGCTCCTGGAGGACGGGGACGGCGGCGAGGTACGGTTCGACGACGAGCGGGTGAGCCGGCTCGGGCGCGCGGCCAAGAGCCGAGCGCGAGGCCGATACGTCGGCTTTCTCTTCCAGTCGTTCTTGCTGCTCCCGACGCTGACGGCGCTGGAGAACGTGCTCCTAGCGGCCCAGTACGTCGGGCGCTCGGGCTCGGCGACTCGCCGCCGGGCGATGGAGCTCTTGAAGGAGGTCGGCGTAGCGGACCGGATGGACCACTTCCCCGCGCAGCTGTCGGGCGGCGAGCAGCAGCGCGTCGCCTTCTGCCGCGCCGTCCTGAACGACCCGCCGCTCTTGCTCGCCGACGAGCCGACCGGCAACCTGGACGACGCGAACGGCGCCTTGATTCTCGAAGCGCTTCGCGGCCGGGCGCGCGCCGGCGCAGCGGTCGTCGTGGTGAGTCACCGGCCCGACGCCGCGGTGGGCGCGAGTGCCTTGTATCGGCTGCGCGGCGGCGTGCTCGAATCGCCGTAGGGCCCCGCCGGCCGAGGCGCGACTATAACCAGGCGACTATAACCAGGCGACTATAACCGAGGACCACGAATGACACGCATGCTGGGAGCGATCGCGTTGCTACTGAGTCTCGTGACGCCGGCGCTCGCCGCCGCGCCCGTGTCGCAGACGTTCACGGCTCCGATCGAGAAGGTGTGGAGCGTCACGGAGGCCGTGCTGAAGCAGCTCGGCTGGGACATCGAGAAGTCGGATCGCACGATCGGCTGGATCACCACCGAATCCCGCACGGTCGAGGGCGAGGATTACGGCGTGTACGCCAAGGGGACCCGTCACCGACTGGTGATCCGCCTCAAGGCGGCCGGGACGCAGGGGACCATGGTCGAAGTGGAGCGCAGCGTGTTCAAGCGGGAGCGGATTCTCTGGATCGACAAGGACGAGCCCCTGAACGTGTCGGATCAGACGGTGGAGAAGGCCTTGCTCGTGGCGATCGGGAAGGCACTCTGATGCTGAAGACCTTCGTCCTGGTGGTGATCGCGGTGCTGATCGGCGGCACCGGCCACGTCCTGCTGTCGAAGGGGATGAAGATGGTCGGGGACCTGACCGAGGCGTCAGCCTCGCTCGTCGGCCCCATGATGCTTCGTGCGGCCTCGAGTCCGTCGCTGCTGCTCGGCGTGGCGCTCCAGGCGACGTTCTTTCTGATGTACCTCACCCTGCTCTCGCGCGCTCAGGTGAGCCAGGTGCTGCCGATGACCGCGCTCGACTACGTCGTCGTCGCGCTCCTGGCCCGGCTCCTGCTCGCGGAGGCGGTGACGCCGACCCGCTGGGCGGGCATCGCGCTGATCGTCGTCGGCGTGTTCCTGGTCTCACGCACCTGAAGGGACTCGCACTGACGGCGCGACACTCTGCGGTGTTGGCGGCACTCATCGCGGCGCCGTTCCTCTTCGCTGGTCTGGGCCGTGTGCCATTCGACGATCCGGGCGAGGGGATGCACGCCGAGATCGCGCGAGAGCTGGCCGCGTCCCGAGACCCCTTCGCTCTGACACTGAACGGTGTCCGCTACGTGGACAAGCCTCCGCTCCTCTACGTGCTGGTCGCGGCCGCCTCCGGCGTCATGGGCCCGAGCGAGGCGGCGGCGCGCGCCGTGGCCGCCGGTGCCGCGCTCGCCGCCGTCGGCGCGACCGCCTGGCTCGGCGCGCGCTTGCTCGGCTGGCGTGGCGGCCTGGTGGCCGGCCTGGCCCTCCTGACCAGCCTCGAGTTCTTCGCGTACGGCCGCTACGTCCGACCCGAGACGCTGTTCGTCGCCGCGCTCGCCGGGGGCTTCGCGCTCTGCCTTGTCGGGATCCGGGACCGCCGGCGCGGGCTGTGCGCCGGCGGCCTGGCGGTTTTCGCCCTGGCCGCGTTGGCGAAGGATCCCCTCGGCGCCCTCCTGCCGCCGCTGGCGATCGGCGTGGCTCTGGTCCTGGGCGGTCGAGCGCGCCCGCTCTCCGCGTGGCTTCCGTGGTCGGGCGTCGCCGCGTGGCTGATCATCGGGTTCGGCTGGTGGATCGTGAGCGAGCTGCGCACGCCGGGCTTCGGCTGGTACACGGCGATCGACAACCACGTGCTGAACGTCGCGCGGGCGCGTCACTTCGCCGACGAGGACGTTCCCCTTTCGGCGATCCAGTTCCTGGCGGTCGCGATCCTCGGCGCGCTGCCGTGGGTCATCCCCGCCGGCGTGGCGGTCTGGTCGCTCGCGCGCCGGCGAGCGTGGCGCGACGCCGACGAGATCGTCTGGGTGGCGCTGGCGATCTGGGTCCTGGGTGTCCTCGGAATCACGACGCTGTCGCCGTTCCGGTTGCCGCACTATGGCCTGCCGGCGTCCTTCGGCGTCGCACTCCTCGCCGCGCGCGGCTGGGAGCTCCACGGTGGCAAACGCCTCGTGCTGGCGCACGCCGGCTTCCTGGCGGCGATCGCCCTGGGGCTGGCGCTGGCCTGGGCGAGCGACAGCTCACGCCTCTACGCCGCCATGGTCGACACGACCGACGTGGCCACGCTGAAGAGTGTCGCCGCCGGGCTGCCCGCGCCGGTGCCCCCCTTCGACGAGTTCAGACCGCTCTTCGGGGCCACGGCCATCGCCTTCGCGATGGGTGCCGTGGCGACGGGCGTGACCATCGGTCTCACCGGCCGATCGCCGCAACGCCGTCGAAGCGTCGTGCTCGTCGTCGTCACCGCGACGATGCTCGCCTCGCTGCCGTCGGTGGCCATCGGGCTCGGTCTCGTGTCCACCCACCGCGCCGTGAGGGATCTCGCGCGGAGCGTGGCGCGGCTGGCCGGTCCGGAGGATCTCGTGGCGCACGAAGGACCGATCGAGAACTCGGGCGCCTTCGAATGGTACGCGGGGCGCCGGCCCGTGATCGTCGACGGCCGGCGGAGCGTCCTGGGGTTCGGTGCCGAGCGCCCGGAAGCGCGCGACCTCTTCTGGGATCCGGCCCGCCTGCGCGACGCCTGGACGAGCGGCAGGCGCGTGTGGGTGGTGAGCGTACGGAGCCCCGGCCGGAGCGTCATCGCCGATCTTCCGGGCGCTCGGCTCCTCGGGGTGAGCGGCGGCCGTACCTTGTGGGTGAATGAGATAAGATAGACAGCGAATGACCGACTATCTGCGGACGCTGTTTCTGCACCCGCCGTCGTTCCAGGGCTTCGACGGTGGCGCCGGCGCCCGCTACCAGGCGCGCCGCGAGATCCGTTCGTTCTGGTACCCGACGTGGCTCGCGCAGCCCGCCGCGCTGGTGCCGGGCAGTCGCCTCGTCGACGCGCCTCCGGCCGAGCTCACGCTCGACGACGTGGCGCCGCTTGCGCGCGACTACGATCTGGCCGTGCTCCACACGAGCGCGGCCTCGTTCGCCCACGACGTTCGGGTCGCCGAGGCGCTCAAGCGTGAGAGTCCGCGCCTGCGGATCGGCTTCGTCGGCGCCCACGTGGCCGTCGAGCGCGAGCGCGCCCTCGGCGCGTCGCCGGCGATCGAGTTCGTCGCGGGCAACGAGTTCGACTTCACCATCCAGGAGATCGCTCAGGACCGGCCGCTCGCGTCGGTGGCCGGGCTCAGCTACCGCGTGAACGGGCACTTCGAGCGGACGCCGGAGCGGCCGCCCCTCGAGGATATGGACTCGCTGCCGTTCGTGGTGGACGTCTATCACCGCGACCTCGTGATCGAGCAGTACTTCATCGGCTACCTGCTGCATCCGTACGTGTCGCTCTACACCGGGCGGGGTTGTCGCTCGCGGTGCACCTTCTGCCTCTGGCCCCAGACCGTGGGCGGCCATCGCTACCGCACGCGCTCGGTCGAGCACGTCGTCGCCGAGATCGCGCAGGCCACGCGTCATTTCCCGAACGTGAAAGAGTACTTCTTCGACGACGATACGTTCACGGACGACCTGCCGCGAGCCGAGGCGATCGCCCGGGGCCTGGGTCGGCTCGGGGTCACGTGGTCGTGCAATGCCAAGGCGAACGTGCCGGACGCCACCCTCCGGGTCCTCCGTGACAACGGTCTGCGTCTTCTCCTGGTCGGCTACGAGTCCGGGAGCCAGGCCGTCCTCAATCGGGTGAAGAAGGGGATCCGCATCGATGTCGCCCGTGAGTTCACACGGAGCGCGAAGGCTCTCGGGATCAAGATCCACGGGACCTTCATCATGGGACTGCCCGGCGAGACCCGCGAGACGATCCAGGAGACGATTCGCTTCGCCCGCGAGATCGATCCCGACTCGCTCCAGGTGTCGCTGGCGGCGCCGTACCCCGGAACCGCTCTCTACCAGGAAGCGCTCCAGCAGGGTTGGCTCGAGGAGACCGCGCTCGTGGACGCCGGGGGGATGCAGACCAGCGTGCTCGGCTACCCGCACCTGCCACGGACGGAGATCTTCGCGTCGGTCGAAAGCTTCTACCGGCGCTTCTACTTCCGTCCGCGGAAGATCTTCGGCTTTCTCAGAGAGATGGTGCAGGACCCGGCGCTCTGCCGGCGGCGCCTGGCCGAGGGGCGCGAGTTCCTGCGCTTTCTCGCTCGCCGGCACTCGTCGGCGTAGCGATCGACCCGCCCGAGGCGCTAGCGTGCCAACGGGTGCAAGACGTCGATCGCGTAGCCCACGTCGAGGTGCTCCCCCAGCCAGCTCGGGGTCATAGTCCGCGCATTCAGGACCAGCCCCTCCGCATCGTTGCGTGCTCGGACGACCTCGACGGGATCGCCGGTCACTTCGGGAGGAGACGCGACCTCGGGCAGCAGTCGCCCATCCGGGCGGCGAAACCGCAGCTCTCCGTCCGGCAATCGATCGAGCAGAAAGCCTTCCTCGTGGACGGCGCGGTGGTGGCGGCGACAGCTGCAAAATTACAGCGGCATCATCAGAAGATACCCAGCGTCGCTGAGCCTCGCGGCTCGAGTAGCTCGCCCACCGTCGCGAAGTCGTAGCCGGCTGCTCGCAGCCCTTCGATCATGGCCGGCAGCGCGGCCAGGAGCCGCTCCGGCGCACCGCGCACGCCCTCGGCGTCGTGCAGGTTCACGATGGCGCCGGGATGGGCGCGGCGCATGACGTGCTCCGCCTGCTCGGCGGCCGGCGCCGCCCGTAGGCCCTCGGGCTGGATCGACCAGAACACGCACCGCTCGCCGCAGCGGCGGAGCGCGGCGAACATCGGGGCGTTCACCATGCCCCAGGGCGGGCGGAAATGCAGGACCGGTCGGTCGGCGGCTTCGGAGAGGAAGCGATGGGCGCGGCCGATCTCGGCTTCGGTGCGACGCGGTCCGCAGAGCCAGAGGCTCCGGTGCGACCAGCCGTGGCTGCCGATCTCGTGTCCCGCCGCGACGATCCGGCGCACGGTCTCGGGCGCGCGAGCCGCGCGCTCGCCGACGAGGAAGAACGAGGCGCGAACCTGCTGCTTGTCCAGCAGCACGAGAGTCCGCTCGGTCCAGACCGCATCGGGGCCGTCGTCGAAGGTGAGGGCGATGCGGCGGCGGGTCGCCGGGCCACGCCGGACGCAGCCGGCTGCCAGCACGTGGGCGCCCAACGTGTACGCGGCCCAGGCCGCGGCTGCGCCAAGCGCCAGTCGGCCGAGAATCATCGTGTCCGCACGCCGCTCCCGAGCACCGCGCTGACGATCCGGTCCGTCGCGTCCGGACGCCGGAGCCGACGCATCTGCGCGCGCAGGCGCTCGAGCAGGTCCGGCTCGCTGAGCGCCCACTCGAGGAGCGGCGTCAGCTCCGGGCGCCGGCGCGCCACGAGCGCGATCCCGGCCCGCGCGGCGAACCGTTCGTTGCGTCGCTCCTGCCCGGGCAGCGAGCCGTACAGAAGGAGCGGAGTCTCGGCCGCCATGGCCTCGGCGAGCGTCATGCCTCCGGCTTTGGTCACGAGCAAGTCCGCCGCCGCCATCAGGCCGCCGACGTCGTCGACGTAGCCGAGCGTGCGGATGGTGGTGCCGTCCGTCAACCGCGAGAGCGTCGCGTGCAGACGCGGGTCGTGACCCGCCACGATCAACCCCTGGAGCGGTCGGCGCATCGCCCGGAGGGCGCGGGCGACGTCGGGAAGGCGGCCGAGCGCGCCCTGCGAGCCCGCCATCGCGAGGACGACGGGCGTCCGTGCCGAGAGCCCCAGGGCCTGGCGCGCGGCGGCCGGCGCGCCGAGTGCGGCGAACTCGGCGCGCACCGGGACGCCGGTGACGAGGATGCGCTCGACGGGGATGCCGCGCGCGATGAGCTCGTGACGCACCTCGGTGTCGGCGACGCAATAGCGGTCGACGTGACGCGCGATCCACTGGCTGTGCGCGACGAAATCCGTGATGACCGTCGTGTGGGGCGGCACGCGGTCGCCCAGCCGGGCGAGCGCCGACATCGCCGCCGCCGGCGTCGCGTGGACCGTGACGACGACGTCGGGCGTCAGCCGCTCCAGCAGCGCGGCGAGGCGCCGGGTGCCGAGGCGGGTCGCGCCGAGCGTCAGGGACGAGTCGCTCGCCATCCAGTCGCCGAGCGAGTACCCGAGGCCCCACAGGAACGGCGCCCGTCTCAGGAGCGTGTGATAGAGCGCGCGGCTCCAGCGATCGAAGAGGGGATGAACGAGCTCGCGAAAGTGATCGACGACGGTGACGGCGGCCCGTTCGCACTCGAACCCGGCGGCGAGGCTCCGGGCGGCCACGTTGTGGCCCGAGCCGTAGCTGGCGGTGAGGATCAGGACGCGGGTCATCGGCCTGCCTCATCGTACCTTGTCTCGCACGCCGGGGCTGGGTAGACTGCTGCCGTCTCACTCTAAACTGTGGAACATGACCAGTCCTGACACACCGTCGCCGCAGAGCGCAATCTGCTGACGCAGGGGACGTCGCCGCAGTGGCATGCCCACCCATACAACCGTGCGGAGATCTATCTCTTGACGGCGGCGATGGGATGGCTGCCGCGCCGGATGCGCCTCGGGCTGGCTCGCCGCGTCGGGCACCTGGCTCTCTCATTCCTGCCGGCCGAGCGCGCAGTGGTCCGCAAGACTCTTGGAGTGATGACCGGGGCCACCGGCCGGCGGCTCGACCAGCTGACGACCGAGGTCTTCAGCGAGTTCGCCATGTGCTTCAGCGATCTGATCTCGGCGAGCCGGCGTCCAGTGAGGCTCCCTGCGTACGTGGGAGCGATCCAGGGCCGGGAGCACCTGAACGGTCGGGAGGGGCCGGTCGTCTCGCTGACGGCGCACGTCGGCAACTGGGAGCTGGCGGGCCGTTTGCTGGCTCGGCATTCTGCGCGGACGACGCACATCGTGGTGGCGGTGGAGGAGGCGCGCGCCCTGGAACGCTGGCTCCGTCGCGACGGCAGCGGCCTTCGCTTCGTGGCCCGCTCGCACCCGACGGTCTCGCTGACGCTGATCGCTGCGCTCCGGCGCGGCGACGCGGTCGCGCTGCAGGGCGACCGCGCCCTCGGCACTCGCGGCGACGTGCCGGTGCCGTTCTTTGGGCAACCGGCGCCGTTTCCGGTCGGGCCCTTCCACCTCGCGCGCGCCGCAGGCGTTCCCGTCGTTCCCGCGTTCTGCACGCTCGACACCGACGGTCGATACGCTCTCAGGGTACTTCCGCCCATGTCGATCGCGCACGGAGGTGAGGAAGACGCCCTGTGCGTCTGGGTGCGCGAATTGGAGCGGATCGTGGCCGAGAAGCCGACCCAGTGGTTCAATTTCTTCGACATCTGGAACCCATTCGGGGCGTGAGCCTCTCGGGAGGGATCGCACGCCATCATGGCGATTGAGGAAGTGATCGACCTCGGGGAAGCGCACAAGATGGCCAGCGACTTGTCCGAGGTGCTCCCGGCTCGGGTCAGAGCGCCGTTCACCGCCTCATTCGTTCGCTCCGCGCGCCTTTACGACGAGTTCGTCCATCGTCTCGTGTTCTCCGTGTTCCGTACGTCTGGGCTCGCGGCGGCGGTGACCGGTGAGCCAGGCACCGCGGAGGAGATCATTGCCCGCGCCGGCCTCGAGCCCGCGCGCGCGCGCGTGCCGGTCGAGTGGATCCTGCGCCGACTCAGCCATCGATGCGTCCTCGAGCAGACCGACGGCCACGGCCAACCCCGCTTTCGGGTCCGTGCGGCGGTGCCGGAGCTCGACCCGGCGTCGGTGCTCGAGGAGCAGCACCGCCAGGACCCGTCCTGGTTGCCGTCCTATGTCCTGGCCGAGACCGTGGCCCGAGACTATCCGGCGTTCTTACGTGGCGAGCGCACCGGCGAGGAGATTCTCTTCTCACCGAGTCGGCTGCGCCTCTGGGTGGACTTTTTCTCGAACGACAACGGCCTCTACGCCGTGAATAACCTCGTCGGAGCCGGTGCGGTAGAGGAGTGGCTGCCGCCGGGTCCGGTCGCCATCATGGAGCTCGGCGGCGGGCTCGGGAGCGGCGCCGCCGCTCTTCTCGACGGGCTGCGGCGCGCGGGGCGCTGGCCGGACATCCGTGAGTATCGCTTCACCGAGCTCGTTCCCTTCTTTCTGCGGCGGGGCCAGCACACGCTCCAGACGCGCTTTCCTGAGGCTTCATTCTTGAAGTTCGGGTCGCTGGATATGAATCGCTCATTCGAGGAGCAGGGAGTCGCGCCGGGCAGCCTGTCACTGGTGTATGCCGTGAACACGCTGCACGTTGCGCGCGACCTCGACCTCACGATTCGCGGGATCTTCCACAGCCTGGCGCCTGGTGGCCGGCTCGTCGCCTCCGAGTGCATACGCACGACGCCCGCTCAAGCGGTCTACATCGAGTTCATCTTCAACTTGATGGAAACGTTCCGGTCTCCGGTGCTGCACCCGACGTACCGGCCCAACGGGGGATTCCTCACCCCGGAGCAGTGGCTCGGGGCGATGAAAGCCGGGGCCTTCGCCGATGTCGTCGTCCTTCCCGACATCGCCGCGTTGCGCGACCGGTTCCCAGACTTCAACGTGGGCGCTGTCGGCGCAACCCGACCGAGCTAGCTTACATGGGGGCCTCGATGGGCCCCCCAAGCCCCCTCCTCTGATTGCTCTACTCAAACTTGATGATCCACTTCAGCTTGGGATACTCGGGCGGCTTTCCGTCGAGGTCGACGATGCGCACCGAGCGATCGGAGCCCTCGAGCTGCAGATTGCCGCCGCTGTAGGACACGAACTTGCCCCACGATTTCGGGATCGTGGCCTCCCGGGCGGCCATGCTCTGCGCCTGCGCCGGAGCCAGCTGGAGCGCGTCGGGCCAACCCGATGCGGGGAGCAAGGGACGAGCGGCGATCACGACGAGCGCCACGGCGATGACGGTCAGCACGGCCTTCGTGTAGCGATCCAGGGTCATGGTCAGCCTCCTGTGAGAGATGTTACTGGCTCTTGACCTTCATGTCCTCGTAGGACGGCCAGACCGTCATCGGGACGAGGTTGATCGTGTGGTCGGCCATGCGCGGTCCGATCCCCATCAGGGCCCGCAGGTCCATGATCGGCGCGAACATCGCCCGGTCGATCGTCAGCTGCTGGATGCGATGGAGCAGCGCCTCGCGCTTCTTGACGTCGCGCTCGCCGGCCTGCTGCTGGAACAGATCGTCGATGTCGGGATACCCGCCGTAGGCGTAGGAGCCCTTGGAGCTGATGAACTCCGCCACGCGGCTGGCGGCGTTGCCGGAGTTGCCGACCGCGGGCATGAACAGCCCGTGCAGCTTCTTCTCCCGCCACGCGGCGTAGAAGGCCGCGCGCTCCATCGGCCGCATTCTCACCCGGATGCCGACCGCGTTGAGATAGTTCACCGCGGCTTCCGCCACCGTGGGAAATCCGGGAATCGGCACGAAGTCCCCGGCGTCGAGCCCGTTGGGATAGCCGGCGTCGGCGAGCAGCTGCTTGGCTTTCTGCGGATCGTAGGGCGGGGGCTCGACCTGCAGCGCGAAGTCCATCACGCGTGGCACGATGACCCCGGCCGGCGGGCAGAAGCCCAGACAGGCCGCCTCGTTCGTCGTCTTGCGGTCGAGCGCGAAGTTCACGGCCTGGCGCAGACGCTTGTCGTGCCACGGCGACTTGGCGTCCCACTGGTCCGCGAACTCGATCCAGAAGATCGACGCATGCCGTGACGACACGAGCTGGAGCCGCGAGTCGCGTTTCACTTCCAGGCCCTCGGGGCCATCGAGGGCGACCGCGATATCAGCCTCTCCGGTCTTCAGCATCGCCAGGCGCGTGCTGCCATCGGGCACGCTCTTCATGACCAGTCGCTTGACGTTGGGCACGCGCCGCCAGTAGCCCGTGTACGCTTCCAGCACCACCTCGACGCCCGGCGTATGGCCCATGAACTTGTAGGGCCCGGCGCCGATCGGATGTTTCCTGAACCCGTCGTCCCCGACCTGCGTGATGTATTTCTTGGGGACGACGATCCCGGCGCCGGTGGC